>Ga0302347_1000199_pt1 | contig 110585 bp, 105 predicted proteins | sample PhyWR1_FD_202178 | JGI IMG/M metagenome (GOLD analysis project Ga0302347, IMG submission 202178) | Leaf surface microbial communities from wheat plants in UC Gill Tract Community Farm, Albany, California, United States - DLSL W.R1 (v2)... | ecosystem: Host-associated > Plants > Phyllosphere >... | reverse complement strand
GTATGGAGCCGGGCGAAACCATGGAAGAGGCGTTGCGACGTGAAATTCGCGAGGAGCTGGGCGAGCAGCTTGAGATTACCGACGTCAAACCCTGGGCGTTTCGTGATGACATCCGCGTCAAAACCTATGCTGACGGCACCACAGAACAGATTTACATGATCTACCTGATTTTCGATTGCATCAGCGCTAACCGAGACGTGACGTTTAACGAAGAGTTTCAGGACATCGCATGGGTGACCCCGGAATCACTGAACGCGCTGGATTTGAACGACGCGACGCGCCTCACGTTTACGCAGAAAGGGTTGCTGTAGCGCACGACTGCCCCGGTTTGCACTACCCCGCCTGCTGCGGCGCCCCGGAAAAATAGACGCCCAGGTAGCGGATAAACTTGCCTAAAAAGACGCCTGCAAACACGCCTCCAGAAATAATCGCAAACGCGCTCATGCCAGGCTGTTGCAGCGTCTCGGGGGACATCGCCGTCATGACACCCAGAGCGTACTTCACCAGAAACGCCAGCATCATAAACGGCAACGCCGAGTAGTCGGCCTGACGATGAATGCTGCGGGGCGCTACCGCGCGCGTGGCCGAAACGTGCTTACTCAGCACATAGCCCAGCGCTGCGCCAGCCAGAATCCCGGCAATCCACAGCGCAAACGTACTGAGGGTCAACTGACGGTGCATCACCAGATCGTAAATATCCCAGATCAGGAAAATCGCCGGGATGATGGCGAGTTTTTCCAGCGTCACGGTAGCGGGTTGGCGGGCTTTAATGCCCCGGGTGATCAGAAAGACAAATAAAATCCATACCCAGACAGGTGTGTGGGTCAGAATTTGAGGGAGCGTTTCCATCATAGGTTTTACCGTCGTCGCGTCGATACACCCGGTCATTATTACGCATGATGGCCTAAACGCCATCATGCGTAGGCATTGGTATTACAACGAAATTTTGAGGCGTCTCACCGCTTCTTTCAGTTGCTCTTCCGTCGCCGTCACAAACGACATCCGCAGCGTGGAATGATCCGGTTCGCTGCAATAGAAGAACTCACCTGGCACATACACGACGCCGTTGCTGAGCGTTTTCTCAAGCCAGGCGGTGGTGTTCATCCCGTTACTCATTTTTGCCCACAGGAACATGCCGCCCTTCGGTTTATGGAACGTCATAATATCGCCCAGCTCAGCTTCAAGTTCCTGCGAGAACGTCTGATATTTCTGACGGTACACTTCGCGGATCATCTTAATCTGCGCTGGCAAACGGCCGGTTTTGAGGTATTCGCTGGTCATTAACTGCGACAGCGTACTGGTGTGCAGATCGGTGGTTTGCTTCAGGTTGACGACAGCCCTTTTCAGCCACTCGGGAACAATCACCCAACCCACGCGGGTGCCCGGCGACAGGATTTTGGAGAAGGTCGAGGTGTAAACGACGTTGTGTTCGTTACCGATAGCTTTGGCGTGCGCCATCAGTGGGCGGAAAACATCGTCGGTATAATTAATTTCGCTGTACGGATCGTCTTCGATAATGACGAAATCATAACGCTTAGACAGCTCCACCAGCTGTTTCCGGCGGCTTTCAGAAAGCGTTACACCGCCAGGGTTGCCGAACGTGGGAACGATATAAACCGCTTTGATCGTTTTATTCGCGACCAGCGCTTCAAGTTCGTCGACTTTCATTCCGTCGCCATCGGTTCCAACCGATTCAATATTCGCCTGCGCCAGACTAAAGACCTGCAACGCAGCCAAATACGTTGGGCGTTCGACCACAACGGTATCACCAGGATTAATTAACGCGCGCGCCAGAATATCCAGAGACTGCTGTGACCCCGAGGTCACCACCACATCATCGGCCTTGCACTGAATACCGCGTTCGGCAGAAATCTGCTGAATGGCCTCACGTAACTCCGGAAAACCTTCGCTCAAACCGTACTGAAACGCTTCGCCAAAATGGTGAGAAAGCACGGCCTCAGCCGCCATCTTTAACCCTTCATGATCAAAGAGTTCAGGGTTAGGGATGCCTCCGCCAAGCGAGATGACGCCGGGCATTTTACTGTGCTTTAAGAGTTCACGAATGGCGGAGGATTGCAGTGCCTGCACACTGGTGGCGAGTTTATGAGTTGTCACGCTATTAATACCTGTATTATCTGTTTTTATGATGATTACAACTTAGTAACACATGTTTTGCGCTTTGATAATCATTTTTGTGCCTGTCCGCGTAAAAGGTCTCACGCTGACGGTCCCCTGAGCGTGAAGGGATGGGCAGAAAGAAATAGAAGCACAATCCTTGAAAAGATATATTATGCAGAACACCCTCTGTATTTAATTAATGACACTCAATCTTTAGAATAGCATTTTAGTTATTAACAGCCGTTTACCGCCGTATTCAATAATGTGATAACAGCTATTTTTAAATCACCCCTTTATATAGGAAAAGTTCGTTACAAAATCTGAAATTTAATAAAACAATAAAATTTAAGACTTATCCTGCAAGCGCGATTCAAAAGCGTGTTCTATGCGAAAAAAACGTTTGTAAATCCTTGTAAACATCCCCACCACGCCTGGAGTCGCCCCTTGTTTCGAAGCGGCACAAACCTACCTCACTGCAATCCGCTTAAGTTTCCTTAATAACTATCAGCTTATGCGTATAATATCCTGGCGACAAGCGAAGCGATATATTGTGCATTCAGTGAAAATCAGGCTATTAATTAACAATTACGGAGTTTGACACGTTTTAAATAGCGGCTAGATTTAAGTACTGAACGACAACGGATACGATTTTATTATGTATCCTCCTGACATAAACGCATCAAGAGGGTTGATATTATGGCAGAGCATCGTGGTGGTTCCGGTAATTTCGCTGCAGACCGTGAAAAAGCATCTGATGCAGGGAAAAAAGGCGGTCAGCAAAGCGGTGGGAACTTCAAAAACGATCCGCAACGCGCCTCCGAAGCCGGTAAGAAAGGCGGTCAGAACAGTCACGGCGGCGGTCGTAAATCTGACAAGTCCTGAGCTTTATATTTCTTAACTTTGTCATGACGTTAAAACGCTATCTCTGCGAGTCTGCGGACTCGCAGTATTTTGCTGTGTAAGTGAGGAAACCCTATGAATATGAAAACCCTGGAAGATGTTTTTATTCACCTGCTATCAGATACGTACAGCGCAGAGAAACAGCTTACGCGTGGCTTGGCTAAATTAGCTCGTGAAGCCTCAAGCGAAAAATTAAGCGTTGCGTTTAAAGCTCACCTTGAAGAGACGCACGGACAAATTGAACGTATCGATCAGATCGTTGAGCAGGAACCAAATCTTAAAATTAAACGCATGAAATGTGTGGCGATGGAAGGGTTAATTGAAGAAGCCAATGAAGTTATCGAAAGCACTGAAAAAAATGAAGTTCGGGACGCCGCATTAATTGCCGCGGCGCAAAAAGTTGAACACTACGAAATTGCCAGTTACGGAACGCTCGCCACCCTTGCAGCGCAATTAGGCTATAAAAAAGCGGTGAAACTGTTAACCGAAACGCTGGAAGAAGAAAAATCCACCGACCTGAAATTAACCGATTTAGCCGTTAGTAATATCAATCAAAAAGCCCAGGCATAATTCGACACAACCAGAGGACGATAATAATGAATCACGTAGAACATTACCATGACTGGCTACGCGATGCCCATGCGATGGAAAAGCAAGCCGAATCCATGCTGGAATCGATGGTCAGCCGTATCGATAATTATCCTGACGTCCGCGCACGCATTGAACAACATGTTAGTGAGACAAAACGTCAAATCACCGTTCTGGAAGAGATCCTCGACCGAAATGATATTTCCCGCTCGGTGATAAAAGACTCCGTGAGCAAAATAGCCGCACTGGGGCAGTCTATCGGCGGTATGTTCCCATCCGATGAGATCGTGAAAGGGTCGATCAGCGGGTACGTTTTCGAGCAGTTCGAAATTGCCTGTTATACCTCGCTGCTGGCGGCAGCAAAAAGAGCGGGAGATACCGCCTCGATCCCAGCGATTGAGTCCATTCTTGCCGAAGAGCAGGCGATGGCTGACTGGCTGATTGAGCATATCCCAACGACAACCGAGCAATTTCTACTGCGCTCGGCCGCCTCAGGCGTTGAAGCGAAAAAATAAATAATGGCGGAAAGTAGCACGCCCTGCGTGCTACTTTTTATGCTTTTTCCAGACGGACAGTTTCGCGAGGAATGCCGACAGCGCATACCGCACGGCTTTCTCGATGACGTCCTGACAGTCGCCAGTAAAGATCACTCTGTCCGTCGAAATCTCCCCGCGAAAATTCCACGCAAACCAGACGGTGCCCGCCGGGGTGCCGTCATCACCGCCATCGGGCCCCGCGTATCCGCTTATGGCAATACTGGTATCAGCGCCTGCCCGCGCTAGCGCCCCCGCAGACATCTCTCTGACGGTCTGTTCACTGACGGCAGTATATTTCTCAAGCGTGTTCGCCTGGACGCCCAACATTTTTTGCTTCGCTTCATCGCTAAAAGTAATTAACCCGACGTCATAAAAAGCGGCGGTGTTTTCCTCAGCGCACAACGCCGCGGCAAGATTGCCGCCGGTACAGGACTCCGCCGTGGTTAACATTAATTCTTGCTCGGTGAGGACATTCGCAACCCGCTTTGTCAACTCGCCCGTTGTTTTCGCTTCGTTATAAACGCTGGTACTCATCAAGGCTCCCTACTCACTGTCTACAGGAATAATGGAAATATGACCGTTACGTTCAAGAATCGCGTATTTGATTTTACTGAATTCTGTAATTCCGTGATTCTGCCGCGCAGCGATTAAAATATCATCGCAGGAGACATCTACTTTTTTGAGCTTGTCAGACAAAGGCAGGCCATTTTCGAGCAAAATAACGGGTGATCCATCAAGAAGAGACTCCGCGCCGGAAATGTACTTCTTCATCAATCCGAAAAGAATATCCACCACCACCAGCGTGACAATCGTCAGCATCGCCCCGGTTACCGAGAAATCGTTGCCTAGCAATGCCTGCTGTGTGGCTTCACTGATGATCAGCAGCAGAATTAAATCAAAGCTGGTCATCTGCAACAACGCGCGGCGGCCGGCTATTTTAAATACCACCAGTAAAATAAGGTAAATGGCGATCGCACGGAATACCATCTCCATATCGCTCTCCTAAGGATAAATAAACTGCCAGAATGTGATACCTGGCTGGCCGTTAACGCTAATGGAACTCACTGATTTTCCGGGAACAGTGGGAGTGATATACATCCAGACGCTGAAATCACTTTTATTGTTCACATCGTTATAGATCAGATAGAGCGTTTTCCCTCGGCTGTACATGCTGTCGGGCTGAGGAGAGAGACTCCCGGGCTGAAAATCCTCATTAAATTTCCCGCCGAGGCTTACGACATACTTATCCGTATTCTGGGGATGAACGGTGAAATGAAGTTTGAATTCGGTTTGCAACCGTCCAAAGCGTTCATAATTCACGCTTAGCGTTTGTGACTTATTGTCTTGTTGCGCGGAGCTGAAATAGCCATTGGAAAACAACCCCAGCACAGCCGCCAGAATGATGCACAGCAAAACCGCAAAACCCACCGACTGAAACCCGGACTCAAAATTGAGCGCAAAGCGGTTCTCTTCGACGCCTGGCAATTTGTCATGGTGATGATGTGACGATGTCATTTATCCCCTCAGCCGCTTCGATTATTGCTCTGTAGCGAGATGATTCTTAAAGCAAATATCTTTTAGGACTCATCCCGTTTGCCAGATAATGAATCCACTACCAGACTTAATATTAAGTCAGGTTTCGCTTTTTTGGAGGTCAGTATGAAATTATCCCTTGCGCCGCTTTTCTGTTGTTTGCTCATCCCCACGGCATGGGCGGATGATACCGGTGGGCTTCAAAAAGGGGACGCGCCACCGCCGCCGCACGCGATTGATGATGGATATCGCGGCACAGAAAATGCGCGCACCATGACCGTGGAACAGGCCAAAGAGATGCACGATGGCGCGACCATTTCACTGCGCGGTAATTTAATTGACGGGTCGGGGGGTGATAAATACACCTTCCGCGATAAGACCGGTGAAATTGCCACTATTATTCCAAAATCAGTTTTTGATGGCAGGACGGTTGAACCCGATAATACGATCAGCATAAACGGTAGTCTGGATAAGAAAATGACTCCGCCGGTCGTGCGAGTCGATCATATTCAAAAATAGCCGTTGATGCGCCTGCGCAGCGCAAAGCAGAAAGAGAGATAACCGTTCGCTTTGCCCTGCGCAATATTTCCTGCCTTAAACTAAATCCCAACAGCCCTCACACTGAATATCGTAACCCCTACCAATATCTGGGATGCAAATACCAGGATTAATCTGTCCTTTAGGATTATTCCCCATTTCATCACCTGCTAAAAAAACCAACAATTTTAACCGCTCTCTTTGCCATGGAATATCCATGACATCTTTGCCGATATTATTCGGCATTATCGACAAAAAAACGGCATAAAGGATTACGGAAAATGAAACACATATCTCTGGCGGTATTCGTGGCTGCGAGCCTGGTCAGCGGCGCGGCTCTTGCGGATAATCATACTGTTTCTCTGGGTTATGCGCAGAGCAAAGTTGAGAACTTTAAAAATATTCGCGGCGTGAACGCACAGTACCGTTATGAATGGGATTCCCCGTTGAGCGTGGTGGGTTCTTTCACCTATATGAGCGGCGATGAAGATCAGAATTATTTTGTCGATTCTGACTCCGTGAAAAATCACATTGATGTGAAATATTACTCACTGATGGCCGGTCCAGCGTACCGTATTAACGAATACGTTTCTCTGTATGCTCTGGGCGGCGTCGCACGTACCAAAGCGGATGGCGACACCAAATGGGTCAACGCGGGCGATGGCTACACTCAGAAAGACAGCATTTCTGAAAAATCGACCTCTTTCGCGTACGGCGCGGGCGTGCAGTTTAACCCAACCGCCGATCTGGCAATTAACGTGGGTTACGAAGGAACCAACGCCGATCTCCAGGGCGACAGCTACTCTATCAATGGCTGGAACCTGGGCGTAGGTTACCGCTTCTAGTCTGTTGAATTGACCTCTCCCTGTCAGGGGGAGGTCAGCGTTTGTGCTCCCGCTAAAATATGCGCAATAAAGTGCGTGAGTTTTGGCAACGGACGCAAATCCTGACGCCACAATAGATGCACCGGTCTTGGCTCAGGGGTGAAATTCTCCAGTACGCGTATCAATCTGCCTTGCGCCAACGCTTCCGCGACCAGCACTTCAGGCTGCAACAGCAAACCCGCTCCGGCAATCGCTGCCATGCGTAAACCGTAGCCATCGTTACAGCGCAAAATCGCGTCGCGCTTCCAGCGCACTTCCCCTTCTACACCCGGCAGTCGCCACTCGTTTCGCGCCGTCCACACCGTATGCGACAGGCACAAATGATCGACCAGATCGGCGGGCGTTTGTGGGGTACCGTGTCGCGCCAGATACGCCGGGGCCGCGCAGATGATCATCCGGTAGGGACAGAGATATTTCGCCACCAGATCCTCGTGATGAATATCGCCGATCCGAATCGCCAGATCGATGCCTTCATCGACCAGATCCACCATTCGGTTCGTCAGATCCAGCTCAACCCGCACATCCGGCCAGTGCTGCAAAAACGTGGCGGTGAGCGGCGCAATTACGCAGCCACCAAATGACGTTGGCGCGCTCACGCGCAGCGTTCCGGCAGGTGCGGCGCGCAATCGCTCGACGGCACTTTCCGCAATCGACACTTGCTCCAGCACGCGTTTGGCCTCGTCAAAATAGACGCGTCCCGCATCGGTCAGGCTCTGACGACGGGTATTGCGCTCCAGCAGGCGCGTGCCCAGCTGTGTTTCCAGCAGCGCAATGTATTTCCCCACCATCACCGCCGACATCGCTAAGCGCGACGCCGCACCGGTAAAGCTGCCGCTCTCTACCACCGCGATAAACGTCTCCATGCCGCGAAGCTTATCCATATTACAAACTCCTGGTTAGCAATCATCTAACTTTAGTCCAGTTTATCTCAGATTTTATTTATTAAAGAATGGAGGCACACAACATAAGGAGTCAGCTATGAAAATCGTCATTATTGGTGCCAGCGGTACGGTAGGTCGTGCGGTAACGGAAGCATTGAGCCGTCGCCACGAGGTGATTCGTGTGGGCCGTACGAACGGTGATGAGCAGGTGGATATTACCTCGCAGGAGAGCGTCCAGGCGCTGTTCGAGAAGATAGGTCCAGTGGATGCGATTGTCTCCGCCAGCGGTGGCCTGCATTTTGGCCCTCTGGCGACCATGAAAGACAGTGATTTTAATCAGGGATTGCAGGACAAACTGCTGGGCCAGGTGCGGCTGGCGCTGACGGGCCAGCACTACCTGAATGAAGGCGGTTCGATCACCTTGATAAGCGGCATTGTGGCAGACGAGCCTATTGCCCAGGGCGTCAACGCCACCACGGTGAATGCTGCACTGGAAGGTTTTGTCCGCGCCGCCGCCTGCGAACTGCCACGTGGAATTCGTATCAACCTGGTCAGCCCGACGGTGTTGAGCGAATCAGCCGACGCTTACGACGGATTTTTCCCGGGCTTTGAAAGCGTACCCGCCGCCACCGTCGCGCAGGCTTATCGCCGCAGCGTCGAGGGCGTCCAGAGCGGGCGGGTGTACAAAGTCGGTTACTGAGTTTTTTCAGCCGCGATTAGCACCAGCATCGGGCGTTCCGCTTCTTCAGCCAGCGCAGGCCAGGCATCCGTCTGCGCCTGCGTTGGGCCCCATTCGTTGACTTCACGAATCGTCAGCCCTGCCGCGATCAGCGCATTGAGCGTCGTGCCAAGCGTGCGGTGATATTTGATAACACCGTCCGCCAGCCAGTTGCTGACGCGCTCGCCCTCCTGCTGATACTGATTCACGCCCCAATAGCGCACACCGTTATCATCCGTGAGCCAACCCTGACGCGACGCGCAGGTGTAGATCGGGTGTTCCATCGAAAACACCAGACTGCCGCCGGGCTTCAGTGCACGCTGAATTTTGGCAAACAGGGTGTCGAGTTCCGGCAGATAATGCAGTGCCAGCGAGCTGTAAACCAAATCGAGACTGTTTTCTGCAAGCGACAGCGATTCCAGACTGCTGCGTTGATAGTGAATCGCCGCGTCGCTGGTCAGTTCCGCAGCACGCGCGAGCATTTTTTCCGAGATATCAATGCCCGTGACCTGCGCCGCACCCATTTCCCGCGCCACACGGCAGAACCAGCCGTAACCGCAGCCGAGGTCGACTACGAATTTATCGCGCAAGTCCGGCAGCATCGTTTTCAGCGCGGGCCACTCGGGCGCGCCGTCCAGCCCCTGCACCGAGCGCGGTAGCTGCGCATAGCCTTCGAAAAACGCCGGATTGTCGTAGATATTCTGTGCCATGTGAGATCCCTCTGTAAGAATGTGCTTAAGAGTATATCCCTCACCCTACCCTCTCCCTAAATGGAGAGGGAGTATGTTGTGCACATTGTCAATTTATGAGGAGCCCGCCGGGGTGAAATACCGCTTCAGCCCACCGAACCCCACACGATATTTCCTTTATGGAAGGTGGCGGTTCGCGGTGAAATGCGCGCCACGGCTTCGGCAGAACAGGAAGCGTCCACCAGCACGAAGCTGGCGTCATCTTGCGCCTTCGGCCATACGCGCTCGCCTTTGTCGTTGAGCGGCAGCACATCACCCGTGGCGATCCCCAGCGCACGCGACAAGGTTTGCTCGTTCGGACGGATATACAGCTGCGCGTACAAATTGGCTTTTTCGAGCATGTCGCCCAGGCCGTACGGCGACCAGTGGTCGATCACGCTGTCGGTCCCCGTCATCACAAATACGCCTTTATCACGCAGCTGTTTGAGCGGCATGTGCATCGTGCCAATCGGCACGGTGGAAGCGATAGCGATCTGCTGCGCGGCCATACGGGTTGCCAGCGCGTCGACCTGCTGTTCGTTGAGCATCGCCAGCGCAAAGCCGTGGCTGATCGTCAGTTTGCCTTTCAGTTCCGGCGTTTTTTCGACGGTGTCGACCATGTAATTCACCGCCGCCACGCCTGCCGGGCTGGTTTCGTGCAGGTGGATATCCACGCCCTTGTCGTAGTCCAGCGCAATCTGGAACATGGTGTCGAGGGATTTTTCCATCGCGCCGTCAACGTTGGTTGGATCCAGCCCGCCGACGTAGTGCGCACCGGCCTGCATCGCCTCGTGCATCAGCGGCTCTGATTTTGAAAGCAGCAAACCGTGCTGCGGGAAGGCGACGATTTCACACTCAAAACCGCCGCTGCGACGCGCCAGTACCGCCTGTAAATTTTCCAGATTTTTCAGGCCGGAAGTGGGTTCGATATTGCAGTGGCTGCGGGCAATGGTGGACCCCTTCGACTGAATCAGGTCGATAAGTTTTTCCGCACGTTCCTGAGTGTAGGGCTGCAACTCGGGCAGCAGCTTGTGCTCCAGGCGGATCATATCCTGAATGGTGGTTCCCGCCGGGCGATTGAGCGAGCGCCACGGGCCACCGTAAAACGTTTTGTCCAGATGGATATGCATATCGCGCATCGTCGGGAGCATCAGCTTGCCGCCTGCGTCGTAGTGCGGCAGCGTGGCGTCGGCGTGGCTTTTGTTATCGCGCAGCGCGACAATTTTACCGTCTTTGATCTCCAGCGTTTTTAGCTCAGTGCGCGTGCTGACGGGCACTGAGCCTTCAAAGTGAAAACCCGCCTCCAGCAGCACGTTATCCAGATAATAGTGTTTCGCGGTGATGTTCATCGGTTTGCCGGTCTCGCAGGTCTGTTTCGCAGAATCAGCAGCATACGCGACGGAACCGGTCGCACCAAACAGCGCGCAGGCGGTGACCATTTTGCCGCTCTGGCTGATAAACTCCCGGCGGCTTTTATTCTCATTCATCTTATCTTCCTTATTCTTATGCGTTCACAATATGGGTGCCCGTTTCACCGCGCAGCGCCGCGGGCAGGCAGTCTGGTGAGGTGATGATGACCCGTTTTCCGCCGTGGTGCAGGAATGCCAGGCTGGCAACGATTTTGGGTAACATGCTGCCCGCTGGGAAATGGCCCTCTTCCCTATAGCGCGTCATCTGCGCGACGTTCACCGTGTCCAGCGCCTGCTGATTCGGCTTGCCAAAGTTGACGCACACTTTCTCGACGCCGGTGGTGATCACCAGCACGTCGGCGCGGATCTCACGCGCCAGCAGCGCGGTGGAGAGATCTTTATCGATGACGGCATCCACGCTTTGATATTCTCCCGTTTCCGAACGAATCACCGGGATCCCGCCGCCGCCCGCGCCGATCACCACGAAGCCTTTTTGCGTCAACGTTTTGATGGCGTCCGCTTCCACGATCCGTATGGGTTGTGGAGAAGCCACCACACGGCGGTAGCCGCGCCCGGAATCCTCAACGAAATGCCAGTCGGGATGGGCGAGTTGTAGCTCATCGCGCTGGGCTTCGCTGAAGAACGCGCCGATCGGTTTGGTCGGATGGGCAAAACCGGGATCGTTTTTGTCGACTTCAACCTGTGTGACGACCGTGACTGCTTTTTGCTCCCCGCGGGCGGCCAGTCGATTGTTGAGCGCCTGCTGAATCAGATAGCCGATCCCGCCCTGGGTGTCTGCCACGCAGTTGGCGAGCGGGGTGAGCGGCAGCCCTTCGCGCTCGTGCGCGATCTCTGCACGACGCAGATCTAACCCCACCTGCGGGCCGTTGCCGTGCGTCAGGACGATGTCGTAATCGGAGGCCAGCATTTCCAGCACCGAGTCCGCGACCGCTTTGACCGCCTCCGCCTGATGTTCAATCGACTGGCTGGCGTTGTCTTTGATAATGCTGTTGCCGCCGATGGCGACGACCATGAGTTCTTTCATCTGTTTTCCTTTGAAAAAGTGCGGTCTGATGCCCTCACCCCGACCCTCTCCCACAGGGAGAGGGAGTAAAGCCCCCTTACTCTATGGCCGAGAGGGGAAAAATTGCTCCGGGCAATTCCCTCTCACGGTGAGAAAGAGGGAAATGCCGCTCCGGACTGTTCCCACTCCCCCGTGAGAAAGGGGAAAATGCCGCCCGGACTGTTCCTACTCCCCGTGAGAAAAAGGAAAAGGCCGCTCTGGACTGTTCCCTCTCCCCGTGGCAAAGGGGGAAATGCTGCTCCGGAGTGTTCCCTCTCCCCGTGGGAGAGGGTTAGGGTGAGGGCATCAGGCATTATCAGGACTCTGAAACCGGTGCTCCCGCACGCGCCGCTTCACGGCTCTCGAGGAAATGTTTCACCACGAACATGCCGCTCATCATCAGGTAGGCCGTGACGAACGTCAGCGAGCTGCCTTCGGCGAAGCCCACCACCGGTGCATGGATCACCCCAAACAGCGCCAACAGCGCACCGACCGCAGCGGCAATCGCCCCACGCAGCGGTTTATTAATGATGGCGAAAATGGCGATACAGCCCCAGAGCATGCTGGCGAGCGGTGCGCCGTTGCCGAGGTGCATCAGCCCTTCGTAGTAAATTCCTTTGCTGTGCAGCACGTCGGTGCCGATTTTCGCCGCGTTGGTTCCCGCCGCCCCCATCACGCTGTTCATCATGGTGAGCGCCCAGTTGGCGATCCACGGGAACAGACAGATAAAGATGACGGGCACCTCCACTTTGGGCGTTTCCCTCACCACCTGGTTGGCGGTCACCACGCCGATAAACACCAGAATTGGCACGATGGCGGTCATCGGAATGATGGCGAGCATAAACGCCCCCAGCCCGAACAGCGGCACGATGAACATGGTGACGCCAGACGCCAGCGTATAGCCGATGCTCGCGCCCATCGCTTTCCAGCCCGCGTGGCCGACGTAAACCGTGACCGGGAACGGGTTCCCCATCAGACAGCCAAGCATCGACGCCAAACCGTTTGCCAGCATCACTTTACGCGTCGGGTATTCATCCCCCGCCGCGTGGGCGCTTTCGATGTTCTCGAGGTCAAAGATGTAGTTCGCGAGTCCCAAAGGTACTGCCGACGCCAGATACGGCAGCGCGTGTGGCAGACCCTGCATAAAGCTGTCAACGTGGACTGACGGCGGGTTAAAGCCGAAAGAGGACATGGACGCCTTAATCGCGTCCGGGCTTTGCAGGCCGGAGATCCACGCCAGCGCTGTACCGGCGATCAGCAGCAGTAAACCGGTCGGAATGCGGGCAAAGATCGGCTTTTTACCAAACCAGTTGATGAAGATCAGCAGGAGCACGATGAACGACACGGTCGGCGCTTCGAACGCCTGCAGCATTGGGTTCATCGCCAGCAGCAGCAGGCCCAGGCCAGACAAGCACGACAGCAGCACGGTGCGTGGAATCATCTTGCGAATGGTTTCACCGAGGAACGAACCGCCCGCCAGAATCATCGCTTCAACAAAACACCACACCAGCCCAATCTGAATGGCAAAGTCTGCGTCACCGGTTTGCTGATAAACGGGCATCAGTACCAGAAACGTGACGGTAAAAATCGACGGTGCGCTGGGCCCCGACGGCAGCGCGGTGACGTCGTTACGTCCGGTTTGACGCGCCATTTGCAGGCCAAACCAGGTGTAACACACGCTCGCCACCAGTACCGCCAGCCCGAAGGCCGGCGCGATACGTCCATAAACAATCTCTTTCGGGATGCCGACGACAAAAATGAGCAGCCCCATCATGGTGAGCAAATTGGTCAGGTTGTTGGTCATCAACCCGAAATATGCCGCCCAGTCACCTCTTTTCCACTCCAGTTTCATGCTTTTCATGGATGCTTACCTTATAGGAAGTAGCGATCGCGGAAGGTCAACAGCGCCTTTTCAAAACAGCTAAACGGCGGGTGAACGATGCCCGCCCCAATCATGCCAATGCCGGCGTCTTTGTGGGCGATGGCGGTGTTGATCACCGGCAAAATGCCGCTGCCCGCCACTTTGGTGATATCAATCGCCGTTGGAATACCCATAAACGAGAGCAGCGGAATGGTGACGTTCGGGTTTTCACCGAGCGTGATTTCGCGCATCTGACGCGAGAAATCGACGGCTTCATCAACAGTGCCGCCCACCAGTGCGACGATGGCGGGTGCCGTCGCCATTGCAAAACCGCCAATGCCGTAGGTTTCGGTGATGGCGCTGTCGCCAATGTCCAGGCCGGAATCTTCCGGCTTATAGCCTGCAAACATCGGGCCGATCACCTGCTGCGCCGGACCGGTAAACCATTGCCCGGGCAGGCCGGAAATGCGCAGGCCAAATTCGTACCCGTTGCGCGCCATGGTGGTAACTACGGTGCTGTATTCAATGCCGTGAGCGGCATCCAGCGCGGATTTACACATCGCCATCCACGTTGGACCGGAGAAGTAGTCGCTGCTGGCGACAAACTCAAACACCTGGCGCTGCTGCTCAACCGGATAGCCCGCCTGAATCAGCCCCGGCGTCAGCGCCTGAATCAGCAGCGTGGTGCCTGCGTTATTGCGGTTATGGCACTCGTCGCCCATGTGCAGCGCCTGCGCCAGCATCAGCCGCAGATCGATTTCGCCGATGACCTTCATCGCATCGCGCAGCATCGGGCCGAGCACATCACGCATCCAGATCAACCGGTCGATCACGCTCTGGTCGTTAGCCCCCATGCGCAGGATTTTCGCCATCTGCTCGCTGAGGTTGGTGAACGCGCGGTTGCCGTAGGTTTTGTTTTCGACGATATGCATAAACATTGACGCGGACGTAACGCCCGCCATCGAGCCCACGCAGTCATGCTCGTGGCACGGTGAGAAGGTGATTTTGCCCGATGCCGCCAGCGTGTTAGCTTCATCCAAATCATTCGCCAGCCCTTCAAACACCAGCGCGCCCGTCACCGCGCCTTTCATCGCACCGCACATGTTTTCCCACGCTACGGGCGGACCCGCGTGCAGAATGGTGGTACGCGTCATGCCAGGGACGACGTTGATGGCCTGGTCAAAGCCCACCAGCACCGGATGGGACTGAATAATGCGCTCCAGCGCGATTTTGTTGGCGGCAGCGATTTTGTCGGCCAGCGGCGTGTTCGCCAGCTGATCCAGGGCTTCCACCACCTGCATATTGCCCTGCCCCGGCGGGGTCCAGTCGAGCTGAGTGACCGGAACGTGCTGCTTTTTCAGATCGTCGCTGAACATGGCGATGCCGACGTTAATGACGTTCAACGGCTGGTTAAATAAGGTTTTCATTAGGCTTTCTCCCCTTTGCAGACAAATTCACGCGCCAGTAATCCCGTATTGGTGCTGCTGCTCGCCCAGATAACGCCAGCGTCGGTGAGCAACTGACACTGCTGCGAAAGCGCTGGCGTATCGAGATCGGTGCCCAGCACGTAGCCCAGGATTTCCAGCGGACGGTTGTCGGCTTTGGCAATCGCCTGCGCCTCTTTAATTGCGTCGAGCATCACTCCGACCGGATCGTCGTGAGAGCCGAAACCGAGCACGAAATCCATCACGATCACGCCCACTTCCGGGTCGCGCGCTTCCTGTAACAGGCGGCTGATGCGGTTGGTCGGGTCGATCATTGGATGCGGTTTGCCGTTGGTGAAATCATCATCACCAAAATCGAGAAACGTGTGGGCTTTGCTGACGTTCACATCGGCTAAGCGTTTGGTCGGATCGGGCTGAATATTGCTGTAAACGTCGTCGAATTTCTCCAGCGCGGCGAACATCGCCTCGTCGCACAGCGTGCCGCCGCAGAACAGCCCGCGAATGTACTTTTGCTGCGGCGTCAGGCGCGCGCGGACCTCTTCGATTAGCGGCCAGTTGAGCGGGTGCAGATCCAGAGACTCTTTTTTGATGCCGGTCAGCAGGACGGCTTTCAGGGCCGCCTCTTTTGTACCGCGAGCAAACTGCAAGCCGTCTTCATCGGCGGGAGGTTCGTTGCGACCAAGGAAACAGACCACCACCGGCTTGCGGCAGGCGCGCGCGCGGGCCAGCACTTTTTCAGCAACCGAGGGCGCTGGCGGTTTGGAGATAAGCGCAATGACCTGGGTCGCATCGTCGGCTTCGAGCATGTCGATCGCGTCGAGCATCATCAGACCGCCGATCTTCTCGCTGAGATCGCGTCCGCCTGTGCCAATCAGCTGAGAAATCCCACCGCCAAATTCATGAATGCGCGCGCTCAATTCCTGGCTGCCAGTGCCCGACGCACCCACGATGCTAATCGGACCACGGCGCACCGCGTTGCCAAAGCACAACGCCGCGCCGTTGATGATGGCGGTGCCGCAGTCCGGTCCCATCATCAGCAATCCTTTTTCATGCGCCAGTTGCTTGAGCGCCAGCTCGTCTTCCAGACTGACGTTATCGGAAAAGAGCATCACGTTGAGACCGTTTTCCAGCGCCTGACGCGCTTCGCGGGCGGCAAAGAGTCCATTGACGGATATCACCGCCAGATTACTGTCCGGGCGATGCGTTTTGGCGCTAGCCAACGTGGCGTAGCGCGATTCGTGTGAGCCCGAACTCTCTTTGCGGGTAAATAATCCCTCTATGGCGGCCAGCGTTTCGTCATCCGCCGCGTCACCTTTAATGACAATCATCAGGTCGCCGTTTTTGGCGTCCTGCAATTCCGGCGTTAATAATCCGAGATTTTTTAAGACGCCTTTATTCATTTCGGTCGCCATCGCGATAAATGCCTGTTCAACGCCGGGCAATTTATTGGCTTTGGTCGAGACCGACATCAGCGAGACAGAATCAAAATAGGTATTCTTTTTTATAACGATTTTGGTAGGCATTATTTCCTCCCGAATTCGGGCAAAAGGGGGCCGTCATCATGTTTAAGGCATGATGTGAAAAGTGATATTTTTTAGTGCAGGCAAGCCCGGTAAGACTTGCCGAATGAATTACGCGCCGGCGGCTAACAGCAGTTCGGCAATCGGGTGATAGCCTTTTTCGCGCGCCAGTTCGAGCGGTGATTTACCGTATTTATCCGTCATATGCGGATTCGCGCCGTGGTCGAGCAGCAGCTTGACTATCTCCTGCTGTTTTGCGCCGCCGTCGTTTAATACGATGGCCTCCAGCAGCGGCGTCCAGCCGACAAAATTGGTGTGGTTGACGTTAATATCGGTGTGGGTCAGCAGTTCGCGCACGATATCAACGTGCCCTTTTTCGCTAGCAGGCGTGATGCCCACACCGCCGAAACGCGTCAGGCGGTCGAGATCCGGGTTGGCTGGCAGCACAATGCGCAGCAGGGTTACGTCATTAGTCAGGCAGCTAATCAGGAATGGGTTAAAACAGGTTTGATCCTGCTTATCGATATCCGCCCCGGCGGAAATAAGCAGTTCAACGCAGGAATAATGTTTATGCAGACTGGCAATAATAACGGCGGTTCTTTTCTGACGATTGGTGGCGTTGATATCCACGCCTTTATCCAGACAGGCCTGTAGCGCATTGGCATTGCCCTGTTCTGCGGCCAGCAGAAATTCAGTAACGAGTTCATGTGCAGACATATTAAGACTCCGATGTTTTCATTTCTGATAACCTGAGAATAGCAACAGCGCATGCATAAAAGAATCCGCTTAAATATCATTCATCGTAAGGTCGTGGATTGTTGAATTAAAATTAACAATCCAGTCAAAACGTGCGTCGGTGCAATGTTTTTCTTATCGCTGGCCCGCTTTTCACCTGCAAAATGGCATTCTACTTATGGCTCGAAACCCCTTGTCAGCCGTGGGCTGAAACAAAATCACAGAAGTGTGATTCTGTTCAAATCAGTTGTAACCGCAGTGTTAAATATTGTTCAATACTGATTGCCGTTAGCGCGGATTACAAATAGATTCAATAATCCCATTTGACCATTACGCGGAGCGCGCGGCGATGAATTCGATATTTACGGAAGAAAACCTGCTGGCATTCACCACCGCAGCCCGTTTTGGCAGTTTCAGCAAAGCGGCTGGAGAGTTGGGCGTGACCACGTCGGCGATAAGCTACACCATCAAGCGTATGGAGACAGGGCTGGATGTGGTGCTGTTTGTGCGCAATACGCGCAGCATCGAACTGACCGAATCCGGCTTTTACTTTTATCGCAAAGCGACCGATCTGCTGAATGACTTTCACGCGATTAAGCGCGGGATAGATACCATTTCCCAGGGCATTGAAGCGCGGGTGCGTATTTGTATCAACCAGCTTTTATATACCCCGCGCCATACGGCCAGGCTGCTCCAGGTGTTAAAAAAGCAGTTTCCCACCTGTCAGATTACGGTGACCACTGAGGTTTATAACGGCGTCTGGGATTCCATTATTAATAATCAGGCCAATATTGCTATTGGTGCGCCGGACACGCTGCTGGATGGCGGAGGCATTGATTACACCGAAATTGGGGCGATTCGTTGGGTGTTTGCGATTTCACCCCAGCATCCGCTCGCGTTTGCGCCTGAACCCATCGCCGAAAGCCAGCTCCGGCTTTATCCGAATATCATGGTCGAAGATACGGCGCATACCATCAATAAAAAAGTGGGCTGGTTGTTACACGGGCAGGAGGCGATTCTGGTCCCGGACTTTAACACCAAATGCCAGTGTCAGATTTTGGGCGATGGAATTGGTTTTTTACCGGAACATATGGCGCGAGAAGCGATGGAAGATGGGCTGCTGATTACGCGTCGAATTAATAATCCGCGTCAGGATTCGCGTATGTTGCTCGCAACGCAACATGCGGCGACCGGTCAGGTCACCCGCTGGATCAAACAGCAGTTTGCCCCACAGGGAGTGCTGACCGGGATTTATAGCGATTTACTCTGGCGAACGTAAAATCTAATTGCGGGTTTGCACCCAGAAGGCGTGAATCAATCCTGGGATATACCCCAACAGGGTCAGGACGATGTTAAGCAGAAATGCCCAACCGAAACCTTTGCCAAGCAGCACGCCAAGGGGCGGTAAAATAATCGTAAAAACAACACGCCAGAAACCCATACATTCTCCATACACACTAAGCAGGTAATTGTAAAAAAAGAGATTTATCTCTAAGCGTAGCGAGTTTAGCGTGTTCCGCCACCTCGCAGCTGCGCTTTTACCCTCCTTTACCCTCTTTACACTGATAGAGACTGGCGATTAAGGGGTAAACCCGCGTTACCCCTGTACCTGGACTGAGGCGTGGGCTAAGGTAAAGGTCACTAAATGAGGAGGATGTTATGTTTTCTGTTGGCGATCTTGTGCAACCGCGTATGGGCGGCCCGAAGCTGAAAGTCGTTGAAGTGCATGGCGATCAAATAATTGCTGTTCAGGCGAGTCAGGAGCAGGGTGAGAAGTACACGTTGAAGGCGGCGGATGTGACGCTTTATAAAGAAGACGGCGATTTCGGCGTTTGCTAATACTCAGGGCGGTGAAAAACCGCCCTGCAATACATCACAATTAGATTAAGAAATCTTCCAGTGATTTACCGTTTGCCAGTGCAGTTGCAATCGCTTTCGGTGTACGACCCTGACCGGTCCAGGTTTTTTCTTCACCATTCACATCAGTAAAACGATATTTCGCTTCACGTACCTGACGTTTCTGCGACTGGCTTGCGCCTTTTAACACGTCTTTACCCAGTAAATCTTCTGGAGAAATACCGTCCGCTTTCATCCGCTCCAGCAGTGCATTAATTTTCTGCTGCTGTTCTGCCTGCTGCTGCTGCATTTCGTTTTGCTCATTACGTTTTTCTTCCGTAACGATGCGGAATTTCTCCAGCATTTCTTCGAGCACGTCAATTGAGAAGTCACGCGCCATTGCGCGAAGGGTACGGATATTATTAAGATTTTGTAACATTGAAGACATATTACTGAAGACCTTTTTTGAGTTGATTCAATGAGCAATAGGAGAACATGGTAATCCACTTTACTTTGAATATCCAGTTGCATTCCTTCCTGACAATTATTAAGGCTATTCAAAAATAGTTATTTAGATATTGTTACTTTTTATTTTCGTCATTTAATGCCTTTTTTCATTTTATTCATCACACAATTTTAAATTCAACCTTTTGCTATTTTGAGCAACCTTCCTGCTTCACAATCCTGATAACTGAATAGTCAGTCACCTCACCTGCATAAAACACCTGCTGCGATTACAGAATTTTCGACTGCTTTTCACATGCATAAAGAACATTAATCACAAATGCCGTGCGTTTTGAGCTTAAGAAAGGATAGCCTGCTGATAGAAGCGTTGAGTGTGATTTCACATCAACAAAAATAAATTTAAGCCATTAATAAATATAGTTATTTTATACAGAAAAACAGAAATCACCAGCACGATAAAAAAGCAGGCTTTTTTAGAGAATTTTATAGGAAAAAAGGCATTTAATAAAAATTATTCACTCATTGTGAGTTAACAGGCAGAGATATACTCTATACACATCAAAAAAAGCAACCTAAAGCACCTTACGCCGCGGGTATTATCACTATACTGTGTTGCTCTCAAGGAGTTCGTACATGTTCTCACCGCAGTCTCGCCTGCGCCATGCAGTAGCGGACACTTTCGCGATGGTTGTCTACTGTTCCGTAGTGAACATGCTGATCGAGATATTCCTCTCCGGAATGTCTTTTGAGCAGTCGCTTTCTTCCAGGCTGGTGGCCATTCCGGTCAATATCCTTATTGCATGGCCGTATGGTTTTTACCGTGATGCGATAATGCGTATGGCGCGCAGGTTCAGTCCATCAGGCTGGATGAAAAACCTGGCAGATGTGCTGGCCTATGTGACATTTCAGTCACCGGTTTATGTCGCGATTTTGCTTACGGTCGGCGCTGACTGGCATCAAATTGCCGCTGCCGTCAGTTCGAATATTGTGGTGTCAATGATGATGGGCGCGGCCTACGGCTACTTCCTTGACTACTGTCGCCGTCTGTTCAAGGTGAGTCAGTACACAACGTCCAAAGCGTGATCGACTGCGACTGGCTACTGCCAGTCGCGTGCTTATGGCGCTTCGCCAAACAATCCTTGCAGAAATCGCTCCAGCGCCATGCGGGAGCTAAAACCGTGCGGAATACCGTAATGCTCATGTCTTTCCCCGGCTAAATACAGGGGGAATTCCTGATAATGATCGCAGGTTTTGATATCCGAGGCGGGCTCAGCAAATGACAAACTTCTGTCTTTCAAGGTCGGGTGAATAATCAGCGCCATGCGACCCATTCGAGCCTCGCGATTAACATAGACATAATTATCGCCACGGCGATAACCGTATGTTTTTTGTGTGACTGCATCCATGATGAAACCCGCTTTTTCAAGAACGCGTGCCACCTCATCGGGTCGTAAATACATATTTTATCCTCGTTATCTTTTACTGCCGGGCAACCTTACAGTAATCAGCATTCGTAACGCTTTCAGATAAATCCATAAAGGGCGAGATTCATCACGACTCGCTTCAGATATTAAAATCATGGGCTAAACTGAATGTGAACGCAAAATTATGGAGGATCGTATGTTTAACAGACCGAACCGAAACGATATTAATGACGACGCTCAGGATATTCGTAATGATGTCAGCCAATTAGCTGACACGCTGGAAGATGTTTTAAAATCCTGGGGCTCAGATGCAAAGGACGAGGCGGATGTCGCCAGACGTAAGGCTCAGTCTTTGCTACGTGAAACCCGCGCGCGCATGAATGGCCGCTCGCGTACCTCGCAAGCGGCGTGCGATGCCATCGGATGCGCAAGTACGTTCGTTCGTGAAAAACCGGTGTGTGCGATTGGTACTGTCGCCGCCGTCGGGATTTTTATCGGCGCGCTGCTGACGTTACGTAAATAATTCCGCGCTGGAATTATTAATGACCCCTCGTTCGCCCTCGCGAGCGGGGGGTTTATTTTTATGTCGACAAAATCGCCACAACACCCATCTCATCTGCCCTGCGCCGCTGCGCTCATCGTGACGCCGCAATCAATTCAAATTTCCCATATCTTGTGTGGTTGAAACTTACATCAACTACATCTAGTATTCCATTTAGCAAGACACCCATAGCCTGACGCGTTCAATCGCGCCGTTCTCTTATCATAGATGGAAATACGAATCATGAGCATTACTATTTACACTCGTAACGACTGTGTTCAGTGCCACGCCACAAAGCGGGCGATGGAAAGCCGCGGCGTGGAGTTTGAGATGGTGAATGTCGATTTAGTCCCTGAGGCCGCCGACGTGCTTCGCGAGCAAGGTTTCCGCCAACTGCCGGTGGTTATTGCGGGCGAAACCAGCTGGTCAGGCTTTCGCCCGGACATGATTAACCGTCTGCAAACCCAAGCCGCCAGCGCATGAGTATTCTCGTCTACTTCTCCAGCAGCTCCGAAAATACGCTCCGCTTCATTGAGCGTGTCGGACTGCCCGCCGTACGCATTCCGCTGAACGAACGCGAACGCATTCAGGTAGACGAACCTTATATCCTGGTGGTTCCCAGCTATGGCGGTGGCGGAACGGCGGGCGCGGTGCCGCGTCAGGCAATCCGCTTTCTCAACGATCCCCATAACCGGGCGTTGATTCGCGGCGTTATCGCGGCAGGCAATCGCAACTTCGGCGAAGCCTTCTGCCGCGCCGGGGATCTGATTTCTCAAAAATGCGGCGTGCCGTATCTCTATCGCTTTGAACTGATGGGGACACAGCAGGACGTAGAAAATGTGCGTAAAGGAGTGAACGAATTTTGGCAACGACAACCGCAGAACGCGTAATGCAGGGATCAACGGATTACCACGCGCTGAATGCCATGCTTAACCTCTACGATCGTGAGGGGCACATTCAGTTCGGGAAAGATGCAGAGGCGGTGGACGCTTTTTTTGCCGCCCACGTGCGCCCCAACAGCGTGCCGTTTGCCAGCCAGGACGCGCGGCTCGACTATCTGGTGAACGAAGGTTATTACGAAGAGCGGGTGCTCACTCGCTACGATCGTCACTTTGTGCTGAATCTGTTTGAACGCGCCCACGCCAGCGGTTTTCGTTTCCAGACGTTCCTGGGGGCGTGGAAGTATTACACCAGCTATACGCTCAAAACCTTCGACGGCAAGCGCTATCTCGAAAGTTTTGAAGACCGCGTGTGCATGGTGGCGCTAACGCTCGCGCAAGGAGATGAAAATCTGGCGCAGCAGCTGATGGACGAAATGCTCTCCGCGCGTTTTCAGCCCGCCACGCCCACGTTCCTGAATTGCGGCAAAGCGCAGCGCGGCGAGCTGGTGTCCTGTTTCCTGTTGCGAATCGAAGACAATATGGAGTCGATTGGGCGCGCGGTGAACTCTGCCCTGCAATTATCAAAACGCGGTGGCGGCGTTGCATTTCTGCTCTCTAATTTGCGCGAATCCGGCGCGCCGATTAAGCGCATAGAGAACCAGTCGTCGGGCGTTATCCCGGTGATGAAAATGCTGGAAGATGCGTTTTCCTATGCTAATCAGCTGGGAGCACGTCAGGGCGCTGGGGCAGTTTATCTGCATGCGCATCACCCGGATATTCTGCGTTTCCTGGATACCAAGCGTGAAAACGCCGATGAAAAAATCCGTATCAAAACCCTTTCCCTGGGCGTAGTGATCCCGGATATCACTTTCCAGTTAGCGAAAGAAAACGCCGAGATGGCGCTGTTTTCGCCCTACGATATCGAAAGAATTTACGGCAAATCCTTTGGTGATGTGGCGATCAGTGAACTCTACGACGAACTGCTCGCCGACGAACGCGTGCGCAAAAAATTCATTAACGCCCGTGATTTCTTCCAGACGCTTGCCGAGATCCAGTTTGAGTCTGGCTATCCGTACATCATGTATGAAGACACGGTGAATCGCGCCAACCCAATCGCCGGGCGCATCAATATGAGCAACCTGTGCTCCGAGATTTTGCAGGTTAACAGCGCATCGACCTATGACGAGAATCTGGATTACGCGCACATCGGCAAAGATATTTCCTGCAATTTGGGCTCGCTGAATATTGCTCACACCATGGATTCACCCGATTTTGGCCGCACCGTCGAAACGGCAATCCGCGGGCTGACGGCGGTGTCAGACATGAGCCATATCCGCAGCGTGCCGTCGATTGAAACGGGAAATGCCGCTTCGCACGCTATTGGGCTTGGGCAGATGAATCTGCACGGCTATCTGGCCCGCGAGGGGATCGCCTACGGTAGCCCGGAGGGGCTGGATTTCACCAATCTCTATTTCTACACCATCACCTGGCATGCGCTGAATACCTCAATGAGGCTGGCGCGCGAGCGCAATCAGCGTTTCGCCGGATTTGAAGACTCGCGATACGCCAGCGGTGAGTATTTTAATCCGTATCTGGAAAACAGCTGGCAACCGAAAACCGAGAAAGTGCGTGCGCTGTTTGCCCGCGCCGGCGTCACGCTACCCACGCGCGAGATGTGGCAGCAGCTACGTGACGACGTGATGAGGTACGGCATCTATAACCAGAATCTGCAGGCGGTGCCCCCGACCGGATCGATCTCGTATATCAACCACGCGACGTCGAGTATTCACCCGATTGTCTCGAAAATTGAGATCCGCAAAGAAGGCAAAACCGGGCGCGTTTACTATCCCGCGCCCTTTATGACCAACGAAAACCTGGCGCTGTATCAGGATGCCTATGAGATCGGGCCGGAGAAGATTATCGATACCTATGCCGAAGCCACGAAACATGTCGATCAGGGGCTGTCGTTAACCCTCTTTTTCCCTGACACCGCCACCACGCGCGACATCAACAAGGCGCAGATTTATGCCTGGAAAAAGGGCATTAAGACGCTGTACTACATTCGCCTGCGCCAGCTTGCGCTGGAAGGCACTGAAATCGAAGGCTGCGTGTCCTGCGCGCTGTAAGGAGAAAGGATGAAACTGTCACGCGTGAGCGCCATCAACTGGAACAAGATTCAGGATGATAAAGACCTGGAGGTCTGGAACCGCCTGACCAGCAACTTTTGGCTACCGGAAAAAGTGCCGCTGTCGAACGATATCCCGGCCTGGCAAACCCTGAGCCACGCCGAGCAACAGCTGACGATCCGCGTGTTCACTGGCCTGACGCTGCTGGACACCATTCAAAATAGCGTGGGTGCGCCCGCGCTGATGGGGGATTCGCTCACGCCACATGAAGAAGCGGTGATGTCGAATATCAGCTTTATGGAGGCGGTGCATGCCCGGTCGTACAGCTCGATTTTCTCGACGCTGTGCCAGACCAAAGACGTGGATGCCGCCTATTCCTGGAGCGAAGCATCGGCCTCGCTGCAGCGTAAGGCTCAGCTGGTGCTGGAGTATTATCACGCCGATGACCCCTTAAAGAAGAAAATCGCCAGCGTGTTCCTGGAATCTTTCCTCTTCTATTCTGGTTTTTGGCTGCCGATGTACTGGTCAAGTCGCGGCAAACTGACCAACACCGCCGATCTAATTCGTCTGATCATTCGTGATGAAGCGGTACATGGCTATTACATCGGCTATAAATACCAGAAAGGGCTGGAGAAAATCAGTGAAGAAAAACGGGAAGAACTGAAAGGGTTTGCGCTCGATTTGCTGATGGATTTGTACGATAACGAGCTGAGTTATACCGAAGAATTGTACGCCGAAACAGGTTGGGAAACCGACGTAAAAGCGTTCCTGTGCTACAACGCCAATAAAGCGCTGATGAACCTGGGATATGAAGCGCTGTTCCCTGCCGAAATGGCGGAAGTGAATCCGGCGATTCTGGCGGCCCTTTCCCCGAATGCCGACGAAAATCATGATTTCTTCTCCGGCTCAGGCTCGTCTTATGTAATGGGTAAAGCGGTGGAAACCGAAGATGCGGATTGGGATTTCTGAGGCAAAATATAGCGTTCATTAATTTAATATAAATCCTAAAATCTCCGACTTATATTTCCACGTGATCTACACTGTCATCCTGGCTTCATATTCACCTGAATCATTGCGATTCAGGTGAAATTCTCCTGTGCATTGACAAAAATATCAGAAAAATTCGACCAGCGCTCAGCCCTTACCTCATGGGAAATTCAGCCGTTTCGCTTGTTGCAAAATTCAGGCTTCAAGCCTGGCAAGGGTTGTCTCAGATTCTGAGTATGTTAGGGTAATGCCGGCTAATTATTTCCACTGGTAATGATATCGACATAGATAAATAACAGGACTGACTCTATTGCATGGCAATTAAATTAGAAGTTAAAAATCTGTATAAAGTATTTGGCGATAATCCGCAGCGAGCCTTCAAATATATTGAAAAAGGACTTTCAAAAGAATTAATCCTGGAGAAAACAGGGCTTTCGCTTGGCGTTAAAGACGCCAGTCTGGCCATTGAAGAAGGCGAGATTTTCGTCATCATGGGATTATCCGGATCGGGTAAATCCACCATGGTACGCCTTCTCAATCGCCTGATTGAACCCACTCGTGGACAGGTGCTAATTGACGGCGTTGATATCGCAAAAATATCCGATGCTGAGCTGCGCGACGTGCGCAGGAAAAAGATTGCAATGGTCTTCCAGTCATTCGCGCTAATGCCACATATGACGGTATTGGATAATACCGCCTTCGGTATGGAATTAGCGGGAATCCCTGCGGCTGAGCGCCAGGAAAAAGCGCTGGATGCATTGCGTCAGGTTGGGCTTGAAAATTACGCTCACGGTTATCCGGATGAACTCTCGGGCGGTATGCGCCAGCGTGTGGGTTTGGCCCGCGCATTAGCCATTAATCCCGATATTTTATTAATGGATGAAGCCTTCTCGGCGCTCGATCCCTTAATTCGTACCGAGATGCAGGATGAGCTGGTAAAACTTCAGGCAAAACATCAGCGCACCGTGGTATTTATTTCCCATGACCTTGATGAAGCCATGCGAATTGGCGACCGTATTGCCATTATGCAAAATGGTGAAGTGGTTCAGGTCGGCACCCCGGACGAAATACTGAATAATCCGGCAAATGATTATGTGCGCACCTTCTTCCGTGGCGTGGATATTAGCCAGGTATTTAGCGCCAAAGATATTGCCCGTCGCGCGCTGAACGGCATTATTCGTCGTACGCCAGGTTTTGGCCCGCGCTCGGCGCTGAAGCTGCTGCAGGATGAAGACCGTGAATACGGTTATGTGATTGAACGCGGTAATAAATATGTTGGCATTGTCTCCATCGATTCACTGAAAAGCGCGTTAAGCGAAAATCTGGGAATTGATGCGGCGTTAATTGACGCTCCGCTTGCCGTGGACGCCGAAACGCCGCTCAGCGAGTTGCTCTCTCATGTGGGTCAGGCGCCGTGCGCCGTACCGGTTATCGGAGAAGAACAACAATACGTCGGCATCATCTCAAAACGGATGTTGCTGCAGGCTTTAGATCGCGAGGGGGCAAACAATGGCTGATCAATCAAACCCGTGGGGAACCACAGAAGCAGCGGATAGCGCGGCACAATCGGCAGATGCGTGGGGTTCTTCGACCCCTGCCCCTACCGATGGCGGCGGTGCAGCGGACTGGCTAAACAGTGCCCCTGCGCCTGCACCGGAACATTTCAATATTATGGACCCGTTCCATAAAACGCTGATCCCGCTGGACGGTTGGGTGACCGAAGGTATCGACTGGGTTGTCACGCATTTCCGTCCGGTGTTCCAGGGCATTCGCGTGCCGGTGGATTACATTCTGAACGGCTTCCAGCAAATGTTGTTGGGCATGCCTGCGCCAGTGGCAATCATCCTGTTCGCCATGATCGCCTGGCAGTTCGGCAGCGCTGGAATGGGGATTGCCACGCTGATCTCACTGATTGCGATTGGCGCTATCGGCGCGTGGTCGCAGGCCATGGTCACGCTGGCGCTGGTGCTCACTGCCCTGTTCTTCTGCATCATCATCGGTTTGCCGATGGGCATTTGGCTGGCGCGCAGTCCAAGGGCGGCCAAAATCATCCGGCCACTGCTTGATGCGATGCAGACCACACCGGCGTTTGTCTATCTGGTGCCGATTGTGATGCTGTTTGGTATCGGCAACGTGCCGGGTGTTGTGGTGACCATTATCTTCGCCCTGCCGCCGATTATTCGCCTGACCATTCTGGGGATTAACCAGGTACCGGCCGATTTGATTGAAGCTTCACGCTCGTTTGGCGCAAGCCCACGACAGATGCTGTTCAAAGTCCAACTACCGCTGGCCATGCCCACCATTATGGCGGGAGTTAATCAGACGCTGATGCTCGCCCTCTCCATGGTAGTGATCGCCTCGATGATCGCCGTTGGCGGGCTTGGCCAGATGGTACTGCGCGGTATTGGCCGTCTTGATATGGGTCTTGCCACCGTGGGCGGCGTGGGGATTGTGATCCTCGCCATCATTCTTGACCGTCTGACCCAGGCTGTGGGTCGCGATTCACGCAGTCGCGGTAACCGTCGCTGGTATCAAACCGGTCCTGTCGGCCTGCTGAGCCGCCCATTCACGAAGTAATCCTGTAAGCGCCCGACGACACATTGCCGTCGGGTCTTCAACTCATGAACTTTACACAAAATTATTCAGGTTCCATCGCGGCGGCAAACGAATGATTCCCCGAGCGCGTACCGAGGGTACTTAACTGGGGTGAATGCGTGCAGCCAACGACGAGGCGGCCGGAATAATGAAGTGTAATGTAATAAGGAATAACGATGCGACATAACGTACTTTTTGCCACAGCGTTTGCCACCCTTGTCTCAACCAGCACGTTTGCGGCTGATCTCCCGGGCAAAGGCATTACCGTTCAACCGGTTCAGAGCACCATTTCCGAAGAGACGTTCCAGACCATGATCGTCAGCCGCGCGCTGGAAAAACTGGGCTATACGGTCAATAAGCCAAGTGAAGTGGATTACAACGTGGGCTATACCTCGATCGCCTCTGGCGACGCCACGTTCACCGCCGTTAACTGGAAGCCGCTGCATGATGATATGTACGCTGCTGCGGGCGGAAGTAAAAAATTCTATCGCGAAGGGACGTTTGTGACCGGTGCGGCGCAGGGTTATTTAGTCGACAAGAAAACCGCCGAGAAATACCACATCACCAATATCGAACAGCTGAAAGATCCGAAGATCGCCAAACTGTTCGACACCAACGGTGACGGCAAAGCCGACATGATGGGCTGCTCCCCGGGCTGGGGTTGTGAAGCGGTGATTAACCATCAGAACAAAGCGTTCGATCTCGAGAAGACCGTTGACGTGAGCCACGGGAACTACTCGGCGATGATGGCAGATACCATCGCGCGCTTTAAAGAGGGTAAACCGGTTATCTATTACACCTGGACCCCCTATTGGGTCAGCGATGTGCTGAAGCCGGGTAAAGATGTGGTGTGGCTGCAGGTGCCATTCTCCTCTCTGCCAGGCGAGCAGAAAGATATCGACACCAAGCTGCCGAACGGCATGAACTATGGCTTCCCGGTGAATACGATGCATATCGTGGCGAACAAAGCCTGGGCTGAGAAGAACCCGGCGGCGGCGAAACTGTTCTCCGTAATGAAACTGCCACTGGCGGATATCAACGCGCAGAACGCGAAGATGCATGAAGGCAAATCGTCCGAAGCGAATATTCAGGGTCACGTTGACGGCTGGATCAAAGCCCACCAGCAGCAGTTTGATGGCTGGGTGAAAGAAGCGCTGGCCGCGCAGAAATAGTCCTTTCATTTTCCACTCGCTCCTGAGATGCCCGCATGGGCAACGCCCTCTCCTCTTGGGTGAGGGCTGGGGTGAGGGGGAACAGGCGGCTCTGAGTTTCGTTCCGTTCACCTTTCGTTCTCGGCTTCCTTGTTACACCAGAACCGGTGAACGTGTTAAGGGGGCTATCGCCGCCCCCTTAACAATCCCGGCTCCCGGCAAGAAAATCGCCGCTTCGCGGTACCCTCGTCTTATTCCCTACGGCTATCGGGGACGGGCGCTGTAACGTCCCTGTAAATGCGCCCTCGCCGCGCATCCATGCGCGTCGCCCCGGCCTACAGTCAACGACTCGGCGATTTACAGCCGGACCAGGCCATCGCCTTTTTATTTCTGTATTACCTCAAATACATTTTCTCCTGATAAATACAGGCTCAACGGCCCTCACCCCACGATAAAAGTCCGTAGTCAGGCAATCGATCAAAACCGCACAAACCACCACGCAACAATTCCCCAACATTCATCATCATCCGTTATGATTGGTTTCTGGAAAAATCATTACTTAACTCACGATTCCTGAATCTAATGACAAAAACATCTCAAGGGCTTAGCCCTGCACTCATCCTTTTAATGTCTGTGGCAACGGGCCTGGCGGTCGCCAGTAACTATTACGCGCAGCCGCTGCTGGACACCATTGCGCGCGCCTTTTCCCTCTCAGCCAGCTCGGCGGGGTTTATTGTGACCGCTGCACAGTTGGGTTACGCCGCCGGTTTGCTGTTCCTGGTGCCGTTAGGCGATATGTTTGAACGCCGCAGGCTGATTGTCTCCATGACGCTGCTCGCGGCGGGCGGCATGCTGATCACCGCATCCAGCCAGTCGCTTACCATGATGATTATCGGCACCGCGCTCACGGGGTTATTCTCGGTCGTCGCACAAATTCTGGTGCCTCTGGCGGCGACGCTGGCTGCGCCTGATAAACGCGGCAAAGTGGTCGGGACCATCATGAGCGGTTTATTGCTCGGGATTTTACTGGCGCGAACGGTGGCGGGATTGCTGGCAAGCCTCGGCGGCTGGCGCACCGTTTACTGGGTGGCGTCGGTCCTCATGGTGATCATGGCCCTGGCGCTGTGGCGCGGATTGCCAAAAGTGAAGCAGGAAAATCACCTGAATTATCCGCAGCTGCTTGGGTCCGTTTTCAGCTTGTTCACACAAGATAAACTGCTGCGTACCCGCGCGTTGCTAGGCTGTTTTACCTTCGCCAACTTCAGTATTTTGTGGACGTCGATGGCGTTTCTGCTGGCCTCACCGCCGTTTAACTATTCCGAAGGCATGATTGGCCTGTTTGGTCTGGCCGGCGCAGCAGGCGCGTTAGGCGCACGTCCTGCCGGTGGGCTGGCGGATAAGGGCAAATCGCACCTGACCACCACCGCAGGGCTGATTCTGCTCCTGCTCTCCTGGGCGGCTATCTGGTATGGGCATATTTCCGTGATGGCCTTGATTGTTGGGATTCTGGTCCTCGACCTGACGGTTCAGGGCGTGCATATCACCAACCAGACGGTTATCTATCGCCTGAAACCCGAGGCGCGTAACCGCCTGACGGCCGGTTACATGACCAGCTACTTTATCGGTGGGGCTGCGGGGTCACTGATTTCCGCCTCGGCGTGGCAACACGCTGGCTGGGCGGGGGTTTGTCTGGCCGGAACACTCGTCGCTGTCATTAACGTCATCATCTGGTGGCGCGGATATCACCTACAGGAAGCAATTAACTAAGCTTTACATCGGTTTGGGGCTTCTTAGGGTGTTAAGGAGCCCTGCAGTCTGTTAAGGTTAAAGGTAATCATTTATCCCAGAAATTTTAATGTGGGTGACATATTAGATTGCCGCATGAACAGTTCATACTTACAGGCTGCTCCCAGTTTCACCAGGTTGACATTACATCCTCTCCGTTTGAAACCTCATGCTGTTTCTCATCGCCCGACCCCGTCTTTCGTGGGCGTTTGCCCTTCCTTTTCTGTGCTCACCGGGTCACGGATTCACCCGGCACTTGCTGACAGTGATATAAGTTTGGCGGATATAACCGCACAAATAATTCATTTACATTATTTGTCACTGTCGTTACTATATCGACTGTAATTAATGAGGTCATGCCCAAATGGATAGTTCGTTTACGCCCATTGAACAAATGCTTAAATTTCGCGCCAGTCGTCATGAGGACTTCCCGTATCAGGAAATTCTGCTGACCCGCCTGTGCATGCACATGCAAGGTAAACTGCTGGATAACCGCAATAAAATGCTGAAAGCTCAAGGGATTAACGAGACGTTATTTATGGCGTTGATTACCCTGGAGTCTCAGGAAGATCACAGCATTCAGCCGTCCGAACTGAGCTGTGCGCTGGGTTCATCGCGCACCAATGCCACTCGCATCGCCGACGAGCTGGAAAAACGCGGCTGGATTGAGCGCCGTGAAAGCGACAACGACCGCCGTTGTTTGCATCTACAATTGACCGATAAAGGTCACGAATTCCTGCGCGGGGTGCTGCCACCTCAGCACAACTGCCTGCACCAACTCTGGTCGGCGCTGAGCACGACCGAGCGCGATCAGCTAGAGCAAATCACCCGTAAGCTCCTCACCCGTCTGGATCAGATGGATGAAGATGGCGTCATTCTTGAGGCGCTGAGCTAACACGACGACACGCTCAAACATCCAGATTTAACAATAACTGACAGGCCAGCACATCACACTGCTGGCCTTTCTGACAACAGGTCGGCTCAGCCGATGTGAAAATAAGAAGATCGTGGAGAACAACAATGAGCGCAAATGCGGAGAATATTCCCCCGCAGCAACCAGCTAACAAGAAAGGCAAACGTAAGAGTGCCCTTCTGCTGCTGACCTTGCTCTTTATTATTATTGCTGTGGCATATGGTATCTATTGGTTTTTAGTGTTGCGTCATATTCAGGAAACTGATGATGCATACGTGGCAGGGAACCAGGTTCAGATTATGGCCCAGGTGTCGGGCAGCGTGACGAAAGTCTGGGCTGACAATACCGACTTTGTGCAAAAAGGGGATGTGCTGGTTACGCTCGATCCGACCGATGCTCAGCAGGCGTTTGAAAAGGCGCAGACCGAGCTAGCTTCCAGCGTGCGACAGACACGCCAGTCGATGATTAACAGCAAGCAATTGCAGGCCAGCATCGACGTGCAGAAAACCGCGCTGGCGCAAGCGCAAAGCGATTTGAATCGTCGCGTACCGCTTGGCACGGCGAACCTGATTGGTCGCGAAGAGCTGCAACACGCGCGTGACGCCGTGGCCAGTGCACAGGCACAGCTTGATGTAGCAATCCAACAGTACAACGCGAACCAGGCGATGATTCTGGGCACCAGCCTGGAAGACCAGCCGGCGGTAAAACAGGCTGCGACCGAAGTGCGTAACGCCTGGCTTGCCCTGCAGCGTACCAAAATCGTCAGCCCAATGACCGGCTATGTCTCACGACGTTCCGTGCAGCCTGGCGCGCAGATTAGCCCAACCACTCCGCTGATGGCGGTGGTTCCGGCCACTAATCTGTGGGTAGATGCAAACTTTAAAGAGACGCAGCTCGCGCATATGCGTATCGGCCAAACGGCAACTATCGTCAGTGATATTTACGGCGATGACGTGGAATACACCGGGAAAGTGGTCGGTCTGGATATGGGGACAGGGAGCGCGTTCTCGCTGCTGCCAGCGCAAAACGCGACCGGCAACTGGATCAAAGTGGTCCAGCGTCTACCGGTGCGTATCGAACTGGATCAAAAACAGCTAACGGATCATCCTCTGCGGATCGGGTTGTCCACGCTGGTGACCGTCGATACCACCAATCGTGATGGTCAAATGCTGGCGAACCAGGTGCGTACTAATCCGGCTTACGAAAGTAATGCCCGTGAAATCAGCCTTGATCCCGTCAATAAGCTGATCGATGACATCGTGAAAGCGAACGCCGGTTAATCCGAAGGTGAGCGTTATGCAACCGCAAAAATCGCAAAAACCATTGGAAGGCGCGCCACTGGTCATTATGACCATTGCGCTGTCGCTGGCGACCTTCATGCAGGTGCTGGACTCCACCATCGCAAACGTGGCGATCCCGACGATTGCCGGTAACCTTGGCTCGTCACTGAGCCAGGGGACCTGGGTGATCACCTCGTTCGGGGTCGCGAATGCGATCTCAATTCCGATCACGGGCTGGCTGGCAAAACGCGTCGGCGAAGTCAGATTGTTCATGTGGTCGACGGTACTGTTCGTCCTCGCCTCATGGGCGTGTGGGATGTCCAATAGCCTGACGATGCTGATCTTCTTCCGCGTCATTCAAGGGATTGTGGCGGGGCCGTTGATTCCGCTGTCGCAAAGTTTGCTGCTGAACAACTATCCGCCCGCTAAACGCTCTATCGCGCTGGCGCTATGGTCGATGACCGTTATCGTCGCGCCGATTTGCGGACCGATTCTCGGCGGATTTATCAGTGATAACTATCACTGGGGCTGGATCTTCTTTATCAACGTGCCGATTGGCGCAGTCGTCGTGCTGCTCACGCTGCAAACGCTGCGTGGACGCGAGACGAAGACCGAGCAACGACGCATTGACGGCGTGGGTCTTGCATTGCTGGTGGTGGGCATCGGTAGCCTGCAGATTATGCTGGACCGCGGTAAAGAGCTGGACTGGTTTGCCTCGCAAGAGATTATCGTCCTGACCGTCGTGGCGGTGGTCGCGATAAGTTTCCTGATTGTCTGGGAGCTCACGGACGATAACCCGATAGTCGATTTGTCGTTGTTTAAGTCACGAAACTTTACCATCGGCTGTCTGTGTATCAGTCTCGCCTATATGCTCTACTTCGGTGCGATTGTGCTGCTTCCGCAGCTGTTGCAGGAGGTATACGGCTATACGGCAACCTGGGCGGGCCTGGCGTCTGCGCCGGTGGGATTGATTCCGGTACTCCTGTCGCCGATTATCGGTCGTTTCGCGCATAAACTCGACATGCGCAGGCTGGTGACATTCAGCTTTATTATGTATGCCGTCTGTTTCTACTGGCGTGCCTACACGTTCGAACCGGGGATGGATTTTGGCGCGTCCGCGTGGCCGCAGTTTATCCAGGGCTTTGCCGTGGCGTGCTTCTTTATGCCACTGACCACCATCACGCTGTCCGGCTTGCCGCCTGAGCGTATGGCGGCGGCCTCGAGCTTATCGAACTTTACCCGAACGCTGGCAGGCTCAATCGGGACGTCGATTACCACCACCTTGTGGACCAGCCGGGAATCATTGCACCACGCCCAGCTGACGGAATCGGTTAACGTCTACAACCCGAACGCGCAGCAGATGTACAGCCAGCTCGAAGGAATGGGCATGACGCAGCAGCAGGCCTCCGGCTGGATCGCCCAGCAGATCACCAATCAGGGTCTGATTATCTCCGCGAACGAGATTTTCTGGATTTCGGCGGGGATATTTATCCTGCTCCTGAGCTTGATATGGTTTGCCAAACCGCCATTCGGCGCAGGTGGTGGTGGCGGTGGTGCGCACTAACCGGTTACAACGACGAGAAAGTTGTCCGTTTCTCTCTAGCTTCTGTCAGTTCTGATAAAGCAGCGCTCCTGAAATCGCTTCACGATAGTGAAAAGACAACAGGAGCGCATCATGCTGAAACAACCCGCACAAAAATATCAGCCTTTCCCCCCAATATCTCTGCCCGACCGTCGCTGGCCCGAGCAACGTATCACCCATGCGCCACGCTGGCTTTCCACCGATTTGCGCGATGGCAATCAGGCGCTCGCCGAACCGATGGACAGCGCACGCAAACTGCACTTCTGGGAGTTACTCCTTGGCTGCGGTTTTAAAGAAATTGAAGTCGCGTTCCCATCCGCATCGCAAACTGACTTTGATTTTGTTCGCCAACTGATCGACGAAAATCGCATTCCCGATGACGTCACGATTCAGGTCTTAACTCAGGCGCGGGAAGAGTTGATTCTTCGCACCTTTGAATCGTTGCGCGGTGCGAAAAAGGCGACCCTTCATCTGTATAACGCCACCGCCCCGCTGTTTCGCCGCCTGGTTTTTGGCATGGACAAGGCGCAAATTATTACGCTGGCAACCCGGTCCACGCGGCTGATCCGACAGCTTTGCGAAGAAAATCCACAAACGTGCTGGCAGTACGAGTACTCCCCGGAAACGTTCTGCTTTACCGAGCCAGAATTTGCGCTGGAAATTTGTGAGGCCGTGGCCGAAATCTGGCAGCCGTGCCCCGAGCGCCCGATGATTATCAACCTGCCCGCGACCGTTGAAGTGAATACGCCCAATGTGTATGCCGATCAGATTGAATATTTCTGCCGCCACTTTAGCCGTCGCAGCGAGGTGTGTATTAGCGTTCACCCCCATAACGATCGCGGTACGGGCGTCGCCTGTGCCGAACTGGCGATGATGGCCGGTGCGGATCGCGTGGAAGGCTGTCTGTTTGGCAACGGCGAGCGCACGGGCAATGTGTGTCTGGTGACGCTGGCGATGAATTTATACTCCCAGGGCGTCAGCCCGGATCTGGATTTCAGCGATATGAATCAGGTCGTTGAGGTGGTGGAAAGCTGTAATCAGCTCCCGGTGCATCCACGTCATCCGTGGGCGGGGCGTTTGGCTTATACGGCATTTTCAGGCTCGCATCAGGATGCGATTAAAAAAGGCTTCGATGCGCGTCAGCCGGACGACCGCTGGGAGATGCCCTATCTGCCGGTCGATCCGCAGGATATTGGCTGCTCCTACGAAGCGGTGATCCGCGTGAACAGCCAGTCGGGGAAAAGCGGCAGCGCGTGGCTGATTGAGCAGAATCACGGTCTGAAATTACCGCGTGCGCTGCAGCAAGATTTTAGCCAGCATGTGCAGCAGGAGGCCGACAGCCAGGGGAAAGAGATGACGCAAAACGCGCTCTGGCAGCTTTTCCGCAGCCGTTACGGACTGATGCCCTCTGGACACTTTACCCTGCAAACGTATCGCAGTGAGAGCCTGCAGGACGGACAGTTGCGCCTGGCCGCCTCGGTGGCCACCGGTGGTGGGACACGGCAGCTTGAGGGCCAGGGAAACGGTTTGCTGTCGGCCGCCGCCAATGGCATCAGCCGTTGGATGGATAAGCCGTTTGTGATTAAGGATTATCATGAGCATTCGCTGGGGGAGCGCAGCGACAGCCGCTCGGTGGCGTACATCCGCTGTCTTTTCCAGGATGGTACCAGTCGATGGGGTGTGGGGATTGATAGCGACGTGGCGCGCGCGTCAATTCAGGCGCTGTTTAACGCCGTCGGTTAAACGTCTTTGAAATAATCGCTGGGCGAAATGCCCATCACCCGGCGAAACATGGCCGTGAAAGCGCTGTGGCTGCCGTAACCCAGGTCCAGCGCAACGCGTAATACCGGCTGGCCTTGCGCTAGTCGCAGCAGGGCTTCAACCAGACGCGCCCTTCTCGTCCACTCACCGTAGCTTAACCCAGTTTGCTGCTGAAAATGGCGGTTAAGGGTGCGCTCACTCATGCTGGTCAGGCTTGCGGCCTGCGCGCTGCTCAAGGTTAATCCGGGGTCCTGGCGGATCTGCTGACAAAGCTGTCGCAATGACTCGCTCCGCGGTTCCGGGAGATGAAACGGCAGGACAGGCAGGGTGCGGATTTCATCCAGAATCAGTTCGTAGACGCGCTCATCGCGGCTGCCGGGAGAATAAGATTCGGGGAGATCGAGCGAGGCGACAATAAGCTCACGCAGTAACGGCGAGATCTGCACGATCTGGCAGGACGCCGGCAGATCGGCGCGGGCAAGCGGATCGATAAAAAGCGTGCGCGCCGCCACGTTGCCGGTAATGCGAATCGCATGCTGCGTACCCGCTGGCAACCAGACGCCTCGTCCAGGTGGAACGACCCAACATCCTGCAATCGTATCAACGCGAACAACTCCGCTCAGGCTATGCAGTAGCTGGGCGCAATCGTGCTGATGGTACGGCTCGCTGTCACCATGACGATAATCATGAGCGTAAGGAACCAAAGGGCGATGGGTAAAAGAGAAGGTTGTGGTGGTAGTCATGGGTTAGGCTTCCCTCTCCCTGAGGAGAGGGGAATGGCGCACTAAATGTGCAGCTCTTTCAGCGTTTCTTTCGGCAGCGCCAGCTCTTCGTTACTGTTCACGCGAACATCACGATCGAGAATATGACGCGCGATCTCCTGCGCTTCTTCCAGCGAGTGCATATGATACGTACCGCACTGGTAGACGTTCAGCTCAGGGATCTGGTTCTGCTCTTTGACTTTCAGCACGTCGGCCATCGCCGCTTTCCAGGCATCCGCCACGCGCGTTTCTTCAGGGGTGCCGATCAGGCTCATATAGAAACCGGTACGGCAGCCCATCGGAGAGATGTCGATGATTTCAACACCGTTACCGTTCAGGTGATCGCGCATGAAGCCTGCGAACAGGTGCTCCAGCGTGTGAATGCCTTTTTCTGGCATCACTTCTTTATTTGGCACGCAAAAACGCAGGTCAAACACGGTGATCGCGTCGCCGCTCGGGGTATGCATGGTTTTTGCCACACGTACAGCAGGTGCTTCCATACGGGTATGGTCGACTGTGAAGCTATCTAATAACGGCATACGTCACCTCCGATAGTGATTATTTTTAAAATAAAATGAACTCTTTGTTCAACCGCGCGTCTGACTCTATGAAAGACGCGCATTTGTTATCATCATCCCTGATTTCAGAGATGTTATTTTGGCCACAGCGATGTGGCCATTTTCTTTTCTGTCAGGCGTGTTTCGCCAAAAACGCATCGAACGATTCAGTGTCCGCCGCTTCGACTTCACGCTGGCGTGCAATGGATGCCTCACGTTCCGCCACGAAATCTTCTTCGCTCAACACTTCCAGCGGCTCCTGCTGCAACATGTCACGGTACTGCGCAGCGAGCGTACGGCCTGTGCCACCGATACCTTGATCAATCATAGAACGCAAAATGCGTGCCGAGAACGTCAGTTCAGGGTTATCAAAGCTCTCGACCAGTTGGTCGCACACTTTTTGATATTCCTCACCACCGTAAAGGCTGTCCATCGTCTGCGCGACGCGTTTGAGATCGCGGAACAGATCTTTGCCCACTTTTGCCAGCGGGAACTGTGCCGTTTCACAACCAATGCCTAATGTCAGGCCAGGTTTGCGTCCTTCCAGTATTACGCGATTCCAGTTGGTGCGCGTACACAATAACTCGTCAGCACTCATTTCCGGCGCATCCGCCAGAACACACCAGACCATAAACAGATCGAGGAAACGGATCTGCTGCTCGTCAACGCCAATGGGCGAGAACGGGTTGATGTCCAGGGAACGGACTTCGATATACTCGATGCCGCCGCGCTCCAGCGCATCTGACGGTGCTTCGCCGCTGCGCGTGACGCGTTTCGGGCGAATCGGCGCATACAGTTCGTTTTCAATCTGCAAAACGTTACTGTTAATTTGCAGGCGTTTACCGTCTTTTTCGAGCCCGATCGTTTCGTACTCTTCCGACGGCGTTTTGATCGCCCGCTTCAATCCTGCCACATACTCGTGCAAATCGTTAAACGTAATACCGAGATTGCTTTGCGACTTATTGGTATAACCCAGATCGCTGAGGCGTAATGAGGTGGCGTACGGCAGATAGTACATGCCGCAGTCGGTCTTTTCGAACGGTAGCGTCGTCGGTTTGCCCTGCAAGAATGAGGAGCAAATCGCCGGGGAGGCACCGAACAGATACGGGATCACCCAGCCAAAACGGTAGTAGTTACGAATCAGGCGGAAATAGCCCGCTGAGATCGCTTCTTTATCCGTTTCACCGCATTTTGCTTGCCAGAAGGCCATCGGCAACGAGAAGTTGTAATGCACGCCGGAGATGGTTTGCATCAACGCGCCGTAGCGGTTTTTTAAACCTTCGCGGTACAGCGTTTTCAGTCGACCAATATTCGACGTGCCGTATTGCGCCAGCTCAATATCCTGGCCCTGCTCAATGTAGCAAGGCATGCTGAGTGGCCACATGCGCTCATCACCCAACTGACGGGCGGTGTAGCGGTGGACATCACGCATTAGCGTCAGCATATGATCGATATCGCCATCAACCGGAGTGATGAATTCCAGCAGCGCTTCGGCAAAATCGGTCGTGATCCATTTATGTGTCAACGCAGAGCCTAACGACGCCGGATGGCCGGTTGTTGCCAAACTACCATCCGCGTTTACGCGCAGTGTTTCGCGCTCAAGGCCGCGCTGTATACCCTTCAGGGCCTGAGGGTGCTTTTCCAGCCAGGCTAGCGCCTGTGATACGTCCGGGATCAAATTGACCTCCCGCCTGTCAATAATAGTTATCCAGCATAATTGTAATGGTTGACGATTGAAGGTCGTTTATTCATTCCACCAATTAGTGCCACCACGTCATGCCTTGTAGTGTTGCCAGTGCCACGAGGACATAGCGCAACGCCTTACCAAGGCATAAAAAAAAGAGCACTGGTCCCCATGAGATGCGCATCCACCCTGCCAGCAGACACAGCAAATCCCCTATTACAGGCATCCAGCTTAATAAAAGCGTGGCAGCACCATAGCGTTTAAGCCAGCCTGCTGCCTTTTCCTGCCAGCGTGATTTTTTACGCAGCGGAAAGAAACGACCAAGAATAACGTTAGTCAGCCCTCCAAGGCTATTACCCATTGTTGCTATTAAGACCAACAACCAGGGCTGACTCACGCCTGACAACAGCATCGCGACCAGCACAACTTCGGAGTTACCCGGTAAGAGTGTGGCACTTAAAAAACTGCTGGCAAATAACGAAGCAAGTGACAGCAAGTCACTCACAGTAAGCGAACATCCATTGCATCCATTCCGGCGGCATGCGCGGCCTGAATACCAAAATCTGCATCCTCAAAAACCACACACCGAGACGCGGCGACACCCATTAATTCAGCACACAGCAGAAAGGTATCCGGAGCGGGTTTGTGATTTTTAACATGATCGGCGGCGACCACCGCCGAAAAATAGTGACGCAGTCCAAGATGATTGAGTAAGGCTTCGGCTACCGCGCTTTCACTGCCCGTCCCTACTGACATCGGGCGACGGCCGTGCCACTCTTTAACAACATCAATCAGCGGAAGCGGACGAACCGTGTCTAAAAGCATCGCTTTGACGGCGTCGGTTTTTTCGCGAGCGAGCAGATAGGGGTCCAGATCGGCTTGATTAAGTTCAATCACCGCCTGAGCGATACGCCAGGTTGGCGAGCCATTGAGCGCCACCATTGCCTGTAAATCGAAACGCATTCCGTAACGACTCAAAACATCATCCCACGCTTTACGATGAGTGGGTTCGGTGTCCAGGATAGTGCCATCCATATCGAAGATCAGACCGTTATACTGTGCGTACATCGTGCTCTCGCCCAACGATTAACAAAGCATTACTTTAACGTAAACAAGGATTTTTGTCGCTGACAGTAAGAGTGATAGCTGATGAAAAATTCAGGGGGTAAATCGAAGAAGAAAGAGAGGGGGGAGGATGACTGAGTATTGCCCTGCCCTGGGGCGCCATTGCTGAAGCAACGTTATCTTTCCTGGTGCTCGCGATAAATTCGCAGACCATAAACTAAGAGAGCTGAGGTTAATTTGGAGAAGATGGTGCATCCGGGAGGATTCGAACCTCCGACCGCTCGGTTCGTAGCCGAGTACTCTATCCAGCTGAGCTACGGATGCATCAGGGTACTGCCTTCAGAAATGATAAATAGTGCACCCGGGAGGATGACTTGGTACTACCTCGCCCTTCGGGCCGTTGCTGAAGCAACGTTATCCTTCCTGGTGCTCGCGATAAACTCGCAGACCATGAACTAACAGATTCACTGTTAATTTGGAGAAGATGGTGCATCCGGGAGGATTCGAACCTCCGACCGCTCGGTTCGTAGCCGAGTACTCTATCCAGCTGAGCTACGGATGCATCAGGGTACTGCCTTCAGAAATAGTAAATGGTGCATCCGGGAGGATTCGAACCTCCGACCGCTCGGTTCGTAGCCGAGTACTCTATCCAGCTGAGCTACGGATGCATCGGGATTTACTATGGTACTGCTTGATACGTCATATCACTTCGAAAGCAATATGAAGTAATAGATGGTGCATCCGGGAGGATTACTCGGCTGCGCCTCACCCTTCGGGCCGCTGCTGAAGCAACGTTATCTTCCCTGGTGCTCACGATAATTTCGTGGACCGTGAAATAACAGTGCCGCTGTTATCTCGAAGAAGATGGTGCATCCGGGAGGATTCGAACCTCCGACCGCTCGGTTCGTAGCCGAGTACTCTATCCAGCTGAGCTACGGATGCAAAATGGCGGTGAGGCGGGGATTCGAACCCCGGATGCAGCTTTTGACCGCATACTCCCTTAGCAGGGGAGCGCCTTCAGCCTCTCGGCCACCTCACCACACAACGCCTCTTGCGAGTGCTTCGGAGAACTTGTTAAGAGCTCTTCGTCGCTGCGTGGCGCATATATTACTTTCTGGGACTTATAAGTCAAACAATTTTCCACAGACATTTATCGTTTGCACAAATCACAGGCAATTCGCATGCAAAAACCACAAAGAGGGTGTTTTATAAGCGGATTTTACACACGTTAAAGCAGCTTTCTGCAGGTGAAGAGGCAGATTTTGGATGAGATAAGATTCTGGAGAGTGTGAAAAATCGAGCGAATGAAATAGAACGGTAACTTTATGCAGGAACAATGGCGAGAGGGTTGCGTCTCGCCGCAAAGCGAGACGCGATAATATCAGTAACTGGACTGCTGGGATTTTTCAGCCTGGATACGCTGGTAGATCTCTTCACGATGGACAGAGACTTCTTTAGGGGCGTTCACACCAATACGAACCTGGTTACCCTTTACCCCTAGAACTGTCACGGTGACCTCATCCCCAATCATGAGGGTCTCACCAACTCGACGAGTCAGAATCAGCATTCTTTGCTCCTTGAAAGATTAAAAGAGTCGGGTCTCTTGTATCCCGGCATTATCCATCATATAACGCCAAAAAGTAAGCGATGACAAACACGTAAAGTGTAAGCAGTCACGGCATCACATTCTGTTAAACGTAAGTTTAGCCGATATACACAAACTCAACCTGACTTTATCATTGTCGATAGCGTAGTAACTAATACGCCATAACTGCAAGGTTATGGCGTCTGTTTACGCTTTGTAATTATTACAGTTTAGCACTTACCCAGCTTTCAACGCTGGCCAATGCTGCTGGAAGTGCCGCTGCATCCGTACCGCCGGCTTGCGCCATGTCCGGACGACCGCCACCTTTGCCACCCACCTGCTGAGCGACCATACCAATCAATTCCCCTGCTTTCACGCGGTCAGTCACATCCTTAGAGACGCCCGCAATCAGAGAAACCTTACCTTCGACCGCTGTCGCCAGAACGATAATTGTCGAACCAAGCTGGTTCTTCAGATCATCAACCATGGTACGAAGCATCTTAGGTTCAACACCTGCCAGTTCACTGACCAGCAGTTTGACACCTTTAATATCAACCGCTTTGCTGGAGAGATTTGCGCTTTCTTGAACGGCTGCCTGCTCTTTCAGTTGCTGCAGTTCTTTTTCGAGCTGGCGACTACGTTCCAGTGCGCTACGCACTTTCTCACCCAGATTGTGGCTGTCACCTTTCAACAGTTGAGCAATATCGTGCAACTGATCGCTTTCAGCGTGCAGGCTGGCGATAGCACCTTCACCTGTTACCGCTTCGATACGACGCACACCCGCCGCGGTACCCGATTCGGATACGATACGGAACAGGCCGATATCACCGGTACGGGAAGCGTGAGTCCCGCCGCAGAGTTCGGTAGAGAAATCACCCATGCTCAGCACGCGAACGCGCTCATCATATTTCTCGCCAAACAGCGCCATCGCGCCTTTAGCTCTGGCCGCCTCGAGATCCATGATGTTGGTTTCGATAGGCAGGTTACGACGGATCTGCGCGTTAACCATATCTTCAACCGCGCGGATTTCAGACGGTTTCATCGCTTCAAAATGAGAGAAATCGAAACGCAGGATTTTGTCGTTGACCAGAGAACCTTTCTGCGCAACATGAGTGCCCAGAACGTCACGCAATGCGGCGTGCATCAGGTGCGTTGCAGAGTGATTCAGACGAATACGTTGGCGACGTGCTTCATCGACTTCTGCCTGAACGCCCTCACCGACTTTCAGAGAACCGGAAGCAAGTTTGCCGATATGGCCAATTGCCTGACCGTATTTCTGAGTATCGCTGACAGAGAAGCTAAAGCCGTGGCCTTTCAGTTCGCCTTTATCGCCGACCTGACCACCTGATTCCGCATAGAATGGGGTTTTATCGAGAACGACAACAGCATCCTGGCCAGCGCTAATGCTCTCTACGGCTTTGCCGTCGACAAACAGGGCGATGACTTTGGCGTTCAATTCCAGGTGATCGTAACCCTGGAATTCAGATGCGCTGTCCACACGGATCATCGCATTGTAATCCGCGCCAAAACCGCTGGATTCACGCGCACGGCGGCGCTGTTCTTCCATGGCGGCTTCAAAGCCAGCTTCGTCCACTTTGATGTTGCGCTCGCGGCAAACGTCTGCCGTCAGGTCAACCGGGAAGCCGTAGGTGTCGTACAGACGGAAGGCAGTTTCACCATCCAGCGTATCGCCGGTCAGCTGAGACAGTTCTTCGTCCAGCAGCGCCAGACCGCGCTCCAGGGTACGAGCAAACTGCTCCTCTTCTGTTTTCAGGACCTGCTCAACCTGCGACTGTTGGCGTTTCAACTCTTCGCCTGCATCGCCCATGACACCAACCAGTGGACCAACGAGTTTGTAGAAGAAGGTGTCTTTCGCGCCCAACATGTTGCCATGACGAACAGCACGACGAATGATGCGACGCAGCACGTAACCACGGTTTTCATTCGACGGAATCACGCCATCAGCAATCAGGAACGCACAAGAACGAATATGGTCTGCGATAACGCGCAGAGATTTATTGCTCAGATCGGTGGCACCGGTCACTTCAGCAACAGACTTAATCAGCGTGCTGAACAGATCGATATCGTAGTTGGAGTTGACGTGTTGCAGAACGGCTGCAATACGTTCCAGACCCATACCCGTATCAACGGACGGTTTTGGCAGTGGCTCCATCGTGCCGTCAATCTGACGGTTGAACTGCATAAAGACGATATTCCAGATCTCAATATAGCGATCGCCGTCTTCTTCTGCTGTCCCTGGAGGTCCACCCCAGATGTGGTCACCGTGATCGTAGAAGATCTCGGTGCACGGACCGCAAGGACCGGTATCGCCCATCTGCCAGAAGTTGTCAGACGCATAGGGCGCGCCTTTGTTATCCCCGATACGAATAATACGCTCACGCGGGATACCAACTTCTTTCTCCCAGATTTCGTAAGCTTCGTCGTCGGTTTCGTAAACGGTAACCCACAGACGCTCTTTCGGCAGGTTGAACCAGTTTTCACCGGTTAGCAATTCCCATGCGTACTGGATAGCGTCGTGTTTGAAATAGTCGCCGAAGCTGAAGTTACCCAGCATCTCGAAGAAAGTGTGGTGACGTGCGGTGTAGCCGACGTTTTCCAGATCGTTATGTTTACCGCCCGCACGTACGCAACGCTGTGAGGTTGTCGCACGGGAATAATTACGCTTATCGAGACCAAGGAATACATCCTTGAACTGGTTCATCCCGGCGTTGGTAAACAGCAGAGTCGGGTCATTGTTCGGTACCAGGGAGCTGCTGGCAACTACCTGGTGTCCCTTACTATGGAAAAAATCGAGAAACGCCTGACGGATCTCAGCGGTGCTCTTGCTCATAATTATCCTGAAATCAAGCTAACGAAATGTCGCAGCCAGCCTGTACCTGTTGACGATTGGACGGGCCAGCTACTGGAAAAAGTGGGAATAAGATAAGTTTTCTTTGGAGGGAAGTAAAATGCAGCATGCGTTCAATCGGTAAAATTACGCCATATAGCCTGAATATCTTCCATCAGGTAGCCACGGTAGAGTAAGAAACGCTGGATTTTTACTTTTTCTGAAAATTCATGCGGCAGAGGTTCACCGTACTTACGAACGGCCTGATCTCGCGCCAGTTCACCCCAGTCTATATCGCATTCACGCATCGCCTGTTCTGTTGCTTCGCGAGCGATCCCTTTCTGATTAAGTTCCTGACGAATTCGCGCAGGCCCGTAACCTTTACGGCTCCGGCTGGCGATAAAACGCGTCACAAAACGCGTGTCATCCAGGTAGCTGTGCTCATAACACCAGGCGATCACGCGATCATAGTCTTCCTCAGTCGCATCGATCGCTTCCGGTCCATTTTTGCCTATAACGGGAGCGGCTAATTTGCGCCGCAGTTCCTGTTCACTGTGATCGCGTACACCAAGAATCCGCACGGCACGGTCTAATAAACGGGCATAGGCAGGACGACGCGGTTTTGATTCACTCATATAAAACCTGCTGTATGACAAATGCAAAAAGGGCCGCAATCGCAGCCCTTGTTTTTACACCAGATCATTAGAAATCTGGGTTGGTTTCTTCAGCATCTGCGGCATCAACAACGAAGTCAGGTTTAGAATCCTGGTTACTGAGAAGGAGTTCGCGCACTTTCTTCTCAATTTCTTTCGCTGCTGCTGGGTTCTCTTTCAACCAGGAGATAGCATTCGCTTTACCCTGACCAATTTTGTCACCGTTGTAGCTGTACCAGGCGCCTGCTTTTTCAATCAGCTTCTCTTTCACGCCGAGATCAACCAACTCGCCAAAGAAGTTGATACCTTCACCGTAAAGGATCTGGAATTCAGCCTGCTTGAACGGAGCGGCGATTTTATTCTTCACAACCTTCACGCGGGTTTCGCTGCCGATCACGTTATCGCCATCTTTCACTGCGCCGATACGACGGATATCCAGACGAACGGACGCATAGAACTTCAGTGCGTTACCCCCGGTAGTGGTTTCCGGGTTACCAAACATCACACCAATTTTCATACGGATCTGGTTGATGAAGATCAGCAGCGTATTAGACTGCTTAAGGTTACCGGCCAGTTTACGCATTGCCTGGCTCATCATACGTGCCGCGAGGCCCATGTGAGAGTCACCGATTTCGCCTTCAATTTCCGCTTTCGGCGTCAGTGCCGCAACGGAGTCGACAACGATAACGTCAACTGCGCCAGAACGTGCCAGCGCATCACAGATTTCCAATGCCTGCTCACCGGTATCCGGCTGAGAACACAGAAGATTATCGATATCTACACCGAGTTTACGGGCATAGACTGGATCCAGCGCGTGCTCTGCATCGATAAACGCACAGGTTTTGCCTTCGCGTTGTGCTGATGCAATAACCTGCAAAGTCAGCGTCGTTTTACCAGAGGATTCCGGTCCGTAGATTTCTACGACACGGCCCATTGGCAGGCCACCCGCACCCAGCGCGATGTCCAGAGAAAGCGAACCCGTGGAGATCGTTTCCACATCCATGGAACGGTCTTCACCCAGGCGCATGATGGAGCCTTTACCGAATTGCTTTTCGATCTGGCCCAGCGCTGCCGCCAACGCTTTCTGTTTGTTTTCGTCGATAGCCATTATTACTCCTGTCATGCCGGAAATCCGCTTACGTATTCCCGGGAGGTGAAAACTGTTCTGTTGAAGCAATTATACTGTATGGTCATACAGTATCAAGTGTTTTGTAGAAATTGTTGCCAGAGCGTTTTTAACGCGTATTCCGTTGCCTGACGGCGCACGCTTTCGCGATCCCCGCTGAAGCACTCCCGGCGGGTGATTCCCTGGCCTTGTGCCGTGGCGAAACCAAACCAGACGGTACCAATGGGTTTCACGTCGCTACCGCCATCGGGTCCGGCGATACCGCTGACAGAAATCGCAAAATCTGCCTGCGCGGCTTTAAGTGCACCGATGGCCATTTCAACCACCACCGGCTCGCTCACCGCGCCGTGCTGTTCAAGCGTCGGTTCGCGAACCCCAATCATCTGGGCTTTAGCTTCGTTGCTGTAGGTTACAAAGCCACGTTCGAACCACGCGGAGCTACCCGCGATATCCGTAATCACTTTTGCCACCCATCCGCCCGTACAGGATTCCGCCGTCGTCAGCGTAGCGCCACGCTGCTTCAACGCCAGCCCTACCACTTCGCTCAGCTGCATCAATTCATGGTCAGTCATCATCGCTTTCGGCTCCTGAAAAACATGCAGCACAATGTAGCACTTTCTTGTGAGATAGGGAGATGAGGTTCAGGTTTAACGAGGAGGCTTCAGAAAAAGCCGATGCGACGGCATCGGCTTAAAAAAAGAATTACTTCATGCTATCCGCAATCGTTTTGACGTTATGACGAAAGGCTTTTACGTAAGTATCCGCCACGCCACCTTTGGCCGACAGCGCCTCAGGATAAAGTTCCCCGCCGGGCTGGGCGCCCGTTGCAGTGGCAATTTGTTTCACCAGACGCGGATCGAGCTGGTTTTCCATAAACCAGGTCTTCACGCCGTCAGCCCTAATCTGATCAATGATCGCCGCCACCTGTGCAGCGTTCGCCTCACTCTCGGAAGAAAGCCCCTGAGGAGCGATAAAATTCACCCCATAAGCACGACTAAAATAGCCGAACGCATCATGGCTGGTCAGCACGTTACGTTTTTGCTGGGGCACCTGGCTAAACTGCGTTTTCGCCCAACTATCCAACTGCGTGAGCTGAGCGATATACGCCTGACCTGAAGCCTCCAGCGCCGCTTTATCTTGCGGATCGGCTTGCACCAGACCTGTAAGAATATTTTGTGCATACAACGCCCCGTTCGCAGCGCTGTTCCAGGCGTGAGGGTCGATTACGCTTTTGCCCTCTTCTTCCAAAGTGTGGGTTTTAACTCCAGAAGAAGCCACCACTAGCGTACCTTTAAACCCTGACGCTTTGATCAGCCGATCGAGCCAACCTTCCAGCCCTAAACCGTTCACCACCACCACATCAGCTTTACTGAGCGCTGCACTGTCTTTTGGTGAGGGCTCAAAAGTATGCGGATCGCCATCCGGGCCAACCAGCGTCGTCACGCTCACATGCTTGCCCCCCACTTCCTGCGTGATGTCACCGAGAATGGAAAAACTCGTCACCACGTTCAGCGTTTTAGCCAGCGCGCTCTGCGTCATGAATCCCAGCACCAGCGCAATCATTACCCCTGTTCGTTTCATCTTCACGTCCCCTTGCGTTGAAAAAGCGCACGCAGATTGCTGCGCGAGCCAAATAAAACGGAAAAAATAAATAATGCGCTCGCGGTCAGTACGATAGACGGCCCGGCAGGCAAACTTGCCGCCCATGACAGGCTCAATCCAAGCCAGGCGCAAAATATCCCGCTGATGCCCGCCATAAGTAACAGCCCTGGCAACGTTCGCATCCAGCAGCGTGCAGCGACGGCAGGCAGCATCATTAAGCCCACCGCCATCAGCGTGCCCAGCACCTGAAATCCGGCGACGAGGTTAAGCACCAGCAAGGCAAGAAACAGCCCATGTAACAATCCGGGCAACGCGCGTGAATTAACCTGCAACCAGGCGGTATCGAATGCTTCGGTGACCAGACCACGATAGAAAATCGCAAGCATCAATAAGGTGAATATGCAGACGCCCGCCACAAACAGTGCCGCAGCGTTATCAACCGCCAGAATGGAGCCAAAAAGCAGATGCAGAAGATCGACACTGGAACCGCGAAGCGAAACCAGCGTGACGCCCAGCGCCAGGGAGCCAAGGTAAAGCCCCGCAAAGCTGGCGTCTTCTTTGAGCGGCGTACGCCGACTGACCAAACCGGCAATCAGCGCAACGAAAATTCCGGCAATAAATCCGCCCACACTCATCGCCAGCAGTGACAACCCGCTGAGCAAATAACCCACCGCGACACCCGGTAAAATAGCGTGCGACAAAGCATCACCCATCAGACTCATGCGGCGGAGCAGTAAAAAAACGCCCAGCATCGTGGTACTCACAGAAAGGGCCAGACACACCACCAGCGCGCGACGCATAAATCCGTATTCAATAAATGGCTGGAAAAAGAGATGCCAGATCATGCCACCCTCGCGCGTACTGTTGCCCAACACGGTGTGCCGGTATCTAATCGCAGTGTCTGAGGGAAATGGCGTGCCACGCGCTCGCTGTCATGCAACACCGCCAGAACGGTTTGCCCTTGCAAATACATATCCAGCATCAATTCCATCAGCACGTTACAGGTGGCTTCATCGACACCCGTAAAAGGTTCATCCAGCATCACCAACGGCGCGTTCTGCACCAGCACTCTGGCAAAAAGCATGCGCTGGAATTGCCCCCCGGAGAGCTCATCAATCGTCGACGTTGCCAGCGCCTGCAACCCAACCCGCTCAAGCGCGCTGGCGATACGCAAACGCGTTTTGCGCTGCAATCCCGACAATAAAGAGATGCCGGGCCAACAACCCATACTCACCACATCCTGGACGGTCAGGGGAAATTGCGCTTCCAGCGAGTGGCGCTGGGCCAGCCAGCCGATGACCGGACGTTTTTCCTGCCAGCGAAAACCCCCGCTCACCGGAGGAATAAATGCCGCGAGCGTTTTTAGCAGCGTCGATTTACCGCAGCCATTCGCGCCGATAATTGCCGTCATACTGCCGCGCTCAATGACGCCATTGAGCGCCTGAGTAACCGGCTGGCCGTCATATCCGGCCACCAGATTCTGTAGCTCAATCATGGGAGAATCACCGCCCAGCGCACCGCCAACGCAATAATCGATATCAGCCCAAAAGCCATAAGGAGTCGCGCCAGCGCGGAAAGAGAGAGAAGCGAGATAGACATAGTGACACCACAAATAATGTTATAACATAACATTATTAAATTGCGATGCAGATGTAAATGCAGAAGATGATAATGGAGTGTGGCGAAATGTTACCGTTGCCCTTCTTACCGTGGCGGTAAAGATAAAGCGCGACGTATCAAATAGCGACCTGATGGTCTGCCGGAGATGAGACCCTGCTCCGGCAAACCATGCAGCGGTGGGAAAACTTACTGACTAAACGGAGATGCCGCAGGCACACGCGCCAGCGCAACCGCCTGGCCCAACTGCCACACCGCCATTGCGTAGTGCGTGCTGTGGTTGTAGCGGGTAATCGCGTAGAAATTCGGCAGGCCATACCAGTATTGATAACCCGTACCAATATCCAGACGCAGTAAGCTCACCTGCTGGTTATTGTTCAGCGGCTGCATTGGCGTTAACCCGGCTGACGCCAGTTGTGCCACGCTATATTTGGTTTTGAAACCATTTTCCAGCCCTGGCGCCTGTCCGTTGGCCTGCACGGCAACCGGCTCGCCTTTCACCCAGCCGTGCGCTTTGAAGTAGTTCGCCACGCTGCCGATGGCATCCACCGGATCCCACAGGTTGATATGCCCGTCACCGTTAAAGTCCACCGCGTATTCTTTATAGGACGACGGCATAAACTGGCCATAACCCATTGCGCCCGCAAATGAGCCTTTAAGATCCAGCGGATCGTCCTGCTCGTTGCGCGCCATCAGTAAGAAGGTTTCCAGCTCGGACGAGAAATAGTCTGCGCGGCGCGGATAGTTAAAGGAAAGCGTCGCCAGCGCATCGAGAATGCGCGTTTTGCCCATCACGCGGCCCCAGCGGGTTTCCACACCAATAATACCGACGATGATTTCAGGCGGAACGCCGTAGACCTGCCATGCGCGGTTCAGCGCATCTTCATATTGATTCCAGAATGCCACGCCGTTTTGCACGTTGTCCGGGGTAATGAACTGTTTACGATAGCGCAGCCACGCACCGTTCGGTCCTGTCGGAGCCTGCGCGGTTGGCGCTTGTCTGTCCATCAGGCGCAGCACGTAATCCAGACGTTTAGCCTGGGACAAAATCTCGTGCAATTGTTGTCTGTTAAAACCGTGCTTGCTCACCATCTTATCGATGAACTGTTCGGCCGCAGGGTTATTGGCGAAATCACCGCCCATCTGCATGACATTGTGCTGCGGCTCCAGCAGAAAACCGCCGGAGGGCGCGCCAGCCGTCTGTTGAACTTCCTCTGTTTTCGGTTTGCTGCTACAGGCAGCAAGCATAATCAGCGCGGGAATGAGCGCTGCGTAACGACGCTTGACCATGAGACATCCATTGAAAGAATTCGATAAGTGGCAAGTATGGTAAAGCATCCGCGACACCTCAAGGAAGGAGTTCTGTGGCGCTAAGCAAAATCTTTCGGTATTGGGCAGGGTCCCCACCAGGAGAATGCACTATCATGGGCGCAGCCACATTTCTGTCGGCTTCTCTGACGAGAGGCGCAAGGGATTTTAACCGGAGATAAAAATGAGTGATTTTCTGCTAAACACAGGCCGTCAGACATTAATGCTGGAGCTACAGGAAGCCAGCCGCCTGCCAGAAAGACTGGGCGATGATTTTGTCCGCGCAGCCAACACCATTATTCAATGCGAAGGCAAAGTGATCGTCGCAGGCATTGGTAAATCCGGGCATATCGGCAAGAAAATTGCCGCGACGCTCGCCAGCACCGGCACGCCGGCCTTTTTTGTCCATCCGGCAGAAGCCCTGCATGGCGATCTGGGGATGATCGAAAGTCGCGACGTGATGCTGTTTATCTCCTATTCCGGCTCGGCAAAAGAGCTGGATTTGATCATTCCTCGTTTGCAGGAAAAATCCGTTGCACTGCTGGCGATGACCGGAAAGTCCCGCTCACCGCTGGCGCTGGCCGCGAAAGCGACGCTGGATATTTCCGTTGAACGCGAAGCCTGCCCGATGCACCTCGCACCAACGTCCAGCACCGTTAATACCCTGATGATGGGCGACGCGCTGGCGATGGCCGTCATGCAGGCGCGCGGTTTTAATGAAGAAGATTTTGCGCGCTCTCATCCAGCAGGTGCGCTGGGTGCGCGTCTGCTCAACAAAGTTCACCATTTAATGCGTACTGAAGAGGCGGTCCCGCAGGTCAAACTCAGCACCAGCGTCATGGACGCGATGCTGGAATTGAGCCGCACCGGGCTGGGCCTGGTCGCCGTCTGCGACGAAACCGGTCTGGTTAAGGGTGTCTTCACCGACGGTGACCTTCGCCGCTGGCTGGTCGGCGGCGGCAGTCTGGACGCTATCGTGAGTGATGCGATGACCGCAGGCGGGCTGACGTTAAACGCTGAAAGCCGCGCCATCGAAGCCAAAGAGATATTGATGAAACGTAAAATCACGGCGGCACCTGTCGTTGACGACAGCGGCAAGCTTTGCGGCGCCATCAACCTGCAGGATTTCTATCAAGCCGGGATTATTTAACCCTTTAGCCCAAGGCGTTTCGCCAGCCGATGCAGGTTGGCGACGTCCATCTCAAGTGCGCGCGCACAAGCCGCCCAGCGACGTCCATTTTGATCCAGCGCGCGGGTAATCATCTGGCGCTGAAACGCGTCCGTCGCTTCACGCAGATTTTCATTGGCTATGACAGGCGTTTCCTGCGCCACGGCAGGCGCGGTCTCATCGTGTAAAGCAAAATGTCGCGCGTGGATCACCACCTCATCGCCCAAACGTGCGGCACGCGCCAGGACCACCGCACGATGAATGGCATGCTCCAGCTCACGCACGTTGCCCGGCCAACCGTAACGTAACAAATGGCTGCGCGCGCCGGGGCTTAACACCACGCGTGATAAGCCCATTTTTAACCGGCACTGCTCGCAGAAAAACCCCGCCAGAAGCACCACGTCTTCGCCACGCTCGCGCAGCGGCGGCACCGACAGCGGAAACACGCTCAAACGATGGAACAGATCGGCACGAAAATTCCCGGCCAGCACCTCTTCGCGCAGGTCACGGTTGGTGGCTGCCAGAACACGCACGTCGACGCGCAAACTGCGATCGTCGCCGACGCGCTGAATATCACCATACTGCAACACGCGCAGCAGCTTGGCCTGGAGCGCCAGCGACAGCTCGCCAATTTCGTCAAGAAACAGCGTGCCGTTATCGGCCATTTCAAACTTGCCGCTACGGTTGCTGATTGCGCCGGTAAACGCCCCTTTAACGTGCCCGAACAGCTCACTTTCCGCCACGCTTTCGGGCAGCGCGGCGCAGTTCAGATACACCAATGGATTGACCGCGCGCGGCGAACCTTCGTGAATCGACTTCGCCACCAGCTCTTTCCCGGTGCCCGTTTCACCGCCGATCAGCACGTTGAGATCGGACGCCGCAACGATCTCAATCTCCTTTTTCAACTGCATCATCCCCGGTGAAAGACCGATCATTTCCGTATGCGCGACGTGCTCAAACGCGACCGGACTGCCCGGCATAATGTTCTGGCTTTCCAGCTGTTCGATCAGCAGAGCATTACTGAGCGCGCCAGACGCCAGCGCGGCAATCAGGCGCAGCTCTTCATCGCTAAACGTATCGAACTGGTCCGGCTCCAGACCATCGAGCGTTAACGCGCCAATCAGATTCTGTCCGGCAAACAGCGGCAGGCCGATACAGGCGTGCACCTTCAGGCTCTCTTGCCCAGGGATTAATCCGTCGTAGGGATCGGGTAAATCGCTGTCCGCCGGGAATCGCACCACGTCGCCCGCACGGGCGATGGTCTCCAGGCGCGGATGACCTTCCAGCGTAAAACGACGCCCCAGTACATCGTGCGCCAGCCCGTCGATCGCCAGCGGAATAAACTGTCGTCCTTCGTAGCGCAGCAGTGCCGACGCATCGCAATCCAGCACGTGGCGCAGCGTGGAGATCAGCCGCTGAAAGCGATCCTGATGGCCAATCCCGGTTTGCAGTTCAATGGCGATTTTCGCCAGCACCTCTACGGAAAAACTCATTTTTACCTCGCTGTCATTTTGACAATGCATGTTGTCATATTGACAGCCAACAAGATAGTCATTTTGACTACTCATTATGAGTCATTATTTTTAAAATTCATACAAATCAATATCATAAATAGTTGGCACGCAACTTGATATAAGCAAATCATCTTACTTAAAAACACCGTATTAATTTGAGGTTGCTATGTCTATTCTGGTTAAAAATAATATTCATTGGGTGGGTCAACGTGACTGGGAAGTGCGTGATTTTCATGGTACCGAATATAAAACCCTCCGCGGCAGCAGCTACAACAGCTATCTGATTCGTGAAGGTAAAAATGTCCTGATCGATACTGTCGATCACAAATTCAGCCGCGAGTTCGTGCAGAACCTGCGCAGCGAAATCGATCTGGACGCTATCGACTACATCATCATTAACCATGCGGAAGAAGACCATGCCGGTGCGCTGACCGAGCTGATGTCATACATTCCGAACACCCCAATTTACTGCACCACCAACGCCATTGATTCTATCAACGGTCATCATCACCATCCGGAGTGGAACTTCCACACGGTCAAAACCGGTGACTCGCTGGATATTGGCAACGGCAAACAGCTCATCTTCGTTGAAACTCCGATGCTTCACTGGCCTGACAGCATGATGACTTACATGACGGGCGACGCAGTGTTGTTCAGTAACGACGCCTTTGGTCAGCACTACTGCGATGAGCGCCTGTTCAACGACGAAGTGGATCAGACCGAGCTGTTCGAGCAGTGCCAACGCTACTACGCCAATATCCTGACCCCGTTCAGCCGTCTGGTGACGCCAAAAATCACTGAGATTCTCGGCTTCAATTTGCCCGTGGACATGATTGCCACTTCCCACGGTGTGGTGTGGCGTGAAAACCCAACGCAAATCGTAGAGCTGTATCTGAAATGGGCGGCGGATTATCAGGAAGACCGCATCACTCTGTTCTACGACACCATGTCCAACAATACCCGCATGATGGCGGACGCGATTGCTCAGGGCATTAACGAAGTCGACCCGAACGTGGCGGTGAAAATCTTCAACGTGGCGCGCAGTGATAAAAACGAGATTCTGACCAACGTTTTCCGCTCGAAAGGCGTGCTGGTGGGAACGTCCACCATGAACAACGTGATGATGCCGAAGATCGCCGGTCTGGTTGAAGAGATGACGGGCCTGCGTTTTCGTAACAAGCGAGCCAGCGCTTTTGGCTCCCACGGCTGGAGCGGCGGCGCGGTTGATCGTCTGTCCACGCGCTTACAAGATGCCGGTTTTGAAATGTCGATGAGCCTGAAAGCGAAATGGCGTCCGGACGTCGACGCGCTGGAAATTTGCCGCCAGCACGGCCGTGAGATTGCACGTCAGTGGGCGCTCGCTCCGCTGCCAGAAGCCACAGTAAAACCGACGCAACAGCAGGAAAATTGCGCCTGCGCCGCCGCTGCGGCAGCAGAACTGGGCCCGTGCATGCAGTGCAGCGTTTGCCAGTGGGTCTACGACCCTGCATTGGGCGAACCGCTTCAGGACGTTGCGCCAGGCACGCCGTGGAGTGACGTGCCGGATAATTTCCTGTGCCCTGAATGTTCACTCGGCAAAGACGTTTTCGACGTCTTGGCAACGGAGGCAAAATGAGCCACGGAATCGTGATCATCGGCTCGGGCTTTGCCGCCCGTCAGCTGGTGAAAAATATCCGCAAACAGGACGCGACTGTGCCGCTGACGCTCATTGCCGCTGACAGTATGGACGAGTACACCAAACCGGATCTCAGCCACGTCATCAGCCTGAGCCAGCGCGCCAACGACCTCACCCGCCAGACGGCCGGGGAATTTGCTGAACAGTTCAACCTGCGTCTTTTCCCGTATACCTGGGTAACCGATATCGACGCCGCCGCGCACTGCGTGAAGGCCAAGGATAAGCAATGGCACTACGACAAACTGGTGCTGGCAACGGGTGCATCGGCTTTTGTGCCACCGATTGAAGGCCGCGAGCTGATGCTGACGCTCAATAGTCAGCAGGAATACCAGGCGTGCGAAACCACGCTTCGCGATGCCCGGCGGGTGATGATTGTTGGTGGGGGTCTGATTGGTACCGAACTGGCAATGGATTTTTGCCGGGCGGGTAAATACGTGACGCTGGTCGATCATGCGGCCAGTATTTTATCCGCCCTGATGCCCGCAGAAGTCAGCAGTCGCTTACAGCATCGCCTGACGGATATGGGCGTGCACCACCTGCTGAAATCGCAGTTGCAGAGTCTGACAAAAACCGACACCGGGATCCGCGCGACCCTCGACCGCAACCGCAGCGTGGAAGTGGACGTGGTGATTGCCGCAACCGGTTTGCGGCCAGAAACCGCGCTTGCCCACAGGGCCGGCGCAGAAACCCATCGCGGCGTGAAGGTCGACAGCTATCTGCAAACCACACAGTCCGATATTTATGCGCTGGGAGATTGTGCAGAAATTAACGGCCAGGTGCTGCCGTTCCTGCAGCCCATTCAGATCGGTGCAATGGTTTTAGCGAAAAATCTGCTTGGCATCAGCACACCGCTGAAATTACCCGCCATGCTGGTGAAAGTGAAAACGCCCGAATTGCCGCTGCATCTCGCTGGCGAAACGCAGCGTCAGGATCTTAACTGGCAGATAACGCTTGAGCCGCAAGGGATGGTGGCGCGTGGAATGGATGATGACGGTCAGCTGCGTGCTTTTGTGGTCAGTGAAGATCGAATGAAGGAGGCTTTCGCTCTGTTGAAATCGTTACCCGTTTAACCCTCAGTCTCTTGCTCATCTTACTTGATGTTAGGATTTTATTATCCGCAGCCCCGATGTCCCGGGGCTTTTTTTTACGCGCTCTATTCACAAGGTAAATAATTATTAAATAAATCACACCATCATTCCTTTGTTTATTATCACTATTATAAATACGGGAAATGCAAATATATAACCTATAATTATCAATTAATAATGCACGCCTATTTTCATGTTTTTATCGGCTTTAGACAATAACATTCCGAATTTGGACACAAAATCTTTTTATCCCCACTTATCCCAAAACACGCACGAGCCACAACGTATTTCCATTCATACATTTGGATTAATAGGCTGAAACAGAAATAAAATAAGTTATATGAATGGATAATATCTTTCGATAAAGATAAAAAATCGCCCTGTATGATCGTTGGAAAATCCATTTCCCTTATCTTATTTGTTGCCAAAAAAGTGTGCGGCGCGCACGTTGAAAGAGCGCCATCCCCTGTTAGAACAGGCTGCAAAAAAACGACTACGAGCGCACCATCAGCGCATCGTAACCACGCCATCGGTAATTAAGCATAGAGATGACCCAGCAGGTGATAAACAAGCCAACCACGAAAAATCCCGCGTTGCCAAGATTATCGTTGACCTTCGCCACAGCATTCCAGATGCCGCCGCTTAGCTGGAACTTATCCATAACCAGGCCCAATGCTTCCAGCCCACCGATAAAAAGCGCCACCACGACCGAGGTGCCGGTAATGGTCATATTGTAATAGAGCTTACGCTGCGGTTTATTGAACGCCCAACCGTAAGCCCCAACCATCAGTAAATTATCAATCGTATCAATCAATGCCATCCCGCTGGCAAACAGCGCCGGGAAAATCATAATCGACCAGACCGACATTCCGTGTGATGCGCTGGCGGCAGAAATCCCGAGCACACCAATTTCTGTCGCCGTGTCAAAACCCAGACCAAACAGGAAACCGACCAAATACATCTGCCAGCTTTTGCTCACCAACCGGAACGTCGCGCCAAATAACCAGTTCATCGCGCCACCTGTCACCGGGAGTTCCGCGTCAACGCGTGTCATGCGCCCTTTTTTCAGCGCCTGAAAACTGCGCCAGACGCTACGTAAAATCACCATATTGACCAGCGCCATCGCCAGCAGGAACGTTGCGGAAACAGCAGTGCCAATTACGCTGCCCGTTTCATGAAACCAGGTCATGTTCTGTTGAAATGCCGTCGCGGTGGCGGCAATGGCGACCGTCGCCAGCACTACAATCGTGGAGTGACCCAAAGAGAACCACGCACCAACGCTTGAAGGTCGTTTACCTTGCTGCATCATTTTGCGCGTCACGGTATCGATCGCGGCAATATGATCGGCATCAACCGCATGCCGCAGCCCGTAACACCACGCCAGCAGGCTTGCAGCCATCAGCGCCGTACTGCCGCTAAACGTCTGCCATGCCCAGCCCCAGGCAAGCAGATTCGCCATTGCCAGAACAGAGAGTAAAAGCACCGCGCGGGGTTCGCTACGGATGAGTCGTAACATGTGAGTTCCTTTGTGAGCAGGTTCGAGCGGCGGCGACTACCGCTTGCCCGAAAGAGCAAGCGCCATCGCCTGCAGGCAATTTTGAGGGGAAAAGCAGTTGGACGTCCACGAGGTAAAACCGCAGACGCGCCCGCAGCAATCGGTTATGCAGCACGCCACCGCTAAAGCAGATCGTGGAAAGAGACAGCCGTTCGGCGTGATAGCGGACCAAATCTGCCAGCCCTTTCGCCAGCGCGTCATGAAATATCCATGCGCGTTCATGGGGTTCCGCCTGCCAGTCGAGCCACTGCCGCCAGAATGTGGCTAAGTCTGGCACAGTATTTTTAAGCGGCATCGTAACGGGATGTTCAACTCCGGCGCACCGCATCGCCAGCGCTTCCAGTTTGCAGGCCGCTTCGCCTTCATAGCTTTGCACCCCTGGCGCAATAGCGAGCGCGCAGGCCACGGCATCAAATAACCGTCCGCAGGACGACGCCATCGGCGCGTTGATGCCCCGGGCGATCGCCTTAGCCAGCAGCGGCCAGTTTTGCTGTTGCACCGGGCGAGTTTCAGGCCGCGATAGCCAGTCAGGAACAAATGCCTGACAGTGCGCGAGCAGATTTCGCCAGGGCTGTCGCGCTGCCAGATCGCCGCCGGGTAGCGCTACGGCAGGCAATCCGCCCAGGTGTTCGCACGTCAGATAGTTTACGCGCAGGCACTCACCGCCCCACAGCGCACCGTTTTCACCCATTCCGATACCGTCGAGCGTCAGCGCGATAACATCGCCGCCCTCAAGTGGCCAGCCATTTTCGGCCAGACACGCCGCCGCATGGGCATGGTGGTGCAATACCGTCTGCGTGGGCAGCGCCATTTCGTTGGCCCATTTCGCGCTGCGATAGCCCGGATGGGCGTCACACACGATGTGCTCAGGGCAAAAATGATACATCTGCTGAATCACCGCGAGCGCACCGCGCCACTGGCTCGCCACGCCTTCATCGCCCAGATCGCCAAAATGCTGGCTCAAGACCGCCTGCCCGTCGCGTACCAGACAAAACGTATTTTTCATGTCTGCGCCCAGCGCCAGTATCGGCGGAATATCCTTAAACCCATCAGGCAACGTCATCGCATCCGGCACGTAGCCCCGCGCACGACGCAGCATCACGCCTTCATCGTCCACAACGGAATCATCCATCCGCTGCAAGATGTCGCGGTTGTGCAGCAAAAATCCGTCAGCGATATTGTCCAGATCATCCAGCGCTTGCTGATTTGTCATCGCAGGGGGTTTACCGCTGAGGTTTCCGGACGTCATCACCAGCGGACAGGTCATGTCATCCATCAGCAGATGTTGGAGCGGATTTGAAGGGAGCATCACGCCAATCGTATCCAGACCGGGTGCAATCTCATGCGGCAGATCGGGAAGAAACGTTTTTGATGTCAGGACAATAGGCGCAGCAGGTGATTTCAGTAATTCCTGAACGGAGACCGGTAAATGCGCGATGTCCGTCATCATCACCGCCAGCGGTTTAGCCGGGCGATGTTTGCGCTCCCGCAACCGGGCGATCGCCAGAATATTGCGAGCATCGCAAACCAAATGAAACCCGCCGAGGCTTTTGATGGCCACAATCCCCCCGGCTTTGAGCGATGTGACCGCCGCTTGCAGCGCGTTTTCACGTGAACAGCGTTCATTACCGGATCGCCATTCCAGCGCCGGTCCGCAGTTCGGGCAGGCAACAGGCTGGGCATGGAAGCGGCGGTCGGCGGGATTCCGGTACTCTTCATCGCACGGGGCGCAAAGCGGGAAATTCGCCATCGACGTTGCCGGACGATCGTAGGGCATGGCGCGAATAATGGTAAAGCGCGGGCCGCAGTGGGTGCAGTTGATAAACGGATAGCGATAGCGGCGCTCACGCGGGTCGCGCATTTCCGCGAGACACGCCGGGCAAGTGGCGGCATCCGGTACGATTTGGGTTGCCATCGCCCCAGCCGCACTGCGCCGGATAGTAAAATCCGCAGGCGGGCGCGGCCAGTGAAATGGCTGCGTCTCCACTTCATCAATGCGTGCCAGCGGCGGGCACTGCTGCAAGAGCAGCTCGGTAAACGCCACCGCATCGCCCGACAAGCGCACCAGCACGCCTTCGCCATCGTTGCAGACATCCCCGCGCAAATGCAGCTGATTCGCCAGTTGCCAGACGAACGGGCGAAACCCCACGCCCTGCACTTTGCCGCGCACCCGCAGCTGTACGCCGCCGTCACTCATCGTCAGAACAGCATGGCAGACGACGTATCAAACGCCGCACGACGACGTTTTTCGGCACTCATCTGTTCAAGTTTATTGCGATCCACACACACCAGCGCGTGTGTCGGACAGGCTTCCATACACGCAGGGCCCGTTTCACGGTGATGGCACAAATCGCATTTGTTGGCTTCGGCTTTATCCGCACGCACGCTCAGACCCGCGCCACTGTTACGCACAACCGGACGCACCACCACCTCCATCGCACCATACGGGCACGCCACCACGCAGGTTTTGCAGCCAATACAGCGCTCCTGCATCACCTGCACAAAACCATTTTCACGATTGATGGCGCCGTTAGGGCAGACGTTGGCGCACGGGGCATCTTCGCACTGACGACAGATGGCCGCCGTCGAAATATTCACGCCTTTAATGACATGAATACGCGGCAGAAAAGATTCTGGGGTAAGGGACGCACAATCCTGCTGCGCCTGATGCGACACCACACACGCCACTTCGCAGGTGCGGCAGCCAATACATTTACTCGCATCAGCCATAATAAAACGGTTCATTTGCTTCTCCAGCATGACATTCATGCGGCAAAACATACATAAACCGTGCCATGTTTTAGTGAGCTGATTTCACTGGATTTATCGAAAGCGACGGTCTGTCATCGACACAAGTGACGATGACACCTGTCGACGTTAGACATGCGGTCCGGCAATCACCGAATCACGCAGGATCAGTTCTCCACTGAACGTTTGCTGCAAGGTGAAGTCGCCACCGTCGAGCATAAAAATAAGGCGGCTGATGGTCTCTTTGATCATCTCCGTCACCGGAATCCGCACGCTGGAAAGCGACGGAATGATGTACGGCGCGATGGATACATCATCGAAACCAATGACTGAGACCTGGCCCGGCGTGGCGACGCCGCTGTCATGCAGTTGTTTCACCGCGCCAATCGCCATGTCGTCGTTGCTGGCCACCAGCGCGGTAAATGTCTCACCGCGCGACAGCAGCGTTGAAACGCCCAACGCTCCGCTTTCGGGGTTCCATTTTCCCTCCACAATCAAGGCGTCATTCAGGGGAATGTGATGCTGAGCCAGCGCGTCTTTGTACCCGGAAAGGCGCTCGATCCCAGTAGGAGAATCCAGCGATCCGGTGATAAACGCAATGTCGCGATGCCCCATGTCAATCAGCTGCGACACCGCCGCCTGACACGAGGCTTTATGATCTGACCAAACGCAGTGGCTGCTGTTTTTACGCAGGCGGCGGTTAAGCACCATAATCGGCTGTTCGTGTTTCTGAATGATGTCATCCATCTCCTCCACGCTCAAAAAGCGCGGATAGATGATGATCGCATCGCAGCGCATATCAAGCAGATACTGAATCGCTTCGCGCTCTTCATCGGCGCTGTGCTTGCCATCGGCCAGGATCAGCTGCCGCCCTTTCTCTTCGGTCATTCGCGCGGCGTGGAACAACAGTTCGCTAAAATAGACGCCGTGATACAAGGTGTTGGTCACCACCAGCCCGAGAGTTTGCGTACGTCTTGTTGCCAGGTTTCGTGCCAGCAAATTGGGCCGATAACCGCTCTCTTCGATCGCCTGAAAAACGCGATCTTTGGTCTCCTGGCTCACATAGCCATTGCCCGACAACACCCGCGACACCGTCGCTTTCGACACCCCTGCTCGCTTCGCCACTTCCAGCATCGTGGTCATTGTATTTTTCCCTCTCAACCTGATGAGCCGCAGTGTACTGCACTGCGTAAACATTGTCGCAGCACGAATCTCACGCTTTCAATATGCCAAAGTGATCGTTATCACGAATATAAAAAATGTACATATTTGCATCTTGTTTCATATGAGAAAACTATTCATGATTTTGTGAAACCGGTTTCCTATCCATTCTCAAAACGACAACAGGATCTCACCCGATGGCCAAAAATTATGCTGCACTGGCGAACGATGTCGTCAGCGCGCTCGGCGGTAAAGACAACGTCGCTGCCGTCACCCACTGTATGACGCGCCTGCGTTTCGTGCTGCACGACGAAAGTAAAGTGGATACCGCGACGCTGAAAAGCCTCAGCGGCGTGCTCGGCGTGGTGCGTAATGACAACCAGTGCCAGGTGATTATCGGCAACACCGTCTCTCAAGCGTATCGCGAAGTGGTGAGCCTGCTCCCGGCAGGAATGCAGCCCGCTCAGCCGCAGGGCCCGCAAAAACTCACGCTTAAGCGCATCGGGGCCGGAATACTGGACGCGTTGATCGGTACGATGTCTCCGCTGATCCCGGCGATCATTGGCGGCTCAATGGTGAAGCTGCTGGCAATGATTCTGGAAATGACCGGTGTGCTACCAAAAGGCGCGCCGACACTGACTATTCTGACGGTTATCGGCGACGGCGCATTCTTCTTCCTGCCGCTGATGGTCGCCGCGTCCGCCGCGATTAAATTCAAAACCAACGTGTCATTGGCAATTGCCATCGCCGGCGTACTGGTGCATCCGAGCTTTATCGAGCTGATGGCGAAAGCCGCGCAGGGCGAGCACGTTGAGTTCGCATTTATTCCGGTGACCGCGGTGAAATACACCTACACCGTGATCCCCGCGCTGGTGATGACCTGGTGTCTGTCGTACATCGAAGTCTGGGTAGACAAAATTACCCCTGCGGTGACCAAAAACTTCCTTAAACCGATGCTGATCGTGCTGATTGCGGCTCCGCTCGCCATCGTCTTAATTGGCCCGCTGGGGATCTGGATCGGTAGCGCCATCTCCGCGCTGGTTTACACTGTTCACGGTTATCTGGGCTGGCTGTCGGTCGCGATTATGGGCGCATTGTGGCCACTGCTGGTCATGACCGGGATGCACCGCGTGTTTACCCCGACGATTATCCAGACCATTGCTGAAACGGGCAAAGAAGGGATGGTGATGCCGTCTGAGATTGGCGCAAACCTGTCACTCGGCGGTTCTTCTCTGGCGGTCGCCTGGAAAACCAAAAACCCGGAACTGCGTCAGACGGCGTTAGCGGCGGCGGCGTCTGCCATCATGGCGGGTATTTCTGAACCCGCGCTGTACGGTGTAGCAATCCGTCTGAAACGTCCACTGATTGCGAGTTTAATCAGCGGGTTTATCTGCGGTGCAGTGGCCGGAATGGCGGGTCTTGCCAGCCATTCGATGGCCGCGCCTGGCCTGTTTACCAGCGTACAATTCTTTGATCCGGCCAACCCGATGACGATCGTATGGGTGTTTGGCGTGATGGCGTTGGCGGTGGTGTTATCGTTTGTCCTGACCCTGCTCCTCGGCTTTGAGGATATCCCGATCGAAGACGATGCAGAAAAAGCACGCGCCCTGCAAACCGCGCCGGTTCAGGCACAAGAAGCACGAGCATAAAATGAATAGCGAGGTAAAAATGTCTGTTTTTCCACAAGGATTTCTATGGGGCGGCGCACTGGCCGCCAACCAGAGTGAAGGCGCGTACCGCGAGGGCGGGAAAGGGCTGACCACGGTCGATATGATCCCCCACGGCGCCAATCGCCTGGCGGTGAAGGTCGGTAAGGAAAAACGTTTTGCGCTGCGCGAGGACGAATTTTACCCAAGCCACGAGGCGATTGATTTTTACCATCGCTACAAAGAAGACATCGCCCTGATGGCGGAGATGGGGTTTACCGTTTTCCGCACGTCGATTGCCTGGAGCCGCCTCTATCCGAACGGCGACGAGCCGCTGCCCAATCAGGAAGGTATCGCCTTTTATCGTGCGGTTTTTGAAGAGTGCAAAAAGTACAACATCGAACCGCTGGTGACGCTGTGCCACTTTGACGTGCCGATGCATCTGGTCACTGAATATGGCTCATGGCGTAACCGTAAAATGGTCGATTTCTTCGCCCGTTATGCCCGTACCTGTTTTGAAGAGTTTAACGGTCTGGTGAAATACTGGCTCACCTTCAACGAAATCAACATCATGCTCCACAGCCCGTTCTCCGGTGCCGGGCTGGTATTTGAAGAGGGTGAAAACGAAGATCAGGTGAAATACCAGGCCGCGCACCATGAACTGGTCGCAAGTGCGCTGGCGACCAAAATCGCCCATGAAGTGAACCCGCAAAACCAGGTCGGATGCATGCTGGCGGGCGGTAATTTCTATCCTTACTCCTGCAAGCCGGAAGACGTGTGGATGGCGCTGGAGAAAGACCGCGAAAATCTGTTCTTTATCGACGTGCAGGCGCGCGGGCGCTATCCATCCTATTCTGCCCGCGTATTTCGCGAAAAAGGGGTGACGATAGTTAAAGACCCTGGCGATGATGCGCTGCTGAAAAACACCGTCGATTTTGTGTCGTTCAGCTATTACGCCTCTCGCTGTGCCTCCGCAGACATGAACGCCAACAACACCAGCGCGGCAAACATCGTTAAATCGCTGCGTAATCCGCACATCGAAGTGAGCGCGTGGGGCTGGGGTATCGACCCGCTGGGCCTGCGCATCACCATGAACATGATGTACGACCGCTATCAGAAACCACTGTTCCTGGTCGAAAATGGCCTGGGCGCAAAAGACGAATTTGACGCCAACGGCGAGATCAACGACGACTACCGCATCAGCTACCTGCGCGAACACATTCGTGCAATGGGCGATGCGATCGAAGATGGCGTTCCGCTTATCGGCTACACCTCATGGGGTTGTATTGATTTGGTGGCGGCATCGACGGGTGAAATGAGCAAGCGCTACGGGTTTGTTTACGTGGATCGTGACGACGCGGGCAACGGTTCATTGGATCGCATTCGGAAAAAATCGTTCTGGTGGTACAAAAAGGTGATTGCGAGTAACGGCGCGGATCTGGATTAGCCTGATGCCCTCACCCCGCCCTCTCCCACAGGGAGAGGGAGAAAAGCCGCTACTCTACAAAGTGAAAGGATAATTCCCTCTCCCTGTGGGAGAGGGTTAGGGGAACAGCTCACAGTTGAGCAAATCCCCCGTCCCCTTCCCACTGCGCAAGACGAGAGTAAACCACGACTACCGCCTCTTTGATGGGCGGCGTCATCGGATAATAAAAACCGACAATATCCGGCTGGATGCCTAAAAAAAGCACTTCACCCACATCGTCTTTAATCTGATCGACCAGATAATTGAGCGGCATATTGTGGGTGGTCATCATAAACATCTCGGCGATATCGTCCGGATCGACCAGACGGATTTCGCCGGGATTCAGCCCCATATCAGTGGCATCCACAATCAGCACCCGGTCCGGGCGCAATTCGCGAATGGCGACGACGTCGTTTTCCGGCGCACTGCCGCCATCAATCACCACCCAGTTTCCTTGCGGATGCGCAGCGCACATTTCCGCCAGCAGCGGACCTGCGCCGTCATCACCCATCAGGCTATTGCCGACACACAGTAAAACGTCAGTCACGTATTCTCCTCACCATCAGGTAGATGGCGCTCTCCTGATGAATATCGTGCAGCATGCTGAGCACGGTTTTGCTCCACGCCTGCTGCTCGGGGGATTGTATTGCGAGTGCCGCATCAAACGCGTTCGCCAGCATCGCGATATGGTTACTGTCGATAACGATCTCGCCATATTTCGGCACGCCTTCCATCTTACGCCGCGCGGTGCTCCCCTCGTCCAGCGTGCCGATCCACTCCAGATATTCTTGCCACGGACAACTTAACGCCGCTTCGAGGCAGTCGATCACCCCAAGGTGGTGACCAATCGCCAGGCTGTAATAAACCACCTGCTGCGCCGCATCCGGCGTGGCATCGTTTTCGTCGATAAACTTACGGCTCAGCTGACTGAACACCACCCTTTCACTCATCGGATACGCGCCTCATCGACGACCTGATTTAAGTTGGCAACGATCTCATTCAGTCGCGGATCGTTTTCTGCCTCCAGCCAGCGTGTCACCTGATGTTCGCCCTGGCTCAGCAGGCGCAGATAATCGTCGGCAATCTGGCGACCATAGCGATATCCCGCCAGCCTGCGTGCAGTGCGATCGACTTTAACGCGCAGCGGCTGCACCATGTCCGGATGCAGGATCGTCGCGGGTTGATTGTCGATTTCACCAGGCTCGCGAGCGTGGATTTTCTGCTCCAGTAGCCCCAGCGCCATGGCGAAACCGTACAGCGTGGCCGCTGGCGTCGGGGGACAGCCAGGAATATAGACATCGACCGGCACGATTTTGTCGGTGCCGCCCCACACGCAGTAAAGATCGTGGAAAATCCCGCCGCTGTTACCGCAGGCTCCGTAAGAAATACAAATTTTCGGATCGGGCGCAGACTGCCATGCCCGTAGCGCAGGTGAGCGCATCGCGCGGGTCATCGCGCCGGTAAACAGCAAAATATCGGCGTGACGCGGAGAGGGCACGACCTTAATACCAAAACGTTCGGCATCAAAAAGCGGTGACAGCGTGGCGAAGATTTCAATCTCGCAGCCGTTGCAGCCGCCGCAGTCGACGCGATAAACGTAGGCAGAGCGTTTGATTTTTTTCAGCAGCGACGCCTTCATATTGGCGATGGATTCGTCCACCGTCATCGGCACTGGAATGCCATTATCATCGCGCGGGCCGAGTAAATGGCTCATCAGCTGGCCTCTTTCATATGGCGAGTTAAATCGATGCGGTCGGACGGCAACAGGCATTTTTGGCGTTTGCAGTCCGGGCAGGTTTCAAAGCTTTCGCGGTGATGTTCTGCTCGGACGTCACCGTTGTGTTTCAGCAGCGCAATCGCGTAGTCGATCTCTTTTTGCACGGCAAAAGGACGACTGCACACCCGGCAGTTGCACAGGGCAAAACGCGACTGCTGGAGAAAATCCTCTTTTTTCCACACTGCCAGTTCGTACTCCTGCGACAGCTTAATCGCCGCCGTTGGGCAAACCTCTTCGCAGCGACCGCAAAAAATGCAGCGCCCAAGGTTGAACTGCCAGGCCAGCTCTTTGGTTGCCAGATCCGTTTCAACCGTCAGCGCATTCGACGGACAGGCGTTCACGCAGGCGGCGCAGCCGATGCACTGCTGCGGATTGTGTTCAGGTTTGCCGCGAAAGTTTTTATCGACCGGAATCGGCTCCAGCGGATAACTGCTGGTAACCGTGCCGGTTTTGACCACTTTTTTGATAAAGGTAAACATCACGAGTCCTTATTTCAGCGGCGAGTTTTTACGCTCGATGCTGTAACGCTCAAGCTCTTTGTACGCCACCACTTTGCTTTTCTTTTTACGCACATCGACCACCGTCATGCGGTCGGTGCAGGAGTAGCACGGATCCAGGCTGCCGATGATCAGCGGCGCATCAGAGACGGTGTTGCCGCGCAGCATGTAGCGCAGCGTCGGCCAGTTGGCGTAGGTCGCCGCACGACAGCGCCAGCGGTAGAGTTTTTGATTGTCGCCGGTCATGCTCCAGTGGATATCATCCCCACGCGGCGCTTCGGCAAAGCCAAGCGCAAAGCGGTTAGGAATATAGGTAAAGCCCTCGACCATCAGCGGGCCGCCCGGCAGGTTATCCAGACCAAAATCGATCATATTCAGCGCGGTGAACACCTCGTTGATACGTACTTTCAGACGCGAAATTACGTCGCAACCCTGTTCGGTGTGAATCGTCATAGGCAGCAGACCATAACCGACGAACGGGTGATCGGTGCGGGTATCGCGGGCGTGACCGCTGGCGCGAACCATCGGGCCGACGTTGCTGAAATCGCGGGCGATTTGCGGATCAAGACGACCAATGCCCACGGTACGTTGTTCGATGTTTGGCGTGCTGAGCAGCATATCGACCAGCTCCTGCACGTCGCGGCGCATTTGCTGCGCCAGCAAGCGGGTCTGGATCATGTCATCTTTCAGCAGATCGCGACGAATCCCGCCGATCAGATTCAGACCGTAAGTTTTACGCGCTCCGGTGAGGATTTCCGCCATTTTCATGGAGGCTTCACGCACGCGGAAAAACTGCATAAACCCGGAGTCAAAACCCACAAAGTGGCAGGCCAGTCCCAGGTTGAGCAGGTGCGAATGCAGACGTTCCACTTCCAGCAAAATGGCGCGGATCATCTGCGCACGTTCCGGCACCACAATTCCCATGCCGTTTTCTACCGACGTGGTGTAGGCGGTGCTGTGGGCAAAGCCGCAAATGCCGCACACACGGTCAGACAGGAAGGTGACCTCGTTATAGCCCATGCGGGTTTCCGCCAGTTTCTCCATGCCACGGTGAACATAGAACAGACGGTAATCGGCATCGATAATGTTTTCGCCATCGACGAACAGGCGGAAATGGCCTGGCTCATCGGAGGTGACGTGCAACGGGCCAATCGGCACCACGTTATTTTTTTTGCTGCCCAGCTCGTTGATGAATTCGTAGGTTTCGCTGTCGGTCGTTGGCGCAGGGCGCTGACGATAATCCATGCTGTCTTTACGCAGCGGATAGAGTTCGTCCGGCCAGTCGTCCGGCAAGACCAGACGGCGCTCATCCGGCAGGCCAACAGGCACCAGACCGTACATATCGCGCACTTCGCGCTCGCCCCAGACGGCCGCGGGCACGCGCGGCGTGACGGACGGGTATTCCGGTTTATTCGGATCCACTTCGACGCGAACGGTGAGCCAGCACTTCACGCCCTGCTCCATCGACATCACGTAATACACCGCGTAATTACCGCACAGCTGACGCTCATCGTTACCGAACAACACCGACAGCCAGCCGCCCTGCTGGTAATAAAGAAACTCCACCACTTCTGGCAGATAGTTCACCTTAATGGTGACGGTTATCTGATCTTTCGTCTGCCAGGACTCTTCCAGCACCACGCCGGGGAAGGCCTGATGCAGCGCGGCGAGATAGTTTTGACCTATTTTTTCTTCTGACATGCTCTGACTCTCTGTAATCACGCCACCAGCAAGGAGACGAATGCTAAAAATGCAAAACCAAAACCAGCCCAGGTGATGCGTGAGGTGGCAACAAACCGCAGTCGCGCCATGCTGTTTTCAAACAGGGCGATAATGAGGACGCCGGCCATCAGCTTGAGCGCGGCAATCACCACGGCCAGCACCAGACCGCCGACGGAAAAGTGGATCATTTTCCCCCACGGGCAAAAGACGCCGACAAACATCTGCAACACAACCAGCTGTTTAAGGCTGATGCCCCACTTCAGCACCGCAAAGCCGTAGCCGCTGTATTCAGTCAGCGGGCCTTCCTGCAGCTCTTGCTCCGCTTCTGCGAGGTCGAACGGCAGTTTGCCCATCTCGATAAAGGTGGCAAACGCGCAGGCGCACAGCGCCAGAATGAGCGGGATACTGCGCGCAACGGGCCAGTGATAGACGGTATCGGTAATAAAGCTGATGTGGGTAGATCCCGCGACCTGCGCGGCGACCCACAATCCCAGCAGCAGGATCGGCTCCACTAATACGCCCAGCATCGCCTCGCGGCTGGCCCCGATGCCGGTGAACGGACTGCCGGTATCCAGACCCGCAATAGCAAAGAAAAAGCGCGCGATAGCAAAGAGGTAAATCAGGGTGATCAGATCGCCCAAAACAGGCAGCGGTGACCACACCGTCACCACCGGCAGCGCGGTGGCAATCGTCAGCATCACGCCGACCATGACAAACGGCGTCAGACGAAACACCCAACCCGCCGCATCGGGCGCAATGCTTTGACGCCCCATCAGCTTGAACAGGTCGCGATATTCTTGCAGCACGTCAGGACCACGACGGTTATGCATCCGCGCACGCGCCACACGGGTCACGCCGGAGAGCAGTGGCGCGACGGCAAACAACACCAGCGCCTGAAATAATGCCAGTAACAAACTCATGTCAGGCTCCTCGTGAAATCACAATCACCACCAGAACGGCCAGTTCGATCACGGCAAGACGACGGAAAAAACCAGGCGCGGCAGTACTCTGCCAGCCGGGGATCCAGCCCACCGGATTGAACTTCTCTCGCAGTTTCAGCACGGCAGAAAAGTTTTCTTTTACCGGCATCGCAAAACCGTGGGCGGTGATCACCATGGATTGTTCGTGTTCATATCCGCAGGCCCACGCCGCGCCGCGCGAACGGGCAGGCAGGCGATCGCGTTTGAAGAACAGCATCAGCACAAACGGCAGCAGCGGCGCGGCAATCAGCAGCAGCGCAATCATCGGTTGAGAAACGGTGGTGTGCGCCGTCGTCAGCGGCAGCGGAACAGCCGTTCCCAGCAGTGGCAGCAGCCATGGCGCCGCAACGCCACCCGCGATACAGCACATCGCCAGCAGAACTACGCTCATCGTCATCAGGAAAGGGGCGCTAAATGCCTGTTTAGCTTCACGGGTTCGCGGCGCGCCAAGGAATGTCACGCCATACACTTTTGCCATACACATCACCGCCAGCGCACCCGTAATGGCTAAACCCACCGCCAGCATCGGTCCAAGAAGGCGTGCAATAAACACGTCGCTCTGACCGAGCGCAAAAAAGGACTGGTAGATAACCCATTCGCCAGCAAAGCCGTTCAGCGGCGGCAGTGCGGCCATCGCCATCAGCCCGACCAGCATGGCAAGTGAGATAAACGGCATTTTTTTACCGATCCCGCCAAGCTTCTCGATGTCGCGATGCCCGGTACGGAACCAGACGCTGCCCGCTCCCAGAAACAGGGTGCTTTTAAACAGGCTGTGGTTGATGAGGTGATATAGCCCGCCGATAAAACCAGCCGCAATCAGGGCCGGTTGGTTCAATGCGAGTCCGGTAACACCTGCGCCAAAGCCCAGTAAAATAATGCCGATATTTTCGAGCGTGTGGTACGCCAGCAGACGCTGGATATTGTGCTCCATCAGGGCATACAGTCCGCCTACGAAGGCAGTGAGCATTCCGACCAGGAGCAGCACCACGCCCCACCACAGCGGCGGTTGTCCACCCACCAGCGTCATCGTCAACATGCCGAACAGACCGACTTTCATCACCACGGTTGAAAACAGCGTCGCGGCAGGTGCAGAAGCGTTAGCATGTGCCTGCGGAGCCCAGCCATGTAGCGGAATAATCCCGGCCAGCAAACCAAAGCCCACCATCCCCAGCAGCCAGATGTCAGCGCCCAGTGGCAGCCTCTGTGTGCGTTCATTGATCAACACCAGATCCAGCGTGCCGTAGCGTTGCCACGTCAACCAGCACGCCAGCGCCAGCAGCAGCGTTCCGAGGCGTCCCAGCACAAACCACAGCTTGCCCGACGGCATACAGCCGGTGAGAAACACCCCGCAAAGCGCCATGATTTCCGCCATCACCACCAGCGCCGCCAGATTGCTGGCAACCACGGCACAAATGGCGGTAGCCAACAGCAAATTAACCAACAACCCGTTCGGTTTGGTCTGCGCATGACGATGCCAGTCGATGTTAAACAGGCTGATAAACAGGCCGCACAAGCCAAAGGTCAGCAGCCAGATGGCGTTGAGCGGCGTAATGGCAATGCTGTGGTGAATAAAAGGCATCCCCGCCGCAGCATTCAGTCCGCGCGTCAACACGACAAAGCCCGCAGCCAGCGTCATCACGCTTCCCACTGCGCCGCCAAGCCCGGCAACCCAGCCGCTCAGCGGCTTGTAAAATGAGCAGAGGAGTGACAAAACGGCCGTCGCCGCCAGGCACGCTACAGCGCTGATAATCAAATCGACAGCGTTCATTTCGCCCCCTCATTTTGCGTCTGGAACAGCGACAGATCGCCGAAATCGGTATTCACGGTCAGCTCGCGTTTACGTTTGCTGCTGCGCGCAATATCACGAATATTCACTAAAATCAGCGCCTTTGTCGGACAGGTGCGAACACAGGCGGGGCCTTGTTCGTCAAAGCTACACAAATCGCATTTCACCGCCACGGCACGCACGCCCGGCACCCAATCCAGCAGGGTACTGACGCGCGCCGGAGCCGGTGGCGCGGGTGGCGCTTTTGGCGAATTTGCATTTGCGGGAATGTGCAGCGGACGGCTGCCGGAAAATTCAATGGCACCAAATGGACAGGCGATGCCGCACAGTTTGCAGCTCACGCACAGGCTTTCATTTAATTGCACAGCCCCCTCAACGCGGGTAATGGCGTTGACGGGACAGACACCCGCGCAGGGGGCATCTTCACAATGATGGCAGAGCTGCGGTGCAGACTCTTTCTCATTTCGCATGACTTTCAAACGTGGCATCGACTGTAACCCGTGCAGACGGTGTGTTTCTGAACACGCCGCTTCACAGGTGTGACAGCCAATGCAGACCGTCGAGTCAGCTATTACAAAACGGTTCACCGGGGAGTCCTCAGGACATAGTCATTTTTGACGAAAAAGTGCCATATCGACACGTCTCGACACGTAACATCAGACGGTACGCGGCTCGCTCACCAACGCTTTTAAATCCACCGGTAAATCGTGCTCAACCGCGGAATAGAGGTTGTTGTAAACAGGTGCGATTTTTTCCAGATAGTGTTCAAGCACCTGCTGGCGATCGCGGTTGCTGACGTGACCGTCAACCATGCCGTCAGCCATCAACTGCGCCTGCGCAATCAGCTCTCTTTCGCCCTCTTTCGTCTCGACGAAGTACTGAATGGTGTGGCTGTTAAAGTTATCCGCCAGGGTGACGTAAATCATGAAGTGGCCGAACAGCACAAAGCACAAATCCTCTTGTGCCGCACAGCTCATGGCGTGATGCAAACGCGCTTTTGACAGGGTGATCCCCTGGACCAGCGAATTACAGTAATGCTGCCATTGTTCCTGCAGTGATTGATGGCGCTGCGCGATGTAATCCGCCTTTTCGCTAATTTCCCAAATAGTCATCTCAGGTATCCGGTTAATGGAGATACGGCTGTTAAGCAGATTTTGTGCCAATTTTTATCATGTTGAAATTTATAGAATTTAATCCAACGCAATCTGTCAACGACAGCCTGTCGACGTGTCATTTCGTCAGCAGTGTCATCGTCACACCCTAATCAAAATTAAGCTGGCATCGTTATTGCATTAATGGGGCAAATCATTGAGGAGGCGTCATGCACGAAATCACCCTCTGCCAGCGAGCGCTGGAGTTAATCGAACAGCAGGCAAAAGTGCACCATGCGAAACGCGTGACGGGCGTGTGGCTGAAAGTGGGGGCATTTTCCTGCGTCGAAACCAGCGCCCTCACCTTTTGCTTTGAGCTGGTGTGTCGCGACACGCTGGCAGAAGGCTGCCAGCTGCATATAGAAGAACAGCAGGCCGAATGCTGGTGCGAACACTGCCAGCAGTACGTCACGCTATTGTCCTCTAAAGTGCGCCTCTGCCCGCAATGCCAGAGCTTTGGCCTGCGCATCGTGGCGGACGACGGTTTGCAGATCCAGCGCCTCGAAATAGACCAGGAGTAAATCATGTGTAGTACCTGCGGTTGCGCCGAAGGCAACCTGTATATCGAAGGCGATGAGCATCGCCCCCATTCCGCGTTTCGCTCCGCACCTTTCTCCCCTGCACCGCGTGCCACGGCGGCGTTAACCGGCATTCGGTTCGCACCGAAGCCGTCGGATGCAGGCGATCTGCATTACGGCCACGGCGAAGCGGGAACGCATGCGCCAGGCATGAGCCAGCGCAAAATGTTGGAAGTCGAAATCAACGTGCTGGACAAGAATAATCAGCTGGCTGCGCGCAATCGCGCGCGCTTTGCCGCGCGTCAACAGCTGGTGCTGAACCTGGTTTCCAGCCCCGGTTCGGGCAAAACCACTCTGCTAACCGAAACGCTCAAACGCCTGAACGGCAGCGTCCCCTGCGCCGTTATCGAAGGCGATCAGCAAACCGTGAATGACGCCGCGCGTATCCGCGAAACCGGCACCCCGGCTATTCAGGTGAATACCGGTAAAGGCTGCCATCTGGATGCACAAATGATCGCCGACGCCGCGCCGCGTCTCCCGCTGGCGGACAAGGGCATTCTGTTTATCGAAAACGTTGGCAATCTGGTCTGTCCGGCGAGCTTTGATCTGGGCGAACGCCACAAAGTCGCGGTGCTGTCCGTGACCGAAGGGGAAGACAAGCCGCTGAAATATCCGCATATGTTTGCCGCTGCCTCGCTCATGCTGCTCAATAAAATCGACCTGCTGCCGTATCTGAATTTTGATGTCGATAAATGCCTGGCCTACGCGCGCGAGGTGAACCCGGATATTCAGATCCTGCTGGTGTCCGCCACGCGCGGCGACGGCATGGAAAGCTGGCTTGCGTGGCTGGAGAACGAACGATGTGCATAGGCGTTCCGGGACAAATTCATTCCATCGATGGCAATCAGGCGAAAGTAGAAGTCTGCGGCGTGCTCCGCGACGTTGATCTCACGCTGGTCGGGTGCGTGGATGAAACTGGCGCATCGCGTCTTGGCCAGTGGGTGCTGGTCCACGTGGGTTTTGCGATGAGCATGATTGACGAGGACGAAGCCCGCGACACCCTGGCGGCGCTGCAAAATATGTTCGACGTCGAGCCCGACGTCGGCGCGCTGCTGTATGGCGAGGAGCGATAGCTGATGCGCTACGTTGATGAATATCGTGCGCCAGAACAGGTGATGCGGCTTATCGCTCACCTTAAGATTCGGGCAACATTACTCGAGTACACCGCGCAGCGTCCGCTGCGGATCATGGAAGTGTGCGGCGGACACACGCATGCCATCTTCAAGTTTGGCCTTGACCAGTTGCTGCCGGAGAACATCGAGTTTATCCACGGTCCGGGCTGTCCAGTGTGCGTGCTGCCGATGGGCCGTATCGATAATTGCATCGAAATCGCCAGCCAGCCGGGCGTGATTTTCTGCACTTTTGGCGATGCGATGCGCGTGCCGGGCAAAAACGGTTCGCTGTTACAGGCCAGAGCGCGCGGTGCGGATGTGCGAATTGTCTATTCTCCTGTGGATGCGCTGAAGCTGGCGGCGGAAAATCCAACGCGCAAAGTGGTGTTTTTCGGCCTGGGATTTGAAACCACCATGCCCGCCACGGCGATTACTTTGCAACAGGCAAAAGCGCAAGGTCTCGATAACTTCTTCTTTTTTTGCCAGCACATCACGCTGATCCCTACGTTGCGCAGCCTGCTGGAAGAACCGGATAACGGAATTGATGCTTTTTTAGCGCCCGGCCATGTCAGTATGGTGATTGGCACAGAGGCGTACGGTTTTATTGCAGCGGACTATCATCGGCCATTAGTGGTCGCTGGTTTCGAACCACTTGATCTACTGCAAGGCGTCAACATGCTGGTTGAGCAGAAAATAGCAGCCCTGAGCGTGGTCGAAAATCAGTATCGCCGCGTCGTGCCCGATGCGGGAAATCCGCTGGCGCAAAAAGCCATCGCCGAGGTTTTTGCCGTTGAAGGTGACAGCGAATGGCGCGGTTTGGGATTGATTGCGGCGTCTGGCGTGCAGTTAACCCCCGCGTATCGCGCATTCGACGCCGAAGCGCATTTTCGCCCGCAGCCACAGCAGGTTTGTGACGATCCACGGGCCCGCTGCGGCGCCGTGCTGACCGGTAAATGCAAACCGCATCAGTGCCCGCTATTTGGCAACACCTGCAATCCGCAAACCGCATTTGGCGCGCTCATGGTCTCTTCCGAAGGCGCCTGCGCCGCATGGTATCAGTATCGCAATCAGGAGTGTGAAGCATGAACACGGTTGAAATGGCGCACGGCAGCGGCGGCCAGGCGATGCAAAAACTCATCAGCCAACTGTTTCTGGAAGCCTTTGCCAACCCATGGCTGGCGGAGCAGGAAGATCAGGCGCGCATTGCCCTGTCGACACTGACCGCGCAGGGCGACAGGCTGGCGTTCTCCACCGACAGTTACGTGATTGATCCGCTGTTCTTTCCGGGGGGTGATATCGGCAAGCTGGCGGTGTGCGGCACCGCCAATGACGTGGCCGTCAGCGGCGCTACCCCTCGCTATCTTTCGTGCGGTTTTATTCTTGAAGAGGGGCTGGCGATGGACACGCTAAACGCCGTCGTCCAGAGCATGGCGCGCACCGCACGCGAAGCGGGTATCGCTATTGTCACCGGTGATACCAAAGTCGTGCAGCGCGGCGCGGCGGATAAACTGTTTATTAATACTGCAGGGCTGGGCGCTATCCCTGCGGACGTTCACTGGGGGGCACAACGGCTGGCGGTCGGTGATGTGTTGATCGTGAGCGGCACGCTGGGCTGTCATGGTGCGACGATTTTAAACCTGCGTGAAGGTCTGGGTCTGGACGGCGAATTGCGCAGCGACTGCGCCGTGCTGACGCCGCTTATCCAGACGCTCCGTCACCTCCCGGGGGTCAAAGCCCTGCGCGATGCGACGCGCGGGGGAGTCAATGCGGTTGCCCATGAATTTGCCGCCAGCAGCGGCTGCGGCATTGAGCTGACAGAGCAACATCTGCCGGTCAAACCCGCCGTGCGCGGCCTGTGCGAACTTCTTGGCCTTGATCCGCTAAACTTTGCCAACGAAGGCAAAGTGTTAATCGGCGTCGAGCGTTCTGCGGCAGAAGCCGTGCTGGCACAACTGCGCGATCATCCACTTGGTCAGGATGCCGCAGTGATCGGTGAAGTGGTTGAGCGCAAAGGGGTGCGCCTGACCGGACTTTACGGCATTAAACGCACGCTGGATTTACCGCACGCGGAACCGTTACCCCGAATTTGCTAGAACTGCGCTAAACGTGGTCAGCACTCTTATTTTTTTGCCCGTTTCTTTGGAAGCAATATGTCGTATACACCGATGAGCGATCTTGGACAGCAAGGGCTGTTCGATATTACGCGCACACTGTTACAGCAGCCCGATCTGGGTTCGCTCAGCCAAGCCCTGACGCGTCTGGTGCAGCAGTCTGCGCTGGCAGACAGTGCCGCTATCGTGCTGTGGCACAGCGCAAGCCGTCGTGCCAGCTACTTTGCGACGCGCGATAAGGGGAAGTCTGTCGAATATGAAGACGAAACCGTGCTGGCGAACGGTCCGGTTCGCCGTATTTTGTCGCGCCCGGACGCTTTGCACTGCAACTTCGACGAATTCCAGCAGGCCTGGCCGCTGCTTGCGCAGAGCAATTTGTATTCACCTTTTGGCCATTACTGCCTGCTGCCGCTCACCGCTGAGGGACGCATTTTTGGTGGCTGCGAATTTATCCGCAATACGGATCAGCCGTGGAGCGAGGCGGAATATGAGCGTCTGCATACGTTCACGCAGATTGTCAGCGTGGTGGCCGAGCAGATCCACAGCCGCGTCACCGATAACGTCGATTACGATCTATTGAGCCGCGAGCGCGATAACTTCCGCATTCTCGTGGCCATCACCAATGCGGTACTGTCCAGGCTGGACATGGACGAACTGGTGAGTGAAGTCGCCAAAGAGATCCACCACTATTTTAAAATCGACGCGATAAGCATCGTGTTGCGCGGCCATCGCAAGGGCAAGCTAACGATCCACTCCACTCACTACCTCGATGAAACTAATCCCGCGCACGAGCAAAGCGAAGTGGATGAATCGGGAACGCTCTCCGAACGGGTATTTAAAAGCAAAGAGATGCTGCTGCTGAATCTGAGCGAACGCGACGAGCTGGCACCTTACGAACGGATGCTTTTCCAGTGCTGGGGCAATCAGATCCAGACGCTGTGCCTGCTGCCGCTGATGTCCGGCAATACCATGCTCGGCGTATTAAAGCTGGCGCAGTGCGAAGAACAAGCCTTTACCACCACCAATCTTAATCTGCTGCGCCAAATCGCAGAGCGCATTGCTATTGCGCTCGACAACGCGCTGGCGTACCAGGAAATTCATCGTCTGAAAGAGCGGCTGGTGGACGAAAACCTCGCGCTGACCGAGCAGTTGAACAATGTCGACAGCGAATTCGGTGAAATCATTGGCCGCAGTGATGCCATGTACAGCGTCCTGAAGCAAGTTGAGATGGTGGCGCAAAGCGACAGCACGGTATTAATCCTTGGCGAGACGGGCACCGGCAAAGAGCTGATCGCCCGAGCTATTCATAATCTCAGCAATCGAAACAGCCGACGGATGGTGAAGATGAACTGCGCGGCAATGCCCGCAGGATTGCTTGAAAGCGATCTTTTTGGTCACGAGCGCGGCGCGTTTACCGGCGCCAGCACCCAGCGTATTGGCCGCTTTGAACTGGCGGATAAAAGCTCGCTGTTCCTGGATGAAGTGGGTGATATGCCGCTGGAATTGCAGCCAAAACTGCTGCGAGTGTTACAAGAACAAGAGTTTGAACGTCTGGGAAGTAACAAACTCATTCAGACCAATGTCCGGTTGATTGCCGCGACCAATCGCGATCTGAAAAAAATGGTCGCCGACCGCGAATTTCGTAACGACCTTTATTACCGTCTGAACGTGTTCCCAATTTGCTTACCGCCATTACGTGAGCGCCCGGACGATATTCCGCTGCTGGTGAAAGCCTTCACCGCCAAAATTGCTCGCCGGATGGGACGGAATATCGACAGTATTCCAGCGGAAACGCTACGCACACTCTCCACAATGGAGTGGCCGGGCAACGTTCGTGAACTGGAAAATGTGATTGAACGTGCCGTGCTGTTAACGCGCGGCAACGTGCTACAGCTGTCGCTTCCGGAAGTCATGATCTCAGAGCCGCCATTGCCCGCAAGGGAAATTGCGCAGGACGGTGAGGACGAGTACCAGCTGATTGTTCGTATTTTGAGAGAGACCAACGGTGTCGTCGCCGGGCCAAAAGGTGCAGCGCACCGTCTCGGCTTAAAGCGCACAACATTGCTTTCGCGAATGAAACGTTTGGGCATCGATAAAGATTTATTGGTTTAACCCCACTCTCAATGCCGTGTTACGCACGGCACTTATTTCTCCAGCCATCATAATTCTCAATTAATAACAACACGTTATTATCAGTTATTGACACAATATATTTTAAATTGTATAAATCCCACCCATTAAAATGAGTTTCATTATCATTAAAATCCCCTGACCTGCTAATAAATAATATATTGATGAAGGATAGCGTTTTTATGAAAAAGGTCCTCAGCGCCTTAGGCCTGGTATTCGCTTCGGTTAGCTCCGTATATGCAACCACTTATCCTCTGACTATCGAGAATTGCGGGTACACGCAAACCTTCACCAAAGCCCCTGAGCGCGTTGTGGCGCTGGGTCAGAACACCGTCGAAATTTTGCTGCTGTTGGGACTGCAGGATAAGATCGCTGCCAGCGCTTTTTGGCCAACCAAAGTGCTGCCGGAACTGGCGGAGAAAAATGCCAAAATCAAACTGCTGACGGTCGAAATCCCGACACTCGAGTCTGTTCTCGCCCAGAATCCTGATTTTGTTCCGGCACAATTGCCGTTATTGCTGGGCCCTGAAAGCAAAGTGGCAAAACGAGAAGATCTCGCGACTGTCGGCGTCAATAGTTATGTTTCCCCCGGCATGTGCGCCACCAAAAAGGGCGTGGGCGACATGTACGGTAGCCGTCAAAAACTCTGGGATATGACGTTCCTGTACCAGGAAATTGAAGATTTCGCTAAAATTTTTAACGTGGAAGCGCGCGGTCAGGCGGTGATTGCCGATTTCAAAAAACGCGAAGCAGATTTGCGTGCCGAATTTGGTAAAAACAAAAAAGACCTTTCGTTTGTCTTCTGGTTCTCCAGCGCCTCACCTTCCGCAGACGCCTACGTGGGCGGCAAAAACAGCGCATCCGGCTTTATCGCGAATGTTCTGGGCGGACATAACGCCATTACCTCTGAAACCGAATGGCCAACGGTGGGCTGGGAAAGCATCATCGCCGCAAACCCTGACGTGATCGTCGTCTCAAGCCTCGATCGTAACCGTTGGGTTCTGGATAACGCGGAAGAAAAAATCAAATTCCTGAAAAGCGATCCCGCGGTCAGTCAGCTTGATGCCGTCAAAAAAGGTCATATCGTGGTGATGGACGGCCAGGCCATGAACCCCACTATCCGTACCCTTTACGGCGCAGAACAGGTTGGCGAACAGCTTAGAAAGATGGGGCTGAACTAATGAGTTCAGCCGTTCAACAGGCACGGCAGGGGGTGTTTCTCGGCACATCCTGCATCCTTTCTATTGCCTTGCTTATTCTGGTCATCGCTATTGGCGTCAGCGTGGGTGAGCTATCGATTCCGCTGCAAACCGTGTTTTACGCGATCGGCAATAAAATGGGATTCACCGATGTGCCGCTGAGTCGCATTTTTGAAAGTGTGATTTGGGACTTCCGCCTGAGCCGTGCATTGGTTGCGGCTTGCTGCGGCGCGGGGTTAGCCATTTGTGGGGCAGTACTCCAGAGCCTGCTGAAAAATGCGCTCGCAGAACCGTATGTCCTTGGGGTCTCTGCGGGAGCCTCGACAGGCGCAGTGTCTGTTGTGGTATTAGGCATAGGGACAGGCGCAGTTTCGCTCTCCGCGGGCGCGTTTGCCGGTGCTTTTGCTGCCTTTGTGTTTGTCGCATTCCTCACTAATGGCGCGCGTGGCGGTAACGAGCGCACTATCCTGGCGGGTGTTGCCGCCTCGCAGCTGTTTAATGCCATCACCGCCTACACCATCAGCACTTCCGCCAGCGCTCAGCAGGCCCGTGATGTGATGTTCTGGCTGCTGGGCAGTTTTAGCGGCGTCAGATGGCCTGAGCTCCAGTTGGTGCTGATCGTCGTGCTGACCGGGTTAGCTTTCTGCCTTTACTATTCTCGTGCTCTGGATGCCTTTACGTTTGGCGATGATGCCGCAGCGTCGCTTGGGATCGCCGTCCCGTGGGTGCGTTTAATTCTCTTCACCGTCACAGCGCTTATTACCGCAACCATTGTCAGCATGGCGGGCTCTATTGGCTTTGTCGGCCTGGTCGTTCCGCATGTGATGCGCTATTTCTTTGGGCCGCTGCATCGCACATTGCTCATCGCCAGCGCCCTGGCGGGTGCCATTTTGATGGTGCTTGCCGATATTGCGTCTCGTCTGCTGATTGCACCGCAAAGCCTGCCGGTGGGTGTCGTCACCGCCCTGGTTGGCGTGCCGTTCTTTGCCCTTATTATCTATCGTTCAAGGAATAAGTGATGAGCATCACTGCCGAAAATATTACCTGGAGGGTGGGTAAAAAAGTTATCGTCAACAATGTCTCACTGACGGTGTCGCGTGGGGAAACGGTTGGGCTACTTGGCCCAAACGGTTCAGGTAAATCCTCTTTGCTGCGCGTTCTGGCGGGCTTACGGCGTCCTCACTCGGGCTGCGTCACGCTGGACGATAAAAACATTAGCCAGATCGCCAAAAAACAGCTGGCGCGCCGCGTCGCTTTTGTTGAACAGCATGGAATGACAGAAGCGAATATGCGCGTTCGCGATGTGGTGAAACTCGGCCGCATCCCCCATCATTCACCTTTTTCGAACTGGAGCACGCAGGACGATGAAACCGTCACTGCTGCGCTGGAACGTGTGGATATGCTCCAAAAAAGCGAGCAAGGCTGGCAAAGTTTGTCCGGCGGTGAACGCCAGCGCGTGCACATTGCCCGCGCGCTTGCGCAGACACCAACCGAGATCCTGCTTGATGAACCTACGAACCATCTGGATATTCATCATCAAATACAGTTGATGAAACTCATCAGCGAATTACCCGTCACCAGCATTGTGGCCATCCACGATCTCAACCATGCGTCGATGTTCTGTGACGCACTCATCGTGATGCAAAATGGAGAAATCGTTGCCTCCGGAACACCTGATGAGATCCTGACTGAAACGCTGTTGTGGGATGTCTTCCGGGTCGAAACGAAAATTGAAATTTCACCGTTTCATGGCAAAAAACATATCCACTACATCGCTTAACGCCGGGTAACCCGCATGTCTTTGCCTCTCTTTCGGCCAGCCGCACAGGTCTGGCCGCCTGTTTTACTGGGCAGCCAGTTTGTTTTCAACATCGGTTTTTATGCTGTCGTTCCCTTTCTTGCGATCTTTTTGCGCGATGACATGATGCTCTCCGGCGGGCTGATTGGGCTGATCCTTGGGCTGCGGACCTTTTCCCAACAAGGGATGTTTTTCGTGGGCGGCGCCCTATCAGACCGATTCGGCGCACGTATCGTGATCCTGGCCGGCTGTCTTATTCGCGTGTCGGGTTATTTGCTGCTGGCGTTTGGGCAATCGCTTTGGCCGATTATAATGGGAGCCTGTTTGACCGGGATTGGCGGAGCGCTGTTTTCGCCCTCCATTGAAGCATTGCTGGCGAAAGCCGGAACACAAAGTGAGGCGCGGGGCAAACGCAGTCGCGCGGAGTGGTTTGCTCTGTTTGCCGTATGTGGCGAGCTGGGGGCTGTACTTGGGCCGGTTGCCGGGGCTCTGATGACGGGACTTGGTTTCCGTCAGGTTGCACTGGCTGGCGCGGGTGTCTTTGTCGTGGCGTTGATCGTCCTGTTTTTCGCGCTGCCTTCTGCGCCTGCAAAAAAGCAAACGCTTGAAATGACACCGTGGTGGACCACCTTCCGTCAGCCGCGTTTTGTCGCCTTTATTATCGCCTACAGCGCATGGTTACTGAGTTACAACCAACTTTATCTGGCGCTGCCCGTCGAAATTCAACGTGCTGGCGGCAGCGAAAAAGATTTGGGACCGCTGTTTATGCTGGCCTCGGTATTAATTATTGCCTTTCAACTGCCGCTGGCACGTTTTGCGCGTCGTATGGGTCCGACCAGGATCCTTCCCTTTGGGTTCCTGTTCGTCTCCGCCTCCTTTGTCAGCGTCGCCCTGTTCGCGGCAACAGTCCCGCCGGAGGGGTGGCTTCGACTCGTGCCGTCCGCCTGTTTTGTCACGCTGCTAACGCTGGGCCAGATGCTGCTGGTGCCCGCCGCAAAAGATCTGATCCCCTGGTTTGCTGATGAGGCAACGCTTGGTGCACATTATGGCGCGCTGGCCACAGCCGGGGGCTGCGCTGTGCTGGCGGGGAATCTCCTGTTCGGCAGTCAACTTGATCATGCTTTAGTGCCGTCGAAAGAGGCCATTTATCCCTGGTTGCAGTTAGCCTTTTTCCCGCTGTGCAGTGCGATAGCGATGGTGATCATTTGCCGTCCGATGCAAGGCGCGCGTGGTCGTAAAGTTTAAGACTTATTTTTGGGGCGGCATTTCTCGGGCAGTTCCGGCACCGGGCGGCGGTCGTCTATCAAATGACGAATAGTGAGGATCGGGTGACGCCATAACATACGTGGCCCGGCCCAGCGCATAACCTGTTTCATCTCTTCACGTTTTGCAGGTTGGTAGCAGTGGACAGGGCACTGTTTACAGGCTGGTTTATCTTCTCCAAAAACGCATTTATCCAGTCGTTTGTCTGCATACGCGTTCAAGGCCTGATAATACCCAGGCTCGCGTGATGCCTGAGGGCATTGCGTTTCATAGAGTGCGATCATTTTACCGATCGTCTCTTTTTCACGAGAGATTCGTTTTCCTGACATAACAGATCACCCATTAATAAATTGCATGAATAATACATCTTTAAAATCACCTTTTCAGCTTGATTTCATTTGTTGCATTTCATTTTCTGAAGACGGCTTCCAGTTATAGATTTGTTTTCGACCATAATCACTGACATTTTATACAGGTGATTTCATTCCCTTTTCGTCTGCTGTTAATGGAGCCTGTATGTCTGATATCCCGATCACCCCGTCACAACGCCATCTCAAAGTGGGCTACTTTAGAAAACGCCATGAAGATCGTAATACCAAAATTCCAAAACGTTACAGCGTTCATGCGGCACTGAGCCTAAAAGGCGACTGGCTTGAAAAAGCAGGGTTTAAAACCAATTCGCAGGTCAGTGTGAGAGTCGAACACGGAAAATTGCTCATTGAGTTGATGAAAGAAGACACAGCATAAAGTCTCGACATTTTGCTGCCCCCTGTCATTTGTTCATGCGACAATAGAGGTAACTAACGGCCAGCAGGTCGCGCAAAACGCAATAATTTCAATGAAATGGATATCTTAACTCCATGAGCACAATCGAAAATTTAACCGCACACACGCCGATGATGCAGCAGTATCTGAAACTCAAAGCTCAGCATCCGGAAATCCTGCTTTTTTATCGGATGGGAGATTTTTACGAGCTTTTCTATGATGATGCAAAACGCGCGTCACAGTTGCTCGACATCTCACTGACCAAGCGTGGCGCATCGGCGGGTGAACCTATTCCGATGGCGGGCATTCCGCATCATGCCGTAGAAAACTACCTGGCGAAGCTCGTCAACCAAGGCGAGTCCGTCGCGATTTGCGAACAGATTGGCGATCCGGCCACGTCAAAAGGTCCGGTGGAACGCAAAGTGGTTCGCATCGTCACACCAGGCACTATCAGTGACGAAGCGCTGTTACAGGAGCGACAGGATAACCTGCTGGCGGCGATCTGGCAGGACAGCAAAGGTTACGGTTATGCCACGCTGGATATTAGCTCCGGTCGTTTTCGTTTGAGTGAACCCGCCGATCGCGAAACGATGGCGGCTGAATTGCAACGAACGAATCCTGCAGAACTCCTGTACGCCGAAGATTTTGCGGAGATGGCACTGATTGAGGGCCGTCGGGGCCTGCGTCGCCGTCCGTTATGGGAATTTGAAATTGATACGGCGCGCCAGCAGTTAAACCTGCAGTTTGGTACGCGGGATCTGATTGGCTTTGGCGTTGAGAATGCACCGCGTGGCCTGTGCGCCGCAGGCTGTCTGTTGCAGTACGTGAAAGACACCCAACGCACGACCCTTCCCCATATCCGTTCGATTACGATGGAACGCCAGCAGGACAGCATCATCATGGATGCCGCTACACGTCGTAATCTCGAAATCACGCAGAATTTGGCCGGTGGCGTGGAAAACACCCTCGCCGCCGTGCTCGACAGCACCGTCACGCCAATGGGTAGCCGTATGCTCAAGCGCTGGTTGCATATGCCCGTTCGAGATACGGATGTGCTGGTCAGCCGCCAGCAAACCATCGGTGCGTTGCAGGATCGCTTTACAGAGCTGCAACCCGTGCTGCGGCAGGTGGGAGATTTAGAACGTATTTTTGCTCGCCTGGCACTTCGTACGGCGCGCCCACGCGATCTGGCTCGCATGCGTCATGCCTTCCAGCAGCTTCCGGCATTACGTGCGCAACTGGCCGAAGTGAACAGCGCCCCCGTACAAAAACTGCGCGAAACGATGGGCGAATTTACAGAGCTGTGCGAATTACTGGAGCGCGCGGTTGTTGAAGCCCCACCGGTTCTGGTTCGTGATGGCGGCGTCATTGCTCCTGGCTATCACGAGGAACTCGATGAATGGCGAGCCCTGGCCGACGGCGCAACGGATTACCTTGATAAACTGGAAATCCGCGAGCGCGAGCGCTTGGGTCTGGATACGTTGAAAGTCGGCTATAACGCCATTCACGGCTATTACATTCAAATCAGCCGTGGTCAGAGCCACCACGCCCCGATTCACTACGTCCGTCGGCAGACACTTAAGAACGCCGAGCGTTATATCATTCCTGAACTGAAAGAGTATGAGGACAAAGTTCTCACCTCCAAAGGTAAAGCGCTGGCGCTTGAAAAACAGCTTTATGAAGAGCTGTTCGATATGCTGATGCCGCATCTCGCCGAGTTACAGGCGAGCGCAAGCGCGTTGGCTGAACTCGATGTGCTGATCAACCTGGCAGAACGCGCCGACACCCTAAATTACGCTTGCCCAACCTTTATTGATAAACCCGGCATTCGTATCACCGAGGGCCGTCATCCCGTTGTCGAGCAGGTATTGCGCGAACCCTTTATTGCTAACCCGCTTAATCTGTCTCCGCAACGCCGTATGCTGATTATCACCGGCCCGAATATGGGCGGTAAAAGCACCTACATGCGACAGACTGCGTTGATTGCCCTGCTGGCCTATATTGGTAGCTACGTTCCCGCGCAGAAAGTCGAAATCGGTCCTATCGATCGCATTTTCACCCGCGTGGGTGCTGCGGACGATCTGGCGAGCGGCCGCTCAACCTTTATGGTTGAAATGACCGAAACGGCGAACATCCTGCATAACGCGACTGAAAACAGTCTGGTGTTGATGGATGAGATTGGTCGCGGTACATCAACCTATGATGGTCTTTCTCTGGCGTGGGCTTGCGCCGAAAGTCTGGCGAATAAAATCAAAGCGCTGACCCTTTTTGCGACGCATTATTTCGAGCTAACGCAGTTACCAGAAAAAATGGAAGGCGTGGCGAATGTGCATCTGGATGCGCTGGAGCATGGAGATACCATTGCGTTTATGCATACGGTTCAGGATGGTGCTGCCAGCAAGAGTTACGGCCTTGCCGTTGCCGCGCTGGCTGGTGTACCAAAAGAAGTGATTAAACGTGCGCGTCAGAAGCTACGCGAACTGGAAAGCTTATCGCCAAATGCAGCAGCGACTCAGGTGGATGGTTCACAAATGTCGCTCCTGATGCCAGCGGAAGAGACATCACCTGCGGTGGAAGCACTTGAAAAACTCGATCCGGACTCTCTGACGCCGCGTCAGGCGTTAGAGTGGATTTATCGTTTGAAGAATTTAGTGTGATAACAGTGCCCGACAGAATATGTCGGGCCAGTTAAGCCCAAAGAAAAAGGCCAGTCTTTCGACCGGCCTTTTTTAATGAAAATGTCATTATTCGCGGAACAGCGCTTCGATATTCAGTCCTTGCCCCTGCAGAATCTCACGCAGACGACGCAAACCTTCTACCTGAATCTGACGAACACGTTCACGAGTCAGACCAATCTCACGGCCAACATCTTCCAGTGTTGCAGCTTCATACCCTAACAGACCGAAACGACGTGCCAGCACTTCACGCTGTTTGGCGTTCAGTTCGAACAGCCATTTGACGATACTTTGTTTCATATCATCATCTTGCGTGGTGTCTTCCGGGCCGTTGTCTTTTTCATCGGCCAGGATGTCCAGCAGCGCTTTTTCGGAATCGCCACCCAGTGGAGTGTCGACTGAGGTAATGCGCTCATTGAGACGCAGCATACGGCTTACGTCATCAACCGGTTTATCGAGTTGCTCTGCAATCTCTTCTGCACTTGGCTCGTGATCCAGTTTATGGGACAACTCGCGCGCGGTACGCAGATAGACGTTCAACTCTTTGACGATGTGAATCGGCAAACGGATCGTACGGGTTTGGTTCATGATTGCCCGTTCGATGGTCTGACGAATCCACCAGGTAGCGTAAGTCGAGAATCGGAACCCACGTTCAGGGTCAAACTTCTCAACTGCGCGGATCAAGCCCAGGTTACCCTCTTCAATCAGATCCAGCAGTGCCAGACCACGATTGCTGTAACGACGGGCAATTTTCACAACCAAACGCAAGTTACTTTCAATCATGCGACGGCGTGAGGCAACATCTCCACGCAGTGCGCGACGCGCGAAATAAACTTCTTCTTCGGCTGTTAACAGTGGAGAATAACCAATCTCCCCAAGGTAAAGCTGAGTCGCGTCAAGCACACGCTGTGTGGCGCCCTGCGATAACAGCTCTTCTTCAGCTAAATCGTTATCACTGGGTTCCTCTTCAACTAAGACTTTCTCATCAAAAGACTCGGTTCCGTTCTCATCAAATTCCGCGTCTTCATTTAAATCATGAACTTTCAGCGTATTCTGACTCATAAGGTGGCTCCTACCCGTGATCCCTGAACGAGACATCCTGAAGTGGCATGTCCCGCCAAATTATCGCTGCGGCAAATACTGCAGCGGGTTTACGGATTTCCCCTTGTAACGAATTTCAAAATGCAAGCGTGTAGAACTGGTTCCGGTGCTACCCATGGTAGCGATTTTTTGCCCCGCCTTGATTTCTTGTTGCTCCCGGACCAGCATTGTATCGTTATGGGCGTAGGCACTCAGGTAATCATCGTTATGTTTTATGATAATAAGATTACCGTAACCGCGCAGAGCGTTACCGGCATATACAACGCGTCCATCTGCGGTCGCGGTAATAGCCTGTCCCTTACTTCCTGCGATATCGATCCCTTTATTTCCCCCCTCGGAGGAAGAGAAGTTTTCGAATACTTTGCCGTCAGTTGGCCAGCGCCAGGTGGAGATAGGCGCACTGGAGGTCATACTGCTGGCTGTCGGTACGGTAGAGCTAACCACAGGTGCCGTAGTCGGTGCTGTGACGACAGTCGCAGACGCCTTATTATTCGGCAACATTTTGTTAGCACTCTGTTCACCTGAGTCCTCAGAATACGTAATTGTGGGCTGTGAAGCAACCACTGCGCTTGTATTTTGCGCAGGTTTAACGCTGTTATTTTGAGCGGTGACATCCGCTGCGGAGACAGAGTTACCCGGCGTTAATGGCGTACCGGTCGCATTACCGACCTGAAGCGTTTGCCCAACTTCCAGGCCATACGGGGCCTGCACGCTATTTCGCTGCGCAAGGTCACGGAAATCGTTCCCGGTGATCCACGCGATATAGAAAAGCGTGTCGCCACGTTTAACCGTATACGTACTGCCGCCGGTGTAGCTTCCTTTGGGAATATTCCCATACTTACGGTTATAGACTATGCGGCCATTCTCGGTCTGCACAGTTTGTTGCACTGGTTGCATCTGCGTTGGCTGTGCAGCAGGAGGCTGCATCGGCTGAATTGGCGGATTTTGTTGCGTTGTTGCTGTGCCCATTTTTGGTGGAGGGGTAATTAGCATTCCGCCGGACGAACTTTCGGAACCACTATTACCACCGACAGAGCTCACCGGAGCAGGGGCGTTATTAGAACTTGTACAACCTGCCAGCCAAAGTGAAACCAGTGACAATGCCGCAACACGGCTGATGGTGAATTTTGGGCTTCCCGCGCTCATTTATCCCCCAGGAATGTGTTAACTACCAGTGACTTAAAATTAACCGTAATAGCACACACGGTTTGCGCCTCACCATACGCTGAATTTTCCTGAAAAACCCTGGAAAATTCCGAGTCTCAGGCCAGTTCTCCCTTCACGAGAGGCACAAAACGCACGGCTTCTACAGTATCGATGATGTACTCGTCATCCCGCCGACGAATGCGCTTTAGCAGCTGATGTTCATCGCCTACGGGTAAAACGAGAATGCCGCCATTCGCCAGCTGCGACAAGAGCGCAGCGGGGATTTCAAGCGGTGCAGCCGTCACGATAATAGCGTCAAACGGAGCGCGGGCTTGCCACCCCTGCCATCCGTCACCGTGACGTGTTGAAACATTATGTAAATCCAGCTGTTTAAGACGACGGCGCGCATGCCATTGCAAGCTTTTGATGCGCTCAACAGAGCAGACATGATGAACGAGATGCGCCAGAATTGCCGTCTGATAACCCGACCCTGTCCCTATTTCGAGAACGCGAGATTCCGGCGTCAGCTCCAGTAATTCCGTCATACGCGCAACCATATAGGGCTGAGAGATTGTCTGCCCCTGTCCTATGGGTAAGGCCACGTTTTCCCACGCTTTGTGTTCAAACGCCTCATCCACAAATTTCTCGCGCGGTACCTGCGAGATAGCCTCCAGCACACGCTCGTCGGCGATGCCCTGGCTGCGCAATTGATTCAGAAGTGCTTGTACACGTTGACTTACCATTGCGTGTTCACCCCGGCACGTTCAAGCCAGCCTGACACCACATCTTGCGCGTTGTACGCGGTTAAATCTACGTGCAACGGCGTGACGGACACATACCCTTCATCCACGGCTGCAAAATCGGTATCCGGGCCTGCGTCGCATTTATCGCCAGGAGGACCAATCCAGTAAAGCGTATTGCCGCGCGGATCCTGCTGCGGAATCACCTGGTCAGCCGGATGTCGGCTGCCACAGCGCGTCACACGAATGCCTTTGATTTCGTCAAGAGGCAGATCGGGAACGTTGATATTCAGAATACGTCCTGTGCGCAGCGGTTCACGGCTGAGCGCACGCAGAATCGAACAGGTTACCGCTGCGGCTGTATCGTAGTGCTGGTGGCCATTCAGGGAGACCGCCAGCGCAGGGAATCCCAAATGGCGGCCCTCCATCGCTGCGGCGACGGTACCCGAGTAAATCACGTCATCCCCCAGATTTGGACCCGCGTTAATCCCCGACACGACCACATCCGGCCCGGGACGCATCAGCGCATTGACGCCCAAAAACACGCAGTCGGTCGGCGTGCCCATTTGCACGGCGATATCGCCATTCTCAAACGCAAACGTACGAAGTGACGATTCCAGCGTCAATGAATTGGACGCCCCGCTGCGGTTACGGTCAGGAGCAACAACCTGCACGTCGGCAAACTCGCGCAGGTATTTCGCCAGCGTCTGAATGCCCGGCGCATGTATCCCATCATCGTTACTCAGCAATATTCGCATAATCACCCGAGGTGTTGATAAGTTCCCTGACAACGCTGGTGGCGAAGCTACCTGCCGGTAGCCAGAAGCGTAACTCGACGGTCACGTCGTCCCACCAGTTCCAGCTAAGCTGCTGCGGATAGAGCAGCATCGCGCGGCGCGCCGCCTCGACTTTCTCCCGCATCAGCAATGATTGTAATTCTGGCGCATCGGCAATCGCCGCCTGTTCGGCTGCGAGCGCATCGCCCTGCGTGCCCCACTCTCCCGAGCCGGGCATCGCGGCGGTAATCATCAGCGTTTTATTATCGACGCGCGCCTGCACATCGGTGATTTCTTCCGCTGTGGCCACAAACCAACTGCCGCGTCCCGCTAATTGTAGCGCATCGCCGACAACAACTTGATTCGCGTCCGGTTTTTTCAGTCGTTCACTCACAATCTGATTAAACAACGCGCTGCGGGCTGCCGACAACCAAAAACTGCGCTTATTCCTGTCACGCACCGGCGCATCACTTTGCGCCCAGCGCAACGCACCCAGCAAATTGCTGCCGCCGATACCGAAACGCTGTGCGCCGAAGTAGTTCGGCACGCCCTGCTCCGCGATCGCGGTCAGGCGTTTTTCCACATCGTCACGATCCGTCACTTCGCGCAGAATCAAGGTGAAGGCATTGCCCTGAAGTGCCCCTAAACGCAGCTTGCGCTTATGACGAGCGTATTCCAGCACTTTACAGCCTTCGAGCTCAAATTGACTTAAATCAGGCATCGCATTGCCGGGAACGCGGGCGCAAAGCCACTGTTCCGTTACGGCGTGTTTGTCTTTTTGACCGGCAAAACTCACTTCGCGGGCGTGGATTTTAAGGAATTTCGCAAGCGCGTCAGCGACAAAACGGGTGTTACAGCCATTTTTCAGGATACGCACGAGAATGTGTTCACCCTCGCCGTCAGGCTCAAAACCTAAATCTTCTACCACCACGAAATCTTCGGGATTGGCTTTTAGCAGGCCAGCACCCTGCGGTTTTCCGTGCAGATAAGTCAGATTCTCAAACTCTGTCATTTGGCCGCCTTCACCAGCAGCGCAACCGCTTCGCAGGCGATGCCTTCGCCGCGCCCGGTAAATCCAAGTTTCTCGGTGGTGGTCGCTTTAACATTCACGTCGTCCATATGACAACCCAGATCTTCGGCGATAAACACGCGCATCTGCGGGATATGCGTCAGCATTTTTGGCGCCTGCGCAATAATGGTCACGTCAACGTTGCCGAGCGTGTAGCCCTTCGCCTGAATACGTCGCCAGGCTTCGCGCAGCAGTTCGCGGCTATCCGCCCCTTTAAAGGCCGGATCGGTATCCGGGAACAGCTTGCCGATATCGCCCAGCGCCGCAGCGCCCAGCAGGGCGTCGGTCAGGGCGTGCAGCGCCACATCGCCGTCGGAGTGCGCCAGCAGCCCTTTCTCAAAAGGAATGCGCACGCCGCCAATGATAATCGGGCCAACGCCGCCAAAGGCGTGTACGTCAAAACCGTGTCCAATTCGCATTATGCGTTCTCCTGATAGGTCATACGGGTAAGATAAAATTCCGCGAGCTGTAAATCTTCGGGGCGCGTCACTTTGATATTATCAGCGCGTCCTTCTACAAGCTCAGGATGGAAACCACAATATTCCAGCGCCGAGGCTTCATCGGTGATGGTTGCGCCCTCGTTGAGCGCACGGGTTAAGCAGTCATGAAGCAGTTCGCGGGGGAAAAATTGGGGCGTCAGCGCGTGCCAAAGATCAACGCGCTCCACGGTGTGAGCAATATGATTCAGCCCTGGCTCCGCACGCTTCATGGTGTCGCGTACCGGCGCGGCCAGAATACCGCCCACAGCGCTTGTTTGGCTGATCGCCAGCAAACGTGCGAGATCGTCTGGGTGTAAACAGGGACGCGCGGCATCGTGAACCAATACCCACGCGGCATTCCCCGCCGCACGAATGCCAGCCAGCACCGAGTCGGCACGTTCTGTGCCACCGTCAACAACGGTAATTTGCGGATGATTCGCCAGCGGTAACGCGGCAAAACGGGCATCGCCCGGACTGATAGCGATAACGACGCGCGCCACCCGTGGATTTGCCAGCAGCGCCGCCACGGTATGCTCAAGGATCGTTTTATCACCGATTGAAAGGTATTGCTTAGGACACTCTGTCTGCATGCGCCGACCAAAGCCAGCGGCCGGTACCACGGCGCATACATCCGAAAAAGTCACTGCCATGTCGTAATCCTGGGCCTGATTATCGATTATTTTGTGCTGAGCCCTGGTTGCGTTTAGACGCATCCGGCACCAGACGATAAAAGGTTTCGTCCGGTTTAGTCATACTGAGTTCGTTACGTGCGCGTTCCTCAATCGCCTCTTGCCCGCCATTGAGGTCATCAATTTCGGCAAAAAGTTGATCGTTTCGCGCTTTAAGTTTTGCGTTCGTTGCCTGCTGTGCCGTCACGTCATCGTTGACGCGACCGTAGTCATGAAGACCGTTCTTACCGAACCACAGCGAATACTGTAGCCAGACCAGCAAGGCCAGCAACAGCAGCGTTAGTTTACCCATCCTGCCCCCTGAAAAACGGCATCATCATCCCACAACTTTGCCCCTGACTCTACTCTGGGGCGACGGAGATGCCGCAACATCGCGGGCAAATGTACCACATTTTTGCCACGGATACGTAAGCACAACAAAGGCACATTATTCGTTACGATTTGAATTATGGCTGAACTTAACCCATCAGCCATAAAAACAGCAGACCGAAGATGGCGACAACCGCCACAATCGTGATCAAGGTGGTATAAAGCAGTTTGCCATTGAGCAGCGAGTGCAGCGCAATGCCGACCACAACCGCCACGGGCATCAGCGCCAGAAAGAAAGGCCAGGTGTAGAGGAAGAAAAACAGCGTGTTGCGGCCATAGATCAGGAACGGAATGCCGAGCGCCAGCAACCACGAGACGAAGCCCACCACGGCCCCAGGCAGTGACCAGGTCGTCTCGTCATTGGTCGATAACGTTTCCGACCCGCTGATAATGTAATTCTGACTGTTGCGCATAACGAATCCTGTGGCCGATGACAACCGGATAGCTCACTATCCGATACCGTCTCAGGATCTGATAATATCGTCCTGTCGGAGCAGGTCTAATAATTGGCTTACTAAATTTGTTACCAATTGTTGACCATCCAGGTGAATCTCTGGCGATTCAGGCGCTTCGTAAACCGCATCAATCCCCGTGAAATTCTTCAGTTCTCCGGCACGCGCCTTTTTGTACAGCCCTTTCGGATCGCGCGTTTCGCAGATTGCCAGCGGCGTATCGACGAAGACTTCGACAAACCGATTCTCTCCGACGCGCTCGCGCACCATCTGGCGTTCCGCGCGGTGCGGTGAAATAAACGCCGTGAGCACCACCAGCCCCGCATCGGCCATCAGGCTCGCCACTTCACCGACGCGACGAATGTTCTCTTTCCGGTCGTCATCGCTGAACCCCAAATCGCTGCACAGGCCATGGCGCACATTGTCGCCGTCCAGCAGATAGGTGCTAACGCCCTGCTTATGCAGGGCCTCTTCCAGCGCGCCTGCAACCGTCGACTTACCGGAGCCAGAAAGCCCGGTAAACCACAGCACAACTCCACGGTTGCCGTGGAGTTGTTCGCGCTGAGCGACCGTCACCGGATGAGGATGCCAGACGACGTTCTCATCATGCTCCGCCATCACTTGCCTCCCAGCAGATCGCGCGCGCCCCAGTGCGGGAAGTGCTTGCGTACCAGGGCATTCAGCTCCAGTTCAAACGCGCTGAATTCTGACGGCGTCGCGTTGGCCTGCAGATGTGGTTCGTTCACCAGCCCTGCGCCCACGGTGACGTTCGTCAGCCTGTCGATAAAGATCAGACCACCGGTGACCGGATTGTGCTGGTATTTATCCAGCACCAGCGGTTCGTCAAAGGTGAAATCCACGAGGCCAATACCGTTCAGCGGCAATTCTTCCGCCTTATGCTGCGCCAGACTGTTGATGTCCACCTGATACTGAATACCGTCTACGCGTGCTCGCGTTTTCTTACCTGCGATTTTAACGTCGTAGCTCTGGCCCGCGGTCAGCGGTTGCTCCGCCATCCACACCACGTCCAGCGACGCGCTTTGCACGGCGGGGACGCTTTCCTCAGCATCCAGCAGCAGATCGCCACGGCTGATATCAATCTCGTCTTTCAGCACCAGCGTCACCGCTTCACCGGCACCCGCTTCCTGCAAGTCACCGTCAAAGGTGACAATACGGGTAATCGCCGATTCCACGCCTGACGGCAGGACTTTGACGCGCTGGCCGACCTTCACCGTGCCAGACGCGATCGTGCCGGAGAAACCACGGAAATCGAGGTTCGGACGGTTCACGTATTGCACCGGGAAACGCATCGGCTGGTTTTCCACCACGCGCTGTATTTCGACGGTTTCAAGCACTTCCAGCAGCGTTGGGCCGCTGTACCACGGCATATTGGCGCTCTGAGAAGCGACGTTATCTCCTTCCAGCGCCGAAAGCGGTACAAAGCGGATATCCAGATGACCAGGCAACTGCTCGGCAAACGTCAGGTAGCTCTGGCGAATCGCTTCGAACGCCTCTTCGCTGAAGTTCACCAGATCCATTTTGTTGACCGCAACGACCAGATGTTTGATCCCTAACAGCGTAGAGATAAAGCTGTGGCGGCGCGTTTGATCGAGCACGCCTTTGCGCGCATCCATCAGCAGAATCGCCAGTTCACAGGTTGAGGCCCCGGTCGCCATGTTACGGGTGTACTGTTCATGGCCTGGAGTATCGGCAATGATAAATTTGCGCTTCTCGGTGGAGAAGTAGCGATACGCCACGTCAATGGTAATGCCCTGCTCGCGTTCAGCCTGAAGGCCGTCCACCAGCAATGCCAGGTCGAGCTTTTCGCCCTGCGTGCCGTGACGCTTGCTGTCGTTATGCAGCGAGGAGAGTTGGTCTTCGTAAATCTGACGGGTGTCATGCAGAAGACGCCCAATCAACGTGCTTTTGCCGTCATCGACGCTGCCGCAGGTCAGAAAACGCAGCAAGCTCTTGTGCTGCTGAGCGTGCAGATAGGCTTCGACGCCGCCCTCATCAGCAATTTGTTGTGCAATCGTATTATTCATGGCGGCTCCTTAGAAATAACCCTGGCGTTTCTTCAGCTCCATTGAGCCGGCCTGGTCGCGGTCAATGACGCGCCCCTGCCGCTCGCTGGTGGTGGAGACCAACATCTCTTCGATGATCTCCGGCAGCGTTTGCGCGTTTGACTCCACCGCGCCGGTCAGCGGCCAACAGCCGAGGGTACGGAAACGCACCATTTGATTTTTGATCTCTTCGCCAGGCTGCAAATCAATACGATCGTCATCGATCATCATCAGCATGCCGTCGCGCTCCAGCACCGGGCGCTCTGCCGCCAGATACAGCGGAACGATGTCGATATTTTCCAGATAGATGTACTGCCAGATATCCAGCTCGGTCCAGTTGGAGAGCGGGAACACGCGGATGCTTTCGCCTTTGTTAATCTGGCCGTTGTAGTTGTGCCACAGCTCAGGGCGCTGATTTTTTGGGTCCCAGCGATGGAAGCGATCGCGGAAAGAGTAAATACGCTCTTTGGCACGCGATTTTTCTTCATCGCGGCGCGCGCCGCCAAATGCAGCATCAAAGCCGTATTTATTCAGCGCCTGCTTTAGCCCTTCGGTTTTCATGATGTCGGTATGCTTACCGCTGCCGTGCACAAAGGGGTTGATCCCCATCGCCACGCCTTCCGGGTTTTTATGCACCAGCAGTTCGCAGCCGTAGGCCTTAGCCGTACGGTCGCGGAATTCATACATCTCACGGAATTTCCAGCCGGTATCCACATGCAGCAGCGGGAAAGGCAGTGTGCCCGGATAAAACGCTTTACGCGCCAAATGCAGCATCACGCTGGAGTCTTTCCCGATGGAATACATCATCACGGGATTGGAGAATTCGGCAGCCACCTCGCGGATGATATGAATGCTTTCTGCTTCGAGTTGCCGCAGGTGGGTAAGTCGTTTTTGGTCCATAACCGTTCCTTATTCTCCCGCCACATTCAGGGCGGGCATGGGGGCATTTTTGGCAAGATGTTCACGGTATTAACGGTGTCGGTCGCAAGCCCCAGACGGGCTTTGATACAGACGGACAGTGCGCGATGTGACAACTCACTCACAAACAGGAATAGTGGGACTATAGGGGGCGACTCAGGGTGAATGAAATTACGAATTGGAATGAGTAGTTACTCAATGGAATAACGACCTGGAAAAGCTGATATCAAAAAGTGCTTAACACGCGGAATATCGGGCGTTTAAGAGCAAATGAAATTGTGTAAGCGCGATCACAGTTTCATACTAGGCGAGTTAAAATTAGCTCCGATTTTTAAGGACTCACTATGTTTTCCGCAATGCGCCACCGTATCGCTGCCCTGGCGTTCGGCGTTTGCTTTATTCTTCCGGCTCACGCAACAGCAAACTCTTTCGGTGAAATCGCCTCAACACAGGCGCGCCATATCGCCACCGTTTTTCCGGGAAGGATGACCGGCACGCCAGCAGAAATGCTCTCCGCTGATTATCTGCGCCAACAGTTTGCCGATATGGGCTACCAGAGCGATATCCGCGCCTTTCACAGCCGATACATTTATACCTCGCGCAACAACAGTAAAAACTGGCACAACGTGACGGGCAGTACGGTCATTGCTGCGCATGAAGGTAAAACGGCGCAGCAGATTATCATCATGGCGCACCTGGATACCTTCGCGCCTATGAGCGATGAGGACACCGATCATAATCTCGGCGGCCTGACGCTACAGGGAATGGACGATAACGCAGCAGGTTTGGGCGTCATGCTTGAGCTGGCTGAACGTCTGAAAAATATCCCGACGCACTACGGCATTCGTTTTGTCGCCACCAGCGGCGAAGAAGAGGGCAAACTCGGCGCGGAAAACCTGCTTAACCGTATGAGCGCGGCTGAAAAGAAAAATACCCTGCTGGTGATTAATCTCGATAACCTGATCGTGGGTGACAAACTCTATTTCAACAGCGGCAAGACGACGCCAAACTCTGTACGCAAGCTCACGCGCGATCGCGCACTGGCGATTGCGCGTGGTCAGGGCATTCAGGCGGCGATTAATCCAGGACGCAACCCGAATTACCCAAAAGGCACGGGGTGTTGTACCGACGGTGAAACGTTTGATAAAGCGGGAATCCCGGTGCTGTATGTCGAAGCGACCAACTGGTCGTTAGGCAAAAAAGATTGGTATCAGCAGCGGGCAAAATCGAAAGCGTTCCCGGACGGCACGAGCTGGCACGACGTGCGACTCGATAACCAACAGTACATTGACGCAGCGCTCCCGCAGCGCATAGAGCGCCGCACCCGCGACGTGGTGAAAGTGATGCTACCGCTGGTCAAAGAGTTGGCAAAAGCTGGGAAAGGGTAGCGTAGTCTGATGCCCTCACCCCGCCCCTCTCCCCCAGGGAGAGGGAGAAAAGACAGCTCCGTGCTAGTCCTTCTCCCAGTGAGTGAAGCGAAAAGAGAATTCCGGGTGATTCCCTCTCCCCTTGGGAGAGGGTTAGGGTGAGGGGAAAATTATCCCTCGTGCAATCCGCATTCGCGCTTCAGCCCAAAGAATCGCGTCTCTTCTTCCGCCATTCCCGGCTCCCATTTCCGCGTGGTGTGGGTGTCGCCCACAGACAGATAGCCCTGATCCCACAGCGGATGGTATTTCAGCCCGTGCTTTTGCAGATACTGATAAACCGTACGATTATCCCAGTCGATAATCGGCAGCACTTTGAACACGCCGCGCTGAATGCCCAACACCGGCAAGCTGGCGCGACTGCCGGACTGCTCGCGACGCAGACCTGCAAACCACGTTTTCACCTTCAGATCCTGGAGCGCCCGATTCATCGGCTCGACTTTGTTGATCTCATTGTATTTCTCAATGCCCTCAACGCCCTGCTCCCACAGTTTGCCGTAGCGCGCTTCCTGCCACGCCGCACTCTGCTCCGCGCGATAAACTTTGAGGTTCAGCTTGAGCTTTTCCGCCAGCTCATCAATGAACTGATAGGTTTCAGGGAACAGATAGCCCGTATCCGTAAGGATCACCGGAATATCCGGGCGGATCGTGTTCACCAGGTGCAAACTCACCGCAGCCTGAATACCAAAACTTGATGAGAGCGCATACTCACCTGGCAAATTTTCCAGCGCCCACGCTACGCGTCCTTCGGCATCCAGTTTTTCCAGTTTGGCGTTGGTTTCTGCCAACGCCAGAATGCGTTCCACTTTCGGTAAATCGTTAAGGGCATTCAGATCGAGCAAGGACATAGCAACCTCTCTTTTATTCCCAAAAATCTCTGGCGGGATCGAGCACAGGGCGAATGATGCCCGCACGCACCGTAAAGTCGCCGAAGCCTTCACCCGCTTCACGCTCTTTCGCCCAGCGCCCGACAAGCTCGTCCAGTGAATCGAGAATTTCGGGTTCAGTAATGTTTTCACGATACATACGCGGGATACGCGTTCCGCTGCGGTTGCCGCCAAGATGCACGTTGTAACGACCCGGCGCTTTACCCACCAGGCCAAGTTCGGCCAGCAACGCGCGGCCACAGCCGTTCGGGCAACCCGTCACGCGCATCACGATATGCTCATCCGGAATACCGTGTTTCGCCAGTACCGCTTCCACTTTATCGGTGAATGACGGCAGGAAACGCTCAGCTTCTGCCATCGCCAGCGGACAGGTTGGGAATGACACGCAGGCCATTGAGTTCTCGCGCTGCGGCTTAACGCCATCCATCAGCGTATGCTCGCGCGCCAGCTTCTCGATCTTCGCTTTCTGGCTCTCCGGCACGCCGGCGATAATCAGGTTCTGATTCGCAGTGATGCGGAACTCGCCTTTATGAATCTTAGCAATCTCCAGCAGACCCGTTTTCAGCGGACGACCCGGATAATCCAGAATACGGCCGTTTTCGATAAACAGCGTCAGGTGCCATTTATTGTCGATACCTTTCACCCAGCCAATGCGATCGCCGCGACCGGTAAATTCATACGCACGGATAGGCTCAAACGTGATCCCCGCGCGACGTTCGACTTCCGCTTTGAACGTCTCTACGCCGACGCGCTCCAGCGTATATTTGGTTTTCGCGTTTTTACGATCGGTACGGTTGCCCCAGTCGCGCTGCGTGGTGACTACCGCTTCGGCCACGGCCAGCGTGTGCTCCAGCGGGATATAGCCAAATTCGCTCGCCGTGCGGGCGTAGGTTTTTTTGTTGCCGTGCTCAATCGACAGACCACCCCCCACCAGCAGGTTAAAGCCAACCAGTTTGCCGTTTTCCGCAATCGCCACGAAGTTCATGTCGTTGGCGTGCAGATCGATATCATTCTGCGGCGGAATGACAACCGTGGTTTTAAATTTACGTGGCAGATAGGTCTGACCCAGAATCGGCTCGACATCGGTGGTCGCGACTTTTTCCTGATCGAGCCAGATCTCCGCATACGCGCGGGTGCGCGGCAGAAGATGCTCGGAGATCTTCTTCGCCCATTCATACGCTTCGGCGTGCAACTCTGACTCAAACGGGTTAGAGGTACACAACACGTTACGGTTCATGTCGTTTGCAGTCGCCAGCGCGTCCAGCCCGACGGAATGCAGCATCTGGTGGACCGGCTTGACGTTCTTTTTCAGAATGCCATGAAACTGAAAGGTCTGGCGGTTGGTCAGACGAATGCTGCCGTAAATCGTGTTGTCATGTGCGAATTTATCAATCGCCTGCCACTGTTTAGTGGTAATAACCCCACCCGGCAGACGGCAGCGCAGCAGCATCGCATGACGCGGCTCCAGCTTTTGTTCAGCACGTTCCGCACGAATATCGCGGTCGTCCTGCTGATACATACCGTGGAAGCGGATCAGCAGGAAGTTATCACCTTTGAAACCGCCGGTCAGACCGTCGTTTAAATCTTCGGCAATGGTGCCGCGCAGATAGTTGCTATCAACTTTCATGCGCTCGGCATCAGTCAGTTTGCCTTCGACCACCAGTGGGCCGGGGTGTTTTTCGCTCATTAGTAGACATCTCGCTGATAACGGCGCTCTACGCGCAGCTCACTTAAAAATTCATCCGCCGATTCGATATCCATACCACCGAATTCGGCAATCACTTCCAACAAAGCCTGCTCAACGTCTTTCGCCATGCGATTGGCGTCGCCGCAGACATAAAGGTGGGCACCATTATTGATCCACGCCCACAGCTCTGCGCCCTGTTCGCGCAGTTTGTCTTGTACGTATATTTTTTGTTTCTGGTCACGTGACCAGGCCAGATCGATGCGGTTCAGCACGCCCTCTTTGACGTAGCGCTGCCACTCAACCTGATAAAGGAAATCTTCCGTAAAGTGTGGATTGCCGAAGAACAGCCAGTTTTTACCAGGCGCTTCCTCGGCTGCACGCTGCTGCATAAACGCGCGGAACGGCGCGATCCCCGTGCCAGGACCAATCATAATGACCGGCGTTTCAGGATTCGCTGGCAGGCGGAAGTTGTCGTTATGCTCAATAAAGACGCGGACTTCGCCCTCTTCTTCAACGCGATCGGCAAGGAAACTCGATGCCCCGCCCGCCCGCGCACGACCTTCGATATCGAAGCGTACGGCGCCCACAGTGATATGCACTTCGCTTTCCACTTCCGCCTGAGACGAAGCAATGGAATAGAGGCGCGGCGTTAACGGGCGCAGCAGACCGACTAAAGCATCGACGTCCAGCTGTGCCGGAGAGAATCGCACCATATCGACAATCGGGGTAGTCGCCGCGTAATGCTGTAGCTTAGCTTTATCGCCCACCAACGGCAGCAGAGTTTCGCTGCGGGTCAGCGTGGCGTAATTCTCGACAATATTGGCGGTGTTTACCGTCAGCTCAAAATGCCACTGTAGCGCTTCGGAAAGCGGCAGCGTTTTGCCTTCGACCGTGACCGGCTCGTCGCCTTTCAGCCACAGCAATTCGACCAGCTCTTTTACTAAAGCAGGATCGTTTTGATACCACACGCCAAGCGCATCGCCCGGCTGGTAACGCAAACCGGAATCACCCAGATCAATTTCGATATGGCGAACGTCTTTTTCAGAGTCGCGACCGGTAATTTTTTGGTTTACGGACAGGCTCGCAACCAGCGGCTCTTCTTTGGTGTACGGGCTTGTAGAGACTTCATTGACCGCACCTGAAGCACTGATCGCCGCCTGCGCCGGCGTATCTTTCGGCACGCGCGCTTTCAGCACATCCACAATGCGTGCGCGCCATTCGGCTGCCGCGGCTTGATACTCAACGTCGGCATCCACGCGATCCAGCAGACGCTCAGCGCCCAGTTCCGCCAGCCTGCTGTCGAAATCTTTACCGGACTGGCAGAAGAACTCATAGGACGTGTCGCCCAGACCAAAGACGGCAAACGCGGTGCCGTCGAGTTTTGGCGCTTTTTTGGAGAACAGGAATTTATGCAGCGCAACCGCTTCTTCAGCGGGTTCGCCTTCGCCCTGCGTAGACGCGACAACCACCACCAGTTTTTCTGACGCGATTTGTTTGAATTTATAATCCCCGGCGTTCACCAGGTTCACGTTCAGTTTGGCGGCGAGCAGATCGTCACGCAGCGCTTCCGCGACGCGACGGGCATTGCCCGTTTGCGAAGCAGAAATAACAGTAATCGCCGGAATTTCAACCGCTGCGGCTGGCGCATTCACGACCGCCCCAGGTTGCTGATTGAGCATTCCCCAGAAATAGCCGGAAACCCAGGCAAGCTGCGTGGGCGAAAAATCAGTGGTGGCCGCCTGAAGGCGCGCCAGTTGCTCCGGGTTCAGAGGAAGCAAATTCGAAGGTGGGGCCTGTGTTGTCATGCGTCGTTATGTTCCAGTAGCAAAGCGGACTTCAAGTAATATGTCCTGAATAGTTCGAGTTGCAGCCAAGCAGCGACAACTGAAGTATGACGGGCATAAAATCCAAACTGAAGATAAGGTTAACGGCGGGGATAATAACAATTAAAGAAGGGATGGAAATAACAAATAACCAAAAGAACTAACCTGTTTTAGTCATGGTTGTTAACAACAAAACTGGTTAAGCAACCGACTGAAATATAACCATAAAATCCTTTAAATTTGCCCAACGCAACCCCGTAACGGATGATGGCCGTTTTAGTTAATGATTAAAAATGTGCTTTCCGGTACTATGCGGCGGTTTTTCCGCACTACTGAGAGCACATGATGTCCACCACACTGTTTAAAGATTTCATCTTCGAAGCCGCCCATCACCTCCCGCATGTCCCGCAAGGGCATAAATGTGGCCGTCTGCACGGACACTCTTTTATGGTGCGTCTTGAGATTACCGGTGAAGTCGATCCACACACTGGCTGGATTATGGACTTCTCCGAACTGAAAGCGGCGTTCAAGCCGACGTACGATCGCCTCGATCACTACTATCTGAATGACATTCCCGGGCTGGAAAACCCTACCAGCGAAGTGCTGGCAAAATGGATCTGGGATCAGATGAAACCGCTGGTGCCGCTGTTAAGCTCGGTGATGATCAAAGAGACGTGTACCGCAGGCTGCGTGTATCGCGGAGAGTAAAAAAAAGCCCGGCGAATTAACCGGGCTTTTTTTCAGTCAATATTCAGATACTTGTGCGTCTGCATCGACAACCGCCAATTGCGGGCGATACAGGTTTCAATGCACAGACGCGTCGCATCGTCTTTCTGACTGATCGGCTGCAGGGCAATGATTCGCTGCTTTTCATCGGTCAACGTTGCCAGCAGTTCATCCAGCGCTTCGATATCGCGCACGCGACCAACGGGATGTTTAATCTCATCGGCACGCTCAAGCGCCTGCGAAAGCACATCATAGCCACCGCGCATGTTCACTTTTGGCGATACGGTAACCCAGGTGGTGTGAGAGCAGCGCACTTCGTGCGTACCGCTGGTTTCAATCTGGCAACTGTAGCCGTTCTTTTCCAGCAAATCGGTCAGCGACATAAGGTCGTGAATACACGGCTCACCGCCAGTGATGACAACGTGGCGCGCCGTCCAGCCCTGACGACCAATAATCGCCAGCAGATCTTCAGCACTCCCGGCTCCCCATTTATCGCTTTCTTTGGTTTTGGCAAGAATGCTAAACAGCGATACTTCCCGATCTGCCAGTTTGTCCCACGTATGTTTGGTATCACACCAGGCACAGCCAACCGGGCATCCCTGCAAACGAATAAAAATAGCAGGAACGCCAGTGAAGTAACCCTCGCCTTGCAGGGTTTGGAACATCTCGTTAATCGGGTACTGCATAGTCATCTCACTTTGGGGATAATCGTTAATTATCGCAGATCCCCGCCGATGTTTCATGCCCGATCGGTGCTGTGTGCCTCAATCGCCGCGACGAAACGTGTCGTGATTTGCTGAGGACGCGTAATGGCGCCCCCGACAACAACCGTATGAGCCCCCAGCGCAAGACAGCGTGCAGCACGCTCAGGCGTGTCGACATTGCCTTCAGCCACCACAGGAATGCTGACAGCAGCCACCACGTCTCGTAAAAATTCACAGTCATTTTCAGGAAGCGAATGGCCCTTTGTTTCCGTTGTATAGCCGTATAGCGTGGTGCCCACGCAGTCAAACCCCAGCGCTTGCGCCGTTTTCGCTTCCGCAAGGGTGGCGATATCGGCCATTAACAGCACCGACGGATAGTGGGACCGGATTTTCCCCACCAACGACTCCAGCTTTTCGCCATCCGGACGCGGTCGGGCGGTGGCGTCCAGCGCGATAATTTCCGGATTCACCGTCATCAGTTCATCGATCTCCTTGAGCGTGGCGGTAATAAAGACCTCGCTGCCCGGATAATCTCGCTTAATGATGCCAATCACCGGCAGCGAAACCTGCTGTTTAATGGCAGCGATATCTACCACGCTGTTGGCCCGAATCGCTACCGCGCCACCTTGCGCTGCGGCCAGCGCCATGCGCGACATAATGAATGAGCTATGCAGCGGTTCGTTTTCCAGCGCCTGACAGGAGACGATTAATTTGCCTTTCAATACATCCAGTACAGTCTTTTTCACGATAAAATCTCTTCCACTTCGTTTTTGATAATGGTGACATGCGGGCCGTAAATCACCTGGACGCCGTTACCGCGGACGATTACACCGCGTGCGCCAGTGGCTTTCAGCGCGGCCTCATTAACCTTTCCGCCATCCTTGACCGTCACGCGTAACCGCGTCGCACAGCAATCCACCTCGTCCAGGTTGTCTTTGCCGCCAAGCCCAGCAATCACCGCCGCCGCGCGTTCACTTTGCGGGAGCGTGCTTTCGACCACCGCCTCTTTTTCGCGCCCCGGCGTGGCATAGCCAAAGCGCGTGATCATGAAGCGGAAGGTGAAGTAATAGAGGAAGAACCACGGCACGCCGACCAGCGGGACATACATCCAGTTCGTTTTGGCCTCGCCTTGCAGAACGCCAAACAGAATGAAATCGATAAAACCACCGGAGAACGTCTGGCCAATGGTGATATGCAGAATGTGGGCGAGCATAAATGCCAGTCCATCGAATAAAGCGTGGATGACATAAAGCACCGGCGCCACGAACAGGAACGAGAACTCAATCGGCTCGGTAATCCCTGTCAGGAAAGAGGTCAACGCTGCGGAAATTAACAGCCCCGCCACGCGCTTTTTATTCTCGGGTTTGGCGGTGTGATACATCGCCAGACACGCCCCGAGCAGGCCAAACATCATGGTGATAAAGCGTCCGGACATAAAGCGTGACGTGCCGAGGTAAAACTGTTGGGTATTCGGGTCAGCCAGTTGCGCAAAGAAGATCCGCTGCGTGCCTTCGACCAGATGACCGTTCACGATCTCACTGCCGCCGAGCGCCGTCGTCCAGAAAGGCAGATAGAAAATATGGTGCAAACCGAACGGGCCTAGCATGCGCAGAATAAAACCGTACAGCAATGTGCCGAGATAACCCGTGGCATCCACCAGGCCGCCCAGTCCAAAGATCAGTTTCTGAAAATGCGGCCATACGACCGTCATCGCCGCGCCGACGACGATGGCGGCGAGGGAGCTGATAATCGGCACAAAGCGTGAGCCGCCGAAGAAGCCGAGGAACTGCGGTAGCGCGATTTTATTAAAGCGGTGATGCAGAGTGCAGGTGACAAGACCAATCACCACCCCACCAAAGACGCCGGTCTCCAGCGTCTGAATGCCAAGGGTCATTCCCTGCCCCACGGCACCGGGATTTTCCAGCGCGAGTTTGCCGGTCAGAATCAGCAAGGCATTGATGGTGGCATTCATCACCAGAAACGCGAGCAATGCAGCAAGCCCAGCCGTGCCTTTGTCCGTTTTCGCCAGACCAACCGCGACGCCAACAGCAAACAACACCGACAGGTTTGCAAAAACAATCGAACCCGCGCTGCTCATAATGGTGAAAATGGCCTGCAGCCAGCCAATATCCAGAAACGGATAGGCCGTAAGCGTGTTCGGATTTGATAGCGCGCCGCCAATACCTAACAGTAAACCCGCCGCAGGCAATACGGCGATGGGTAACATAAACGACTTACCAAAACGCTGGGCTTTTTCAAACCACGCCCCTGATGAGGCACCGCTGAACATTTGCATCATGATTTTCACTCTCTCTTTAACCGATGAAAATTTTTACCACAATAAATATATAAAATGAAAATTATCATCACAAAAGCAGAGAGGGATCATACTTTTTTAAAATGACTGGCATCTTTCCCCCGCTTTCCGCCACACTAGCGCTAGAAAAACGCATCAAGGATCAGGCATGTCAGAAAATGAAAATCTGCTGCTCAGGCTGCGCCAGGGCGTCTCTGGATACAGCCCTACGCAGCAAAAGTTAGGATCGTTTATCCTCAACGATCCTTCGAAAGTGCTCTACCTGACGATTACCGAGCTGGCGCGTGAAAGCGACACCAGCGAAGCGAGCGTGACGCGGCTATGCCGCACGCTAGGGTGTAAGGGATATACCGAATTTAAAATGGCGCTGGCGCTGGATGTTCAGCGTGAGCATGTACCCGTAAAGAAAGGCGATGAGATTGACGAAATCGTCGAAGAGTCGATTCTGGCGCTACAGGATACTTCTCGTCTGCTCGACCGGGAAATTTTGTTAAAAGCCGCTCAGGCATTACACCAGTCGCGCTCCGTATACATCTATGGCGTGGCGGCAAGCGCCATTATTGGTGATTACCTGCATTACAAATTGCTTCGTCTCGGCAAGTCGGCACAGCTATTTAGCGATATGCATCGTGCTTCGATGAATGCGACGACCTTAACGTCTGACGATCTGGTGGTGGCCATTTCGAGTTCCGGCTCGACGCGGGATCTTTTGCACGTCGTAAAACTCGCGCGAAAACGTGGCGCGCAGGTGCTGGCGTTGAGCAATACCCCGCGCAGTCCGCTGACTTCATTAAGCGATATATTGCTGGTGGCTGCAAAGCCAGAAGGCCCGCTCAGCGCCGGGGCGCTGAATACCAAAGTCGGCGTGATGCTGCTTGTAGAGCTTCTGGCAATGACCTTGATTTCACTGGACGATCGATACGGTGATGCCAGTCAACAAACGGCCAGCGCGACGCTTCCGCTACTGTTGTAACGCAGGCATAAAAAAACCCGCCGAAGCGGGTTTTTCTTTAAATCGAAAGCTCAGTATTACTGACCTTTGATCTCTTTACGACCGTTGTACGGTGCTTTTTCGCCCAGCGCTTCTTCGATACGAATCAGCTGGTTGTATTTAGCAACGCGGTCAGAACGGCTCATAGAACCGGTTTTGATCTGGCCAGCAGCGGTACCAACAGCCAGGTCAGCGATGGTAGCGTCTTCAGTTTCGCCTGAACGGTGAGAGATAACGGCAGTGTAGCCAGCGTCTTTCGCCATTTTGATCGCAGCCAGAGTTTCGGTCAGAGAACCGATCTGGTTGAATTTGATCAGGATGGAGTTAACGATGCCTTTTTCGATACCTTCTTTCAGGATCTTGGTGTTGGTTACGAACAGATCGTCACCAACCAGCTGGATTTTGTCGCCCAGAACTTTAGTCTGGTATGCAAAACCGTCCCAGTCAGATTCGTCCAGACCGTCTTCGATAGAAACGATTGGGTACTGTTTGGTCAAATCTTCCAGGAAGTGAGTGAACTCTTCAGAGGTGAAGGCTTTGTTGCCTTCGCCAGCCAGAACGTATTTACCGTCTTTGTAGAATTCAGATGCTGCACAGTCCATCGCCAGAGTGATGTCGGTGCCCAGCTCGTAACCTGCAGCTTTAACCGCTTCAGCGATAACAGCCAGTGCTTCTGCGTTGGAACCCAGGTTTGGCGCATAGCCACCTTCGTCACCAACAGCAGTGTTCATACCTTTAGCTTTCAGAACTTTAGCCAGGTTATGGAACACTTCAGAACCCATACGAACGGCTTCTTTCAGGGATTTCGCGCCAACTGGCTGAATCATGAATTCCTGAATATCAACGTTATTGTCCGCGTGCTCACCACCGTTGATGATGTTCATCATCGGAACCGGCATGGAGTATTTACCTGGGGTGCCGTTCAGCTCAGCGATGTGTTCGAACAGCGCCTGACCTTTAGAAGCAGCAGCAGCTTTAGCGGTTGCCAGAGACACAGCCAGGATTGCGTTCGCACCGAAGTTAGATTTGTTTTCAGTACCGTCCAGATCGATCATGATCTTGTCGATGCCAGCCTGGTCTTTGGCATCTTTGCCAATAACAGCCTGAGCGATTGGGCCGTTAACCGCGCCAACCGCTTTCAGTACGCCTTTGCCCATGAAGCGGGATTTGTCGCCATCGCGCAGTTCCAGCGCTTCGCGGGAACCAGTAGAAGCACCTGACGGCGCAGCAGCCATACCAACGAAACCACCTTCAAGGTGAACTTCAGCTTCTACGGTAGGGTTACCACGGGAGTCGATGATTTCACGACCGATGACTTTAACAATTTTGGACATTAGATTTTCCTCAGTACAAGTTAAACTAAAACTCCAGACAAACAACGCGTACTCAAGGTACGCGTTGTCGTTCTAACTTTTTTTACTTCGCCTGACGCTTCTGGTACTCGCTGGCGGCTTTCACGAAGCCTGCAAACAGCGGATGCCCATCACGCGGCGTTGAAGTAAATTCCGGGTGGAATTGACAAGCAACAAACCAAGGATGGTTTGGCACTTCAATGATCTCGACTAACTGATCATCTCCGGAACGGCCCGCAATACGCAGACCCGCAGCTTCAATTTGTTTCAGCAGCATGTTGTTGACTTCGTAGCGGTGACGATGGCGCTCGGTAATGGTCGTCGAGCCATACATCTTGCGAACCAGACTGTCTTCAGAAACCTGACAAGCCTGTGCGCCAAGACGCATCGTGCCACCCAGATCGCTCTTCTCGGTACGAACTTCGACGTTACCGTCTTCATCGCGCCATTCGGTGATAAGCGCCACAACAGGGTACTTACAGTCTGGCACAAATTCCGTAGAGTTCGCGTTTTCCATACCCACGACGTTACGGGCAAACTCAATCAACGCAACCTGCATACCCAGGCAAATGCCAAGGTAAGGAATATTATTTTCACGCGCAAAGCGTGCGGTGGCGATCTTGCCTTCTACTCCACGGTAGCCGAAGCCGCCAGGGATCAGAATAGCATCCAGATCTTTCAGAATTTCGACGCCACGCGTTTCAACATCCTGTGAATCAATCAGCTTGATGTTAACAGTGACGCGATTCTTCAGACCACCGTGTTTCAGCGCTTCGATAACTGACTTATAGGCATCTGGCAGTTCAATGTATTTGCCAACCATACCGATGGTCACTTCGCCTGCCGGATTCGCTTCTTCGTAAATAACTTGTTCCCATTCGGACAAGTTAGCTTCAGGAACGTTCAAGCTGAATCGTTTACAAATATAATCGTCCAGCCCCTGTGATTTCAACAGGCCCGGGATTTTATAAATGGAATCGACGTCTTTTAGAGAAATTACAGCCTTTTCAGCAACGTTACAGAACAATGCAATTTTCGCACGTTCGTTGGCTGGAACGGCACGATCGGAACGGCAAATCAGGATATCCGGCTGGATACCGATAGAGAGCAGTTCTTTCACGGAGTGCTGAGTCGGTTTGGTTTTCACTTCACCGGCAGCAGCCATGTACGGCACCAGCGTCAGGTGCATAAACAGCGCGTGTTCACGGCCAATATCTACCGCCAGCTGACGAATTGCTTCCAGGAATGGCAGCGATTCGATATCACCGACTGTACCGCCAATTTCAACCAGCACAACGTCGTGGCCTTCGCCACCGGCAACGATGCGCTCTTTGATTGCATTAGTGATATGCGGGATAACCTGAACGGTTGCGCCTAAGTAGTCGCCACGGCGCTCTTTACGCAGAACGTCGGAGTAGATACGACCCGTAGTGAAGTTGTTGCGACGACTCATCTTGGTGCGAATGAAGCGCTCGTAGTGACCTAAGTCCAGATCGGTTTCAGCGCCGTCTTCGGTAACGAACACTTCGCCGTGCTGGATTGGGCTCATGGTGCCTGGATCGACGTTGATGTACGGATCCAATTTCATCATGGTCACATTGAGGCCACGGGCTTCAAGAATGGCCGCGAGAGAGGCTGCGGCAATGCCTTTACCCAGAGAGGATACAACCCCGCCGGTCACAAAAATATAGTTCGTTGTCATGCTGAACCTGAGAAGTT
>Ga0302347_1000198_pt1 | contig 111564 bp, 109 predicted proteins | sample PhyWR1_FD_202178 | JGI IMG/M metagenome (GOLD analysis project Ga0302347, IMG submission 202178) | Leaf surface microbial communities from wheat plants in UC Gill Tract Community Farm, Albany, California, United States - DLSL W.R1 (v2)... | ecosystem: Host-associated > Plants > Phyllosphere >... | reverse complement strand
GCGCTGCTTGGTGTTGCCAGTGGCAACAGTCGGCCACCGTCGCCCCCCCGGTGAAGACCGTGTGTTGGTTGGACTGTGCATAGTGTTGCCAGTGGCAACAGTGGGCAAACCGTCGGCGCCGGTGAAGACCGCCTGGCAGTCGGCGCTGCTTGGTGTTGCCAGTGGCAACAGTCGGCCACCGTCGCCCCCCCGGTGAAGACCGTGTGTTGGTTGGACTGTGCATAGTGTTGCCAGTGGCAACAGCCGGTCACTGTCGACGCGGGTGAAGACCGTGTGTCTGGTTGGCTGTGCGTAGTGTTGCCAGTGGCAACAGTGGAGAAGTTGTTCGGGCCGATGAGTGGCGGGCTGTTTTCCCGCGGGAGCACCGCTCAGATGGGCGGCATCGGTGGATGGTGTTGCCAGTGGCAACACGCCCTACCATTGATGTGGCAGCAGCATGCCTGCCCAGCCAGCCATCGCCAGGAACGGACCCAAAGGAATTCTTGAGGTGCTGGACAGAGCTTTTTGCAGCTTGAGGTATCCACATGCCAGGGCTGCAAGTACTAGGGTACAACCTGCTGTCCAGGGAAGTGCCTGCCAGCCAGTCCATGCCCCAATTAGGGCCAGCATCTTGAAGTCGCCAGCGCCCAGGCTTTCTATGCCGGTAATGAATTTGACCAGGTGGAAAACTGACCAAAGGCTCAAATAGCCCATGGCACAGCCCCAAAGTGCCTCGTGCAGTGTCGTGAAAACTCCAAAGGAGTTGAGTGCGAGACCGATCCAGAGGATGGGTATTACCAGCGCATCCGGCAGCATATGGTGTTCACTGTCGATCAAGCTCAAAGCCAGAAGACACCAAGTGAACACCAGGGCAAAGAATGCCTGCATGGTTGGCCCATAATGCACCGTCACCACTAACGACAAGACAGCGCAGCCGATTTGCGCGGCCCAGGTTCCACGCACCGGAGATCCGGTCGTTTGAAGCTCGCAAGGATTATCGAGATCCAGCCCGAGTAGTTCCCGAGCATCCCGCTGCCATTGTTGCTCGAGGAAAGCAGGCAACCAGCAGGCAACCCAAGTACTGAGGCGACCGGCCAGCATGCCCAAAACGATGGAGCCAAGCCCTAGGGTGATCTCAAGCCCCATCCACTCACTCATCGGTGGACTCCTCGCGGCGACGTGGGTCAAGCAGGGCTTGGAGCGAAGTCAGGGCGGAGTTCGCTGTCTGCATCGAGGTTGCTGTCGGTGCCGGCTTTTGGGCGGGGGACTGGGCAGGGCGTGCAACCGTCCGTGCCGGTGGAGGCGTTGGCGTCGGAGTTGCGGCGGGCGCTGAAGGATTCCACTCAGCGTTGAAGTCGCCCCGGATGGCCTTGCCAGCAAGGGTCGTCAGGTATGCAAGTGGCTTGGCCACGCTCCCAGTTGTGCATCGATGTTTCCACTGGTTGATCACCGCCTCTCGGACATGCTCCGGTACAGGTCCCATAATCTCTCGTGCTTTCACACGGTCCTCTGGCTTGAGAAGATCCAGGGCAAGCAACCAATTCACACCTGCACTCTCGCGCGGTTGTACAAAGCTTTTAGATACAGACTTGTCTGTATTTGTATACGTACTGTCAGAGTTCGGATTCCGAACTGAGGGTGTACTCAGCGGTTTTAGGCTGAGTTCGGATTCCGAACTGAGGGGAAGATCTCCCTGTTTCGCTGAGTTCTCACTGAGTTCGGATTCCGAACTCAGTCCTTCCGGGGCTAAATCTTGCTGAGTTCGGATTCCGAACTCAGGTGCGGGCAGCGCGTTATGCTTGGTCTCTACAGCCCAAGTCTGGGCATTCAGCCGATCGCTAATCGTGTCAATGCGCGAGGGAAGGCGTCGGCCCACGTCGGGATCGCTGGTGAATTCGCGCCAGGTGATCGCTGCGATGTCCTTGATCGCTTTGTTCTGATGCTCCATGGATTGCATCAGCAAGGTCATGTAGTCCTTGTCGAACTCCAGGGCCTCTGCCGGTGTTACTGGCTCGTCGTGGAGCAGATAGACATTCCCCTGAACCTGTCCGTTGATCTCATTGCGGACGGTCCTACCCAAGCTCAACCAACGAGTTAGACGGAGCACGGTGAGGGCCTTTGCCACGGTTTCTCGAGAGGCATGTTTCCCTGGGTTCATGCCCAAGTATGGCCGTAGCTGGTCATAGGTGGGGAAGGCAGTGATGCCATCTTCGTTGACAAGTAATCGGAATACTTGCCAACAATTACGTTCCAAGGGGGTGAGCCGATTGTCGAGCAGGAGCTTACGCGGGACCGTTTCATGCGGATTACCGCTGAATATGATCCCGGAGTAGGGGGTAGCAGGTGCAGCAGTAGGGGCGGTGTCCTCAGCTCTCTTCTTCTGTACATGGGCCTCGAGTTGCCCCGAGGCCGAATCTAGGAGCGTGGAAATCGGGAACCGTGCGAGCTTCATTTTCTATGTTCGCCTTCTCCAAAGTGAGCGGAGGCGGGGCAGCAGTCCTCGACACGGCGTATGCCACCCTCGTCCAGCAGAGTGAGTTGTCGACGTTCAGATACTCGGGACTTTTCCTTGCTGCTGGGATACAGGCCTTGTTCGATCCACTGAGTGATACGAGACCAGATCTGCGCAAGCGTTAAGCCATCTGTGCTCAGTTCTTCTGCAACCAGCATGGCAACGTCGAGCATGGCCAGGCTGTCCTCGAGCTCCACTCGGTTTTCACCCATCAACTTGGTCCAGCGGTGCCAAATATGATGATCTTGATCCTCGGAAAGCTCGGGCCAACGTCCGCGCGGGGCTCGAACCCCAATGACGGTACGCTGAAGGGCGATCTCCTGAGGTGTGAGCCCGAAGAACTTGTTGAGCAAGCTTGTAGTGGCACCCAAGCGGATTGCCCGCTCAATAAGGCGGGTTTCCTCTTCTGAGCGAGCAGCCCCGGTCAGAAGCTTGAGGATCATCGAGCTGTTGATAGACACGTTGACCCAACTGACCGGTGTGTTGCGGAGCAGGCTGAGTACTGTTGGATGCTGGATCTGGCCCAGCACCTCGGGTTCAACCCCCATCTCCACACAGCGCTGGAGTTGGCCATTGCGCATCAGGTCAAGAAGCTGCGACAGAACTGCTTCGTTAAGTGTTGACTTGGACATTGAGACTCCCTCCCATTCATCTCATCGAGTGTTCAGATGCCCTGGGCTTCCGAGGACCGTTTGAACTCTTCGATTTCCAAGTCGATCAACCGGCGAGCCAGTCGAATGATGCGGAACAGTTTGACCAGCGCGCCGTCGCTCAAACGGCCGTCGTCTCCTGGAGACTGTTCAGTACTCAAGGGCTGGCCCAGCAGCAGTTGTCCTAACCCGGCTGCAAATTCAAACTCACCTAATGCGCTGGCAGGATCTGGTTGCTCGTTCAGCATTTTCAGAGCGATAGCCATGGCTCCGCTCAATGACTGAAGCAGCGTCACGGTATGTTGAGCTGTTGCAGTGATTTCGACATCGGTGTCGGGCTGTTTGTATTTGAAACCGATCCCGCCATCGATTGCCTGGATATCGCCTGGGCCGTTGACGGACTCGAGAATCTCAACTGCCAGCTGGGCTACCTGGTTGCGCAATTCTGCAGCTTGGTCAATCTGCCGCTCGATGTACCAAAGGTCTGTGATGGGGTGCAGTCCCCCGGCCTGTACGGGAATGGCGACCAGACAGTTCGCGTTGAAATCGGGTAGGGTTTCCCCACTGAGGGCGGCAACCTTCGCTTTGGTCTCGATCACTCGCTGGCTGAGATTCGCTGGGGACGCAATGTGCCCTGCAACTCGCTCCTGCTGCTCCTCTGGTGTGAGCAAGGCTCCCGGCGCTGGGGCTGCTGGCTGGGGTGGTGTATGCGGAGACCGCTGCGAGCGACCAGTACCTTCAGATGGTTGTTGCGATGGCGGAAGGGTAGGGCCTGCCCCAGTGCCTGGCGCAGGCGCGGGTGGAGTGGACGTCGAACTGGTGATCGGCAATTCAACCACCGGCGTCGAGCGACGAAGCTTGTCCTGCTGTTGAGTGATCTCCAGCAAGATGTCCTCATAGCCCAACAGCAGCGATTTTTTCATCGTGCCGATGAGCTCGTCCTGGAAACGCTGGAACAGGAACTCTTCTGCCTCGCCTTCGAACTGGGCAAGGACGTCCTGGAACAACATCTCGAAGTCGACGCCTTCATTGCTGTAGTGCTTGTCCCAGCAGGCCAGTGCTGACTTCCTTAACGACAGTATTTTCTCGATCTGTGGCTTGCCGAGACCATTGTAGAGGAGAGCAGGTACGGCAGGGAGCAGGTGCTGAACCGTGTCTAGCATCCTGCTGATATGAGAAGGAGAGATTGGGTATCCGTCCTTCGTCAGACGGCGAGAGAGTTCTCGAATCCCAATCACCTCCCCACTCTCGGATTCATACAGCGCTTTTGCGTTCCCCACACCCACGGCGCGCTCGATGAACTTGAGTTCACCCTTGAGATCCTCAGCTAAGTGGCCGGTGAGCATGATGATCTCACCGCGGGCTTGGTCCCAAGGGCGGAACAGCACGTGGAGGCGCTGGTACAGCGGGTCGTTGGTCTCTTGGAACAGCTCCTTCAAGATCGAGATGCGAGTATTGCCACCGTTGCGAATACGGTACTTCTCTTCCCCTGGCCGGCGAGTTACAGGCGGGGGGGTGTCGAGGCCGCGGTTGCGTATCGACTCCTTGAGTTCATCGTACCGAGGGTTACGGGTGGTACGAGGGTTGTCCTCCCAAGGGAGGACCTCGTCGATGCTCAGCACGAGTGGGGTATCAGCGATAGGGTCGCTCATGGCGGCGGTGGAGCCTGTAGGGCTGAAGCCTGGAGCCAGGAGCTTGGCTTTGAGGTCTGTAGCGGCCATATCAAGCTCCTACCGCAGCAATGTGGGACAGACCCAGTGGAGTTTGCTTGCGGACCAGGTGCAACACCTCCTGGATGTCGGCCTGTGTAGGAACGGCGTTTTGCAGCAGGCGATCGATGATCTTGTAAGCGCGAACCAGCTCTGACTTGAGATTGTCGTCTGCTGAACCGGCCTGGACCTGAGCAGTATTGTGTTGGTCATTGAGCAGCGATTGCTCAAGACGCTCAATAATCTCGCTGTTCATAGAGCGATGGTTGTCGCGGGCGACTTGAGCGACACGTTCACGCATGCCATCAGGCAGGCGAACCACAAATTTGTCAGCGGTGCGGGAATTGGTTGCGTTCATGGTGTTCTCCTTACTGGCGGCGCTTGAGTTGGTCGGTGAGCTGAGTGGGCAGGTTCTTGATCGTCAGCGAGCCGGTGTCGGCGTCGTAGGTGACGTTGGAACCGAGTAGGTGCGCCTCAAAGCTGATCGACAGACCTTCGGCGCGGCCGGTGAAACGGCGGAACTGGTTGAGAGTGCGCTTATCGGCCGGGATCTCCGGGGATAGGCCGTAGTCGCTATTGCGGATGTGGTCATAAAACGCCTGAGGGCGGTCTTCATCGAGGGTCTGGGACAGCTCTTGAAGAGAGAGGGGCTGCCCCAGCTTCGTTTGGGTGGTGGCATAGTCGAGCAGCGCGTGGGTTTTCTCCCGGGCGCTTTCTTCTGGGAGATCTTCTTTCTCGACGTAATCGGTGAATGCTTTGAGAAGCGTGCGGGTTTCACCTGGCCCGTCGACGCCTTCTTGGCACCCGATGAAGTCGCGGAAGTAGTCCGAACTCTTCCTGCCGTTTTTGCCTTTAACGAAAGAAATGTACTGCTTCGAGTTTGGGTTGTTGCGCCACTCGCTCAGGTTGATCCGGGCCGCGCAGGAGAAGTTGCTGGTGTCCAGGTAGCGAGAGGCGACAACATTAAGATCACCGTCGAGGCCGACGGTTTCGACCTGCTGGAGGACAGCGATCATCAGGTATTCAGTCAGGCCTTGTTGGTAATGGCTGAAGAGCACGTGGCCGCCGGTAGACAGGTTGACCTCTTCAATCAATTTCTGCAGGTGTTCGACAGACACACGGCTGAAGCTGGTGAAGTCTTGCTGCTCCTCCAGGTACTGTTTCAGCCAACCGCTGAATGGGTACGCACCCGACTCCCCATGGAAGAAGCCCCACGCTTTGCCTTGCTTGGCGTTGTAGCTGTCGTTCAGGTCGGCCTGGAGGTTCTCGACGGCATCCGTAGCCGGTAGCTCTGTGTCACGAGCGTGAAGTACGGCCGGGTTGCCGTCGGGCTGCTTATCGAGCTGGTGAACGATTGCATGTCGGATTGGCATTATTGAATCCCCCGGGACATGTTGTTTTGGGCCTCGGCACGGCGGAGCAGCGCTCGAGTATTGCGCTCGGTACGGCGGTCGCTGGGCGTGCAAGACGTGAAGATCGGTGTAAAGCCGGACTTGCTGAATTTCAGATGCCCGCTGTTGGAGCGGGAGAGAGTCCAGCCTTCGGAGAGGGCGAATTCGGCAAGCCGGCGAACACTGTCGTGCGCGCCGCGAAGGAGGTTACGCATTGGATCCGGCCTCCTTCTGGCAAAGCGCATCACCGGCTTGGATGGCCACGATTTCCGGAGTGCAGCCGGGGTATTGAGTGGCCAGGTCGGTGAGGAACTCACGTGCTGTTTCGCGCGATCCAGGAATGCGGAAGACCACGGTGCAATGATGAGCCTCGTCATCGGAGCTGGTCAGATAGGGGGTTACTGCCACCTTCAGACCGCAGCTCAGGAGATGTCTTGGTACCCATACGGACCAGAAATAGTTGGTCAGCAGGGCTGGTTGGCCAAGAAGGGTCGCTGCCAGCGTTCCAGCATCATGGCTTTCCAGCTCGATGTACTGCAGCCGGGCAAGCTCTTGCATAGCCTCATTCAGCTCAACAGGCACCGTGGTTTCACCGAACTGGGTGAGCCGTGAGATAACCTGGCCGAGAGCATCCAGCCAAACCGCGTTGACGCCAGAGTGGTGCGCAAAGGCCAAGGCCGACTGGTCGGTGTTTGCGATCGCAGGGATCGAAGGGTAGATCTGCTCAACTTGCATTGGGCACCTCCGAAAGAGGATTGAGGTCGTAGCTGCCGCAGACCGGGCATACCAGGACCTCTGCCTCACCTTCAGGGGTGTGCTCGGCGGGATGCACCTGCCGTACTTGATGCAGTGCGAAGTGCCGGCCACAGCTATGGCAGGCATGCGTAATCGGATGGGGTTGCATGGACGTCATGCGGCAGCTCCTTGCCAATGATCGGCAGTGAGGTTTGCGAATCGGGTTTGGTTGGCGATGAAGGCAGCCCGGACATAGCCGACGGGGCCATTGCGGTGTTTACCAATGATCAGTTCGGCAACGCCTTTGAGTTCGGTGTCCTCGTTGTACACCTCGTCCCGATAGACAAAGAGGATGAGGTCCGCGTCCTGCTCGATAGCCCCGCTGTCCCGTAGATCAGCATTCACAGGGCGCTTATTGGGACGGCGCTCGAGGTCCCGATTGAGCTGGGAGAGGGCCATGAACGGGCAGTTGAATTCCTTGGCGATCCCCTTCAGTGATCGGGATATTTCGCTGATTTCGTTGACCCTGTTTTCTTGACCAGGACTCCGCATGAGCTGCAGGTAGTCCGCCATGATCAAGCAAGGCTTCCCGAAACGCCGGCTAGCACGTCGAACCTTGGCTCGCATAGCGGCAGGGGTCAGGTTCGCGCTGTCATCGATGACCAGTCGGTTGCCATAGGCGTTCATGCGATGGACGGCGGCTGATAGTTTGGGCCAGTCCTCATCCTGCAGCTGACCCGAAAGTAGCCTGCTCAGATCGATGTGGCCCAGAATGGCCAGCATTCGATAAATCAGGGCCTCGGTAGGCATCTCCATGCTGAAAACCAGCACGATCTTGTCAGGCGAATTGGTCAGCGCAGCATCGACGGTGCTCAAGCAGAACGAGGTTTTGCCCATGGAGGGGCGCGCGCCTACGATGATCAGATCGGCTGGCTGCAAACCACGGGTCATCTCGTCAAGATCGGTGATCCCGGTCGGCACACCGGTCACGGTCACATGGCCATTGAAATTGGCGTCGATCTTGTCGACGACAGAGAGCAATGCCTCATTCATGTCGGTGAATTCGCTAACCACACGACCTTCGCCCAGCTTAAACAGCTTCTGCTCTAGCGTGTCCTGGACCTCAGCCGCGTCAGCGGCGAGTTCAGCAGCGTCCCGAGTCCCCTGAAAACACAGGGACATGATGCGGCGGAGATGGGCGCGGTTGCGCACGATCTCAGCATACGACCGGATATTCGCTACAGACGGAGTGTTCTTGGCCAGCTCTGCCAGGTAGGAGAGGCCTCCAACCTCCTCAGGGATGGCCATCGCCTCAAAAATCGTCACTATATCGAATGGGCTGTTTTTCTCTGACAGCTCCTGGATGGCAGTGAAGATCAGCCTGTGTTGGGATAGAAAAAAGTCGTCGGCCTGCAGTAGATCACCGACCAGATCCCAGGCTTCGTTGTCCAGCATCAGCCCGCCCAGAACGCCTTGTTCAGCCTCGACGGAATGAGGAGGGGAAAGGATCAGATCGGTCATCTGGCACCTCCCTGGGCAATTCCTGGCTGTTCACTGCGGCCTACTCCCCGGTGGAGCTGAGCACGCTGACCCTGCTTAATTCCTTCGTACAGCGAGCTACGATCGTGGCCCTTGGCTTCGCTTGGCGTGATGTCGAAGCGCTTCAACTCAGGGTGATGTAAGGTCAAGTAGGCACTGATATCAGCCTGGATATCTGGGGCTAGGTCACCAGCGAATTCTCGAACTTTGTAGGCCACTGCCCCGATCCAGCCCTCAGCAAAGAGTTGGCCGCGACGTCGTTTGGTCTTCAGCTGACACCGTTTCTGCTGCGAGACATGCTCGCGACGTGCTTTCTGCAGTTGCAGGACGAGGCTGCTGTAGGCATAAGCAGCCAGATCCGGGCCGATACCCTTGCCCAGGAACTTGAAGCAGTACCCTTTCAATGGGTGGTAGTAGGAGAGGTGGCTGCAGTCGAAAGCGGCTGCGCACGTTGCGGCCAGGGAGTGCAGCCAATCAGCGGGGGAGCGGCGAGTGCCAGTGGGGACGCTTGTTTCTAGAACCTGGCTGGCTCGAAGTTCGTCGGACTCGATGTTGTACTTGGCCATGAGCGAGCGGGCCTGGCGCAATGCGGTTGCGGCCTCGTTCGTGTTTGCCCCCGGACTATTGGCCAAGGACATCAGCTTGGTGACCTTGTCGAGGATCTTCTGCTTGTCCATCATGAACTCTCCCCGGCGCGGCGAGGTCGGCTGCGCAGCGCGGATGCGATCAAGGCCAGGGAGTTCAGTACGCCGAAGACACAGAGCGCATAGGCTGAGTAGACCGCTCCCTGCAACGCGAGCTCGACATGGGGGGCTTTGAAGATCGAGCCCAAGCCATAGGCAGTGGCCAGTGCCACAGAGCAGTTCATGAGATACAGGCAAAGCGAGCCCGCGAATTGAGATATGAGGGCAAAGCTCATGCTTGGCCCTCCTGCCTGTCCGCTGCAGGCACCAAGGCCTCTTGCCAGAGGCGAAGGGTCTCGCGTTCGTCTGCTGTCAAGGCAGCCAAGCCTACAGCTTCGGCCACTTTCTCCTGCAGGAGCCGCAGGCGTTCCTCAACCGATGAACCATCGTCATAAGCAAGGTGGCTGGTCAGGTCGCTGATCATGAAGTAGCGGAGTGATCTGACATTACCTGCTCGGTGTTGCTCCACTGAATGCCCATGGAGCCGAGCAGGTGTCTTCAGCTCGTTTCTGATGTAAACGTTGAATTCAGAAGGGTTGTAGGAGGTGTTTAACTGCCGTGCACGATTCAGAATGAGTGCGGCTTTGATCGTCTCCAGCAGTTCTTCGTGAGTTTCGGTAGGCAAGGGGAACGTACGGGCTACCAGCTGTTTCGACTGAGCATCACGCGCATCTTGCCGGCGTTTCGTTTCTTTCTCGGAACGAACGCGCTTTTCCTTCGCATGGGTCACGTTGTGACCGATCGAATCAACGAGTTGTGCGGCACTACGCAGTAGATCGCGCTGTTCAATGCTCAGAAGGTCACCGAGCGATCCGAGCAAGCCGGCACCCATCTTCCAACCGTTGGCTAGCTTGTGCAGGTCTCCAGACGCGGATGTCAGCTTTTTCTGGATGCCGCGTAACTCATTGGAGCTGTAGAGTTTCCCAATCCTGAGGACTTCATCGGCCGTGATCCCGGCAGCCTCGGTTATCGCGTGCTTACTCATCGCGGCGGGCCTCCTTGGCGATCTCGGCAACACGCTCTTCGGTCATTGCCTCGAAGCGGTCTTTCCATTCTGGGAACGCCTCGATAGCCAGGTTGCGGATGACGTTCAGCGCCGACGGCGACTTACGGTTCGACGGTTGACGATATTCAAGCCGATGCGCTGGCACGCCTTGGCTCGCGGCTTTCTTGAAGATGACGGCATCTGGGATGATCGATTGCAGGACGGTGTAGTCAGGGTTCCCGTCGAAAATTTCACGGACGGTACGGTGGATCTCGCGTGCGTCAGCAGTTTCATCCAGGCCGTTGATGATGATGTTGATGTGGGGAATGGTGAGGCCGAGGCGTGCGTAACTGCGCAAGCCATCCATCATATGGATGGTCCCACGGCTGAATTCGCGCGCGGCCAACATGTTCGGGGGGAGGGGGGAGAGGATGATGTCGGATGCAAGAACGACCATCTCCAACATCGCAGAGCGGGCGCCCTGGGTATCAAAGAGGATGAGGTCGTAATTGGCATCGAAAGCCGACATCAGGTTGGCTAGTCGCAGTCTGCCATCAGGCGCCTGCAGTATGAGGTTGTTGAGCTGGTTGTTGGCGTCGTTCGAGATGATGACGTCGAGATTCTTGATCGACGTGCGGGAGATGATCTTGGCCGGGTCGGTCTCGTTGTACGACAGCAGCTCGAAAATGCCGCCCGGGGCGGTGTACTCCAGGGGGAAATAGGAGGATGCGGAAGGCTGGACGGGGTCCAGATCGATGAGGAGGGTGCGCAGCCCGGCGTCTGCAGTGAATGCCCCCAGATTGGTGGATCCAGTGGATTTACCGGTGCCGCCTTTGGTGGAAACCTTACCTGCTCGTCTTGCTTTCTTCGGATGTGTCATTGCCATGCCTCTAATGTGGATTTCATTAGAGGCTGCTTAGCTAGGCGCTGGAATGGTGCTTAAAACCCCTCCCTAGGTGGAAATTTCGGCCTAGATCCCAATTGTCTTTTAACCAATTGGTCGTAGGTTCGAATCCTACACGACCCACCATATGCAGTACGTAAAAGCCCGCTACCAGAAATGGTCGCGGGCTTTTACGTTTTCAGCATCCTGGGGCCGCTTTGCGGCCCTATCGCGACACAGCGCCCCCTGCTTACTCAGCCCATTCCGGGTCGCCGGTGAACACCACCGTCAGCCAGCGGTCCGGCCCTTCGCCGCCTACCGCATCACCAATCTCGTTGCGCCACGTATCCCATTCATCGATGGTCTTCGCGGCCATTGTCTTTGGCACGATGAAATACAGCTCGATCTCCCGTGAGCGCCCGACCTTGGCGACATAGGCGCGGTACGACTGCAGCCCGTGGCGGGCGACGAAGGCCTTGGCCACTTCATCGACGTGCAGCTTGAGGTCGCCGGGGGTAACCAGAAAGATTTCAGATAGCGCCTGGCGCACCACCGACAGCGGCAGCGGAATGATCACCAGGCACACCAGCGCCAGTACCGCCGGGTCGATGTACGGCGACACCCACTCCAGCGACGTGCCTTGCACCGCGTAACCAAAGCAGAAGGCGATCAACAGCGCGGCAGTGATGCTGGCCGACATCACCCAGCCCTTGACGTCCATGCGCACGAAGTCTGACTTCAGCTTGCGATTGGCGCGGGCCTCGACGACGGCGATGGTGACGCAGGTGATCACGGTCAGTACCGCATAGACCATGGCAATGCCGAACTCCAGGTGGCGGCCGCCTTCGAGCAGGCTGCTGACGGCGTTGATCAGCGCGTAGATGGCCACACCGCTTAGCAGGATGCCGTTGAGTGCCAGCACCATCGGTTCCAGGTGCCAGAAGCCCATGGTGAAGCGCTCGCGCAGCTTGCGCGACATTTGCACGCTGGTGGTGTGCGAGGTGATCAGCTTGACCACTACAAGCGACAGGCCGCTCATGCTGGCGTCAACCAACGAGTACACGCCGTCGAAGACGATGGAGAACGACCCGGAAGCCAGGCCGAAGGCGATACCGATGGTGGCGATGAACAGGGTGACGGCAATCGAGGTACGTAACAGGCCTTGTTCGCTGGTGATGTCGAAGAAGGTGGATCGGGTTGGATTAGGCATAAGTTGTGCTCAAAATAACAATGGTGCGGTGCCTGTCAGGGCCTCTTCGCGGGCACGCCCGCTCCCACAGGAACTGCACAGCCCCTTAGGGTTACGCCGAGCCTGTGGGAGCGGGCGTGCCCGCGAAGAGGCCCTGACAGGCTAAACGCGAAACTGCTCCATCAGCGCCTGCTGCTGGTTGGCCAGCCGGTTCAGGGCTTGGCTGATGCGTGCTGATTCATCGGCCTGCCCGGCCAGCGATTCTGTCACATCTCGAATGCCGGCCACGTTACGGTTCACTTCCTCGGCCACCGCGCTCTGCTCCTCCGCCGCCGAGGCAATCTGCAAGTTCATGTCGCTGATCACCGCCACGGCCTCGCCAATACGCTGCAGTGCCGGTAATGCCTGCTCCATGCGTGCGGCGCTGTCCTGGGCCTGCCGTTGGCCTGCATGCATGGCCCCCACCACATCCTGGGTACCTTGTTGCAGGCCTTCGATGACCTGGCGAATTTCCTCCACCGACACCTGCGTGCGCTGGGCCAGGCCGCGGACCTCATCGGCGACCACGGCAAAACCACGCCCGGCTTCGCCAGCGCGCGCAGCTTCGATGGCAGCATTGAGTGCCAGCAGGTTGGTCTGCTCGGCGATGGTGCGAATCACCTCCAGCACCGAGCCGATCTGGCCGCTGCGGCCTTCGAGTGCTCGCGCCTCGTCCATGGCCGTGTTCATGCCGGCAGCCAGGCGATCGATGCCCTCGCGGGTGCTGTCGATCAGTTGCAGGCCTTCGCGGCTGGCCTGGTCGGCGGCACGTGCGGCCTGGGCTGCTTGCGATGCGTTGTGGGCGACATCCAGGGCAGTGGCGCTCATCTCGTTGGCTGCCGTGGCTACTTGTTCGATTTCACGGTGCTGCTGCTGCATGCCATTGCTGGTCTGGCTGGCGATGGCGGCCGACTGGTCGGCAGTGCCACGGGCCTCCTGCAGCGAGCCTTTGACCTGGGCAATGACCGGCTGCAGCTTGTCGAGGAAGCGGTTGAACCAGTGGGTGAGCTGGCCTAGTTCGTCCTGGCGGGCGTAGTCCAGGCGGCGCGTGAGGTCGCCTTCACCGCTGGCGATGTCTTGCAGGCGTGCGGCCACGGCCAGGATTGGCCGGGTAACGCCGCGTGCGGTCAGCCACACCAGCAGCAAACCTGCAATGGCGGCGCCAAGGCCGATCAGCAGGCTGGTGAGGTTGGCATTCTGGTTATGCGCATCCAGGCGCTGGTTGAGGGCCACGGCGGGTGCCTGCAGCACGCTTTCTGGCAGCTCCAGCAACACCTGCCAAGGCGCGGCGTCAGGGATGGGGGCGAAGGGGTGGGCTACGCGCAGCAGGCCGTCGGCCACCGTATTGTCCATGGGTTTGCCGAGCGCGCTGGCATCGCGGCTGTTGCCTGCCAGCAGGCCGGCTGCGCTGGCGATGCTGACATGGCCCTGGCCATCAAACAGCTCGCGGCGGCCGTCCAGGCTCAGCTGCTGCAGGTTGGCCAGACCGATGTCCAGGCCGACCACGCCGACCACCTTGCCCTGCTCAAGCAGCGGCAGGGCAATGCTGGTCATCAGCACCTGGCGGCCATTGACCTCGTCGAGGTAGGGTTCCAGCATGCAGGTACTGGCGGTGTCTTGCGGGCAGGTCAGCCAGCGGTTCTTCGCCGCGCCGTTGCTGCCGACGCTGGCATCGCCGAGCATCGCTTCTGGCATGGCCTCACGCTCCAGGGTGCCGGGGCGCGGCTGCGACCAGTACAACGAGAAACGCCCGCTTTCGTTGCTGCCCACGGCGTCCTGGCCGAGGTAATGGCTGTCCTGCTGGTCCAGCGCGTTGGGCTGGAACACCAGGTACAGGCCGATCACATCCGGGTTGCCGGCCAAGCTGGTACGGGCCTGGCGTGTCAGCTCGGCGCGCAGGTCACTGCCGCCTCGGGCCTTGAGCACCTGCACCATGCGGGCAAAGCCATTGCCGTACTGGTAGGCGTCCATGAAGTAGCGCTGCACCCGCAGGGCCTGGGTTTCGGCATGGGCCTGCAGGCGCAGGCGCGCGCTGCTGTCGAGCATGGCGGTGTTGGCTTGGTTGACCAGCGCAGCGCTACGCTGCGCCTGGGTCAGTGACGTGGCCACCAGCAGGGCGACGATGGCCAGCAGGCACAGGCCGGCGAGCAGGGTGATCTTCCACTGGATGGAGAGGCGACGCAGCGGCATGAGGGCTTTCCTTTTCGATCAAGTACAACGCCCGCGGTCAGGCGCGGGCGTTGTTGGCAGCGTGGGTCATTCGGCAACGTAGTTGGGCGGTGCCGACCGGAAGGCTTTGGTCAGCCAACCCAGGTAGATCAATCCGACCGCCGCCCAGATGCCGCCGAACATCAGCGAATGCGCGTTCAGGTCCAGCCACAGCGAGACGATGATGCAGAAGCCTATGGTCGGCAGCACCAGGTACTTCAGCTGGTTGGCCAGGCCCCGGCGGTTGCCTTCGCGCAGGTAGCAGTGGTTGATCACGGACAGGTTGACGAAGCTGAACGCAACCAGCGCACCGAAGTTGATGATGGAGGTGGCGGTGACCAGGTCGAAGAAGATCGCCGACAGCGCAACCAGCCCCACCACGGCAATGTTCAGCACCGGCGTCTTGTAGCGCGAGTGCAGGCGGGCAAAGAGGCTGGCCGGGATCACGTTGTCGCGGCCCATCACGTACAGCAGGCGCGACACGCTGGTCTGGGAGGCCAGGCCCGACGCAATGGTGTTGATCACCGTGCAGGCGATGAAAATCGACTGGAACAGCTTGCCGCCAACGTACAGGGCGATTTCCGGCAGGGCCGCTTCCTGGTCGTGGAAGCGCGCCATGGTCGGGAAGTAGGCCTGGATGAAATACGACACGGTGATGAACACCACGCCACCGATCAGCGCGGTGAGGAAGATCGCCCGCGGGATGGTCTTGGCCGGGTCGCGGGTTTCTTCGGACAGGCAGGTGACCGCGTCGAAGCCCAGGAACGAGAAGCACAGGATGGTCGCACCGGCAGCCAATGCACTCAGGTGCGTCTGGTTGTCGGCGAACGGCAGCAGGCTCCAGGTGGTGCCCAGCCCTTCACCCTGGCCCAGGCCGCGCACGCACAGGTAGATGAACACGGCGATGATCGCCACCTGCACGCCCACGAACAGCAGGTTGAAGTGCGCCACCAGGTTTACGCTGCGCATGTTGATCAGGCTGATCAGGCTGACGAAGCCGACCACCCATATCCACTCCGGTACTTCGGGGAACATGGCCGAGAGGTACAACTTGGCCAGCAGCGCGTTGACCATTGGCAGCAGCAGGTAATCCAGCAGCGACGACCAGCCGACCAGGAAACCCACATGCGGGTTGATCGCGCGTTGGGTGTAGGTGTACGCCGAGCCCGACTGCGGGAAGCGCTTTACCAAGGTGCCGTAGCTCACGGCGGTGAACAGGATGCCCGCCAGCGCCAGGATGTAGGCGCTGGGCACATGGCCGGCGGTGATCCCGCTGACGATGCCGAAGGTGTCGAACACGGTCATCGGGGTCAGGTAGGCCAGGCCGATGATGATCACGTGCCAGAGGCGCAGGGTTTTGCGGAGTTGGCCGTTGCCGGAAGCGCTGTGATCAGGCTGCATGCTGGCATGGCTCCTGGGCGTAAACGGCGGGCACGGTGTATTGCGCATGCGGCAAGGGCGAGCGGGTGGGCTCCATGTTGTTCACCTTTTTTGTAGGAGCGGCGGAAGGCGCGGGGGGAGACGCGCTAAGTGGTGAAAATAAAAAACGATGGGTAGGTTGGTGTCAAGTTAAACATGACAAGATGTTACCAAATCGAAATATTTATCGATTTATGAGGGGGGTTGTTCGGTTTTTGCGCGTTTTTTTGCGGTTTTGATCAATTCGAATGTTCGTAAAAATTAACGAGTGACGCTCGCCTTGAGGGCGTTCAGACGCCTCTGAAAAAATGTGTTTTCTCTTTTCCGATCGGCCATCGTGTTCTGCCGCAGTGGTACTCTTCGCCTCCTGCGTGGCCTTTGTCGCCCAAGAAGCCCTTACGGACAATCGGTTCTATTCATGAAGAAATCAGTTGGCATCCTTTCCGGCCTGGCGATTGCCATTGCCGTCTCATCCACCGCTGGTGCCTGGTACACCGGCAAGCAGTTACCTGCCGAGCTGGACAATGCCCTTGTCCGCAGCAATGCCGAGCTCAAGAAGGCCCTGGTGACCACCGGCGGCAGCATGAGCATCGAGCGGGTGTCGCTGGAGCAGCATTTCTTCAGCAGTACCGCCCAGTACCGGCTCAAGGCCCGCGATATCAACGTGGGTGAAGGCGAGGTAGTGAGTTTCGACGTGGGCGTGACCGACCAGATCGAGCACGGGCCGTTTCCCTGGTCGCGGGTAAAGGCGTTGAAGCTGATGCCGGTGATGGCGGTCAGCAACAGCACCTTGCAGAAGGACGATGCCACCGCAGCGTGGTTCGCCGCTGCAGGCGAGCAGGCCCCGGTCAGCGCACAGACCAGCCTGGGTTACGGCGGCAGTGTGGTCAGCCAGGTCCGGCTGGCGCCGGTCAAGCTCGACGAGGCTGACGGCAACAGCCTCGACTTCTCTGGCATGCAGCTGGAAGTCAGTGGCGACAAGGAAGGCAAGGCGTCGAAGTTCCACGGCCAGGCCGACCGTTTCGTGATGAAACTTGTGCGCGATGACCAGCCGCCGGCCACGTTCGAACTCAAAGGCCTGAAGGTTGACGGCAACCTTCAGGCCACCGCGCACGACGCTATCTATGTGGGCAATGTCGACCTGGCGCTGGCCGAAACCAAGGTCACCCTGGGGCCGAAGCAGCAAGTGCTGCTGATCAACGGCCTGGAGCAGAATGTCCTGCAAACCCTGGACGGCCCGGATGCCGTGGGTGGTCGCGTGGAGTACAAGGTCGGCGACATCACCTGGGATGGCCGCGCGGTGGGCAAGGCGCACATGCTGGTGAGTGTCAATTCGGTCAACGCACCGGCATTGCAGGCATTGTCGAAGTGGTACCAGGCGCACCTGCCGGAGTTCGAGGCGGCCGCTGCAGCCGGTCAGCCTGTGCCGCAGATCCGGATGGATGAGGCAGAGAAGGCCCGGTTCCAGGGGGATCTGCGGCAACTGCTGGCCGCCGAGCCCAAGGTGGCGATAGAAAACCTGTCGTTCAAGACCGCCAATGGCGAGAGCCGTTTCAACCTGTCGATGAACTTCGCCGCCCCGGCCAGTTTCGACTTACCGCCGGACCAGTTGAGCAAGCAACTGATCACCGAGGTGAAGAGCAAGCTGTCGCTGTCCAAACCGATGATGGGTGACCTGGCGACCTTGCAGGCGCTGCTGGACGGCCAGACCGACGCCCAGGCGATTGCCATGCAGTCGAGCCAGGCGGGGGAGATGGTCGGCATGATGGCGCTGCAGAGTGGCCTGGCCACCGTTGAAGGCAACGATGTGGTGAGCAGCCTGCACTATGCCGATGGCATGGTCGATTTCAACGGCAAGAAGATGACAGTGGAAGAGTTCGCCATGCTCATGGCAGCGCACCTGGCAGCATTGTCGCCGCAGGGTTGATTGATTGAACCTGTACCGGCCTTTTCGCGGGCACGCCCGCTCCCACAGGTTACTCATTGCCCCTGAGGGCATAGTAGTACCTGTGGGAGCGGGCATGCCCGCGAAGAGGCCAGCACAGGCAACACAAAAACCACTTTAGTAATCGCTGGATTATCTGTAGCCTTCGGCCTCCGATAATAATCCGCGCCCGCAGAGGGCCGTGGCGGCCTGCGTACCGTCCGGCACCCTTAGCCGATCTGCCAGGGCCGGGTGATACACTCGATTTGACGCGCACGCGCGCCTGCAGGTCCAGCGATCATGACCCAGATTTCCGAACGCCTGTTGGTTCAGGCCCACCTCGACGCCAAGCAGCCCAACCCGCTGACAGCCGAGCAGGAGGCCGAATACCGTGCGGCCATCGCTGCCGAGCTCAAGGCTCAGAATGCCGTGCTGGTTGCCCACTATTACTGCGACCCGGTCATCCAGGCCCTGGCTGAGGAAACCGGCGGCTGCGTGTCCGACTCGCTGGAAATGGCCCGCTTCGGCAAGAATCACCCGGCCGAAACGGTGATCGTGGCCGGTGTGCGCTTCATGGGCGAGACCGCGAAAATCCTCACCCCGGAAAAGCGCGTGCTGATGCCAACCCTGGAGGCCACCTGCTCGCTTGACCTGGGCTGCCCGGTAGAAGAGTTCTCAGCCTTCTGCGACCAGCACCCTGAGCGCACTGTGGTGGTGTACGCCAACACTTCCGCTGCCGTTAAGGCCCGTGCCGACTGGGTGGTGACTTCAAGCTGCGCGCTGGAAATCGTCGAAAGCCTGATGGACAACGGCGAAACCATCATCTGGGGCCCGGACCAGCACCTGGGCCGTTACATCCAGAAGCAAACCGGTGCCGACATGCTGCTGTGGGACGGTGCCTGCATCGTTCACGAAGAGTTCAAGTCGCGCCAGTTGGCCGATATGAAGGCGCTGTACCCGGACGCTGCGATCCTGGTGCACCCTGAATCGCCAGAAGCGGTGATCGAGTTGGCCGATGCGGTGGGCTCCACCAGCCAGTTGATCAAGGCGGCGCAGACCCTGCCGAACAAGACCTTCATCGTCGCCACCGACCGCGGCATCTTCTACAAGATGCAGCAGCTGTGCCCGGACAAGGAATTCGTCGAAGCCCCCACCGCCGGCAACGGCGCTGCATGCCGCAGCTGTGCACATTGCCCGTGGATGGCGATGAACACCCTGGAGCGGGTGCTGGATTGCCTGCGTAATGGCAGCAACGAGATTTTTGTCGACCCGGCGCTGGTGCCCAAGGCGATCAAGCCGCTGAACCGCATGCTGGACTTCACCCAGGCGGCGCGCCTGAAGCTTTCCGGTAACGCCTGAAAATGCTAGGGCCGCTCTGCGCCCCATTCGCAGCACAAGGCTGCTCCTACAGGGGAATGCGATCTCTGTAGGAGCAGCCTTGTGCTGCGAATGGGGCGCAAAGCGCCCCCAGATTCTCAGCGCCCCATCATTTCCCGAACCATACGCTGCTGCTCCAGGATCTCGCGCTGGCGCTGGTCGATCTGCGACGCCAGCGGGAAGTTGCCGCCCGCCCGGCGCTTGGCGTAATCCAGCTGCTGGATCGCCTGGTCAAAGTCCCCTACCAACGTGAAGAACTCGGCTCGAGCCCGGTGCAAGCCAATGGTATTGCCCGACAAACCCCGCACTTCAGCCATGTCGTACCAGACGTCCGGGTCATCCGGCCGGCTCTTGATCAACTCGTTCAATATCTTCTCCGCCTCGGCCGGCTTGCTCTGCTTCACCAGCAGATCGGCACGCACCTGTTTAAGCGGGTAGTTGCCCGGGTACAGCCCCTGCATCCGTTCGGCCCGCTGCTGCGCGTCGGCAAGGCGGTTGTTGGTGATATCCAGGTCGATCTGCGCCAGGTTGTAGGTGATGTCGTTGGGGGCCTTGGCCAGCAACGGCTTCAGGTTTTCGCGCGCTTCGTTCAGCTGGCCGCCCTTGATTTGCGCCAGGGCCAGGCCATAGCGTGCAGCGTCAAGTTTCGGGTCTTCGTCGAGCTGGGAGCGGAAGCGCTTGGCTGCCAGGCCGGGTGTTTCTTCATAGGTAAGGGCCACGCGCGCGCGAATCAGCTGATAGCGCTGGCTGTCCTCGACACCGCCCTTGGGCGCCTGTTCGGCACGGTTGCGGGTGTCAGCGATACGCGATTCGGTCACCGGGTGAGTCAGCAGAAATTCCGGCGGCTTGGCGCCGTAGCGGTACTGCTGCGCAAGGCGTTCGAACATGGTGGGCATGTTGCGCGGGTCGTAACCGGCCTTTTCAAGGTTCTGGATGCCGATGCGGTCGGCTTCCTGTTCGTTCTGCCGCGAGAAACGCCGCTGTTCCTGGATTGCCGCCGCCTGGGTGCCGGCAATCATGCCGATACCCGCATCGCCAGCGCCACCGGCAGCCAGCACGATACCCGCGAGCAAAGCCGCCATCATCGGCAGTTGCATGCGTTGCTGGGCTTCGACGCCGCGGGCGAAGTGGCGTTGCGACAAGTGCGCCAGTTCGTGCGCCAGCACCGAGGCGTATTCGCCTTCGGTGCGGGCATTGAGGAACAGGCCGCCGTTGACCCCGACGATGCCGCCGGGGGCCGCGAAGGCGTTGAGTTCACGGCTGTCGATCAGGATGAATTCCAGGCGCCGGTCCTGCAGCTGGCTGGTTTCGGCCAGGCGGTACACGGTAGTCTCGACGTAGTCCTTGAGCTGCGGGTCGTTCAACTGGTTGACCTGGCCACGCAGCAGGCTCAGCCAGGCACGGCCCAGTTGATGCTCCTGTTGCGGCGAGACGATCGCAGAGCTGGCGTCACCCAGTGATGGCAGGTCGTCAGCATGGCCGGGAAGGGCCATCAGGCAGGCCAGCGTCAGCAGGGTAGGGCGCAGTAGATTCATGCACGAAGCTCGCGTCGGTCAAAGATACCTACTGTAGCGGGCTCACACGTTGGCGACCAGTGGCGCTATCCTAGCCGACCCTGTGAAGCAGCAACCCGGCAATGCCTTTGGAGAGCCCGCGATGAGTGACACCCTGACCTTCGACGCCGAACTGGACGCCAGCGGGCTGAATTGCCCTTTGCCGCTGCTCAAGGCCAAGATGGAGCTCAATCGCCTGGCCAGCGGCGCCGTGCTGAAGGTGATCGCCACCGACGCAGGTTCGCAGCGCGACTTCCGCACTTTCGCCAAGCTGGCCGGTCATACCCTGCTGCAGGAAACGGCTGAGGCCGGCACCTATACCTACTGGCTGCGCAAGGCCTGAGTCTTTTCCAAGGATCGTCAATGTTCAAAGTGCTTCGCGACTGGATGCACCGCTACTTCTCCGATGAAGAAGCGGTAGTGCTGGCGGTGCTGCTGTTCCTGGCTTTTACCGCTGTGCTCACCCTGGGCGGCATGCTCGCACCGGTGCTGGCGGGCATGGTGCTGGCGTTCCTGATGCAGGGGCTGGTCAATGCCCTGGAGCGGCTGCGGGTACCGACCCGGCTGGCAGTGATGCTGGTCTTTGCCCTGTTCATGGGGGCGCTGGCGGTGTTCATGCTGGTGCTGGTGCCGTTGCTGTGGCACCAGCTGATTACCCTGTTCAACGAGCTGCCGGGCATGCTCGGCAAGTGGCAGTCGTTGCTGTTGCTGTTGCCCGAGCGCTACCCGCACCTGGTGTCGGACGAGCAGGTGCTGCACGCCATCGAGTCGGTGCGCGGGGAAATCGGCAAGTTCGGGCAGTGGGCGTTGACCTTTTCGCTGTCGAGCCTGCCGTTGCTGGTCAACGCCATGATCTACCTGGTGCTGGTGCCGATTCTGGTGTTCTTCTTCCTCAAGGACCGAGAACTGATCGGCCGTTGGGTCAGTGGCTACCTGCCCACCCAGCGCGCCTTGCTGAACCGGGTGGGCAGCGAGATGAACCGGCAGATTGCCAACTACATTCGCGGCAAGGGCATTGAAATCCTGATCTGCGGCATTGCCACCTACATCGCCTTCATCAGCCTGGGCCTCAATTACGCCGCGCTGCTGGCGCTACTGGTGGGGCTGTCGGTGGTGGTGCCGTATGTGGGCGCGGTGGTGGTGACGGTGCCGGTGACACTGATTGCGCTGTTCCAGTGGGGCTGGGGCGACCAGTTCATCTACCTGATGACGGTGTACGCGATCATCCAGGCGCTGGATGGCAACGTGCTGGTACCGCTGCTGTTCTCCGAGGCCGTGAGCCTGCACCCGGTGGCGATCATTTGCGCGGTATTGCTGTTTGGCGGGTTGTGGGGGTTCTGGGGGATCTTCTTCGCCATCCCGCTGGCGACGCTGATCAAGGCCGTGCTGGATGCCTGGCCGCGCCGGGAGCCTAGCGTATCGCCGCTGCTTTGATGCAACTGGGGCCGCTTTGCGGCCCATTCGCAGCGCAAGGCTGCTCTTGTAAAGTCATGCGCAGCCCCTGTAGGAGCAGCCTTGTGCTGCGAATGGGCTGCAAAGCAGCCCCATCAATTTCAAGCCTTGTCCAAGGCCTGGGCAGCAGCCAGCACGGCATCCACATGCCCAGGCACCTTAACCCCGCGCCATTCCTGGCGCAGCACACCGTCCTTGTCGATCAGGAAGGTGCTGCGGTCAACGCCCATGTATTCCTTGCCGTACAGCTTCTTCAGCTTGATCACGTCGAACAGCTGGCACAGGGCCTCGTCCTTGTCGCTGATCAGCTCGAACGGGAAGCCTTGCTTGGCCTTGAAGTTCTCGTGCGACTTGATGCCATCGCGCGATACCCCGAACACCACGGTGTTGGCTGCGGCAAAGGCGTCGTGCTGGTCACGGAACCCCTGGCCTTCGGTGGTGCAGCCCGGCGTGCTGTCCTTCGGGTAGAAGTACATCACCACTTGCTGGCCTTTGAGCTCGGCCAGGCTGACGGTTTGCCCGCTGGTGGCCTGGGCCTGGAAGTCGGCAACGGGTTGGTCGAGTGCTACAGCCATGGTCAGTTTCCTTACATTGGGTTCTGTGGACGCCAAGGCTCGATCAGCGCATCGAGGTTGAGGGCGTCGGCAAAGTCCAGGAACTGGTCACGTAGCCAGCTGATCTGGGTGCCGGCCGGCAAGATCACCGTGAATTGGGCGTTGAGCATGCTGCTGCCGGTCTGCGGCGCCAGGTAGGTGTCGCAGGTCATGGCTTCAAGCTCGACGCGGTGATCGAGGAAGAACTGGCACAGCTCGTTGATGATGTCCGGGCGGTAGGCGGCACTGACATAAGCCACGTACGGCAGGGCCTGCGGGCGCACTTCCTGGTCGGCGCTGCGCACCACGTCCAGGGTCAGGCCGTGCTTCTTGCCCAGGCCCGGCAGGGTGGATTCGAGGCGCGCCAGGGCGTCCCAGCTGCCGCCTACCTGCAGCACCAGGGCGCTGGTCTCGCCATGGCGGCTCAGGCGCGAGGTGACCACCGCGCAGCGGTTTTCGAAGGCGGCGCGGCTGAGGACGTTGGCCAGCTCCATGGGATTCGGTCCCAGGGCACTGATGACAAGGAATTGTTCGCGGACAGTGGTGGGGGTGGACATGCAGCATTCCTAAAGCGATGAGCGGTCGGTGCAGGACGGTCAAAAGCCTCCTGTCGGCAGGGCCCGGGGCTCGCATGCGAGGTCTTGGACGCTGGCGGGGAGCAAGGTCGACGGCCCGGCGGGCCGCGCTGCACCGATCAAAGGGTCAAGGGTAGCGAAATAAGGCGCCGAGGGGAATGCTCCGCCCGCCTGCTTCGCTTGTGCAAGGTCGATGCCCCCAGTACCATTACCGCTCTCTTTTTCCGGCAGGAGCAGTTACATGATTGCGGGCAGTATGGTGGCATTGGTCACACCCATGGATGCACAAGGGCGTGTTGACTGGGGCAGCCTCGACAAACTTGTAGACTTCCACCTGGAAAACGGCACCCATGCGATCGTCGCCGTCGGCACCACCGGTGAGTCCGCCACGCTGGATGTCGAAGAGCACATCCTGGTCATCAAGCACGTGGTCGAGCGCGTCAAGCGCAGCAGCCGCAGCGTACCGGTCATCGCTGGCACCGGCGCCAACTCCACTGCCGAAGCCGTGCACCTGACCCAGAACGCCAAGAGCGCCGGTGCCGACGCCTGCCTGCTGGTGGTGCCGTACTACAACAAGCCGACGCAAGAAGGCCTGTACCAGCACTTCAAGCACATTGCCGAAGCCGTCGACATTCCGCAGATCCTCTACAACGTACCCGGCCGCACCTCCTGCGACATGCAGGCCGAGACCGTGATCCGCCTGTCGACCGTGCCGAACATCATCGGCATCAAGGAAGCCACCGGCGACCTGGTCCGCGCCAAGGCCATCCTCGATGGCGTCAGCAAGGACTTCATCGTTCTGTCCGGCGATGACCCGACTGCCGTCGAGCTGATCCTGATGGGCGGCAAGGGCAACATCTCTGTTACTGCCAACGTCGCCCCGCGCGAAATGGCCGATCTGTGCGAGGCCGCCCTTGCGGGCGATGCCGAGAAGGCCCGCGCGATCAACGAAAAACTCATGCCGCTGCACAAAGACCTCTTCTGCGAAGCCAACCCGATCCCGGTGAAATGGGCGCTCGTCGAAATGGGCTTGATGCAAAAAGGTATTCGCCTGCCACTGACCTGGCTGAGCGAAGGCTGCCACGAAAAAGTCCGTACTGCCTTGCGCCAGTCCGGCGTACTGGTTTAAGAGGAAGTACACCGCATGAAGCGATTGGCTGGTCTTTCCGCCCTTGCCCTGATTATCTCCAGCACCAGTGGGTGTGGCTGGCTGTGGGGCGAGGATGGCTATTTCCGCGACCGCGGCAGCGATTACCTGCAGGCGCACCCGACTGCGCCGATGCAACTGCCGCCGGACGCTAGCAACGTCAAACGCCTTGACCCGCTGCTGCCGATCCCGCGTAACGTCGCTGACGACAACGTCGCTGGCGAGTTCGAAGTGCCGCGCCCGCAGCCGTTGACCGGTGGCGCCGCTCAGGTAACCGACTATAGCCTGCAGCGCAGCGGCAGCAGCCGTTGGGTACTGGCCCAGCATTCGCCTGCCGAGGTGTGGCCAGTGGCCCGCCAGTTCTTCGAGGATAACGGCTTCCGCATTGCTGAAGAGCGCCCGCAGACCGGTGAATTCAACACCACCTGGCAGCGTTTCGACGAACTGTCGGCATCGCTTGGCCAGCGCCTGGCCAGCACCGCCAGCAGCGGTGACAGCGAAGTGCGCGTCCGTGTGCGCATGGAGCCTGGCGTGCAGCGCAACACCTCCGAGGTGTACGTGGTCAGCGTCGAGCGCCCGGCCGGCAGCACTGTCGAGCCAGGGTTCCCGTCCACGTCCAGCAACACCGGCGCCGATGCCCTGCTGGTCGACGAAATGCTTGCCAGCATGAACCGCAGCGCCGAGAAAGGCGGTTCGGTGTCGCTGTTGGCCGCGCGCGATTTCGACGCGCCAAGCCGCGTCAGCCTGAGCGAAGACGGCAGCGGCAACCCGGTGCTGTACCTGGGCTCCGACCTGGATCGCGCCTGGTCTGGCGTGGGCCGTGCCCTGGAGCAGGGTGGCGAGTGGCGTGTCGAAGACATCAACCGCAGCCTGGGCCTGTACTACATCAACCTGTCGGAAAAGCCTGACGACAAGCAGAACCAGCCTGGCTTCTTCGGCCGCATGTTCGGCAGCGAGCCGACCAAGGAAGAGCGTGAAGCCCGTGCCGAGCGCTATCAGGTTCGCCTGAGCAAGGTGGGTGAGAGCGTGCAGGTCACGGTCGAGAAAAACATCAACACCGTGGCTCCGGCCGATGTCGCCCGCCGCGTGCTGAGCGCCATTCAGGACCACCTGGGCTAAGTGCGCTTCGCGGTACTCGGAAGCGGCAGCCAAGGGAACGGCACGCTGATCGCCAGTGGTGACACGTTCATCCTGGTCGATTGCGGCTTTTCCCTGCGTGAAACCGAGCGGCGCCTGGCGCTGCTCGGCGTTTCGGCGGCCCAGCTCAGCGCGGTACTGGTCACCCACGAACATGCCGACCACGTGCATGGGGTCGGCTTGCTGTCACGGCGCTACAATGTACCGGTCTACCTCAGCCAAGGGACTTTGCGCGGCATGCGCAAGCCGGTGGAGGTGGCCGGTTTTCTCGCGTGTGGCCAAAGCCTGCGTATCGGCAGCCTGGAAGTGACCGCAGCGCGGGTCGAGCACGACGCCTACGAGCCGCTGCAATACGTGATCAGTGACGGCCAGCGGCGCTTCGGCATGCTGACCGACCTGGGCTCGTACGACGCACTGTTGCTGGAACGTTACCAGGGCCTGGATGCACTGCTGATCGAGGCCAACCACTGCCGCGACCTGCTGGCACGCGGTCACTACCCGGTCTTCCTGAAGCAGCGGGTAGGCGGCATGCAAGGGCATTTGAACAATCACCAGGCCGCGCGCCTGGTGCACGAGTTGGGCTGGAGCAACCTGCAACACCTGGTGCTGGCCCACCTCAGCAGCAAGAACAACCTGCCACACTTGGCCCGCCAGTGCTTCGTCGACACCTTAGGGTGCGACCCGGACTGGCTCCAGGTGGCGAATCAGGAACACGGGCTCGACTGGCGCGAAATCGCCTAGCCCAACACCTCAAGCAAGCGGAGCCCAATCATGGAAAAACGCGACGAACTCTACCGCGGCAAGGCCAAATCGGTTTACAAGACCGACGACGCCGACCGCTTGATCCTGCTGTTCCGTAACGACACTTCGGCGTTCGACGGCAAGCGCATCGAACAACTCGACCGCAAAGGCACGGTGAACAACAAGTTCAACGCCTTCATCATGCAGAAACTGGAAGAAGCCGGCGTGCCGACCCAGTTCGACAAGCTGCTGGGCGACAACGAGTGCCTGGTGAAGAAGCTGGACATGATCCCGGTCGAATGCGTAGTGCGTAACTACGCTGCCGGCAGCCTGGTCAAGCGCCTGGGCGTGGAGGAGGGCATCAAGCTGGAGCCGTCCACCTTCGAACTGTTCCTGAAGAACGACGAGAAGGGCGACCCCTTCATCAACGAATCCCACGTTGTCGCGTTCGGCTGGGGCACCGCCGAGCAGCTGGTCGAAATGAAAAAGCTGTCGCTGAAGGTCAACGAGGTGCTGACCAAGCTGTTCGATGACGCTGGCCTGCTGCTGGTCGACTTCAAGCTGGAGTTCGGCGTATTCCACGGCCAGATCGTGCTGGGCGACGAGTTCAGCCCGGACGGCTGCCGCCTGTGGGACAAAGAAACCCGCAAGAAGATGGACAAGGACCGCTTCCGTCAGGGCCTGGGCGACGTGATCGAAGCCTACGAAGAAGTTGCCAAGCGCCTGGGCGTGCCGCTGTAAGCGGCGCGTTCACGCAAGCGCCTGATACCACGCGATTTTTTTTAAAAAAAGGTTTGCGTTTTAAAAGAACGCTGGTATGATGCGCGGCATTGGAGAGATGCCGGAGTGGTCGAACGGGACGGATTCGAAATCCGTTGTACTGGCAACAGTACCTAGGGTTCAAATCCCTATCTCTCCGCCATACAAGATCAAGCCCCTGAAAGCGAAAGCTTTCAGGGGCTTTTTCGTTGTGCCTTACTTTTTCATCATTCCTAATTCAGCATCATCCAGCAGCGCCTTGGCCATCGCGCTGAGGTAGTGCGAGGCCCAAATCAGTTTCTGGTCGCCGTCCATCAGGCCGGTGATGATCAGGTCGCGGACATAGCCCATCAGTTCGGAGGCCTGTTCACGGGCTTCCTGGCAGGGGATGCCGGGTTCGATGCGGAACAGCGGGTGGGTGTGGTTTTCGCCTTGGTAGAAACAGGTCTTGCCGACTGTGGCGGGTTCTTGTGTGTTGTCGGTGGGCATTGATTTGTTTCCCTGGGTTCTGGGTTGCCTGGGCTGGCCTCTTCGCGGGTGAACCCGCTCCCACAGGTGCTGTGCAGTGCCTGAGGGCGGAGATAACCCTGTGGGAGCGGCTTTAGCCGCGAAGAGCAAGCGGGCTTGCTGGTCTCCAAGGTCGAGTCGCCGGAAGAGGAATCTTTTTACAAGAGTGAGCGTCCACGGCGTGGAACTGTGCCGAGGGGCCAGAGATATCGCTGGATGATGTCGTTCAATCCTACTCGGAAACCCTGGCTTTGCTGGATGCAGGTTTCTTCAGGGGGCGTATCGACCAGTTGACACCTACCGAAGTGCTTTTCGCCAGAGCTGTGTCGGAGCTTGGCGATGGGCCTTATGCGGTAGGTGATATCGCCAAGGCCATGGGCCGAACCCAATCGTCACTTGGCCCTATAAGAGCCAAGGTCATCGCCAAAGGCATGGCCTACAGCACCGATCATGGTGTGCTGGATTTCACCGTACCGCTTTTTGCAGAGTTCATGCGTCGCCAGAGTTGACCCACAAACTGTGCCGCGGCCTTGCTCAGCGCATCGCCGCCAACTTGATACCAAACCCTACCAGACAAGCCCCTGCCAGCCGCTCGAACAGATGACTGATTCGTGGGTTGGCGCGCATGCGTTCAGCCAGCTGATGGGTCAGCACCACGGCAATCAGCCCATACGCGAAGGTCACCACCGCCACCGTCGCAGCCATGAAACCGAACGTCACTAGCCCCTGGTGCTTCACCGGGTCGACGAACAGCGGGAAAAACGCCATGTAGAACATGATCGCCTTGGGGTTGAGCAGGGTGATCATCATGGTCTGGCGCAGGTACTGGCCGTTGTCCATGCGGCAGGCGTGGGGAGCACCACCGGGTTTGCTCAGGAGCATGCGCAGGCCCAGGTAAGCCAGGTACGCAGCACCGGCCCATTGCACCATGTGGAAAGCCGTAGGGTAGGTGGCCAGCAGGGTGGCGACGCCCGCTACTGCCAGCCACAGCAGCACCTGGTCACCCACGATCACCCCAAGTGTCGCAGCCAGGCCTGCCTTGATACCGCCCTTGCCGGTGGCGGTGATCAAGGCAAAATTGCCCGGGCCGGGGATGGCCAGCAGAATGATGAAGGCGATGACGAATGCGCCGTAGTCGGTGACGCCGAGCATGGTGAGTTCCTGTTGAGCATGGCGAAGGCAGTGCCCTGAACTATCGTCGCCAAAGGCGCGCTTTTCAACCTGTTGTTGCATAATTACAACGAACTTGTGCCAGGTACGACTTGGATCCAATGGGTAGAGTCTGTATCATCCCGCGGCCATCAGAAGATGGCCGAAGATGATTCATTTAAAGGACTTTGTATGAAAAAGCTGTTCAAGGCCACCGTAGCCGTTGCTGTTGTCTCGGGTGTTGCCCTGCTGTCGGGTTGCACTGGCCAAGTTTACAACCAACCGAAAAACTGCACTTACGACTACCTGTTCCACCCTTCGGTTTCCATCTCCAAGATCATCGGTGGCTGCGGCCCGATCGATAAACTGCCTCAGCAGCAGTAATCTTGGCGGTACCCTGATCGCGACGCTTGCGGCGTGATCCAAGGCCCCCGGTCATGTACATGGCCGGGGGCTTTTGTTTGTGGGCAACTTACCAGCGCAGCGACACGGTGCCCAGCAGCGTGCGCTCTTCACCCCAATAGCAGCGCCCGGCGTTGTTGCAGCCTGCCACGTACTCCTTGTCGAACAGGTTGCGGGCATTGACCTCCACCGACCAGTTTTCGTCGATCTCATACCCGACCTTGGCATCCACCAGCGTCACATCGCCGGTATCCAGCTTGCCGTACAGGCTCGCCGGGGTGTACGCGAATGTGCTGTCGAAATGGCGCACGCCGCCCCCGATCTGCAAGCCCTTGAGCAGCCCGTCACGGAAGCGATAGGTGCTCCACACCGACGCCTGGTTGCGTGGCACGCCGGTCATCTGGTGGTCTTCATACAGCGACCCGGCCACGTCTTTGGTAATGCGCGAATCGGTGTAGGTGTAGGCGGCGGTGAGGTTGAGGTTGTCGCTCAGGTCGCTGTTAAGTTCCAGCTCCACGCCCTTGGCCCGGCTGGCACCGATCTGGCGGTAGTCACCCACGGCGGAATCGAACAGTACGTCGTCTTTCTTGCGCAGGTCGTACACAGATGCGGTGAAGGCGGTGTTCCAGCCTTTCGGCTCGTACTTGATACCCACTTCGTACTGCTCGCTGGTGGTGGGGTCCAGCGGGCCGCTCTTGCTTTCGGTCTGCTGGGTCGGGGCGAAGGCGGTGGAGTAACTGAAGTAGGGCGACAGGCCGTTTTCGAACTGGTACATCACCCCGGTCTGCCAGGTGAACTTGCTGTCCCAACTGTTCATGTCGGCTTGTGCGTTAAGGGTGCCGGCTTTGTTGCGGAACTGGCTATTGACCCGGTCCAGTCGCCCGCCCAACAGCAGCACCCAGTTGTCCACCTTGGTTTGCTGCTGGCTGTAGAGGCCGTACATGGTCTGATCGAGCAAGGCGTTCTGCACATGCAGGGGCGTGCTTGGCTTGCCGTTCCAGGCCGGGTTGAACACATTGATGGTGCCGCCATTGCCCGCGTCCCAATCCTGGTTGAACGACGTGCGGTCCAGGCTTGCTCCGATCAGGAAGGTGTGGTCGAACGCGCCGCTGGTGAAGTGGCCTTCGAACTGGTTGTCCAGCGAGTAGGCGATGGACTTGTTGTAGCGGTCGTAGGCTGTGTTGCTCAGGGTGGTGCCGAAGCCGCCGTTGTTCAGGCTGCCTGGCCACGTTTCCTGCCGGTCGATGCGCGACTGCATGTAGCGCGAGTTCTGGCGGAACTGCCAGGTGTCGTTGAAGCGGTGGCTGAACTCGTAGCCCAGGCTCCAGGTTTCTCGCTCGAAGTTGTCCCATTCCGGGTTGCCGGACAACTGGTCCTTGTCGATCTTGCCGTTGGGGTTGCGCAGCAGGGTGCCAGCGGCCGGGTAACCAAGCTCCATCAAGGTGCGGTCGCGCTGGTAGGTGGCCAGCAGGGTCAGGCTGTTGAAGTCGTCGAAGTTCAACGTCAGCGATGGCGCGATGTACATGCGGTCATCGGGCTGATGGTCGACCTGGGTGTCGGACTTGCGGCCCATCATCACCAGGCGGCCGAGGATATTGCCCTCATCGGTCAGTGGGCCGGAAACGTCGACGCCCAACTGGCGGCGGTTATGCGAGCCGTAGCTCAGCTGCACTTCGCCGCGCGCTTCGGCAGTAGGCCGCTTGCTGACCAGGTTGACCACGCCACCCGGGGCGTTTTCGCCATACAGGATCGAAGTGGGGCCGCGGAACACTTCCACCCGCTCCAGGCCGTAGGGTTCGCTGCTGGTATCGTAGCGGTTGCCCTGCACCCGCAGGCCATCGCGCAGCAGGCCATAGCCATAGTCGGTGGCGTTGAAGCCACGGATGAAGAACAGGTCACCCGCTTGGCCATCCCCGCCGGCAAACGGCGGAGAGAAAATGCCTGGGACATAGCCCAGCACCTCGGTAAGGGTTTGCGATTGCTGGTCGTCCATGCGCTGGCGGGTTACCACCGAGACCGAGCGCGGGGTGTCGGCCAGGGCGCTGCTGGTTTTGCTGGCGGTGGCACTGGCGACGGCACGGTAGCCGCTATCGCCCTGGCCGTTGCTGGCGACCAGGGTAGCGGCGTTGATCGACGTGGCATCCAGTTGCAGGGCGGTGCCATCGGCAAGCGGTTGCAGCACATAACCCGCGCTGCCTTGGGGCACGGCTTGCAGGCCGCTGCCCTGCAGCAGCCGGGCCAAGCCTTGGGCGACGCTGTAGTGGCCTTGCAGCCCCGGGCTGGTCTTGCCGGCGGCCAGTTCGTTGCTGCCGGCCAGGTAGATGCCGGCCTGGCTGCTGAACTGGTTGAGGGCACTGGTGAGCGAGCCGGGTGCGATGTTGAAGCGGGTTTCGGCGCTGGCCGCCTGTTCGGCGTGGGCCTGGCTGGCGGGCAACAGCAGTGGGGCGGCGGCACACAGCGAGAGGGGCGCGGCAAGTGCCAGGCGAAGCGCGGGGTGGAAGGGCGTCGGCATGCTGGTCTCTGGGATCGAAAGGGTGAGTTGGGAGGGCTATGCCGGGTTAACCGAACGAGATTGGAAAAAGGGAACTGGTTTGGCAGATTTTTATGGGTTGGCGCGGATGTACGTGGGTAGCACCATCACTCAGGCTTCCGCGTCCCTGTGTAGGAGCAGCCTTGTGCTGCGAAGAGGCCACTGCAGCCAAAGATAATCTTTAGCCTTACCGGGCTCTTCGCAGCCCAAGGCTGCTCCTACAGGGCTTGTGTTTGCCTTGAAATAGGTGCCAATCAGGCTGGCTCGACTGTGACCCACCAGGGCGTCAGCCGCTGCACCCGCACCGGCAACGCCGCTTGCAACAAGGCCAGTGCGCGGTCGGTATCGTTGAGCGGGAAGGCACCCATCACCGACAGTTTGGCGACATTCGGGTGCCAACCCAGGTGCCCGTGGCGATAGCGCCCCAGCGTTTGCAGCAAATGCGCCAATGGCATGTCTTCGGCATTGAGACGTTGATAAATCCACGACTCGCCCGCGCTTTGCGCCGGGCGGGCGTTGCTGATGCCCCGGGCGCTGAAGTCCACTTGCTGGCCCGCCGCCACGATGCAGCGCTCACCGCTTTGAGCCGTGCACACCTCCACGGCGCCCGCGTACACATCCAGCCTGGTGCGCTCCCCCTGCTGGCACACCGCAAAGCGCGTGCCCAGCGCCTGCATGCGCCCTTGTGCTGTGTCGACGAAGAACGGGCGGCGCGGATCGTGGGCGGTTTCCACCAGCAGCTCGCCAAAGCGCAGCTTCAGTACCCGGCTGAGTGTGGAGAATTCCAGGTCCACAGCACTTTGCGCCCCCAGCCACAACTGGCTGCCATCGGCCAGGCGGGTTTCGCGGATTTCACCGATGCCGGTGGCCATGTCGGCATCCCAGCCCGATAACGGGGCACCGTGCCACGCCCGCCAGCCAAGCAGGGAGCCAGCACCAAGCACCAGCAGCGACTTGAGCCCGGTGCGCCGGCTAAAGCGACGTGCGTCGTGCTCGCGCAGTGCCCGGCCCGCCGCTGCGCCTTCGGCTTGCAACGGGGCAAACCGCTGGCCGACCCGTTGCACATAGTGCCAGGCCGCCTGATGGTCGCCGTGCTGGTCAAACCAGTGTTGCCACTGCGTGTGCAACTGCGGTGCGGCGTTTTCGTCCTGCAACTGCACGTACCAGTGCGCGGCCTGCTGCAGGCTGGCGTGGCTGAGTTTTTGCGCGGGCGCGGTCATGGCGTCACTCCACCAGCAAGCCGTCGAGTTCGGCTTCAAGAATGGCGCAATGCAGAAAAGCCTGGGCCAGGTATTTCTTGATCATGCGTTCGCTCACGCCAATGTGCGCGGCGATATCGCGGTAGGCCAGGCCATCGATCTGCGCCAGCAGGAATGCCTGGCGCACCTTGCTCGGCAAACGCAGCAGCATGGCGTCCACCTCGTGCAGGGTCTCGACAATGATCGCGCGCTGTTCGGGGGAGGGCTGTAGTGCCTCGGGCTGCAAGGCCAATTGCTGCAACCAGGCCTGTTCAAGCTTTTGCCGGCGCCAGTGGTCCACGCACAGGCCGCGGGCAATGGTCGCCAGGTACGAGCGCTCGCCGCGTGCACCGTCGAACTGCCTTGGGCGGTTGAGGATGCGCACGAAGGTGTCCTGCACAAGGTCCGCGGCATCGCAGCGGCTGCCCAGGCGGCGGTACAGAAAGCCGAGCAACCAGCGCGAGTGGCTGTGGTACAGGGTATGGAGCGAGGTGTTCAGCTCTGGGATCGAAACCACGGCGGCATCCGGCGCGAGCGCATAATGGTGCGAATGAGAAATGATCGCAATAGTAGGGGCGCCGAGAGAATACTGCAATCACTGCAAAGCTTGCGGGTATACCCTGGGACAACCCGTCACCTTGACGCGAGGACCGGCAATTTGTTTGCGCTGGCATTTCGGATACAATCAGAAAAACGATTCAGCCCTGTCGGTCAATTCGACAAAAGGCCGAGTCGTTTTCTGGTTCTCTGGCTGCCGAACAATGATCAACAACAAGCCTGCGCTGAAGAACACGGAACACCTGGGCCAGCCACAGGCCCTCCCTCCGTTCTCCTGACTGGAATAGATCAATGTTCAAGAAAGCTGGCAAGACCTTGCTGGGTCTGGCTGTCGCTGCGAGCTTCATGCAAGCGCACGCCGCAGAAACCAAAAAAGTAGATGTGCTGCTGGTCGGCGGCGGCATCATGAGCTCCACCCTGGCTGTGTGGCTGCACGAGCTGGAGCCAAGCTGGTCGATGGAAATGGTCGAGCGCCTGGACGGCGTGGCTGAAGAAAGCTCCAACGGCTGGAACAACGCCGGTACCGGCCACTCCGCGCTGGCCGAGCTGAACTACACCCCGGAAGACAAAGACGGCAACGTCAATATCTCCAAGGCCATCGAAATCAACGAAGCCTTCCAGATCTCCCGTCAGTTCTGGGCCTGGCAGGTTCGCCAGGGCGTGCTGAAGAACCCGCACTCGTTCATCAACACCACTCCGCACATGAGCTTCGTGTGGGGCGATGACAACATCAAGTTCCTGAAAAAGCGTTACGACGCGCTGCAGGCCAGCCCGCTGTTCCGCCCGATGCAGTACTCCGAGGACCACGCGCAGATCGCCAAGTGGGTCCCGTTGATGATGGAAGGGCGCGACCCGAACCAGAAGCTGGCCGTGACCTGGACGCCAATCGGCACCGACGTCAACTTCGGCGAGATCACCCGCCAGATGGTCGGCCACCTGAAGACCCAGGACAAGTTCGACCTGAAGCTGTCCAGCGAAGTGCAGGACATCACCCGCAACAAGGACGGCTCCTGGCACGTCGAGTACAAGAACCTGAAGGACGGTACCGAATCGGCTACCGATGCCAAGTTCCTGTTCATCGGTGCCGGCGGCGGCGCACTGAAGCTGCTGCAGAAGTCGGGTATTCCTGAAGCCAAGGAATACGCAGGCTTCCCGGTGGGTGGCTCGTTCCTGGTGACCGAGAATCCGACCATTGCGATGCAGCACATGGCCAAGGCCTACGGCATTGCCTCGACTGGCGCGCCACCCATGTCGGTACCGCACCTGGACACCCGCGTGCTGGACGGCAAGCGCGTGATCCTGTTTGGCCCATTTGCCACCTTCTCGACCAAGTTCCTGAAGAACGGCTCGTACCTGGACCTGCTGAGCAGCACCACCACCCACAACGTGTGGCCGATGACCAAGGTCGGTATCGAGCAGTACCCGCTGGTGGAGTACCTCGCTGGCCAGCTGATGCTGTCTGACGATGACCGCTTCGAAGCCCTGCGCACCTACTTCCCGAATGCCAAGAAGGAAGACTGGCGCCTGTGGCAGGCCGGCCAGCGTGTGCAGATCATCAAGCGTGATGCCGAGAAGGGCGGCGTGCTGAAGCTGGGCACCGAAGTGGTCGCGTCCGAAGACCGTACCATTGCCGGCCTGCTGGGTGCATCGCCAGGTGCTTCGACTGCTGCGCCGATCATGCTGACCGTGCTGGAAACCGTGTTCAAGGAAAAGGTCGCTACCCCAGAGTGGCAGGCCAAGATCAAGCAGATCGTGCCGAGCTACGGCACCAAGCTGAACGATTCGGCGGCGGCCACCCAGAAAGAGTGGAACTATACCGCTGAAGTACTGCAGCTGGAGAAACCGCCAGTGATCGACGCCAGCGTCGATTTCGGTGGCGCGGCCAGCGAGCCGGTTGAAAGCAAGCCTGAGAACGACATGGCGCTGTAATCGGCCATTGTCGTGAAAGAAGCCACGGGGTAAACCTCGTGGTTTTTTTTTGCCTGTTCGGGCCTTTGCGCGGCGGTTCGACGTATTGATGGGCCCACGGGCTCATCACTACCCCCGGGGCCTGCGGCAAAATCATCTTTGGCGCAGGATGCACTCCAGCAGCCCGGGAAACCGCTCGCCCAGCATTTCGCTGCGCAATGAATTCATATGGGTCGTCCCCACATTGCGGGTATGCACCAACCCCGCATCACGTAGTACGCGGAAGTGGTGCGACATGCTCGACTTGGGCCGCCCCCCGTCCAGCTCGCCACAGCTGGCCTCGGCAACGCCGGCCAGGTGGCGGACGATTTCCAGGCGCACGGGGTCGCTGAGCGCATAGAGCAGGCGTTCAAGGATCAGGTCTTCAGCGTTGGGATGTTTATAGGCTCGCATGGCCGACATGATAACGGGGGTTTCACTAATTGCCATAGTTCGATTATGATCGAACAACAGTATTCAGATGAACCCGGAGTTTCCCATGTCCGCCCTGTTCGAACCCTATACCCTCAAAGACGTCACCCTGCGTAACCGCATCGCCATTCCGCCAATGTGCCAATACATGGCTGAAGACGGCATGATCAACGACTGGCACCACGTGCACTACGCCGGCCTGGCCCGTGGTGGTGCCGGTCTGCTGGTGGTGGAGGCCACGGCGGTGGCACCGGAAGGTCGCATCACCCCCGGTTGTGCCGGTATCTGGAGCGATGCCCACGCCCAGGCGTTCGTACCGGTGGTACAGGCCATCAAGGCTGCAGGTTCGGTGCCGGGTATCCAGATCGCCCACGCCGGTCGCAAGGCCAGCGCCAACCGCCCGTGGGAGGGTGACGACCACATTGCCGCCGACGACGCGCGCGGCTGGGAAACCATCGCCCCGTCTGCCATTGCCTTTGGCGCGAACCTGCCGAAAGTGCCACGCGAAATGACCCTGGACGACATTGCCCGGGTCAAGCAGGACTTCGTCGATGCCGCCCGCCGTGCGCGTGATGCCGGCTTCGAATGGATCGAACTGCACTTTGCCCACGGCTACCTGGGCCAGAGCTTCTTCTCCGAGCACACCAACAAGCGGACCGATGCCTACGGTGGCAGCTTCGACAACCGCAGCCGCTTCCTGCTGGAAACCCTGGCTGCGGTGCGTGAAGTATGGCCAGAGAACCTGCCGTTGACCGCGCGCTTTGGTGTACTGGAATACGATGGCCGCGACGAGCAGACCCTGGAAGAGTCGATCGAACTGGCGCGCCGCTTCAAGGCTGGCGGCCTTGACCTGCTGAGCGTAAGTGTCGGTTTCACCATTCCCGAGACCAACATCCCGTGGGGCCCGGCGTTCATGGGGCCGATTGCCGAGCGTGTGCGCCGCGAGGCGAAGCTGCCGGTGACTTCGGCGTGGGGCTTTGGCACACCGCAGCTGGCTGAGGCCGCGTTGCAGGCAAACCAGCTGGACCTGGTTTCGGTAGGGCGTGCGCACCTGGCCGACCCGCACTGGGCCTACTTTGCCGCCAAGGAACTGGGGGTGGAGAAAGCCTCCTGGACCTTGCCCGCGCCGTATGCGCACTGGCTTGAGCGCTATCGCTGAGGCTTGGAGGGGCTGCCATGCAGCCCATTCGCGGCACAAGGCCGCTCCTACAGGATAACGCGTGCTTTTTGTAGGAGCGGCCTTGTGCCGCGAATGGGCCGCCCGGCGGCCCCCGAATCTAGAACCGATCCAACCGGTAGGCTCCCATCTCAGGCCCAGCGGCCCGCTCAGCCAACAGCCCCACCCATTCCGCCGTCACCGCCGCCTGCGTCAACCCCAGGTGCTGATGCCCAAACGCCAACAGCACCCGCCCATCACACACCCTGTCGATCACCGGCAGCGAGTCCGGTAACGATGGCCGGAAGCCCATCCACGGCGTCGCCCCTTCGACGCTCAAGTCTTGCCGGAACAACCCCTTGCTCAACCGGTGCAACTGCCAAGCCCGTTGCATGCTTGGCGGTGCCTCCAGCCCGGCGAACTCCACCGTGCCGGCCAGGCGCAAGCCTTCAGCCATGGGCGTCATGATGAACTTGCGCTCCAGCGAGGTGACTGCAAACGGCAGGCGCTGGTGCTCACCCGGCAACATCAGGTGGTAACCGCGTTCTGTGTCTAGCAGTACCCGCTTGCCCGTCAGCGCGGCGGTCAGTTTCGCAGAATGGGCACCACAGCTGATCAGCACCTGGCGGGCATTGAGCGTGCCCTGGTCGCTGGCCAGGCTCACGCCCGCACTGTGCAATTGCCCGCCATCGACCTGCGCCTGAACAAAGCGCACGCCGTTGGCCTTGGCCGCTTCGAACAGTTCGCACACAACCCGGTAAGGGTCGATGAAGTGCCCGGTGCGCGGAAAGAACAACCCGCCCAGCAGTGACGGGCTCAGTTGCGGCGCTGCCTCGCGCACGGTTTCGGCCGACCAGACGTCCACCGGCACCGCCTGCTGTTGCATGCGGGTGCGCAACGCCTCCAGTGCCTGGCGTGACTCAGGCTTCTCGAACACCAGCAACGAACCATCTTCCTGGAACAGGTCGCTGCGCCCGATCGAGCCCAGCAGGCGCTGCCATGCACCCAGGCTGCCTTCGTTCAGCGTGCGGATGCCGGCGACACTGCGCTGGTACGGCACCGGGCGCAGGTTGAGCAGCAGGCGGGTGAACCAGGGCATGGCCGTGGGCAGGTACTTCCAGTCCAGGCGCAGTGGGCCCATCGGGTCCAGCAGCATGCGCGGCAAGCGCTTGAGGATCGACAGGTCGGCAATCGGGAACACCTGCTCGGTGGCCAGGTGCCCGGCGTTGCCATAGGACGCCCCATGGCCGGGTGCCTGGCGGTCGACCAATAGCACCCGGCGGCCCTGGCGGGCCAGTTGCAGGGCACAGGCAACGCCGACAATCCCGGCGCCCACCACGGCGATATCGGCTTCAGGGTTTTCGACCATGCTCAGCCTTCCCGTTTGCCGTCGAGCAGGCGCCGCAGCTGCAGCGGGTTGCCGTGCTGCAATGCGTGCGGCAGAAGGGCATCAGGGAAGTCCTGGTAGCACACCGGGCGCAGGAACCGCAGGATCGCCGCCGTGCCCACCGAGGTCGTACGGGAATCGGAGGTGGCCGGGAACGGCCCGCCATGGACCATGGCATCGCACACCTCGACGCCGGTCGGCCAGCCATTGACCAGAATGCGCCCAGCCTTGCGTTCAAGGGTCGGCAGCAGCGCACGGGCGCGGTCGATGTCGGCATCGTCCAGTTGCAGGGTAGCGGTCAACTGGCCTTCCAGGTGCTCGGCCACTTGGTGTACCTGTTCATCGCTGGCGCACGCCACCACCAGCGACGCCGCGCCAAACACTTCAGCTTGCAACGCCGGGTCGGCGAGGAAGGCTTCGGCTTGGGTGACGAACAATTGCGCCTGGCATTGGTTGGGGCCTTGCCCGGCCTGCCCGCTGGCCGCAGCCTGGGCATTGGCGTTTCCTGCCAAGCCACCGACACCGGCCTGGTAAGCATTGAAGATGCCCGGGGTGAGCATGGTTTGCGCAGCGGCCTGGCGCACGTGCTCGCTGGCAGCGTCGATAAACCGCTGTAAAGCCGGCCCTTGGGGGGCAATCACCAGCCCGGGGTTGGTGCAGAACTGGCCGGCACCTTGGGTCAACGAGGCGACGAAGCCTTGCGCCAGCGCTTCGGCACGGGCCTGCAGGGCCGCCTCGAACAGGAACACCGGGTTGATCGAACTCATTTCGGCGTACACCGGGATCGGCTCCGGGCGGGCCTGGGCCGCCTGGCACAGCGCGATACCACCGCTGCGTGAGCCGGTAAAGCCAACGGCCTTGATGCGCGGGTCGCTGACCAGCGCGATGCCGACTTCACGGCCGGAGCCGTACAACAGCGAGAATACGCCGGCCGGCAAGCCGCACAGCTTCACCGCTTGCGCCACCGCCTGGCCGACCAGTTCGCTGGTGCCCGGGTGGGCGCTGTGGGCCTTGACCACCACTGGGCAGCCAGCCGCCAATGCCGATGCGGTGTCGCCACCGGCCACCGAGAAGGCCAGCGGGAAATTGCTGGCGCCGAACACGGCTACCGGCCCCAGGGCCACCTGGCGCTGGCGCAGGTCGGCGCGCGGCAAGGGCTGGCGTTCTGGCTGGGCGTTGTCGACCCGCACATCCAGCCATTCACCGGCCCGCACTACCCGGGCGAAGGTGCGTAGCTGGGTACAGGTGCGGCCACGCTCGCCCTGGATACGCGCCTTGGGCAGGCCGCTTTCGGCCACGGCGCGGTCGATCAGGGCATCGCCCAGCGCTTCGATCTGGGTGGCGATGGTTTCGAGGAATTGTGCCCGTTGTTCGAGCGTGGTTTCGCGGTAGCCATCGAACGCCGCCCAGGCCAGGGCGCAGGCTTGGGCCACGTGTTCGCCGGTGCCGCCCAGGTAGGCCGGTTCCAGTGGCTGGCCGGTGGCCGGGTCGATGCCGCGGATGGCTTCGCGGCTGCCGGTTACCGGCGTCTGGCCGATCAGCATGTAGCCGGTGAGGGTCATGTAGCCTCCTTGTGAATCAAATTCGGGTATCAACGTGAACCGCAACCCCTGTAGGAGCGGCCTTGTGCCGCGAAGGGCTGCAAAGCAGCCCCAGCAATTTGTGTGTCTGCGCTGAAATGCTGGGGCTGCTTTCCCTTCGCGGCACAAGGCCGCTCCTACAAGGGCCCAAGCAGGGGTTTGGTCAGGCGATGTTCTGCTCGGCCGACCAGCTGGCGTACCAGTTGCGGAACAGCGCGTACTGCTGTTCGGCATAGTTGCGCTGGGCATCGGTCAGCACGTCGGTTTCGTTGAAGTGCAGGCTGTACTCGCTGTCGCCGTTCAGCACCATCAGGTGCTTGTAGTACAGCACCAGGTCGCAGCCTTCATCGAACGACGACAGCACAGCCAGCGCCGCTTCCAGCTCGCGCGCCAGGCGGCGGGCCTTGGCGTCGCCCTTGGCCGCCTGCTTGCTCAGGCTTACCAGGTGCAGCACCTCGCGGGGCAGGGCGTTGCCGATACCGGTGATGGCACCGGTGGCGTTGCAGTTGACGAAGCCATGCACCACCTGGGTGTCCACGCCGACCATTAGCGTCACGTCGTCATCCTTGGAGGTGATGTGTTCGGCGGCGTAACGCAGGTCGGCGCCACCACCGAATTCCTTGAAGCCGATCAGGTTGGGGAATTCGCGGCGCAGCTCGAAGAACAGGTCGGCGCGCGTGGCAAAACCGTAGTAGGGGCTGTTGTAGATCACCGCTGGCAGCTTGGGCGCCGCCGCGAGGATGGCCGAGAAGTGGTGTTTCTGGGCGATCAGCGAAGCACCGCGGCTGAGCACGCGAGGGATGACCATCAGGCCGGCGGCGCCCACTTCGGCGGCGTGGGCGGCATGCGCTACCGCTTCACGGGTGTTTACCGCGCCGGTGCCGACAATGGTCGGGATGCCGGCGGCCACCAGGCGCGCCACGCCTGCCTGGCGCTCGGCCTCGGTCAGCAGCGGCCAGTCGCCCATCGAGCCGCAATACACCACAGCGCTCATGCCGGCCTCGATCAGTTCACGGCCCTTGCGCACCAGGGCGTCGAAGTCCGGCTTGCGTTCGGCGGTGCATGGGGTCATCAGGGCGGGCATGGTGCCGGTGAAGATGTTGTTGGTCATTGTTGTCACTCCTCGCAGTATTCAGTCGGAAAAAGGCGGGGTCAGATGCCCCAGGCGAACGGGTCCTGTTCGTCGATCAGCAGCGTGCTGTCGGCGGTCATGTAGGCGCGGCCGGTGATGAACGGGCGAATGTGCTCGCCGTCGCGCTCGTAGTGGCCATGGAACTGGCTGCCGGTGATACTGGCCTGTACCCAGGTCTGGCCTTCGGCAAGCTTGCCGTCGGCGGCCAGGCAGGCCAGCTTGGCGCTGGTGCCGGTGCCGCAGGGCGAGCGGTCGTAGGCCTTGCCGGGGCACATCACGAAGTTGCGGCTGTCGGCGTTGGCGTCGTCGGCAAACAGCTCGACGTGGTCGATAAGCGCGCCGTTTTCACCGGTGATGCCCTGGGCTTCCAGGGCTTTGAGCATGGCCCAGGTGTACTCGGTCAGCGCCTCACGGTTGGCCAGCTCGATACGCTGGCCGTGTTCGGAAACCAGGAAGAACCAGTTGCCGCCCCAGGCGATGTCGCCATGCACCACGCCATGGCCGGGCACGTCCACCGCCACCTGTTGGCGGTAGCGGTAGGAGGGCACGTTGCCGACGGTGATGGCGCCGTCTTCATGCAGAGTGGCGCTGACCTGGCCGACCGGGGTGTCGATCTTGTGCACACCCGGTGCGATCAGGCCCAGGTGCTGCAACGAGGCTACCAGGCCGATGGTGCCGTGGCCGCACATGTTCAGGTAGCCGGCGTTGTTGAAGAAGATCACCCCGCAGGTAGCGTCGGCCGACACCGGTGGGCAATACAGCGCGCCGACCAGCACATCGTTGCCGCGTGGCTCCAGCAGGCAGGCACGGCGCCATGGGTCGTGCAGCTCGCGCAGTTCGTCGCGCTGTTCGGCCATGCTGCGGCCGTGCAGTTGCGGGAAGCCCTTCATCACCAGGCGGGTCGGTTCGCCGCCAGTGTGGGAGTCGATGACGTGTATCTGTTTCATGGGCTTGTCCCTTGCGTAAAAGATCAGGAAGCGACGGCGGCAGGGCGGCGGGTATAGGTTTCAGCGGCGGCTTCGCTTTCGTCTTCACCTTCCAGGCGCACCAGGTGGGCAGGCACGCCAGTCGCGGCGCCCCAGTAGTAGATGCCCAGCGCGCAGGCGGCCACAGCCACGGTGTCGAACGGGTGGCCGAGCACACCCAGGCCGCCGAAGCTGCCCAACCACGACAGCAGGATGGTCACCGCGTAGAAGCCGATCAGCCATGCCGACGCGCGCACTTGCTGGGCCAGCGACAGGTGTTGGGTGGGTACGAAACGGCTGCACAGCAGGTACAGCACGAACATCACGATTTGCAGGGCCAGCAGCCACGACACGGTGTTCCAGCCCGACCAGTACACGATCAGCGCGGCGATGATGAACGACAGCGGGCCGAGCACGGCCATGCCCTTGACCCGGAACGGGCGCGGCATGTCTGGTGCATTGCGGCGCAGGGCGGCGACGGTGACCGGGGCGACGGCGTAGCTCAGTACCAGGGCAGCCGATACCACGTTGATCAGCGCTTCCCACGAGGGGAACGGCAGGGTCCAGAACACCGACAGGCCAAACGTCAGCCACAGGGCCGGGCGCGGGATGCCGGATTCTGCATCGATGCGGGTGAAGTACTTGAAGAAGGTGCCGGTTTGCGCCCAGCCGTAGATCACCCGCGGGGTGGCGTTCATGTAGATGTTGCCGCAGCCACTGGGCGAGATCACGGCGTCGGCCACCACCAGGTAGGCCAGCCAGCCCACACCCAGGGCCAGGGCGATGTCACGGTAGGGCAGGGCCAGTTCCTTGGTCACGCTGGCCCAGCCGTTGGCCAGCATTTCGGTGGGCACGCTGCCGAGGAAGGCCAGTTGCAGCAGGGCGTAGATCGCGGTGGACAGCAGCACCGACAAAATCAGTGCGATAGGGATGGTGCGCTGTGGGTTCTTCACCTCGCTGGCCACTGAAATGATCGGCGTCAGGCCTAGGTAGGCGAAGATGATGCCGCCTGCCGACACGGCCATTTCCACCCCGGACAGGCCGAACGGGGCAAAGCCCTGGACCTCGAAGTTTTCTGGCTTGAAGAAGGTGAACAGCACGCCGATTACCAGCAGCGGCACGATGAACTTGAACACGCTGACCAGGTTGTTGGCCTTGGCGAAGGTTTTCACGCTGCGGTAGTTGAGGAAGAAGAACAGCCCCAGCAGGGCGAACTGCACCAGCCAGCCGAGTACGGTCGGGTCGCTGGAGCCGGCCTTGGTCAGCCCGGGGAACCAGGCGGCGGCATATTGGCGTGAGGCGACCACTTCGATGGCGATCAGGCTGGAAAAGGCGATCAGGGTGATGAAACCCATCAGGTAGCCGAGCAGTGGGCCGTGCGAGTAAACCGGGTAGCGCACCACGCCACCGGCACGCGGCAAGGCGGCGCCCAGTTCGCAGTAGACGATGCCCAGCAGCAGTACGGCGAACCCGCCGAGGAACCAGGAGAGGATGCCGGCCGGGCCGGCGATGGCCGACACGTGGCTGGCGGCGAACAGCCAGCCGGAGCCGAAAATGGCCCCTAGGCCGATGAAGGTGAGGTCCAGCAGTGATAGCTGTTTTTTGAATTTACCTGACATGGGTTCGCCTTTTTGTTGGTTATTGGATAGGCAGGTCTGATGTCACGAGATGCGGCTTTTTGGGCCGCGCTCTTGTAGGCCTTGGGCGGCTTGCGTGGGGCATAGAGTGAACCGGTCGGGGCGACGGTTCTTGATGGTTTTCTGCAGGGGGGATGACGAAATCGGCACAGTTGCAAAAAAAGCTGGTGGCCAGGGTGGGCTGGTAGATAGGCTGTAGGCCATACCGGATAAGGGTTTGAGAGATGCAGCGCCAGTGCTGGCCTCTTCGCAGCACAAGGCTGCTCCTACAAGGACCGCATGGGTATCAAGACCTGTAGGAGCAGCCTTGTGCTGCGAAGAGGCCCGCCCAGCAAACCGAGATAGAGAAGATGACCAACACCCCCCTGGCAACCCTCTACCAGTCCCTCGACCAGCACCGCCCCGCCACCCTCGAGGCCCTGCTTGCCGGTGTGTCGCTGCTGCTGCCGATCCTCGACGCCATCCCCAACGCCGCCATCTTCATCAAGGACCCGGCTGCCCGCTATGTGCTGGCCAACAACACCCTGGTCCAGCGCTGTGGCCTCAAGCGCCTGCAACCGTTGCTGGGCAAGACCAGTGCCGAGGTATTCCCGGCACAGCTCGGCCCCGGCTACACCGAACAGGACCGCCGGGTGCTCAAGGAAGGGAGGGTGCTGGAGGACCAACTGGAACTGCACCTGTACGGCAGCCGTGAACCCGGCTGGTGCCTGACCCACAAGCGCCCGCTGTACAACCAGGCGGGCGAGATCATCGGCCTGGTCGGCATTTCGGTCGACCTGCAATCAGCCGCCGACAGCCACCCCGCCTATCAGCGGCTGGCCGCCGTGGACGAGCACATTCGCCAGCACTTTCACCAGCCGATCAGCATGGGCGAGCTGACCCGCATCGCCGGTATTTCCGTGGCCCAGCTGGAGCGCTACTGCAAGCGGGTGTTCCACCTCACGCCCCGGCAGATGATCCACAAGGCACGCCTGGAACACGCCCACCGCCTGTTGCATTCGGACCTGCCCATCACGGACGTGGCGATGTGCTGCGGCTACACCGACCACAGCGCCTTCAGCCGCCAGTTCAAGCAACTGACCGGCTTTACCCCGCGCCAGTACCGCCAGGCAACCAGCGATCAGGTGGCTTGAAACAGTGCTCGCGCCTCGGCGAAGCACTGTTCGGCAATCGCCGAGCGCGGCTCGCTGCGGCGCAACAGCAGGCCGACCGGGCTGTGGATGGCGGCGTCGGCCACCGGCACGATGCGCAGGTGCTCGCTGAGGTCTTCCAGGCCGCAGTCCAGCGGCATGATCGCGCAGCACATGCCGGTGTTGATGGCCTGGATCAGCTGGAAGGTCGAGTCGCTTTCCAGCACCGCATTCGGCTCCAGGCCGCGGCTGCGGAAGCTCAGGTCCAGAGACTGGCGGTAGTGCATGCCTTTGCTCAGCAGGCCCAGTGGTATGTCGCTGAGTGCATCCCAGCGCAGCGGGTCGCTGGCGAACTGGAAGTGCCGGGTGTCGTGCAGCAGGCCCATGGTGGTAGTGCCCAGTTCGATCACTTCAAAGAAGCTGGTGTTGACCTGGTCCAGGTAGCAGATACCCAGGTCGAGCTGGTTGCGGCTGAGCCCGTCGATGACCTGTTCCGAGCTCAGCGAGCTGAGCTGAAAGTGCAGTTCGGGGTATTTTTCGCGCAGGGGCAGCAGCAGGTGCATGGGGTTGAAGCTGGCCAGCGGCACGGTGCCCAGGCGCAGGCTGCCGACCACCTGGCCGCGGCAGCTGGCAGCCTCGGCCTGCAGGCCGTCGTGGGCGGCGAGCAGGGTACGGGCCCAGGCCAGGATGCGCTCGCCGGCCTCGGTAAAACCTTCGAAGCGCTGGCCACGCTTGACCAGCACCAGCTCCAGTTCGTCCTCCAGGTTGCGCAGGCGCATGGACAGCGTCGGCTGGGTGATATGGCACAACGCCGCCGCCTGGCCGAAATGGCGGGTCTGGTCGAGGGCGATGAGGAACTTGAGCTGCTTGATGTCCATGAAAGTGCCTGGCGTCTGGTTATGCAGACCTTAACCCACGTCTGCGATAGATGTCATTGATCGCCCGGTACGCCATATTGATTGGACGCCCTCGGGCCGTGCCTCTAGCGTGGCGACAATGCCATTCAAGGAGCTTTACCGTGCGCGTCCAACCCGATGCAGTCTTCGTACCGCTGAACATCGCCGTGCTGACCGTCAGCGACACCCGAACCTACGACAACGATACCTCTGGCGAGCTGCTGGCCAGCCGTTCGGTAGAGATCGGCCACCGGCTGGTGGCGCGGGCGCTGCTCAAGGACGACCTGTACAAGATCCGCGCCCAGGTGGCGACCTGGATTGCCGATGAGCAGGTGCAGGTGGTGCTGATTACGGGCGGCACCGGCTTTACCGGGCGAGACAGCACGCCGGAGGCAGTCGAGTGCCTGCTGGACAAACGCATCGACGGTTTTGGTGAGCTGTTCCGGGCGTTGTCGATTCTGGATATCGGCACCTCGACCGTGCAGAGCCGGGCGTTGGCAGGTTTGTCGAACCGCACGTTGGTGTGCTGCCTGCCGGGCTCTACCGGGGCCTGTCGTACGGCATGGGAAGGGATTCTGGCCGAGCAGCTGGATGCCCGCCATCGGCCGTGCAACTTCGTCAAACATCTGATCCTCGGTCAGAATGCGGGTGAGGCGTAGTATTCAGTTGCCTTGAACAGATCTACCTGCTATTTGCAAAGATCAGACATTTGATAGGATTTAGCTACCGGTGGGGTTGAAGGGGGATGTATGCCTGCTCTCTCGAATAAATTGAATATATGTTTCACTGTTCCACGTTGGGCTAATGTTCAGATCAAGGGGATAGATCGGTGGTAGTCCAGCCTCCTGATGCCGCAGGTTGGCCAGGTTGCTAATCATTTGATTTTGGTTGGCATTAAAATACTTGCTCCTTACATTTCCGAGAGGTAGTGGTAGTGTTAGGATGTGCTCAGCTCGTTCGGGAAAAGTTTGAAGAGGACGATTGAGTCTTTTACTTCCTGATATTTTGCCTTCTGCAAATCCCCATACGGAGCCGTAATTCATGCCGTTCATATGTCCGTATTCATTTCCTTGTATGACTCCTTTGTTAAACCCAATCTTGTGGCCGGCATTGATTCCTTTGTCAAACCCAGTGGTGTGGCCGGCATCGAATCCTTGCTCATACTCATATTGGTTAGCAGAACGGGCCTCGTTGTAGCCTTGTTGTCGGCCACGCTCAAATGCGGTATCGTATTTTGCTGTATTAGGGGTTATTCGGAGTATATTTTTCTTGATCCAACCCCATCGCGATCTCCCGGAAGGGTCAGTGTAGTTTATAGGGTCGCACCCACAATAAGCATACCCATTGATATTACCTTCTGCAAAAGGGCTTCGGTCGTCATAACTGTTGAATCTCATTGTTATCGGGTTGAAGGCTCGGCGGCTGCCTAATAGGTAGCATCCTGTCACAGCTTGCCGCAGCTGGCCGGTAAAGCCCAGTAGTGACTTGATTTGAAGTGGATCGATATACCCGTATGGGGTGAATGTTAATACGTGCTGCTCAGCGTTTGTCGAGTTAACTATGGTGGAATCCAGGCGGTCAGTGCTTAGCATGCGGGTGTGGGCTACTGCGTCCCCGCCTGCTAGTACCTTTTCAGCAAGTGGCAATTGGCTGCCGTGCATGATGGCAGTGTGTTCTTTGTCTTGAATAATCGAGCTTAATTTGTTGCTGTTGTAAAATAGGCGTTGAGGATGTGGGCTTTTCATGGGCGCGCTCCGCTAGAAATAAGCTCACCTTAACTAACCTCTGGATTCTGTAAAACTAGTAAAAATGCTAGTGGCTTTAGAGCTGGATTCTATGCGAACAGGTTTTTTTAATTACTCAGCGCAATACATAGTCCACAGGTAGGAGCACCGGCGGCAGCGGCTCGACTCCGAGCGCCGCAAGCACATCCCGCTCCACAGTACGCACCATGGCATCGGTCGGCAGATCATTTTCATCGCGCCCGAACGGGTCTTCCAGCTCGTTGCCAATCGCATCCAGCCCGAAGAACGTGTACCCCACGATGGTGGTGAACAGAGGCGCCAGCCAGCCCAGCGGCTCGGCCAGGGCAAACGGCAGCAGAATGCAGAAGATGTAGATGGTACGGTGCAGCAGCAGCGTATAGGGGAACGGCAAGGGTGTACCCTTGATCCGCTCACAGGTGGCCTGCACTTCGGTCAACCCTACCAGTCGCTGCTCCAGCAAACTGTATCGCCAGTCACTGATCTGCTGTTGCTCTGCCAGCCTTGAGCAATGCTGGCCAATTTCGCGCAGGATGCCATCGCACACGTTGTGCGGGCTGATCGCCTCTGGTCGGGCGAGCCATGGCCGGGCAGCCGCCAGTTCGTCCTCACCGCGCAGCCGCGCATTCAATGCATGGGCAAAACCGCACAGGCTACGCAGCAGTTGGTTACGCAGTTTTTCATCTGTAATGACCACGCTTTCACGCACGAACGAGCGGGTTTCGATGATCAGCTTGCCCCAAGCTTTGCGGCCCTCCCACCAGCGGTCATAGCAGGCGTTGTTGCGAAAGCTCATGAAGATCGACAGCGACAGGCCCAGCAAGGTGAACGGCGTGGCACTCACCGGGTAGAAAAACGCCGGGTAATGGCGCTCGATCAGCACGATCAGCGCGGCCAGCAGGGTCACCATCAGGCAGCGCAGGGCAATGCGCTTGACGATCGAACCCTTGAGGGTGAACAGCACGCGCAGCACATCTGGGGTTGGGTGGACGATCATGGATTTCCAGAGACGGCCGCTTAGCCGCCGGTCATGTTCATGAAGCGCAGGATCTGCACGTCGCCACCGACTTCGAAGTGATGACGGTAGGGCTTGAGGTGCAGCGAATCGCGGATGGCCTTTTCCAGGCGTTCGGCATTGCCAGGGTGCGCGCGCAGCACATGCTTCAAGTCCACCGAATGTTCATTGCCCAGGCACAGCAGCAGGCGGCCTTCGACCGTCAGGCGCACGCGGTTGCAGGTGGCGCAGAAATTATGGCTGTGCGGCGATATGAAGCCGACTCGGGTGTTCGCGGTTTCGGCCAGCCGCCAGTAGCGGGCCGGGCCCTGTGAGGATTCGGTGGATTCGATCAGGGTGAACTGCTCAGCCAGGCGCTCACGTACTTCATCACTGGAGCAGAACGACTCGCCGCGTTCGTGCTCGCTGATCACCCCTAGCGGCATTTCTTCGATGAAGGTGATGTCCAGTTCGCGATCAATGGCGAAGCGCACCAGGTCGACCAGTTCATGATCGTTGCGGCCCTTGAGCACCACGCAGTTGAGCTTGGTGCGCTTGAACCCGGCCTTGCGTGCGGCGTCGATACCGGCGATGACCTGATGCAGGTCGCCGGTGCGGGTCAGCTGCTTGAAGCGGTCGGCGTCCAGGCTGTCGAGGCTGATGTTCAGGCGCGTCACGCCGGCATCGAACAGCGGCTGGGCCAGGCGCCCGAGTTGTGAGCCGTTGCTGGTCATGCACAGTTCACGCAAGCCGGGCAGGGCGGCAATGCGCCCGCACAACTCGACGATGCCCTGGCGTACCAATGGCTCGCCGCCGGTCAGGCGGATCTTGCGGGTGCCCAGGGCGACGAAGCGCTCGGCCACCTGGAACAGTTCTTCGAGGCTGAGGATTTGCTGGCGCGGCAGAAACTGCATGTCTTCTGCCATGCAGTACACGCAACGGAAGTCACAGCGGTCGGTGACCGACATCCGCAGGTAGTCGATTTTCCGGTTGAAGCCGTCGATCAGGGCCCGGCTGTTCTGTTCCACGTTCGCGCTCGAATGGGTTGGGACACAACTCCAAGCTATAACCTGGCCGCAGGTGCGTCAAATTGCTTTGTCCGACTGCTTGATCGACGGCCTCTATCATGGCATTCCCAAGCCTGCACCGAGTCGCCTCGTTCGCGGGCATGCCCGCTCCCACAGGTACATCACAGGGCTGAGGTGCAAGGTAATCCTGTGGGAGCGGGCGTACCCGCGAATACTGCAACCCCATTCCCGCCCATGATCGAAACCGCTTATCACACCGTAAGATCTTTCGATTGGACGCCCCTGCCTCGCGCTCAATAGGCTGGAAAAAAGCATCGAAGCGTGAGGATTCATCGCATGAGCCAGGACGAACACATCAGGGACTACAAGGGCGCCGCCGCTGGCTGGGGGGCGCTCAAGAGCGTCACCAAAAGCTGGCTGGGCAGCGAAAATGCCTTCAAGAACCTGCGGGCCATGCTCAAGACCAACCAGAACGGCGGCTTCGACTGCCCCGGCTGTGCCTGGGGCGAGTCGCCGGAAAGCGATATGGTCAAGTTCTGCGAAAACGGCGCCAAGGCGGTTAACTGGGAAGCCACCGGCCGCTCGGTCGACCCGGCCTTCTTCGCCAAGTACAGCGTCAGCGCGCTGAAGGACCAGACCGACTATTGGCTCGAATACCAGGGCCGCCTCACGCACCCGATGCGCTACGACGCTGCCACCGATCACTATGTCGAAACCACCTGGCAGGAGGCCTTCGAGCTGGTCGCCACGCACCTGCGTGCTCTGCAGTCGCCCGATGAGGCCGAGTTCTACACCTCGGGCCGGGCCAGCAACGAGGCGGCGTTCCTGTACCAGCTGTTCGTGCGCGCTTACGGCACCAACAACTTCCCCGATTGCTCGAACATGTGCCACGAAGCCAGCGGCGCCGGCATGTCGGAAACCCTCGGGGTGGGCAAGGGCACCGTGGTGTTTCACGATCTGGAGCTGGCCGACGCCATCTTTGTCATCGGCCAGAACCCCGGCACCAACCACCCACGCATGCTCGAACCGCTGCGTGAGGCGGTCAAGCGCGGGGCCCAGGTGGTGTGCTTCAACCCGCTCAAAGAGCGTGGCCTGGAGCGCTTCCAGCACCCGCAGCACCCGTTCGAAATGCTCAGCAACGGCTCCGAGCCGACGTCCAGCGCCTACTTCCGCCCGGCCTTGGGTGGTGACATGGCGGCCATGCGTGGCATTGCCAAATTCCTCTTGCAGTGGGAGCGCGAAGCTCAGGCCAAGGGCGAGCCGGCGGTGTTCGACCATGCTTTCATCGCCGAGCACACCAGCGGCGTCGATGACTACCTGGCAGCGGTGGACGCTACCTCGTGGGAACACATCGTCAAACAGTCGGGCCTGACCCTGGCCGAGATCGAGCTGGCCGCACGCATGTACCGCAAGGCCGAGCGGGTGATCATGTGCTGGGCCATGGGCGTCACCCAGCACCGCCATTCGGTGCCGACCGTGCAGGAAATCGTCAACCTGCAGCTGCTGCGCGGCAACGTCGGCAAGCCCGGCGCCGGCCTGTCGCCGGTGCGCGGCCACAGCAACGTGCAGGGCGACCGCACCATGGGCATCGACGAGAAGCCCAAGGCGGCGCTGCTCGACGCCATCGAAAAACGCTTCCAGTTCCGCGTGCCGCGGGCCCACGGGCACAATGCGGTGCTGGCGATCAAGGCCATGGAAGAGGGCCGGGCCAAGGTGTTCATCGCCCTGGGCGGCAACTTCGCCCAAGCCACCCCGGACACCCCGCGCACCCACGCGGCCCTGCAGAACTGCGCGTTGACCGTGCAGATTTCCACCAAGCTCAACCGCTCGCACCTGGTGACAGGCCGCGATGCGCTGATCCTGCCGTGCCTGGGCCGTACCGAAATCGACCTGCAGGCCGAAGGGCCGCAAGGCGTGACCGTGGAGGACACCTTCAGCATGGTGCACATCTCCAACGGCCAGTTGCGCCCGCGTTCGCCGCACATGCGCTCCGAACCGTGGATCGTCGCCGGCATGGCCAAGGCCACGCTGGGCAATCAGCCGATCGACTGGGAGTATGCGGTGGCCGACTACAACCGCATTCGTGACATGATCGCCGACGTGATCCCGGGTTTCACCGGCTTCAACCAACGCCTGCACAGCCCGGGCGGTTTCCACCTGGGCAACAATGCCGCCGATCGCAACTTCCGCACGGCCACGGGCAAGGCCCGCTTCATGCCCCACGCACTGCCGGAAGAGTTGGTCAACGCCAAGGTACTGGCGCGGGGTGACAAGCCCGACCTGATCCTGCAGACGCTGCGCTCGCATGACCAGTACAACACCACCCTGTATGGCCTGGATGACCGCTACCGCGGGGTGTTCGGCCTGCGTGAAGTGGTGTTCGTCAACGAGGCCGACATCCGCCGCCTGGGCTTCGAGCCGGGTGAGCAGGTGGACCTGGTGTCGCTGTGGGAGGATGGCGTGGAGCGGCGGGTGTCGGGGTTCCGCCTGGTGGCGTATGACGTGCCTGAGGGGCAGGCGGCGGCGTATTACCCGGAGACCAACCCACTGGTGCCGCTGGAAAGTTATGGCGAGGGGACCTACACCCCGACCTCGAAATTTGTGGCCATCAAGGTCGAGAAAGCCAAGGCGGGGAACCGCATTGCCGCGGTGTTGGCTTCGGATTGACCGGTTGCCTGAGCTGGCCTCTTCGCGGCACAAGGCCGCTCCTACAGGTGATCGCATTCCCCTGTAGGAGCGGCCTTGTGCCGCGAATGGGCTGCAAAGCAGTCCTTGATCACCGATGCACCGGGTAGGCCGTGGTGTATTTCATCTGCTCCATGGCAAAACTGGAGGTGATGTTGGACAGCCCATCGGTACGGGTAATCAGCTTTTTGTAGAACCGGTCATACGCCGCAATATCCCCCACCACCACCCGCAGCATGTAATCCCAGTCCCCCGACATGCGGTAAAACTCCATCACTTCCTCGAACCCGGTCACGGTCGCGGCAAACTGCTCCAGCCAGGCGCTGTCGTGGCGCTGGGTCTTGAGCTGGACGAACACCGTCAGCCCCAGCCCTAGCCGTTCGGGGTCCAGCAGGGCGACACGGCCAAGTATGTAGCCTTCTTCTTCCAGGCGCTTGACCCGCTTCCAGCACGGCGTGGTGGACAGGTTGACGGCCTCGGCCAGGTCCTTGAGCGAGATCGAGGCATCGCGCTGTAGCAGGGTAAGAATGTGCTGGTCGAAACTGTCCATATCGCGCGCGAGCCGTGTAGAAAAATTTTTCACAGATTACCCCAAGGCCAGAAGATTTGGGTTGTGCGATAGTTGCAGCCTTCACTCTGCCAATGGGCCTGACCATGTCCGACAAGCCGCGCAATTTCGCCACCCGTACCATTCACGCCGGCGAGCAGTTCAGCGTCGCCGAAAACGCCATCTTCCCGGCCATCGTCACCGCCAGCTCGTTCACCAAGCGCAGCCTGGACGACAAGCCGGAATACTCCTACAGCCGGGTCGGCAACCCCACCCGGCATGCCTACGAAACCTGTGTCGCCGCCCTGGAGGAAGGCGTGGGCGCGGTGGCCTGTGCCTCGGGGGTGAATGCCACTGCGACGGTGCTGGAGCTGCTGCCCAAGGATTCCCATGTGGTAGTGATGAACGGCGTGTATGGCGGCACCTTCCGCATCCTGGAAGACTACCGCAGCCGTACCTCGGGCCTGACCACCACCTATGTCGACCTCAACGATCTTGAGGCCGTGGCCGCCGCCATCAAGCCGGAAACCCAGCTGATCTGGATCGAGTCGCCGACCAACCCGTTGCTGCACCTGGTCGACATCAAGGCCGTGTGCGACCTGGCCAGGGCGCGGGGTATCCTTACCTGCATCGACAACACCTTCTGCTCACCGTGGAACCAGCGCCCGATCACCCTGGGCGTGGACCTGGTGATGCACTCGGCCAGCAAGTACATCGGCGGCCACTCCGACCTGACCGGTGGCGTGGTAGTGGCGGCCAATGATGCGCTGCTGGCGCGCCTGCGCCGCATCAGCATGGCGATTGGCGCGGTGCAGGGGCCGTTCGACTGCTACCTAGCCCTGCGCGGCCTGAAAACCCTGGATGTGCGCATGGAACGCCAATGCAGCAACGCCCTGCAGGTGGCACGCTTCCTCGAAGGGCATGCGCAGATCGAGCAGGTGTATTACCCGGGGCTGGAAAGCCACCCCCAGCATGAACTGTGCAAACGCCAGATGCGCAGTGGCGGGGCGGTGGTGGCGATGAAGGTCAAGGGTGACAGGGCTGCGCTCAACCGCCTGGTGGAGGCGTTGCAGATTTTTGTGCTGGCGGACTCGCTGGGCGGGGTGGAGAGCATGATCAACCACTCGTGGACCATGTCGCACTGCTCGCTGAGCCCGGAGCAGAAAGGCGTGATGGGGATCAGCGAGAACCTGCTGCGGCTGTCGATGGGGATCGAGGATTACCGCGACCTGATCGAGGACCTGGATGGTGCACTGAAAGCCCTGGCTGCAGTGTAAGGGCTGCTGGCCTCTTCGCGGGTGAACCCGCTCCCACAGGTACTGCATTGCTTGCAGGCTTGGTGCTGTACCTGTGGGAGGGGTTGTTGCCGGGTTGACCTATTCACAGGTAATTCACTTCCCTCAGGTGTTGCGCGGTCCCTGTGGGAGCGGGTTTACCCGCGAAGAGGCCCTTGGATTCAATGAATGCTTGTCAGGATTTGGGCGGATGGATGATCCGTTCGATCTTGTCCTTGATCAGCAACCGTTCCTTGCGCAGCCGGTTGACGGCGTCGTCGTTGGTACCGTTGCCTTCGGCGGCGACCACCTCCTTGTCCTTGGCGTTGTATTCCTTGTGCAGCGTGTGCAGCGTCGGGTCCTTGTCTATGAGCGCCTGGAATGCATCAGCGGTAACGTGCAGGTCAGCGAGCAGATCATGCGGAACTGGCATTTCTTCACCTCTGTCAGGGTTGTCGGTAAGGTCCTGACCACTGAGGATAGCCGCGTTTGCGCAGGCTTGTGACGGCTGCCAGGCTGAATGCCAGCTGAACCGCTGTCAGGTAATTGATAAAAGACGCAGCTTCACTAAATTGTTACCGTCCTTTTCACGAAAAATTGATGACGCGCTTTCTAGAGTTCGCCCAACTTTCCCGCGGTGCCATGCGGCCTGGGGGTTGATAATCACTCTTGATTGCGAACACTGATGCTCAACTTCAAATCCCTGCGGACTGAATGGGTCACGCTGCTGGCCAGCCTTTACCTGCTGATTGGCTTCAACATGTTCCTTTGGGAGCATCTGCAAGCGGTCGTGCCCGCCGGCCTGTCGGGGCTGTGGCTGAGCCTGGCATTTGCCGTGCTGATGTTGTTTGCCTTCAATTTGATCCTCACCTTGTTTGCCTTCCGCTATATATTGAAGCCGTTACTTATCGTGTTGTTCATGAGTGGAGCCGGTGTGGCTTACTTCATGAACCAGTACGGTGTACTTATTGATGCCGGCATGTTCCGCAATATGGCGGAGACCAATGTTGCAGAAGTGCGCGACTTGATGTCGCTGAAGTTTGCTGCCTATATCCTGCTGCTGGGTGTATTGCCTTCGGTGCTGCTGTGGAAAGCGCCTGTCGCCTACCGCCCCTGGCACCGTGAGCTGCTGGGCAAGCTGGTGGTCAGTGGTGCCTGTGTGGTGGCCCTTGGCTCGGTAGCGCTGATCAACTATCAAGGCTTGTCATCGCTGTTTCGCAACCACCACGAACTGCGTCTGATGCTGACCCCGAGCAATATCGTCGGGGCCTCCATTGGTTATGTCAGCGAGCGAGTCGGTACTGCTTCGCGCCCGTTCCAGCACTATGGCGAAGATGCCAAGCGTGATGCCGCCTGGCAAAAACATGAGCGCAAGTCGCTGACAGTGCTGGTGGTGGGTGAAAGTGCCCGTGCAGACCATTTCGGCGTGCTGGGCTATGACCGCGATACCACGCCGAAACTGGCCAGGGAACAGGGCCTGCTGGCGTTTTCCGACGTGCACTCGTGCGGTACGGAAACGGCAGTTTCGGTGCCGTGCATGTTCTCGGGCATGAAGCGCAAGGATTACGACGCCCGCGTGGCGAAGAACCGCGAAGGGCTGCTGGACATCCTTCAGCGTGCCGGCCTGGCCGTGCAATGGCGTGACAACCAGTCAGGCTGCAAGGGTACCTGCGACCGCGTGCAGTTCATTGATGTCAGCAACCTCAAGGACCCCCAGCTGTGCGCCAATGGCGAATGCCATGACCAGATCCTGCTGCAAGGCCTGGACGAGCTGATCGACAACCTCGACAAGGATACCGTGCTGGTGCTGCACCAGATGGGCAGCCACGGCCCGGAATACTTCAAGCGCTACCCCAATGGCGGCGAGCGCTTCACGCCGGTGTGCCAGAGCAACGCGCTCAACCAGTGCAGCGAGCAGGAAATCATCAACGGCTACGACAACACCCTGGCCTATACCGACAAGGTGCTGGCGTCGCTGATCGACACCTTGCGCAGCAAACAGGACAAAGTCGACACGGCCATGATCTACCTGTCCGACCATGGCGAGTCGCTGGGCGAGTACAACCTGTTCCTGCACGGCACGCCTTACGCCATCGCCCCAGAGCAGCAGAAGCACGTGCCGCTGCTGACCTGGTTCTCCGACAGCTACAAGGAAGACTTCGGCCTCGACACCGACTGCCTGGCCAAGCTCAGCGATGCCCCACTGTCGCAGGACAACCTGTTCCACTCCATGCTCGGCCTGTTGCAGGTGCACACCGAGCTCTACCAGCAGTCGCTGGACCTGTTCGCCAGCTGCCGGCCTTGGCTGGCGGCCAAGCGCTGAATGCATGGCTGTACCTCCCCCTGTAGGAGCAGCCTTGTGCTGCGAAGAGGCCGGTACAGCCAGCCCATTACCAGAATGCCTGCACCGGCCCTTTCGCAGCACAAGGCTGCTCCTACAAAAAAGGGCCGGTTTGCAGCGCCGTTTATCTACTCCAGGGATGGCGCAGGTTTCACCAGCAGTGCCCGCGCCGTATATACTGCGCGCCAATGTTAGTGGGAGAGCCTCGTGGCCATCGAAATTCACTGGATCCGTGACGACCAGAGCCTGGCCGAACACTGCCGCGACTGGCACCAACTGCCCTTTGTCGCCGTCGACACCGAATTCATGCGGGTCGACACCTTTTACCCGAAAGCCGGGCTGATTCAGATCGGTGACGGCCAGCGGGCCTTCCTGATCGACCCGCTGTTGATCGGCAACTGGCAGCCCTTGGCCGACCTGCTGGAAGACAGTGGCGTGGTCAAGGTGCTGCACGCCTGCAGCGAAGACCTTGAAGTGCTGCTGCGCCTGACCGGCAAGCTGCCGCAGCCGCTGTTCGACACCCAGCTGGCTGCCGGTTACCTGAACCTGGGCTTCAGCATGGGCTATTCGCGCCTGGTGCAAGAGGTGCTGGGTATCGAGCTGCCCAAGGGCGAGACCCGTTCCGACTGGCTGCAGCGCCCGCTCTCGGAAACCCAGGTCAGCTACGCTGCCGAGGATGCCGTGCACCTGGCCGAGCTGTTCACCGCGCTGCGCCCGCGCTTGTCCGACGACAAGTACGCCTGGGTGCTGGAGGACGGTGCCGAACTGGTGGCCGCATTGCGTCGTGAAGTCGAGCCCGAAAGCCTGTACCGCGACGTCAAGCTCGCCTGGAAGTTGGCCCCCCAGCAACTGGCGGTGCTGCGTGAACTGTGCGCCTGGCGCGAGCGCGAAGCGCGCAACCGCGATGTGCCGCGTAACCGCATCCTCAAGGAACACTCGTTGTGGCCCATGGCCAAGAGCCAGCCAGGCAACCTGTCGGCGCTGGCCAAGATCGACGAGATGCACCCGCGCACCATTCGTCAGGACGGTGAGTTTCTCATCCAGCTGATCAAGCGCGCCGGTAGTCTGCCAGCGGAGCAGTGGCCAGCGCCATTGCCCGAGCCATTGCCGATCGAGGCCGCCGGCGTCCTCAAGCAGCTGCGTGCCATCGGCCAGGCCGAAGGTGAGCGCCTGGGCATTGCCCCCGAGCTGATGCTGCGCAAGAAAGCCCTGGAGGCGCTGCTCAAGAGTGGCTACCCCAATGGCCCTTATCAACTGCCCGATTCGCTGCGCGGCTGGCGCCGTGAGCGCATGGGCCAGGCCCTGCTGGACAACCTCGCAGGTGCCGGAGAGACCCGATGAAACGCATTTGCTCGATCTACAAGAGCCCCCGCAAGAACGAAATGTACCTCTACGTGCTCAAGGCCGACGGCCTGGAGCGCGTGCCCGAAGGGCTGCTGCCGGCCTTCGGTACCCCCATCCACGCGTTTGACCTGGTGCTCAGCCCCGAGCGCAAGCTGGCCCGCGAGGACATCACCAAGGTGTTGGAAAACCTCGACAACCAGGGCTACCACCTGCAGATGCCGCCGCTGGAAGATGAGTACATCGAGCACCTGCCCGAAGAGCTGCTGCGCCGTAACGACCCGGTCTGACCATGCGTGTACTGATTGCTGAGCATGAGCATGCTCGATACGCCGGGCTATTGCGTGAAACAGCGCCTGAAGTGGAAATCCTGACCAGCGGTGACTCCGCCGAACTGGCGCAGCAGGCATCGCAGTGCACGGTGTGGCTGGGCCAGCCGGACCTGCTGGCAAGCTTGCTGCGCCAGGGCCTCAAGCCGCAGTGGATGCAATCGACGTGGGCCGGTATCACGCCGTTGCTGGCCGACGGCCTGCCGCGTGACTATCGCCTGACCCGTGCGGTGGGCATTTTCGGCCAGGTGATGGCCGAGTACATGCTGACCTACATGCTTGGTCATGAGCGCGAGGTGCTGTCGCGCCTGGTCAGCCAGGTCGAGCGGCGCTGGGATGACCGCCCGGGGCGCACGCTGGAAGGGCGCAAAGTGCTGATTGTCGGCACCGGCGACATTGGCCAGCGTGTGGCCGAGTTCCTGCAACCGTTTGGTGTGGTGCTGTACGGTGTGGCCAGCACCGCCCGGGAACAGGCACCGTTCGTCGAGGTGGCGGCCCTGGCCGACTTGCCGCGCATGGTTGGCCAGGTCGACTACGTGATCAACCTGCTGCCGGACACCCCGGCTACCCATGACCTGTATGACGCGGCGCTGTTCAAGTGCTTCCTGCCCACGGCGTTGTTCATCAATGCCGGGCGTGGCGTGGCTGTGGTCGATGCCGACCTGGTCGAAGCGCTGAAGGAAGGCCATCTGGCCGGTGCGGTGATTGATGTCTGCCGGCAGGAACCACTACCCAAACAACATCCGTTCTGGACCGCCTGGGGGCTGTTGCTGACCGGGCACAGCTCGGCACCCACCTCGCCGGCGGCGATGGTGCGGTTGTTTGTCGAGAATGTGCGGGCTTATGAAGCGGGGCAGGGGTTGCGTGGGGAAGTGGACTTCGTCAAGGGCTACTGATTTGTAGTGCCGGTATTGGCCTCTTCGCAGCACAAGGCTGCTCCTACCCGGCGATGGAGATCCTGTAGGAGCAGCCTTGTGCTGCGAAGAGGCCAGTGCAGCCTACACAGGCCTTACAGGCTGAAATCACCCTCGGCAGCCAGCTCGCTCAACGGCTTGCGCGGGCTTGGCACTTCACGCGACTGCAGCGCTTCATCCAGGCTGGCCTTGTCACCCAGCTTGCCAATCGCCACCATGGCATGCAGCACGTAGCCCTCGGGAACCTTCAGTTCCTGACGCGCCAGGTCCTGGTCGAATCCGGCCATGCCATGGGTATGCCAGCCGCTGATGCTGGCCTGCAGGGCCAGGTGGCCCCAGGCGGAACCTGTGTCGAAGGTGTGCCACAGCGCCGGTTTTTCTTCTGTGGCGCCCGGGGCTGCAAAGGTGGTCTTGGAAATGATCAGCACCAGCGCCGAGGCTTGTTGCGCCCAGCTGCGGTTGAACGGCACCAGCAGGTTCAGGTAGCGCTCCCAGTTCGGCGTGTCGCGACGTGCATACAGGAAGCGCCAAGGCTGCGAGTTGTACGCCGACGGTGCCCAGCGTGCGGCTTCCAGGAAGCTCAGCAGGGTTTCTTCGCTGATCGGCTCGGCGGTGAAGGCGCGTGGCGACCAGCGGTTGATGAACTGTTCGTTGATGGCGTAATCGGCAATGCGGGGGGTGGCGCTCATGACAGCTCCTGCAAACGTACGGGAAAGCGGCACGCTACTGCGTCCCGTCGCGACTGACAAGCGGTCTGGCTTTGCCGAAGGCCAGGCTCTAGACTGGCGCCGCCGCGCGCCGTGGCCCCAAGATGAATGCAGGAAACCGTGTGATGATCGCTGAAAACGCGCCGTTCTGGCGGCGCAAGACCCTCGAACAACTCAGCCCGCAAGAGTGGGAGTCGCTGTGCGACGGCTGCGGCCTGTGCTGCCTGCAAAAGCTCGAGGACGAAGACGACAATAGCGTCTATTACACGCGTATCGCCTGCAAGTTGCTGGACATGGATACCTGCCAGTGCAGCGACTACCCCAACCGCTTCGCGCATGTACCGGACTGCATCCAGCTCACCCCGGGCAAGGCCGACCAGTTCACGTGGCTGCCAAGCACCTGCGGTTATCGCCTGGTCAGCGAGGGCAAGGACCTGCCGGCCTGGCACCATCTTGTCTGTGGCGATCGCCAGCAGGTCCATGAACAGCGCATTTCCCAGGCGGGGCGTATGCTCAGGGAGCAGGATGTGCACGAAGACGACTGGGAAGACCACCTGATCTTCCGCGCCAGCTGACCGGCGCGGCCCGCTGCCACGGGGAAACAAGGAGTTTCTGTATGCGTTGCCAGCTGTTCTTGCTGTTGGGCCTGATGGCCAGTTCGCCAGCCTGGGCGAAAAAGGTCGACCTTGACTACCAGGTGCGCCTGTTGCCCGCCAGTGGCCAGGCGGAAGTCCGCCTGACCCTGGCAGAAGGCAGTGCTGTGCGCAGCCTCGACTTCGACCTGGGCAAGGCGGGTGCCTTCAGCGGCTTCCAGGCTGATGGCCAATGGCAACTCAAGGGCCAGCGTGGCGTGTGGCAGCCGGCGGCTGGCAAGACCAGCCTCAGCTACCGCGTGCAGCTGGACCAGCAGCTCGCCAGCGGTGCCTATTCCTCACGTATTACCCCGCACTGGGCGCTGTTCCTCGGCGACCAGCTGGTACCGCCTGCGCGGCTTGACCAGCAAGATGGCACCGAGCTGGTGGCGCGCCTGGCGTTCGACTTGCCCGAGGGCTGGAAGAGTATCGAGACCTCCTGGCCACGCATTGGCAAGGACAAATTCCGCATTGACAACGTTTCACGCCTGTTCGACCGCCCGACTGGCTGGATGCTGGCCGGCGACCTGGGTAGCCGCCGTGCCCGCCTGGGCGATACCGAGGTCACCGTGGCCGCGCCGGTGGGGCAGGGCATGCGGCGCATGGACAGCCTGACCTTGCTGACCTACGTCTGGCCGCAGCTGCAGGCGGTGTTCCCGCGCAACCCGCCAAAGCTGCTGCTGGTCGGTGCCCGTGACGGCATGTGGCGCGGGGCAATGGCCGCGCAGGGTTCGCTGTACCTGCACAGCGCCCGGCCGATGGTGAGCGAGAACGGCAGCAGCCCGTTACTGCGCGAAGTGGTGCAGCTGTTTGCGCAGATCCGTGGGCGCGACGGCAATGACTGGCTGGTGGAAAGCCTGACCGACTACTACGCCAGCGAGTTGCTGCGCCGTTCGGGCGGGGTCAGCGATGACCGCTACCAGGCCTGGCAGGCGCGCCTGAGCAAGCAGGGCGCCAAGGTCACCCAGCTCAAGGGCGAACGCGCAAGCCCGGCCCAGGTAGCCCGCGGGGTAATCCTGCTACAGGCACTGGACAAGGAAATCCGCATTCATACCCAGGCCAAGCGTTCGCTGGACGATGTGGTGCGCGGGCTGATGCGGCTGCCCAGCGTAACCACCGAAGAGTTCGTGCAAATCAGCGAGAACGTGCTGGGCCGCAAGTCCGAGGTACTACAAAGCAAGGCGTTGCGCTAGACGTCCCTGCCGGCTGCACCTCGAACACTGTGCGGCACCTGTGGAAGCGGGCTTGCCCCGCGAAGAGGCCGGTCCAGGCGATAAAAAGATCAGCTGTCAGCCAACGGATCCTTACCGGTCACCGTCACTCCCCTCGTCGCCGCCTTGGCACTGGCCTTCAACGCCTCCAGCTCCGCCGCACTGCGTTCAATATCCGAACGCAACCGGTGGTACTCCTGCCGATGCCGCTGCCACCACGCCTTGGTCGAGCAATGCCCGCTGACCCCGCGTGCCACCGCAATACCGCCCACCACCATCTGCAGCAAGCCGACCAGCCCGCCATGGCGCAGCCCCTTGCTGAGCATCAGCGCCCCGCCGGCCAGCGAACTGACCCGCTCCAGACCATGAACATTATGCTGCGAAGCCGCAGCAGCGTGGATATCGAGCATGGCAAGACCTCCGTGTGAAATGTAAGCAGCTGACCTGCCGGAGGCCGCCGGCGTTCATTCGGGTCGCCCAGCGGCGCCAAAAGTGCTCGCTGTGTCGCATTTGGCCAATTACCTGTCTGGTTTGGCAATGCACCCCCAAGGGTGTTTAATCAAACCCCGGGAGCCGCTGTAGCCCTTGAAAACAAAGGGCCAGGCAGTTTTCACCGTTCATCGAGAATGCTGTAGACACATTGTCTAACAGTGCCCTATAGTCGTTATACAAATAGTAGACACAGCTCTATGACAACAAAGAAGGCCGCCATGAAAGCCACCGTCCAACCACTCGCTGCAGAAGTGCCGCAGGACCGCAAAGCCGTCCTCGCCGAAGCACTGCGCCGCCGGATCATGAGCATGGAACTGGCCCCGGGCGCCGTGGTGGACGAACTGGCCCTGTGCGACGAGTTTGGCCTGTCGCGCCCCCCGGTCCGCGAGCTGCTGCGCCAGATTGCCGCTGAAGGCTACATCGAGCTGGAAGCCAACCGCGCGCCACGCGTCGCCGCCATGAATCACGAGTCGCTGCACAGCTTCTACGTTGCGGCGCCGCTTATCTACGTGGCCACTACCCAGCTGGCCGCCACTTACGCCAGCGCTGAAGAAATCGAGGTGCTCAAGGCTATCCAGGCCCAGTTCCGTCAGGCCATCGAAGAACGCGACGTTGAAAACCGCGTGCTCTACAACGACGCCTTCCACCTGGAAATCGGCAAGATGGCGCACAACGACTACCTGATGCCGAGCCTGCGTCGCCTGCTGATCGATCACACCCGATTGGGCAAGATCTTCTATCGCCATCCCACTACCGATGACATGCAGCGCGACCTCGAAATCGCCTGCGAGCAGCACGAGCAGATGATTCAGGCCATCGAGCGCCGCGACCCGCAAGCGGCTGGCCAGCTGGTGCGCGATCACTTCGAACTGTCGCGCCGCCGCATGGCCGAGTACGCCGCGCCGCAAGGGCTGGATGTACCGATTCAGATATGAATTACCAAAGTCAGGCCACCGGCGTTGACCACCCGTCGACAACAAGATCCAGGTTAGTGAGATGACAAGAATAAGTTCGTTACCTGCCGATGATGCCACCTGTGGCTGGTACCACCTGAGCAAACCGCGTACGCCACGGCCGGCCCACAGTGGGCACAGCCAGGCGCGCTGGGTGGTGGTCGGCGCAGGCTTCACCGGGCTGGCTGCCGCGCGGCAGCTGGCAACGAACTTTCCGCATGACGAGATCGTACTGGTCGAAGCGCAGGAGGTTGGCTTCGGCACTTCCGGGCGCAACGCCGGCTTTGCCATCGACCTGCCGCACGATATCGGCGCCGAGGATTACATTGGTGACATCGACATCGCCAAGACGATCCTCAAGCTCAACCTGGGTGGGCAGCAATGCCTCAAGGACCTGATCGAGCGCTACAACATCGATTGCCAGTTCCGCCATTGCGGCAAATACCAGGCGGCCATCGAAGACCGCGGCATTGCCGTGCTGGATGCCTACCGCCGCGGCCTGGACAAACTGGGTCAACCCTACGAAGTGATCGAGGGCCGCGACCTGCCTGATCATATCGGCACGGATTTCTACCGCAAAGGCCTGTTCACGCCAGGCACAGCCTTGTTGCAACCCTCGGCGCTGGTCAAAGGCCTGGCCGATAGCCTGCCGTCCAACGTCTCGCTGTACGAGCACACACCGATCACCGACGTCGAGTACGGCGACAAGGTGGTGCTGCGCCACGCCAAGGGTTCGATCACCGCCGACAAGCTGGTGCTCACCACCAACGCCTTCGGCATGAGCTTCGGTTTCCTCAAGGGGCGCATGCTGCCGGTGTTTACCTACGCCAGTATCACCCGCCCGCTGACCGAGGAAGAACAGGCGCGCCTGGGCGGTAAACCCTACTGGGGCGTGATCCCGGCCGACCCGTTCGGCACCACCCTGCGCCGCACCGACAACCGCCTGCTGATCCGTAACAGCTTCAGCTACAACCCCGACGGCCGTAGCAACCGCAAATATCTGGAACGCTTTGTTCAGCGCCACCGCGAATCGTTCGCCCGGCGTTTTCCGATGTTGCCTGGGGTGAACTTTGAATATACCTGGGGCGGTGCGCTGGCACTGTCGCGCAACCACATGGGCTTCTTCGGCAAGTTGGCGCCTAATGTCGTCGGCGCACTGTGTTGTAACGGCCTGGGCGTTACCCGAGGCACGGTCACCGGCAAGTTGCTGGCCGACTGGCTGGCGGGCGACAAGCACGAACTGATCGAGTTTTTGCTCAATGCCCCAGGGCCTTGTGCAAACCCGCCGCAGCCCTTGGTTTCCTTGGGCTTGAACGCCAACCTGATGTGGGGGCAGTTCCGCGCTGGCAAAGAAAGCTGATCGCTGCCTGAGTTAGACCAAAGAGCATTTTACGTCGGCGTTAGTTGGCCGGCACGGGCACGGCTTGCCCGAATTTTATGATCGAGATGCGTCGTCCGATCACCCGGGGCTGAAGGCAGTTTTCAGTTTCGCGGACACGCTCGCCTTGAAAATGTGCATGTAGCCGAAATGGCAGGAACAACAATGACAAATCCGAATGTTTCGATTGAAGATGTACCGATCAACAACTTCCACCAATTGCTGACCTTGCGTTCTGGCGGCGGTTCGTTCGTCGATGGCTATGTACTGAGCATCATTGGCGTGGCCATGGTGCAGATGTCTGCAGGCCTGAGCCTGAACAGTTTCTGGCAGGGCATGATCGCCGCTTCGGCGTTGATCGGCATTTTCTTCGGTGGTTTTTTCGGCGGTTGGCTAACCGACCGCTTCGGCCGCAAACGCGTGTTTTTCGTTGGCCCGACCCTGTTTATCCTGGCCTCGGTCGCGCAGTTATGGGTGGAGTCGGCGCTGGTTCTGTTCCTGCTGCGGTTTGCCATCGGCATTGCCGTAGGCATCGAATACCCGGTTGCAACTTCGCTGCTGGTGGAGTTCCTGCCCAAGAAGAACCGTGGCCCGCGCCTGGCTACCCTGACGGTGTTGTGGTTTGCCGGCGCCGCTACCGCCTACCTGGCCGGTGAGGCCATCCTGCGCCAGGGTGGCGACGATGCCTGGCGCCTGGTGCTGGCCAGTGCTGCCGTCATTGGTGCGCTGCTGTTCGCCATCCGCCTGGGTACCCCGGAATCGCCGCGCTGGCTGATCAGCAAAGGCCGCTTGGCCGAGGCCGAGCAGGTGATCAAGCGCGTCTACGGCAACGGTTTTTCGCTGAACAACCTGCCGGAAGAGCCCAAGGCCCGCAAGCTGTCGTTCCTCAGCCTGCTGCACTCCGGCTACGGCAAACGCATGCTGTTCGTCACCATGTTCTGGACCTGCTCGGTGATCCCGGTATTCGCCGTGTACGCATTCGCCCCGAAAGTGCTGGGCGCGCTGAACCTGAAAGGTGACTGGGCATCGATCGGCTCCATCGCCATCACTTTCCTGTTCGTGGTGGGCTGCATCGTGGGCACCCGCCTGCTCAACACCCTCGGTCGGCGCACCACGCTGCTGCACAGCTTCTTCTGGTCTGGGCTGGCACTGCTGGGCCTGGGTGCCTTCAGCAATGGCAACGAGATGCTGATCCTGGTGCTGTTCGGTGCCTATGCCCTGTTCATCGGTGGCGCCCAAGTGCTGCAACTGGTGTACCCCAACGAATTGTTCCCTACTGAAATCCGTGCCGGCGCCGTGGGCGTGGGCACTTCCATGTCGCGGATCGGTGCTGCAGTCGGCACCTGGCTGGTGCCCATCGCGCTCGACAGCTATGGCATCGGCGCCACCATGTATGCCGCTGCCGCCGTGACCTTTGTCGGCCTGGCCTTCTCGGTCGCCCTGGCCCCGGAAACCCGTTCGCTGAACCTGCAACAAGCGGCTTCGTTGAGCTGAAACCTTAAGCCGCCGCGTGGTTGCGTGGCGACTCTTTACAACACTGAGCAACGCACTGGAGAACCTACCGTGAAATTCGAAGGCATCTACACCCCGGCAATCACCCCGCTGGCTGCGGACGGCTCGATCGACAAGGCGGCGTTCGCCGAGGTCCTCGAATACCTGGTCGAGTCGAAAATCCACGGCGTCATCATTGGTGGCTCCACCGGCGAGTACTACGCCCACACCACCCAGGAGCGCATCGAGCTGGCCGCCCAGGCCAAGGACGTGCTCAACGGCCGCCTGCCGCTGATCGTCGGTACCGGTGGCATCCGCACCGAAGACGCCGTGGCTTTCGCCCAGCACGCCAAGGAGATCAAGGCTGACGCGCTGCTGGTCGGCACACCGCCGTACGCCCTGCCGACCCAACAGGAAATCGCCTTGCACGTCAAAGCGGTCGACGCCGCTGCCGACCTGCCGATCATGCTCTACAACTACCCGGGCCGCATGAGCGTAAGCATGGGCGAAGAGTTCTTCGATGCCGTGGCTGATGTGAAGAACATCGTCGCCATCAAGGAAAGCTCCGGCGACATGGCCCAACTGCACCGCCTGGCCATCCATCGCCCGAACATCCAGCTGTCGTGCGGCTGGGACGACCAGGCCCTGGAGTTCTTCGCCTGGGGCGCCCAGAGCTGGGTCTGCGCCGGCTCCAACTTCATTCCGCGTGAGCACGTGGCCCTGTACGAGGCCTGCGTGATCGAAAAGAACTTTGCCAAAGGCCGCAAGATCATGGCCGCCATGATGCCGCTGATGGACTTCCTGGAAGGTGGCAAGTTCGTCCAGTCGATCAAGTACGGCTGCGCCCTCAATGGCTTGAGCACCGGTGGCGTGCGCAAGCCGCTGTACGACCTCGACGCTGGCGAGAAGCAGGAACTGCAACGTGTGGTCAGCGAACTGAAGGCCACCATCGCCCAGATTAAATAAGGAGGCTGGAAAAATGGCTGAATTGCTGAGCAAGGAACAATACGCGGCCATCGCCGCTGACCTGCAACTGCGCACCCAGGCATTCATCGACGGTGAATTCCGTGATGCCATCTCGGGCCGCACCTTCGTCACCACCAACCCGGCCACCGGCAAGCAACTGGCCGAAGTCGCCGCCTGTGACGTCAATGACGTCAACGTGGCCGTAGCGGCTGCCAAGCGTGTGTTCGAAGAGGGCACCTGGTCGAAGATGCAGCCGAACGACCGCAAGCACGTGTTGCAGAAGTTCGCCCAGCTGCTGGAAGACAACGCCCACGAACTGGCGGTGCTGGAAGCGCTGGACAGCGGCAAGCCGGTCAGCGAGTGCCAGACCGTCGATGTGCCGGAAACCATCCACACCATTCGCTGGCACGCCGAGCTGATCGACAAGATCTACGACGCCACTGCCCCGACCGGCAATGCTGCCGTGACCATGGTGGTGCGTGAAGCCATAGGCGTGGTCGGCCTGGTGCTGCCGTGGAACTTCCCGCTGCTGATGCTGGCCTGGAAGATCGCCCCGTCGCTCGCCGCCGGTTGCTCGATCGTGGTCAAGCCCGCCAAGGAAACCACCCTCAGCGCACTGCGCGTGGCCGAGCTGGCCCATGAGGCTGGTATTCCGGCCGGTGTGTTCAACCTGGTGCCTGGTGGTGGCCGTGAAGTGGGCGAGGCCATCGGCCGCCACATGGACATCCCGATGGTCAGCTTCACCGGCTCCACCGACACTGGCCGCCTGTTCCTGAAATACGCTGCCGAGTCCAACCTCAAGCGCATCGTCCTGGAGCTAGGTGGCAAGAACCCGGCCGTGGTCATGAACGACTGCGAAGACCTGGACGAAGTGGCCCAGTTCGTCACCGCCGGCGCGTTCTGGAACATGGGCGAGAACTGCTCTGCTTCTTCGCGCCTGATCGTGCACAAGGATGTGAAGGATGAGCTGCTGGGCCTGATGGCCAAGCACCTGAAGGACTGGAAACTGGGCGACCCGATGGACCCGGACAATCGCCTGGGCGCCATGGTGAGCAAGTCGCACTTCGAGAAGGTGAAGTCGTACCTGGAATACGCTGCCGAGCAAAAACTCAGCATTGTCCAGGGTGGCGAAACCGAGCAAGGCGTGTACGTGCAGCCGACCATCGTCGACAACGTGGGCCGCGACAACAAGCTGTTCGTGGAAGAAATCTTTGGCCCGGTGCTGAGCGTGACCAGCTTCGAGACCATCGATGAAGCCATCGAACTGGCCAACGACACCATCTACGGCCTGGCGGCTTCGGCGTACACCGGCAGCCTGCGCAATGCGTTGCGCCTGTCGCGGGAAATCCGCGCGGGGGTGGTCACGGTCAACTGCTTCGGCGAAGGTGACGTGACTACGCCGTTCGGTGGCTACAAAGAGTCTGGCTTTGGTGGGCGCGACAAGTCCATCTGGGCACACGACCAGTACACGGAGCTGAAGACCATCTGGATCAACGCTTCGTGATCTGAGCAAGAGCGGTGCTGTTCTGACGGAGTTCAGCACCTGGCCGCCCTGCTGTCGCAGTGGCGGCCTTTTTATTTGAACTTGGGCCCCGAGCGGGTATTCAGCCCTTTGGCCAAGCGGTCATACAGCACCACGTTCACTGTCGCCGCCAGGTTCATGCAGCCTTCGGTGGGGATGTAGATGGTTTCTTCGCACCACGCCCGCACTTCGGGGCTGAGGCTGCCGTCTTCCGGCCCGAAGATGTAGATGGCCCGGTCCGGGTGGGTATAGTCCGGCAGGGGGCGCGCACCTTCCACCAGCTCCACGGCCACCGGCGTACAGCCCAGCGGGATGATGCGCTGCAGGTCATCGATGCCGATCAACGGGATGTCGTAGTGCACGCGCTTGGTGTCGGTGACGAAGTCACGCGCGCGTTCGTAGCGTTTGCCGGTGTAGAACACCGAATTGACGCCATAGCAGCCCGCAGCGCGCATCACCGAGCCGACGTTTTCTGCCGACTTGGGGTTGAACAGGCCGATGCAGCTGTATCGTTTGTTTGCCACGTACCGGGGCCCTTCGCGAAAAAAGCGCGATTATACGGGCTGCCCGGTAGTAGCGGGGGCCGAATCGATAGTCAGTCTTTCTTCAACATGCCCGCCAGCGCGGCGAACGGGTTGTGGGTGGCCTTGGCGATGCTCGGCGTGCTGGTGGAGCCTTCGCTGAAGTACTGCTGGTCGGTGTAGCGCGAATGCTCGTTGTCGTGGCAGTACAGGCATAGCAGCTCCCAGTTGGAGCCGTCCTGCGGGTTGTTGTCGTGGTTGTGGTCACGGTGGTGCACGGTCAGCTCGCTCAGGCGCTTGCCGGCGAATTCGCGGGCGCAGCGGCCGCACACGTGCGGGTACATTCTCAGGGCCTTGTCGCGGTAGCCCATTTCCTTGTCACGCTTGGCATCGGCCAGGATGCGGTCGAGGCGCGCGGTGGCGGCGGCGGAAGAGGTGGAGCTCATGGTGTTTCCTTTGTTCTGATCAGGCAAATGACGGTTATGGCATTGAGTCTAGCGCGCTTGCAGGGCAGGCGGACAGGCGAAAGCGGTGATTTAGGCGTAGCCTGTAAGCAGGTTCCCGACAGGAGGTTGCTGATGTTTCACGCGATCCTCACCGCGTTGTTGATGGCTGGCCTGCCCATGGCCGAAGCTGCCAGCACGCCACCACGACTCACTACGCCAGTGCCTGGTGCACCGGGTACGCCCACGCCCACGCCATACCCGCAGATAACCCCGAGTACACCGCCCAAGGCCTACGACAGCCAGCCGGGGGCGCCCTTGTTGCCGCCAATGCCAGTGCCCGGGCCGCCCAAGGACCAGCCATTGCCGGGGGTGCGGCAAGACCCGCCGAAGCCGGCGGTGCAGGATGATTGAATACGGCGCGCCTGCACCGGCCGCTGTGGGAAGAACGCATGTGCGCAATGACAAGATCCACCGCAGTCCCTGTGGGAGCGGGTTCACCCGCGAACACGGGCGAAGCCCGTGCCAACCACCGCGGTGCCTTCTTCGCGGGTAAACCCGCTCCCACAGGGGCCGCGCGGGTGCTCGAATTTTATGCCACACCCAGCTCGCCAAACACGAACGCATATTCCAGCGCCACATCCTTCAACCCCTGGTACCGCCCGCTCATCCCGCCGTGCCCAGCCCCCATCTCGGTCTTGAGCAGCAGCAGGTTGTTGTCGGTCTTGCGCGTCCGCAAGCGCGCCACCCACTTGGCTGCTTCCCAGTACTGCACGCGGCTGTCGTTGTAGCCCGCTACCACCAGCATCGCCGGGTAGGCCTGCGCTTTTACATTTTCGTAGGGCGCATACGCCTTGATCCGCTCATACACCTCCGGCTCCTCCGGGTTGCCCCATTCGTCGTACTCGGTCACCGTCAGTGGCAGCTCGGGGTCGAGCATGGTGTTGAGCACGTCGACAAACGGCACTTCGGCAATCGCACAGCGGAACAGCTCGGGCCGCAGGTTCAGCACTGCGCCTATCAGCAGGCCGCCGGCGCTGCCGCCGCTGATGGCCAGCCGCTCGGCAGTAGTCACGCCCTCGGCAATCAGGTGCTCGGCGCAGGCGATGAAGTCGCTGAAGGTGTTGGGCTTGTGCTCCTGCTTGCCGGCGCGGTACCAGGCTTCGCCCAGCTCGCCGCCGCCGCGCACGTGGGCGATGGCAAAGGCCACGCCGCGTTCCAGCAGGCTCAGGCGGGCATGGGAGAACCACGGGTCGAGGCTTTCGCCATAGGCGCCGTAACCGTACAGGTACAGCGGCACGGTTTTGCCCAGGTCCTGGCGGCGACGCACCAGGCTGATCGGCACCTGGGTGCCGTCCGCGGCGGTTGCCCACAGGCGCTCGCTCACGTAGTCATCGGCATCGAACGCACCCAGCACCGGGGTTTCCTTGAGCACCGCCTGGGCGCCCGTGGCCAGCGCCAGCTGGCGCACCTGGGCTGGGCGGTTGAGCGCTTCGTAGCGCAGGCGTATGCGCGTACTGGCGAACTCCAGGCTGTCCTGCACGTACAGGCTGTAGGCAGCGTCGGGGAGTTCCACGCGGTAGGCCGGCAGGCCTTGCGGGCGAACTTCGATGATCGGCAGGCCGCCTTCGCGCAGGCTCAGGGTGAGGGCGCCGGCATTCAGGCTGAGGCCTTCGAGCATGATCGCATCGCGGTGTGCCACCAGCACCTGCCATTGTTCACGGCTGGGCACCGGTGTGACCGGGGCGTGGTACAGGGCGAAGTTGATACCGTCCTGGTTGGTGCGGATGAACCAGCGCCACTCGCCATCGAGCTGGCCATGGTCGGGGAAGTACTCATGGCCTTCGACACGCGGCGCCAGGCAGGTGAACGGCGCCTGTGGGGTTTCGGCGTCCAGTACCCAGGCCTCGCTGGTGGTCTTGCTGTTCAGCAGCAGCACCAGCTGGCACTCGGAACTGGTGCGGTAGCAGTGCAGGAAGAAGCGCCCGTCTGGTTCTTCGAACACCGTCGGCGCATCGTCGTTGCCCAGGGTGTGGCGGCGCAGGCGCCAAGGCCGGTGGGTGTCGTCCAGTTCGGCGAAGAACAGCGTCTGGCTGTCGTTGGCCCAGGTCAGGCTGCCGTCGCAGTCGTCGAAGGGCAGGGCGGTGATGCTGCCAGTGGCCAGGTCCTTGACGTACAGGGTGTAGATTTCATCGCCGCTGGTATCGAGGCTGTAGGCCAGAAGGCGGTGGTCGGGGCTGACGTTAAACGCCCCCAGCGACAGGAAGCCGCCATTGGCCAGGGCGTTGGGGTCGAGCAGCAGCTGCTCCTGGCTTTCATCGACGGTGTTCGAGTCGTCGGCCGGGCGCGGGCAGCGGTAGTGGCGTGGGTATTCGTCGCCTGCGGTGGTGCGGGTGTAATACAGGTAAGGGCCCCAGGGTGCCGGCAGCGACAGGTCGGTTTCCAGGATGCGGCCCTTGATCTCTTCGAACAATTGCTCGCGCAACGGCGCCTGGTCGGCCAGGCAGGCTTCCTGGTAGGCGTTTTCGGCTTGCAGGTAGGCGAGTACCTCGGGGGTGTCGCGCTGCTGCAGCCAGGCGTACGGGTCGGCGGCGTTGTCGGCGTGGGCGATGGGCGGCTGAGGCTTGTTGGGCATTGGTGATCTCTTGGCTAGGGACAGGCAAACACTGTCTGCGCCCGGAAAAGTGTTTATCATAGGCATCTCTTTGCCTGGCTTGCACGAACACCATGACCGAGAACGACTACACCTTCGCCTGGGGCCTGTACGCCGTGGCCGCCCTGGGCTGCCTGCTGGTGGCCTTCAAGGTCACCGGCTGGATGTGGCGCTGGCTGCGCGAACCGCTGCGGGTGGTGCTGGCAGTGCTGCTGCTGACCCCGACCGTGGTCGACCCGGTCAAGGACAGCTTCGCCCCCGCCATCGCCATCACCGCCCTGGATGTCGCCTTCAAGGTCGGTAACAACGCCTGGCGTGCGGTGTCCGACTTCGCCATGTACGGCATGATCGCCTTCGGCCTGTATTTCCTCTTCGTGCTGCTGCGCTGGCCGCTGGAAAAGCGCGCCAACGAGCGCCGTGCGCAAGCCGAGGCCGCCGCCAAGCGCCAGGCGGACGAGGATAACCAGGTCGGCGGGCAAGCGCCCTTGGCCGCTGAGCGCGGCGACCGTTACCGCGACGACCCACGCCCTGCCGCACCCCGCGGCAATGGCCGGGTCGAGCCCCGTCTGTAAACGGAGGAGACACGCCTGTGTGCGAACTGCTGGGCATGAGTGCCAACGTCCCCACCGACATCGTTTTCAGCTTCACCGGCCTGATGCAGCGCGGTGGCCGTACCGGCCCGCACCGTGATGGCTGGGGTATCGGTTTCTACGAAGGCCGTGGCCTGCGCCTGTTCCAGGACCCGGCCGCGAGCAGCGAGTCGGAAGTGGCCAACCTGGTGCAGCGCTACCCGATCAAGAGCGAAGTGGTAATTGGCCATATCCGCCAGGCCAACGTCGGCCGGGTGTGCCTGTCCAACACCCACCCGTTCATGCGGGAAATGTGGGGCCGCAACTGGTGCTTCGCGCACAACGGGCAATTGGGCGACTTCAAGGGCCTGGCCAGCTTCTACCGGCCGGTGGGCGACACCGACAGCGAAGCGGCTTTCTGCGACCTGCTCAACCGCATCCGCAGTGCCTTCCCCGAGCCGGTGCCGGTGGAACAGCTGCTACCGGTGCTGGTCGAAGCCTGTGCCGGCTACCGTGGCCTGGGCGTGTTCAACTGCATGCTCAGCGACGGCGACTGGCTGTTCTGCTTCTGCTCGACCAAGCTGGTGCACATTACCCGCCGTGCGCCGTTTGGCGCCGCGCGGTTGAAGGATGTCGACCTGATCGTCGATTTTCATACCGAAACCACCCCCAACGACGTGGTCACGGTGATTGCCACCGAGGCCTTGACCGAGAACGAGACCTGGCACCGCTACGAGCCGGGTCAATGGGCCCTGTGGCGGCACGGCGAGTGCGTGGCGCACGGCCAGAGCTAAGGACGCTGCATGTTCAGAAGTTACCTGCGGTTGCTGCTGTTCACCTTCGGCCTGCTGGCCGGTATCCAGGTCCCGGGGCTGGTCAAGGACTATAGCCAACGGGTGGAGGCGCACCTGTTCGAATCACGCGAGGCGCTTGATGGGTTCCGGCAAACGGCCGAGCGCTTCTTCAAGGGCGACTTGCAGGCGTTGCTGCAGCATTACCGCAGCAGTGACGACCCGGTGTTCAACAGTGATGCCAACAGCATCGAAAGCCTGATGATCCGCAACCAACTGCTGGAAAACGAATGGCAGGCGCTGCAAGGGCCTTGGGCCCAGCGTACCTGGCATGTGCTGGTGCAGGCCGACCCGCAGCTGCGCGAAGAAACGCTCAATGGTTACAGCTACCAGATCCTGCTGGTGCCCGAGGCGATTGGCTGGGGTGTTGGCGCGGGGTTTGTGCTGGCCTTCGTGGTCGAAAGCCTGTTGCTGGGGCTTGGCTGGGTGATCCTGGGCGGGCGGCGCAGGGCGGTGAAAGAAAGCTGGCGCTAGGCTGCACGGCGCCTGTGGGAGCGGCCCTTTCGCGACACAAGGCCGCTCCCACAAAGACCGCGTTAGCCGGTCAGATGAGTACTATCCGCTGGCCACCCACATCCCGCGCATACCGCTCCAGCACCTGTCTGCACACCCCGACCACTTCATCGACCAACGCCACCCCTGTCTGCCACGCCACCACCAGCTCCAGGCTAGGCGGCGGTTGCAGCCCTTGAAGCAACATCAGCTCACCCCGGCCCAACTCGGCATCCACTAATGCCGGCGGCAGAGCGCCAATGCCAAAGCCGTCGCGCAAAAGCCGGGTAATCGCCGCCACCGAGTTCACGCAGTTCAACCGCGGCGCCTCTGCCCCCGCAGCCTGCAGCAGGCTAAGCACCTCTTGGTGCGGCCGTGAATTTTTCGAGAAGGTAATGATGCGCTCGCGCCCAAGCTCGGCCAGCGACGCATAGTCCCGGTGCTGGTGAGAGCCGGCAGCCACTACCCAGCCCATCGGGTAGCGCGCCAGGTCCAGGCTGCGGATCGATTGCTCGCGCAGCAGGTCGGTCTGCAAAATCACGTCGAGAAAGCCCTTCTGCAACTGCTCGCGCAGGTTCAACGCGGTGTCGGCCACCAGTTCGATTTCCATCTGCGGGTAACGCTCGGTCAACTCGGCCACCAGCGCGCTCATCCAGGTGTGGATCACCGTGTCCATCACCCCGATGCGAATGCGCCCGACCTTTGCCCGGTCGCTGTCCAGCGACTGCTTCATGGCCTTGGCGGTTTCCAGCATGCGTTCGGCGTACTCCAGTACCTTGCCGCCTTCCGGGGTCAGGCTCACCCCGCGCGAATCGCGCAGCAACAGCTTCACACCAAGGTCTGCCTCCAGCGCGGCAATGCGGCTGGACACGGAAGCTTGGGTGGTGAACAGCTTTTCTGCCGTCAGGCGGAAGCTTTTCAGCCGGGCGACCCAGACGAAGGTTTCGAGGAAGCGAAGGTTCATGATCAGTTTTTCTTGTTCCAGACCGGCGGTTTTTATCGTTGGACTCAGTTGTCGCGGCCTCTGAACAATGGCACCCAGGCCGCGACGCTTTATGTCGCCCATAAAACAATACCAACAAGCCGAGGCATCCATGAACCCCACCGGCGTGCAGCAGCAGGTCAGTTCCCCACCTTCGTCCGGGCCTTTCGCCTGGTACCGCGACATCGACAAACAGCAACGACGCACCTTCTGGAGCTGCAAGATCGGCTATGGCCTGGACGGCATGGACACGCAGATGCTCAGTTTTGTCATCCCCACGCTGATCATGCTGTGGGGCATCACCACCACCGAAGCCGGGTTGATCCATACCAGCACGCTGATCGCCTCGGCCGTGGGCGGCTGGATCGCCGGAATCCTTTCCGACCGCATCGGCCGGGTGCGCACCCTGCAATTGACGGTGCTGTGGTTCGCTTTCTTTACCTTCCTTTGCGGCTTTGCCCAGAACTACGAACAGTTGCTGATCGCCCGGACCCTTATGGGCTTTGGCTTCGGTGGTGAATGGACCGCTGGCGCGGTGCTGATCGGCGAGGTGATCCGTGCCCAGGACCGTGGCAAGGCGGTGGGCATGGTGCAGTCCGGCTGGGCCATCGGCTGGGGCCTCACGGCGATTCTCTACGCGCTGCTGTTCTCCTGGCTGCCGCCAGAACAGGCCTGGCGCGCGCTGTTCCTGCTGGGGCTGGTACCGGCGGTGTTCGTGATCTTCGTGCGCCGCCTGGTCAAGGACCCGGAGGTGTACCGCGCGGCCAAGGCGGTGGAAAGCGCCGAGGCACCTTCGCACTTCTACGAAATCTTCGCCCCGGGCATGCTCTGGACCACCGTTCGGGCGTCGCTGCTGACCACTGGTGCACTGGGTGGCTACTACGCGATCACCTCGTGGCTGCCGACCTTCCTCAAGAACGAGCGCGGCCTGAGCGTGCTGGGTACCGGTGGCTACCTGGCCATGGTGATTGTCGGCTCGTACGTGGGCTATGTGGTCAGCGCGTACCTGTCCGATCTGCTGGGGCGCAAGAAGAACTTCATCCTGTTCGCCGTGGGTTCGTTCGTCATCGTGCTGCTGTACACGCAGCTGCCGGTCAGCGATGGCGTGATGCTGTGGCTGGGCTTCCCGCTGGGCTTCTTCGCCTCGGGCATCTTCAGCGGCATGGGGGCGTTTTTGACCGAACTGTTCCCTACGCGCATTCGTGGTTCGGGGCAGGGCTTCTGCTACAACATTGGCAAGGTCATTGCGGCGTTGTTCCCGTTGCTGATCGGCATGCTCGGCCAGAACGTGCCGCTGGGCGTAGGTATCGGGGTGTTCTCTGCAGTGTCCTACGGCATTGTGATCTTGGCGGCCCTGAGCCTGCCGGAAACACGCGGCAAACAGCTGCAGGCGCGGTAAGGTAAGCCTATGAACAACAACAAGGGAGACCCCGTGGTGGAACGCCTGCTACTCAATTGCGACATGGGCGAGAGTTTCGGCAGCTGGCGCATGGGCCTGGACGCCGAGGTAATGCCCTACATCGATTGCGCCAACATTGCCTGTGGCTACCACGCCGGCGACCCCGGCATCATGCGCCGCACCGTGGCCTTGGCGCTGGAGCATGGCGTGACTGTCGGCGCGCACCCTGCCTACCCGGACCTGGTCGGCTTCGGCCGCCGCTCCATGGCCTGCAGCCCCGAGGAAATCCGCGACCTGCTGCACTACCAGATCGGTGCGCTGGACGGCATCTGCAAAGTGCTGGGTGGCCGCGTGGCTTATGTGAAGCCCCATGGCGCGCTGTACAACGACATGATGGCCGACCCGCTCAAGCTGCGTACCGTACTGGAAGCTGTGGCGGCCTACGACAGCAACCTGCCTCTGATGCTGATGGCCACCGCCGACAACCGCGCCGCCCAGGCCCTGGGCGATGAAATCGGTGTGCCGCTGTGGTTCGAGGCGTTCGCCGACCGCGCCTACACCGCCAGCGGCCACCTGGTGTCGCGCCGTTTGCCTGGCGCGGTGCATCACGACCCGGCGTTGGTGGTGGAGCAGGCGGTGCGCCTGGCCCGTGGCGATACGCTGGTGGCGGACGATGGCAGCGCCCTGCGCCTGCAGGCCAGCACCCTCTGCGTGCATGGCGACAACGACAGTTCGGTGGCGGCGGTGCGGCAGATACGCCAGGCTCTCGACGCCCTGGAGCCGCAATGAAAGCGCGTATCGAAGTGGTGGCCATCGACAGCCTGATGGTGCGCCTGTTCGACCGGATCGACGAGGCCAACATGCCGTGGATGCTCGCCGCCAGCCAGCGCCTGAGCGGCGTGTTCGGCGAGCACCTGCTGGACCTGGTGCCGTCCTACACCACGCTGATGGTGCAGTTCGACCTGCCACCGGGCGAGGCGAGGGCGCTGATCAACCAGGCGCTGGAGGGTTTGCAGCCAGACACCGGCAGCGGCGGCCGGCGCCACGAGATCCCGGTGTGGTACGACGCCAGCGTCGGCCCTGAACTGCCTGTGCTGGCGGCCCGCAGCGGGTTGAGTGAAGCCGAGGTTGTGCGCTTGCACAGCGAACGTGATTATCCCGTGTTCGCCTTGGGCTTCGCCCCCGGTTTCGGTTTCATGGGCCTGGTCGACGAACGCCTGGCCAGCCCACGCCTGAGCACCCCGCGCAAGCGGGTGGCGGCGGGTAGCGTGGGCATCGCCGAGCGCCAGACGGCGGCGTATCCGGCGGTATCGCCGGGTGGCTGGAACCTGATCGGGCGCACGCCGGTGCGCCTGTTCGACCGTGACCGTGACGGCTACAGCCTGTTGCAACCCGGCGACCGGGTGCGTTTCGTGCCGGTTTCGCGCAGCGAGTTCCTGGCGATGGGCGGCGACGTGGAGGCCCAAGGATGAAGCAATTGAAGATCGAGGCCAGCACGCCGCTGTGCCAGTTGCAGGATGCCGGGCGCTTTGGCGTACGCCACCTGGGCGTGACCCAGGGCGGCGCGCTGGACTGGGTGGCGATGCACTGGGCCAACTGGCTGCTGGGCAACCCGTTGGGGGCGCCGGTGGTCGAGGTGGCGCTGGGTGGCTTTTGCATGGTGGCCGAACAGGATTGCGTGCTGGCCCTGGCCGGTGCCGACCTGGATGCCCGAGTCGATGACCAGCCTGTCGCGCCCTGGCGCAGCTTTGCCCTGGGCAAGGGCCAGCGCTTGACCCTGAAGCAGCCAAAGCAGGGTGTGCGGGCATACCTGGCGGCACCGGGCGGGTTTCTGGGCGAAGATGTACTGGGCAGTTGTGCCACGGTGGTACGTGAAGCACTGGGTGGCATCTGTGGCCAGGGTGCGGCGCTGGCCAAAGGCCAGGCGTTAGCGTTTACCGGTAGCGATGCAACCCTGCGCGAGGTGCCGCCAGCGCTGCGCCCGCAGTACGCAGAAAAGCCTGTGCTCGACCTGGTGATGGGCGCACAGATCGGTGATTTCAGCGGTACCAGCCTGTTCGAAGCCTTCAACCGGGAGTGGACGCTGGACAGCCGGGCTGACCGCATGGGCATCCGCCTGTTGGGGCCGCAGCTGGTTTACCAGGGGTCGCCGATGATTTCTGAAGGGATACCGCTGGGGGCGGTGCAGGTGCCGCCTGATGGGCAGCCGATTGTGTTGCTCAATGATCGCCAGACCATTGGCGGGTATCCGCGGCTGGGGGCGTTGACGCCGTTGGCGCTGGCGCAACTGGCGCAGTGCATGCCGGGGGCGGTGGTGCGGTTCAGGGCGGTGGTGCAGGATGAGGCCTGGCGGGAGCACCAGGTTTACCTGGGCCGTTGGTTGTAAGGCTGCTGGCCCTTTCGCGGGCTTGCCCGCTCCCACAGGTATTCCACAAAACTCAGGGTCTGTGGTGCACTTGTGGGAGCGGGCGAGCCCGCGAAAAGGCCGGCACCGGCAACATCACTTGGACAGGTAGCGCATCCCTTCTTCCAGCCCCTGCAAGGTCAGCGGGTACATCTTGTCCTCGATCAGGTCCCGCACCAGATGGGTCGATGCGGTGTAGTCCCAGGCCTGCTTGGGGTAAGGGTTGATCCAGATGATCTTCTTGAATTTTTCCATGAAGCGCTGCAGCCACACATACCCGGCCTCTTCGTTCCAGTGCTCCACGCTGCCGCCCGGCTGGGTGATTTCGTAGGGCGCCATGGCCGCATCGCCGACGAACACCACTTTGTAGTCGTCGCCATACTTGTGCAGCAGGTCGAAGGTGGAATAGCGCTCCGAGGTGCGGCGCAGGTTGTTCTTCCACACCGACTCGTACACGCAGTTGTGGAAGTAGTAGTACTCCAGGTGCTTGAACTCGGTCTTGCAGGCCGAGAACAGCTCTTCGCAAACCTTGATGTGGGCGTCCATCGAGCCGCCGATGTCGAACAGCAACAGCAGCTTTACCGTATTGCGCCGCTCGGGGCGCATCTGGATGTTCAGCAAGCCGGCGTCGCGTGCGGTATGGTCGATGGTGCCGTCGATATCCAGCTCTTCGGCGGCGCCTTCACGGGCGAACTTGCGCAGCCGGCGCAGGGCCAGCTTGATGTTGCGCGTGCCCAGTTCAACCTGGTCGTCGAGGTTCTTGTACTCGCGCTGGTCCCACACCTTTACCGCCTTGCCCTGGCGTTTGCCTGCCTCGCCCACGCGGATGCCTTCGGGGTTGAAACCACCCGAGCCGAACGGGCTGGTGCCGCCGGTGCCGACCCACTTGTTACCGCCGGCATGGCGTTCCTTTTGCTCCTCAAGGCGTTTCTTGAATTCCTCGATCAGCTTGTCCAGGCCACCCAGGGACTGGATCTGCGCACGCTCTTCATCCGTGAGCGAACGCTCGAACTCCTTGCGCAACCAGTCTTCGGGGATCAGCGCCTCGATGTGGCGGTCGAGGTTTTCCAGGCCTTTGAAGTAGGCAGCGAAGGCCCGGTCGAACTTGTCGAAATGGCGTTCGTCCTTCACCAGGATGGCGCGCGCGAGGTAGTAGAATTCGTCCATGTCGGCGAACACCACATGCTTTTGCAGGGCCTGGTGAAGGTCCAGCAACTCGCGTACCGACACCGGCACCTTGGCCGCGCGCATTTCATTGAACAGGTTGAGCAGCATGGCCCGGCTCCTGTCAGCGGTTGCCGCGCCGGCTCATGAAGGCCAGGCGCTCCAGCAACTGCACGTCTTGCTCGTTTTTTACCAGCGCGCCGGCCAGCGGCGGGATGGCCTTGGTCGGATCGCGCTCGCGCAGTACGGCTTCACCGATGTTGTCGGCCATCAGCAGCTTGAGCCAGTCGACCAGCTCGGAGGTGGACGGTTTTTTCTTCAGGCCCGGCACCTTGCGCACGTCGAAGAACACATCCAGGGCTTCGCTGACCAGCGACTGGCTGATGTTCGGGTAGTGCACGTCGACGATCTGCTGCAGCGTGGTGCGGTCGGGGAAGGCGATGTAGTGGAAGAAGCAGCGGCGCAGGAACGCGTCCGGCAGCTCTTTTTCGTTGTTGGAGGTAATAATGATGATCGGGCGCTGTCTGGCCTTGATGGTCTCGTCAATTTCGTAGACGTAGAACTCCATCTTGTCCAACTCTTGCAGCAGGTCGTTGGGGAACTCGATGTCGGCCTTGTCGATTTCGTCGATCAGCAGGATGACCCGCTCATCAGCCTCGAAAGCCTCCCACAGCTTGCCCTTTTTCAGGTAATTGCGCACATCGTGCACCTTGTCCACGCCCAGCTGCGAGTCACGCAGGCGGCTGACCGCGTCGTACTCGTACAGGCCCTGGTGGGCCTTGGTGGTGGACTTGATGTGCCAGGTGATCAGCCGCGCGCCGAACGAGGCCGCCAGCTGCTCGGCAAGCATGGTCTTGCCGGTGCCGGGCTCGCCCTTGACCAGCAGCGGGCGTTCGAGGGTGATGGCCGCGTTTACCGCCAGTTTCAGGTCGTCTGTGGCGACGTAGTCGCGGGTGCCTTCGAACTTCATGGGTCTGTCCTCTGCCGTATGCCTGTCAGGGCCTCTTCGCGGGCACGCCCGCGAAAGGCCCAACACCTGTTTTCGATTTGTTACCGACTATAACGCGGGGTTGAGCGGCTGGAAACGCAGACCGGGTATTCAGTCCCTGAATGCCCCGTCACGCCCACTCAGTCGGAATCCGGCGCCCCTCGCTCGTATCGGGCATTGAACGCCTGGATAAACCCGTTGCGCAGGATTTGCAAAAACGCCTCGAAGGCGCTGATATCCTGCTTGCGCACGCTGCCACTCAGCTCCACCCGGGTGGCAAACTGGTTTTTCGGCTGGTTTTTCAGCACCGTCTCGGTCGCCCCCACCACCGCTTCCCACACCGAGCGGAAGAAGCCCTTGTCCTTTTCCTCGACGTCCTGTTGCCAGTCGAACACATCGACATCACGCAGCAGCGGCTTTATGTAGCCGTTTAGCCGGCCGTTTTCCGCCTGCGCCTCGATGACCACGTCCCCGTGACCGGCATTGAAATCGAATTTGCCATAGGCGCTGGCGAAGTCGTTCAGTTTGCGTAGCTCGATGCCGGTGGCGCGCAGCCTGAATTCGAAGTCATCGAAATCACTGAACGGGTCGAACGTGGCACGGCTTTCTACCTTCGCATCGCCCGCGATCAGGGCAGTACCTTCGAAACTCGCATCGCGACGGCCTTTGGGGTCTCGAACATTGGTCAGGTTGCGGATGTTGGCGTTCAGCCGGGTGGCCTTGAGGTCGACCGGTGGCTTGGAGTTGAAGTTGCGGAACGTCAGCACGCCATTGTCGATGCGCACTTCGTTGAGCGTGATGGGCAGCAGTTTTTCCAGTTGCTGGCGCCAGTCGGTACCCCGGCCAGTCTGCGACGCTTGCTTGGTGCCACCGTCGACGAAGTTCAGCTCCGGGCGCACGAAGGTCACTTCGGCCACTACCGCTCTGTCGGACCACAGCGAATGCCAGCTCACCGAAAGGTCGATCAGCGGCGCGTCCAGAAACGGTACCGGTACCTTGCCGCTGGTCTTGACGATCTTCAGCCCGTTGATCTGGTATGCGCCGCGCCACCAGGCCAGGTCCACGTCGGCGATCTGGCCACGGTAATCGCCCATGTCGGCCAGTTTGTCGTTCAGGTAATCGCGCACCAGGTAGGGCAGGGCCAGGTGCAGGGCTACCAGCAGCACGATCAGGCTGCCCAGGCCGATCAGCGGCCAGCGGTAACGGGCTCTCATCAGGGCGTCTCCAAGGCGGGATGTGTGGTTGACCGCAACGCGCCCGGTCGAGTTCGAACAGGCTTTACGGGCCACCGGTCGGGGCTTACCCTTGGGGTCTTTCCCTGCTGTTTTTCATGCCAAGGACCCCTGCCATGAGCCGTATCTTTGCAGACAACGCCCACTCCATCGGCAACACACCGCTGGTGCAGATCAACCGCATCGCCCCGCGTGGCGTGACCATCCTGGCCAAGATCGAAGGGCGCAACCCGGGCTACTCGGTCAAATGCCGCATTGGCGCGAACATGGTCTGGGACGCAGAGAGCAGCGGCAAGCTCAAGCCGGGCATGACCATCGTCGAGCCTACCTCGGGCAACACCGGTATCGGCCTGGCCTTTGTTGCCGCCGCCCGTGGCTACAAGCTGATGCTGACCATGCCAGCCTCCATGAGCCTGGAGCGGCGCAAGGTGTTGAAGGCATTGGGCGCCGAACTGGTGCTGACCGAGCCGGCAAAAGGCATGAAGGGCGCCATCGAGAAGGCCAACGAAATCGTCGCCTCCGACCCGGCCCAGTATTTCCTGCCGGGCCAGTTCGAGAACCCGGCCAACCCGGCCATCCACGAAAAAACCACCGGCCCGGAAATCTGGAACGACACTGACGGCGCAGTCGACGTACTGGTGGCGGGCGTGGGCACCGGCGGCACCATCACCGGTGTGTCGCGCTACATCAAGCACACCCAGGGCAAGGCAATCCTGTCGGTGGCTGTCGAGCCCGTGTCATCGCCGCTGATCACCCAGACCCTGGCGGGCGAAGAGCTCAAGCCCAGCCCGCACAAGATCCAGGGCATTGGCGCCGGTTTTGTGCCGAAAAACCTCGACCTGTCGATTGTCGACCAAGTGGTGACGGTGACCGATGAAGAGTCCAAGGCCATGGCCATTCGCCTGATGCAGGAGGAGGGCATCCTTTGTGGTATTTCGTGTGGTGCGGCAATGGCCGCCGCGGTGCGCCTGGCCGAAAAACCCGATATGCAGGGTAAGACCATCGTCGTAATTTTGCCCGATTCGGGTGAGCGTTATCTGTCGAGCATGCTGTTCAGCGACATGTTCAGCGAGCAGGAAAACCAGCAGTAATCGGCCTCGCCGCTGATCCGGCGCAACGTTTGGCGGCGTGGTTTATTGCAAAATCTTCATGAATGCGATCCCGCCCGGGTTGTTTTTACCGCGGCGGGATCGGTTTATGATGGCAGGATGATTTTCAGGAGCCAGGCTGCGCAGCCCTGTCTCCTTTCCAAGGAGTGAAGCATGACCTTTTCCTTTGCAGCCAAGGCGGGTGTCCTGCTGGTGTTCTTCGGCAGCGTGCTGTTCGTGCACCTGCGCGGCAAGGCTCGCCTGCCGGTGTTGCGCCAGTTCGTCAACCATTCGGCGCTGTTCGCCCCCTACAACGCCCTGATGTACCTGTTTTCCGGCGTGCCGTCCAAACCCTACCTGGACCGCCAGCGCTTCCCTGAGCTGGACGTGCTGAAGGACAACTGGCAAGACATCCGCGAAGAGGCCATGCGCCTGTTCGATGAAGGCTACATTCGCGCCGCCGAAAAGGACAACGACGCCGGCTTCGGTTCGTTCTTCAAGAAAGGCTGGAAGCGTTTTTACCTGAAGTGGTACGACAAACCGCTGCCTTCGGCCGAAGCCCTGTGCCCGCGCACCGTCGAGCTGGTCAGCAGCATCCCCAACGTCAAGGGCGCGATGTTCGCCCTGTTGCCCGGCGGCAGCCACCTGAACCCGCACCGCGATCCGTTCGCAGGCTCGCTGCGCTATCACCTGGGCCTGTCCACGCCGAATTCCGATGCTTGCCGCATCTACGTCGATGGCGAGGAATACGCCTGGCGTGATGGCGAGGACGTGATGTTCGACGAAACCTACGTGCACTGGGTGAAGAACGAGACCGACGTTACCCGCGTTATCCTGTTCTGCGACATCGAGCGCCCGCTGAGCAGCCCGCTGATGACCCGCATCAACCGCCAGGTCAGTGCTTTCCTCGGCCGCGCCACCGCGCCGCAGAACACCGACGACGAGCGCGTGGGCGGCATCAACCAGGCGTATGCCTGGAGCAAGCGGTTCAGCAATAAAATCAGCACCCACGTGAAGCAGTTCAAGCGCGCCAACCCCAAGGCCTACCGCGTGCTGCGGCCGGTGCTGGCGGTAGTGGTGGCGTATCTGCTGTACCGCTGGTTATTCTGATTTTGTAGGCTGATCGGGCCTCTTCGCGGGACTTGTCCCGCGAAGAATCCCACGCTATATTCCAGTGCATTCACTTCCTCGAAGACCCTGTTCATGCCAGCCATCCCTTCCACTACACGCTTTGCCCTCGCGCCAGTCGCGGGCATGGTTGTGCGTGGCAGTCAGCAGCCGGTCATGATCAGTCACTACCCACCACCTGTCAGTGGCGTCGTAGGCGGCGTAGCTCCGCCTCCTTGCGTGGTCGTGCTGGGCTGATCGGCTTCTTGCCGACCCGCTTCGCACACGCAACCTACTGAACACGGTCGGCTACTTCCCCTGCTGAAGTTCACGCCCACCGTTCGGCTTTTTGCCCGAATACAGGTGCATACATGTCTGTCTTTTCCAAAACTTCCGTGGCCTCGGCGGCCACTACCAGCCTGTTCGTCTTGCTGTGGAGCAGCGGTGCAATCGTCTCCAAGTTGGGCCTGGCGCATGCCAGCCCGTTCGCCTTCCTGCTGTTGCGTTCGACGCTGGCCTTGGCCGGCCTGTTGTTGATCGGCCCGCTGTTGGGGCTGCGCTGGCCGCGCACCCGTGGGGCGATTCTGCGTGCCTTGGGTACCGGGTGTGTGCTGCTTGGCGCCTATCAGATCTTCTACTTGCTGGCGCTCAACACCCATGTCACCCCTGGCGTCATGGCCACGGTCATGGGGGTACAACCGATCCTTACCGTGGTGCTGATGGAGCGCCAACGCTCCTGGAGCCGTTTGTTCGGGCTGGGTCTGGGGCTGGGCGGCTTGATCATGGTGGTGTACCAGGGCATCAACCTGGGCGGGGTGTCGCTGGCCGGCATGCTGTTTGCCCTGCTGGCGCTGGCCAGCATGACCCTGGGTTCGATCCTGCAAAAGCGCATCACCGACAACCCCATGGGCACGCTGCCGTTGCAGTACCTGGCCGGCTTTGCCATGTGCGCGCTGTTCGCACCGTTGCAACCGCTGCATGTCGAGTGGACCGGCGGCTTTGTCGGCGCGCTGCTGTGGATGGGCCTGGTGGTCTCTTTGTTGGCGACCTTGTTGCTGTACCGGCTGATCGCCAAGGGCAACCTGGTCAATGTCACCAGCCTGTTCTACCTGGTGCCGGCAGTCACTGCTGTGATGGACTTCCTGATCTTCGGCAACCGCCTGGCACCGCTCAGCCTGCTGGGCATGGGGTTGATCGTGGTGGGCCTGCTGTTCGTGTTTCGCAAGCCCGCCGCGCGCCTTGCCCAGGCGTAGGCCCTAGCGGAATTCTTCGGGGATGGTGTGGCGTAACACGCCTTCCTCGAAGTCCAGCAGGCCGGCTTCGCGCTGGGTGAGCAGGTAGTAGAGCAGTGTGTCGAGCGAACGTTGCGTCGGGACCTCGACAGCCAGCATCTTCACGGCCTGCTCGGTTTCGCAGTTGCAGCCGAAGTCCTGTAAGGCCGCACGTACCTGGTCCAGAGTTTCCGGGGGCTTTACCAGCACCCGGAACACCGAGCTGCCGTTGCTGCTGCACAGTGCATCGAACCAGGTTTCGCCGTCTTCTTCACGGGTGGCAATCACATCACCCGGGGCAATGCCGTAGACATGGAAGGGGATGTTGTCGACCGTATAGCCGCCTTCCACAGCCTTGGCCCACAGGCCCTCGACTGAGGCAGGTGGGTAGCCGTTTTCGTCCTGTTCCAGGCGGAACAAGACCTTCTTGTACACGCTGTTCATCGTCTGCCCCGCTTCAGTTGCGCGCCGGGCGCAGCACCAGCCACAGTGCCATGCCAATCAGCAAGCCGCCGTACAGGTGCCCCATGGACAGCGACTCGTCCAGTAGCCACGCCCCCCACAATACACCGAACACTGGGATCAGGAAGGTCACGGTGCTGGCCTTTACCGGTCCGATTTCTTCCAGCAGGCGGAAGTACAGGATGTAGGCGAACGCCGTGCACAACAGCCCCAGGCCCAGCAGCGACAGCCACACCTGCCAGCCGCCCCAGCTGGCGGGTGGCTGGCTCAGCGCGCTCCAGGCGAACAGTGGGCTTAGCAGCAAGGTGGCGCCGAGCATGCTGCCCAGCGCTGACAGGCGGCTGTCCAGGCCGCTGACCCAGCGGCGGGCAAGGAAGCCGGCAAAGCCGTAGCAGGTGGTGGCCGCCAGGCAGGCGAGGGCGCCTTGCACCAGGGCCATGTCCAGCGCCACTGGCCCGGCGCCGCTGAGGATGCCGACGCCAAACAGGCCAAGGAAGATGCCGCACATCTTGGGCAGGGTCATGGGCTCGCGGAAGAACAGCATGCCGATCAGCACGCCCATCAGTGGTGTGGTGGCGTTGAAGATCGCCGAGTAGCCGGCCGGCAATACCTGAGCGGCAACGGAATAGAAGGTGGCCGGGATACCGGAGTTGATCATGCCCAGCACCAGGCAGGCACCCAGCTTGCCCTGGAAGTCCCACCGCACGCGGGCGGCCGCGACGATGCCGATCAACCCCAGGCAGGCAATGGACACACGGAAGAATGCGGTCGGCACCGTGCCCAGCTCGGGGGCGATGATGCGCATGAACAAAAAGCTCGCCCCCCAGACGGCAGCAAGTGTCAGCAGGCGGGCTAGGGCGATGGGGCTCACGGCGGTCTCCGGGTACAGGGCAGGGCGCGAGTGTACGCCAGGGGGCGGGGGGATTCTTGCGCTTTCTTGCGGTGCAATCCTGTCCCGGCCCCTTCGCGGGTGAACCCGCTCCCACAGGTACACCACAAGCTTCAAGTGCCGTGCTTTACCTGTGGGAGCGGGTTTACCCGCGAAGAGGCCGGCACAGGCTCCACACCCTCGATAGTGCGACTAAGCTGTCTATCTCACCCCGCACCGAGGTGTCCTGCATGACCCAGCACTGGCCTGCCGGCGAGATCGCCCGGATGATCCTCGATGGCTTCGACGACTATCGCGAGCATTTCCGCCGCATCACCCTCGGCGCCCGCGAGCGCTTCGAGCAGGCGCGTTGGCAAGACAGCCAGCGGGCAGCCGCCGCTCGGATCAACCTTTACGAACAGAAGGTCGGCGAGGTCAACGGCTGGTTGCGTGATGCGTTCGATGACGAGGTGCTGCTGGAGGTCGAGCAGTGGCCTCTGGTGAAAAGTGCCTACATACGCCTGATCGACCCGCGCCTGGACGATGAATTGTCCGAGACCTGGTACAACTCGTTGTTCTGCAGCCTGTTCAGCCATGACCAGATCAGCGACGGCTGCATGTTCATCCACACCACCCGGCCGTCCATCCGCAGCCACCAGCGTGCCACACAAACCTGTACCTACCGCCCCGATGGCAATCTTCAGGGCCTGCTGCGGACCATTCTTTCCGACTACGCATTCGCCTATGGCGACCTTGAAAGCGACGTGTCGCGCCTTGAAGAGCAACTGCGCGAGTGCCTGCCGGATTGGGTTTGCAAAGACCCGACGCTGGCGGTGGAGCTGTTTTCGCCGGTGCTGTACCGCAACAAGGGTGCCTACCTGGTCGGCCGGCTGTACAACAGCGATGAGCAGTGGCCGCTGGTGATACCGCTGCTGCACCGCGAAGGGCATGGTATCGAGGCCGATGGCCTGATCACGGACGAGGCCGAGGTGTCGATCATCTTTTCCTTCACCCGCTCCTATTTCATGGTCGATGTGCCGGTGCCGGCAGAGTTCGTCAACTTCCTCAAACGCATTTTGCCGGGCAAGCACATTGCCGAGCTGTACACTTCCATCGGTTTCTACAAACACGGCAAGTCGGAGTTCTACCGGGCGCTGATCAACCACCTGGCCGGCAGCGAAGACCGCTTTGTCATGGCGCCTGGGGTGCGCGGTATGGTCATGAGCGTGTTCACCCTGCCGGGCTTCAACACCGTGTTCAAGATCATCAAGGACCGCTTCTCGCCATCGAAAACCGTCGACCGCGCGACGGTGATCGACAAGTACCGGCTGGTGAAAAGCGTCGACCGCGTGGGGCGCCTGGCCGATACCCAGGAGTTTGCCGATTTTCGCTTCCCACAGGGCAAGTTCGCGCCGGAGTGCCTGGCCGAACTGCTGGAGGTGGCGCCGTCGACGGTAATACTGGAGGGTGACACGGTACTGATCCGTCACTGCTGGACCGAGCGGCGCATGACGCCATTGAACCTGTACCTGGAGCATGCCAGCGAAGGCCAGGTGCTGGAGGCGCTGGAGGATTACGGCCTGGCCATCAAGCAGCTGGCGGCGGCAAACATTTTCCCCGGCGACATGTTGCTGAAGAACTTTGGCGTTACCCGCCATGGCCGGGTGGTGTTTTACGACTACGACGAGATCAGCTTCCTGACCGAGGTAAACTTCCGCCATATCCCGCCACCGCGTTACCCGGAGGACGAGATGTCGGGCGAGCCGTGGTATTCGATCGGGCCGCATGACGTGTTCCCCGAAGAGTTTCCGCCGTTCCTGTTTGCCGATATTGGCCAGCGACGGTTGTTCAGCCGCTTGCATGGGGAGTTGTATGACGCGGATTACTGGAAGGGGCTGCAGGCGGCAATTCGCGAGGGGAAGGTGATTGATGTGTTTCCCTACCGGCGCAAGGCCCGGTAATCGTGCTTTACCAGGCCCGGCCTCTTCGCGGGTGAACCCGCTCCCACAGGAACAGCACAGGATTCGACACCAGCGGGGTCATTGTGGGAGCGGGTTTACCCGCGAAGAGGCCGGACCTGGTGTTCGCAATTACCCCTTCAAACACTTCAACTCACTGAAGTCCGTGCGCACCTTGCCCAGCTTTTCTTGCAAGAACCGTCGCTGCTGCGGCGTACTCTGCTGCACCAGGTCCACCAGCAAACTGCGCGCCTGTTGTTCGGTATTTTGAAATGCTGAGCGGTATTCAGGCGTCCACAAGCTTTCCTTGCGTTGCAGCAGCGTCGCCAGGCGTGGCTCGAAGCTGGCGTCGTTGCGCTGGTTCATCGCCAGCAACAATTGCTGCTGCCAGTGGGCGCGGTTGGCGATCCATTCGCGGTTCTGGTCGCCCAGTGCTGCGGACCAGGCCTGCACCCGCTGCTTCTGTGCTGCGGTCAACTCGCCAAACCACGGAGTCAGGCGTTTCTCCATACGTTCGCTACGCCGGGCGACCTGCTTGGGCAGCGGGGTATCCACGTATTTTTTCTGCCGTTCGCTGATGTCCTCGCGGAACGCCTCGCGCATTTCTGCCACCTGGCTGTCGCTCATGCCGCGCAACAGTTCGGTGGCCGACGGGGTGATCTCCTCTGCCACCCGGCCAATCGCCTCACGGGCCTCGCGGGTACGTTGCTGCAGAGCCTGGTCGGTCACCTGGCCATCGGCGACCATGCCGCGTACCCGGTCCAGCCAGTCGATGTAGCCGGGCAGCTGGGTCTTGCAATGCCAGGCCAGGTGTTCGCGCAAGCGGTCGTCGAGCAAGGCCTTCTGCTCGCTGTTCATGTCCAGGTAATCACCCAGCGACCACGGCACCAGGCGGTCCAGGTTGCGGTAGGCCAGGTCGATACGGCTGCAGGCGGCCAGGGCCAGGGCGAAGCCGAGGGTGATAAGCAGGGTTTTGGACAGGCGTGCAGGCATGTGCTGTTCCTTGCAGTGGCGGCCAATCGGTAGAGGTAAGGTTAGCCGCAGGGTTCCATTGCATCGCAGCAATGGCGATTCCCTTCCATTGGCAATCACACTATTATTGCGACTAATTCTTATCCGCATCGTTACAAGGATGATTGCGTGTACAAGGTCCCGCCTGCACCGCACGATGACATGCACTGCCTGTACCGCGACCACAGCGGCTGGCTGCAAGGCTGGCTGCGCCGGCGCCTGGGCGACCGGGAGCGGGCGGCGGACTTGACCCAGGACACCTTCGTGCGGCTGATCGCCAGCACGGTGGCCCACCCGTTGCGTGAGCCACGCAATTTTCTGGCGACGGTGGCCAAGCGGGTGATGGTCGACCATTTGCGCAGGCGCTCGCTTGAGCAGGCCTACCTGGAGGCGTTGGCACTGGAGCCGGAGTTGCTGGAGGTGTCTGCCGAGCAACGGGTGATCCTGCTGGAAACCTTGTTGCAGCTCGATGCCATGCTGGACGGCCTGAACCACAAGGTGCGCCAGGCGCTGTTTCTGTCGCACCTCGAAGGCTTGAGCTATGCCGAAATCGGCGAGCGCCTGGGGGTGTCTGTAAGTTCGGTGACCAAATACATCGCCAAGGCCACCGAACAGTGCCTGCTGTTCGCGCTGGATGCCGAGCTGTGAGCCCGGCGCAGCAACGCCAGGCGCTGCGCGATGCGGCGCAGTGGCATGCCCGCTTGAGTGCCGGGGCGGACTACCCGGCGCTGTATCAGCGTTGGCAGGCGTGGCACCAGGGCGACCCTGTTCATCAGTGGGCCTGGCAGCGGCTGGAGGCCTTTCACGCCGAGCTGTGCAGCGTGCCGGCGACCGTGGCGCAGCGCACGTTGGTGGTGGAACAACCACTGGCAGGCAGGCGTACCGTGCTCAAGGGCCTGGTGCTGGGCCTTGGCGTGTCGGGCCTGGCCTGGACTGGCTACCGGCAGACGCCGCTGTGGCTGGCCGATGTGCGCACGGCCACGGGCGAGCGGCGGCAGCTGCGCCTGGAAGATGGCACCCAGCTCACCCTGAACACGGCCAGTGCCGTGGACATCCGCTACGACCACCACCAGCGCCTGATCATCCTGCGCGCCGGGGAAATCATGGTGACCACAGCCAAGGATGCACGACCTCTCAGTGTGCGCAGCCAGCAGGGCGAGATGCGCGCGTTGGGTACGCGTTTTGTCGTGCGCCAACTGGACGGGCAGACCGAACTGGATGTGCTGGAACACGCTGTTGCCGTGCGCAACCGGGCAGATGCCGAGCCGTTGCGGGTAGAGGCGGGCATGAGCTTGCGCTTCGGGGCTGGGCCATTGCCCGAACCACAGGCGCTCGACCCCAACAGGGACGAGTGGGTGAATGGCCGGCTGGTAATAGACAACTGGCCGCTCGGCCGGGTGCTGGACGAATTGCAGCGTTATCGCCCGGGCTTTATCGAGTGTGCCAGGGAGGTTGCGTACCTGCGCCTTTCCGGGGCCTTCCCGCTGGACGATACGGCGCGGGCGCTGGAGGCGATTGCACAGGCGCTGCCGGTGCGGATCGAGACACGTACCCGGTTCTGGGTGCGGGTGCGGCCTTTAGCCTGAACCTGGGATTGGGGCTGCTGCGCAGCCCTTCGCGGGCGCGCCCGCTCCCACTGGGGGCAAGGCTGTTGCAGTAAATGTGGGAGCGGGCATGCCCGCGAAGGGTCGCAAAGCGACCCCATAGTGCAGGAAACAGTTTTTTAAAATATTTCTCGTTTGCATTGTCGGTTTTCCGGGTTCACACGACCCCTCCTGCAAACCGCCACCACTGGCCTTTGAAGGAGCCCCCCATGCCCCCCCGTGTTACCCGCCACAGCTACGTGATCTGGTCTATGGCGTGGTTGAGGCAGACCTGAGCGACACTACGGTTGGCCGCTTCAGCATTGATCGCCAGAAGTATCGGGCCGATGGGGGACCGGGCGTTCCCATGCTGTTCAGTAACGGACAGCCTACTGATTTTTCTCGCTCAAAAAGCTCTGGCGCACGCTGGATGTACGACGAAATAGAGACCACCAATTACACGTTCGGTCTTGAGCAAGAACTGGCCAATGACTGGCAGTTCAAGATCGCTGCCAACTACATGGATGTGGACCGCGATACCGATTCCGCCTATTTGCGTACGACAACAAACGTTGCCTATATCAACCAGGCAACCGGTGCTGTACCGATCATCCCGGCCAGGGCCAAGGCCACTCAGACCCAGAAAGGTGTCGACGTGACGCTTCAAGGTCCATTTGAGCTGCTGGGGCAGCGCCATGAATTGATCATGGGTTACAACTTCCAGGATTACGAAAACCAGCACGACGAATCCGATGCGCCTTCTACAACAATTGACTATTACAACTGGAATAACCAGATGTCGAGGCCTGCTGACAACAGCTACGTGCCTTTTCTGGATTACAACGTCGCTAGCCGGCAGAGCGGGTACTACCTCGCAGGCAGATTCAACGTTACTGAAGACTTGCACTTAATTCTCGGAGCTCGTGTTTCCAAGTACAACTACGATTATTCGCTCAACGTGCTGACAAGTACCACTCGGACGCCACCAACCAAGATACGCGAAAATGGCGTTGTCACCCCTTATGCTGGCATCGTCTACGACCTCACGGATGAGCAGTCTGTCTATGCCAGTTACACCGACATCTTCAAGCCGCAGTCTTCGGAAGATGTTTCCGGGCAGACCCTCGAACCTGTAGTTGGCAAAAACTACGAGCTGGGCTGGAAAGGTGAGTTTTATGGCGGGCGCTTGAATGCCAATGCGGCGGTGTACTTCATTCAGCGCGATAATTTCGCAGTCGTAGATGGCACCAACGAGACACCTAATCATACTCAAGCCTATCGGGCCATTGATGGTGCGGAAACCAAGGGCATTGACCTTGAATTGGCTGGTGAAGTACTACCGGGTTGGAACATCCAGACAGGCTACAGCCATTCACGCACAGAAGATTCCGATGGCAATCGTCAGAATACTCAGCTCCCCATGGACACCTTCCGTTTGTGGACAACTTACCGCCTGCAGGGTGACTGGAACAAACTGACCATTGGCGGTGGCGCAAGCTGGAATTCGAGTTCGTCGCTGTCGTATGTGCGCTTGAACACGCGGGTGACGCAAGATGACTATACGGTTGCCAGCCTGATGGCCCGCTATCAGATCAATGACAACTTGTCGGCCACGCTCAACGTGAACAACCTGTTCGATGAGAAGTACTACGCAGGCATGGCCGGTAGCTACGCCCACTACGGTGCCCCGCGTAACACCATGCTGAACCTGCGCTACGATTTCTGATCCATCGCCCCGAAAGCTCAAGCACAAAGGGGCAACCGTCCGGAAGCTTTGACACCACCCCGTGTCTGTCTGGAAAATAGCCCCCTTGTCTTGAGGATCATCAGAAATGGCTCTGCTTGGGCGTTACAACAGTTTGCAAATCGTGAAGCACGTGGACTTCGGCCTGTACCTGGACGGCGGCGCCGATGGCGAGATCCTGCTGCCGGGGCGCTACATCCCGAAAAACGCCGAAACCGAGGTGGATGACTGGCTGAACGTATTCATCTACCTGGACAGCGAAGATCAGCTGATCGCCACCACCGAAAAGCCCAAGGTGCAGGTGGGTGAGTTTGCCAGCCTCAAGGTCAAGGACATCAACGGTGCCGGCATCTTCCTGGACTGGGGCCTGCCCAAGGACCTGCTGATGCCGTACTCGGAAGAGGCACGGCAGCTGAAGATCGGCGATTACTGCGTGGTGCACGTCTACCTCGACAAGCGCACCCGCCGCATCACCGCCACGTCACGCCTGGACCGTTACCTCGACGTCACCCCGGCCGACTACAAAGTCGGGCAACCGGTCGAGTTGCTGGTGGCCGGCGAAACGCCGATGGGCTTCAAGGCCATCATCAACAACCGTCACTGGGGCCTGATCCACAAGAACGAGGTGTTCAAGTTCCTGCGTTCGGGCATGCATGAGAAGGGCTTCATCAAGGAAGTGCGCCACGACGGCAAGATCGCCCTGAGCCTGCAACCGGTAGGTGCGGCCCTGGCCGACAGCCTGCAAGAGCAGATCATGGCGCGCCTGGAGGCTGAAGGTGGGGTGTTGGGCGTGTGCGACAAGAGCGACCCGGCCCTGATCAGCAAGCTGTTCAACGTCAGCAAGGGCAACTTCAAGAAGGCCATCGGCGCGTTGTTCAAGCAGGGCCTGATCGTCATCCATGACGATCGTATCGAAAAGGCCTGACGGCCTTACGGCTGTACGAAGTTGCGGAAGTCCAGCTGCTCGCCACCCGGACGGGTGTCGCGCAGCAGCGAGTCGCGGTCGGCGCTGAGGGCCAGGCTGATGGTGGAGCGCCGCTTGCCGGGCTTGCGCACTTCCATCTGCTCCAGGTGAGCCTTGAGGAAGTTGGTGGGCACTTTCAGGTGCTGCAGCTCATCGCTCTCTGGCGTGTGCAGCAGCAGGTTGACCCAGTCGGCCTGGCCCTTGCCCAGCAGCTTCACGGGCACTTCGAACCACCACAGGTTGCGTTTGTTGTCCAGGATGGCGAACAGGGTGTTGCTGCTGTTCAGCACCGGCTTGGCCAATGCTTCGTTGCGCCGGGCGATGGCGGCGGGTTTGTCGAGTTTCATGCAGGTTCCTGCGGGTTGACGCTATGAAGGCCTGCATTGTGAGGGGTGGCACGGGGCGGGGCAAGGTTTGATGAAGACCTTTGCGTTGGGGCTGACGCGGTCAGTGTAGGAGCGGCCTTGTGCCGCGAAAGGGCCGCGGAGCGGCCCCGGCAATATTGGCTCGGATGCTAGAACCTTGGGGCTGCTTTGCAGCCCCTTCGCGGCACAAGGCCGCTCCTACAACGGCCGTATTAACCGATGAGGGTCGGTGTTGTTAGCGCCGAACAGGTTGGCTCAACTCGGAGGTTGCCCCATCGGCAGTGGTCACGGTCGCGGTAAAGCTGCGCAACCCGCCGATGTTCTCCAGCACTTGTGCGAACCGGGCTTGCCCCTGCTTGTCACTGTTCACCAGCACCTTCCCGAGGTACTGCTCCGCCTCGCTGCCATCGGCCTCGGCATTGCCAAAGAACTCCACCCGCAGCAGGCTCGACTCCGGCCCCTGTACTTCACCGCGCAACACATTGCCTTCCAGCGCAATCAGCCTTGGCGCCTGCTGGTTATGGTTGGGCAGCGGCTGGCAAGGCTTGGGCTCGCCGTTGGCATTGCAGATGATCGCCTGGTCTTTCTTCGGCAAGTCGGCGCCCACCCCGCGCGAACCTACATACAGCGCATGCGCCTGCGCAGGCACGCCAAACACGATGGCGCCGGTGCGTTGGCCCGGCACGCACGAACCGCCCGCTTCACAGCGGCGGATATCCTGGCTGTTACCCCAGATGCGGTTGCCGCTCAGGCGCGTGGCGGTAGCATCCGGTTCCGGGCGCAGTGCAACGCCGATGCGGTTGCCGTGGATCAGGTTGCCGTCGAGGATGTTGCCCTCGCCGGTGACGCTGACGCCGATCGAGTTGCCGCTGAAGGTGTTGGCCGCCAGGTAGTTGCGCTTGCCCCAGTTGATCTGCAGGCCGTCGGAGTAGTTCTCGAAGCGGTTGCGCACCACGCTGTTGTCGTTGCCCAGCAGAATCTCGATACCCTGCGAGGGTTCGGGGTTGGCCGCCGTGGAGCGGAACAGGTTGTCGGCCACCAGGTTGAATGCCGCTCCGCGGGTCAGCTCCAGGCCGTCGCCATTGTCGATCAGTTGGTTGCGCAGCACCTTGTTGTTGTTCGTGGTGGTGGCGGTGGGGTTACCCGCGCCGTCGTCACCGGTCAGCATGATGCCCGCGCCACCTTTGTTGGCGACGATGCGGTTGTCTTCGATCACGTTGCCGCTGGCGCGGTTGACCAGGATGCCGATGCAGAAGTTGCGCACTTCCAGGCCGCTCAGGTGCACGCCCTGGGTGTCGCGCAGCACCAGCCCGGGGTTGGTGGTGGTGCGCACGTTGGTGCCGAACTGGCCGGGCAGGGCGCCGGGGCAGGTACGTACGCCCTGGTCCTTGATGTAGGCCGAACCGTCGATGGCGATGTATTGGCCATCGCGGGCCCAAGGCAGGCCGGTGATGCGCACCGGGCCCTTGATTTCCGGCAGCGCACGGCTGGGGCGGATCACGTAGGGCGGCTTGCCGACGGCGGCAATGTCGATGCTGTAGTGGCCGGGGTTCTGGTTACTGGTTTCGATGGCCCAGCGCAGCGAGCCCGGTTGGTCGTCGTCAGCGTAGCGCTCGACACGCAGGGTTTCGGGGTTGGCCGGTGCGGCGGCCAGGGCGGGCAGGGGGAGCAGTGGCAGCAAGGCCACCAGCGCAGGCATCAGACGCATGGGTGCGGGTATCCGGAAAACATTGTTTTTATCGAGTGTCAGCCTGCTCTGGGCGGACGTTTGCGGGCATTTTAGGGCAGCGATGCCAGCTGCGTAGGTGCGCCGGGGTGATTTGGTGCGGTATTCGCCCGCAGTTTTACCGCTCGGCTTGTGACTGGAAAATCCGTTGAAACTCCCGGCGAGGGTAGTGGGTCCACCTTCTGTCGACACGGTTCACGTGTCTCCATTTGCAGGAGTTTTGCCATGAGCGGTACTAAAGACAAAGCGAAAGGTCTGGCCAACGAAGCAATCGGCAACGTGAAACAGGGTGTTGGCAAGGTGACCGACAACGACAAGCTGCGCGCCGAAGGCAAGGCGCAGGAGCTTAAAGGCGAGGCGCAGCAGGTCAAGGGCGATGTAAAGGATGCAGTGAAGAAGCCTTGATTTGAGGCAACCTGAACCGGCCTCTTCGCGGGCACGCCCGCTCCCACAAGTACCTGACTGTGGGAGCGGGCGTGCTCGCGAAGAGGCTGATACAGGCTTACACAATTTTGATGCATTGGCCGGGAGCAGCACAGCAGCGGTATGGTCTATTAGACTTGTCTGTTGAATCGATCGAGCGGCGAAAGGAGACGCTATGATTTTTTCCGCCCTGCAGGGCCTGCCCTTGCACCGCGTGCTGGTTCGTACCGTCAAGGAATTTCTTGATGACGAGATGTCCACCTACGCCTCCGCGCTGGCTTACCAGGCGCTGTTCTCGCTGTTCCCTTTCTTGCTGTTCCTCATTGCCCTGATTGGTTTCCTGCATTTGCCGGACTTCTTTTCGTGGCTGCGCCTGCAATCGGAACTGGTGCTGCCACCTCAGGCACTGGAACAGGTCAACCCGGTGATCGACCAGTTGCAGCAGTCCAAGGGCGGGCTGTTGTCGGTGGGTATCGTGATTGCCTTGTGGACCGCGTCGGCTGGCGTGCGCCTGATGATGAGCGCGATGAACGCTGCTTACGATGTGCCCGAAGGCCGCCCGGTGTGGAAGCGTATCCCGCTTTCCATTTTCTACACCATCGGCCTGGCTGGCATGCTGTTGGCGGCCGCAGCGCTGATGGTGCTGGGCCCGCAGGTGATGGAATGGATCGCCGCCCAGATCGGCATGCAGGAGTTCATTGTCACGCTTTGGACCATTCTGCGCTGGCCGGTGATCATCATATTGCTGATGGTGGCGGTGGCCCTGATCTACTACGTGATGCCTGACGTAAAACAGAAGTTTCGCTTCATCACCCCCGGCTCGGTGCTGGCGGTGGTGGTGTGGATCGTGGCGTCACTGGGCTTTGCCTACTACGTGAAAACCTTCGCCGACTACAACGCCATGTACGGCAGCATTGGTGCAATCATCGTGCTGTTGCTGTATTTCTATATTTCCGCCGCCGTGTTGCTGCTGGGCGCGGAGATGAATGCGGTGATCGAGCACATGTCGAGCGAGGGCAAGAACCCTGGCGAGAAGGATTTCGAAGGGCACAAGGCCCCGGAAACCATCACCGTGCTGGGCCATGAACACCCGCAACCGAGCCAGCACCAACCTTCCGAGCCGAACCCCAGATGATCCGTGACATTTTAAAGATGGGCGACGAACGCCTGCTGCGCATCGCCCCGCCAGTGCCCGAGCACATGCTCGGTACTGCCGAACTGCAGCAATTGATCGACGACATGTTCGAAACCATGCGCCATGTGGGCGGCGTAGGCCTGGCCGCGCCACAGATTGGTATCGACCTGCAGTTGGTGATTTTCGGCTTCGAGCGCAGCGAGCGCTACCCGGATGCCGAAGCGGTGCCGCAGACCATTTTGATCAACCCGGTCATCACGCCGATGTCCACTGAAGTGGAGGACGGCTGGGAAGGTTGCCTGTCGGTACCGGGCCTGCGGGGTGTGGTGCCACGCTTCAAGCATATCTGCTACGAAGGGGTCGACCCCCAGGGCAGCCCGATCAACCGCTTTGCCGACGGCTTTCATGCGCGGGTCGTGCAGCATGAGTGCGACCACCTGATCGGCCGGCTGTACCCGTCGCGTATTCAGGACTTTGCCAAGTTCGGCTACACCGAGGTGCTGTTCCCCGGGCTTGAGCTCAGCGACGACTGACCCCGCTGTAGCGCTATCAGGCGTTTGCTACGCTGGTAGCGCTGTAGGCGACCGGCCAGGGTTTGGGGCAGTTGCACGGCCATGTGGAAACCCAGGCGCGCATAAAACGGCACCAGGTCCGGGTGGCAGAACAGCCAGGTTGGTCCCTTTTCCTGTTCCAGCGCCGCCTCGATCAATTGCCCGGCCACGCCTTGGCCACGCTGCTGCGGGTCCACGAACAGTCCCGTCAACCAAAAGCCTTCACCCACCCCACTCAGGCTCAAGCCTGCAACGATGCCCGGGGCCCTTGCCACCCACAGTTCAGCGTCGCCCGCAGCCCGCATGCGCGAGCCCTGTTGGCGGTAAAAGTGGTCCAGCAGCCGGCGTTCTGTGGCCGAGAGTTTCGAGCAGTGAATATTTTTTAATGAGATGGCGGGTCCTGCCCTGAAAGCTCGCCAAAGGCTCTGGCGTGAGATTTTGCGGCCAATTTGACGCAGATTGTTGCAAATACGGCAAGGGTGAATATCCGACTTCAGGGTTCAACTATTGCGAACCGGGAGTAAAATTTTACTCATCCCCCCTGGCAGTACGAAGCGGGATCGGTACTTCGTGCCATCTTCACCGTAGATGGCAACTTCTCCGCGCCATTGACGGCATCAGAAGTCAATCGATCAGCTTGAATGCTCAAAAGGCAAACCCACATGAAACCATTACTGATTCTTGCATTGGTCGGTCTGTCCTCGTTCGCCCTTGCCGACGAGGCCCAACCTGTCTCCAGCCAGCCTGTGGCACAGCAGTACGACTACACCATGAACCTGGACATCAAACGGGTGATCAACCTCTCGACCATCCCCAATGTCTGCGAAGTGGTGCCTGCGACCATGACCTACGAAGACCACCAGGGCCAGGTGCACACCATCCAGTATCGGGCCATGGGTGAGGGTTGTCAGCAGGGTTGATCGGGCCTTGTCAAAGATTGATGGCTCTCTTGCTTCCCCAGGCTAGAGGGCCATCAGCGGTCTTACAGCTCGGCAATGTAAAATCCTGAATGAATATCGAGGAAAAAGTGCTATCTTAATTTGATAGCATTTTTCGATGAACACTCGATACCGCAAAATTCTCGACGCAATTTTCCGAACGCCGACAACGGCGTCGTTGGCTTTTTCCGAAATTGAGGCATTGATACTCCATCTCGGTGGCCAGGTGCAGGAGCGGCAAGGCTCAAGGGTCAAGCTGCTGCTTGGTGAGCACTGCTGGAGGTGTCACCGGCCTCATCCAGGTAAAGAAGCCAAGCGGTATCAGATTGAAGAAGCTCGCGAATTTCTATTACGGGCAGGGGTCAGGACATGAGTTGCATGCGCTACAAAGGCTACGCCGCTCGTATCGAGTACGACGAGCGTGATGACATTTTCGTCGGCCGTGTGCTCGGTATGCGAGACATCATCAGTTTTCACGCAAGGTCGGTGCCCGAATTGCATGAAGCGTTCCGCGATGCACTGGAGGATTACCTGGCCGATTGTGCAGAGCAGGGCATTACTCCGGAGAAGCCTGCTTCGGGTAAGGTCATGCTGAGAATTCGGCCTGAGGTTCATGCTGCGGCGAGTGTCGCTGCCCGTGCTGCCGGTAAAAGCCTGAATCAGTGGGCTGATGAGGTATTTGAACAAGCCGCGATGGCCTGAGCCACGCTGCTCTAACGCAGCGCATAGGTAATATCCTGCCGTCACTGAACAGAATAGTTACCAAGGCCTGTCGATTCCTCCGCTCTCCGTTCGACCATAGGTGAAGGCACGCCGCACTGCGTGTCAAAACCTTACGTACTGTCGGAGGCACCCCGATGAGCACCGCAGCCGAAACCGAGATCCGCCAACTGATCGAACGCTGGATGCAGGCCGTGCGCGATCGTGACATCCCCAATATCACCGCCCCCTATGCCGATGACATCGTTGCCTTCGATGCCATCCAGGCCCTGCAATTCAAAGGCAAAGCCGCCTACACGGCGCACTGGGAAATGTGCATGGGCATGTGCACCGGCCCCATGGTCTTCGAACTGGCCGAACTCACCGTACATGCCGCGGGCGACCTGGCCCTGGCCCACTGGCTGAACCGCTGCGGCCCGGGCGACGACGAAAGCCAGTGCGGCTTCATGCGCGCCACCGTGGGCTATCGTCGGAAAGGTGACCAGTGGCAGGTGATCCACGAACACTGGTCGGCGCCTTTTGACATGGAAACGCAAAAAGCCCTGTTCGATCTCAAGCCCTGAGCCGTTATCGCCAAACGCACTTTGCCGATGCCCTGGAGGCGATCATGAAATACCTGTGCCTGGTCTATTGTGACGAGGGGCTGCTGCATAGCCTGCTCGACAGCCCGGAAGACGCCGAATGCATGGCCTACGCCGAAGCCGTGCATGGCTCTGGGCGAATGCTGGCGGCCGAGGCGCTCAAGCCTGTGCAAACCGCCACCACGGTGCGGGTGCGTAACGGGCACATGAGCCTAACCGACGGCCCGTCTGCCGAAACCAAGGAGCAACTCGCCGGCTTCTATCTGGTGGAAGCCCGCGACCTGAACGAAGCGCTGAACATCGCCAAGGGCATCCCGGCGGCACGGGTCGGCAGTGTCGAGGTGCGACCGGTGCGCGAACTGCAACCCTGACAGCTACGGAGAACCATCAGCATGAGCCTTGCACACCCCGCGCAAGCACAACACGAGTTGTCCATCAGCCGCCTGATCGACGCACCGCCGGCCAAGGTGTTTCGCGCCTGGACCGAACCTCAGTGGCTGATGCAGTGGTGGGGGCCGCAGGGCATGACCACCCCGGAGTGCGAGATGCAGTTGTGGGTTGGGGGGGTATTCCGCACCCTGATGCGGGCGCCGGATGGTAGTGAATACCCGACCCAGGGCGTTTTTCTGGAAATTGCCGCGCCGCGCCGGCTGGTGTTCACCGATGCCTTTGGCCCCGGTTGGGTGCCGTCGGACAAGGCCTTCATGACTGCCGTCATCAGCTTTGACGAGGAGCAGGGCAAAACCCGCTATACCGCCCGCGCCTGGCACTGGAATGCCGCTGACTGCCGGGCCCATGAGGAAATGGGCTTCTACCAGGGCTGGGGAGAAAGCCTGGACCGCCTGGTGGAGGTGGTGACCCAGCGGATGCCCGACTGATGACGGCACTGGCGCAGGTGCGTGCCGAAGTCGAGGCCGTGTACCGGCGGGATTCGCGACGCATCCTGGCGACGTTGATCCGCCTGCTGGGTGATTTCGACCTGGCAGAGGAGGCCATGCATGATGCCTTCTTCATCGCCGTCGAGCGCTGGCAGCGCGATGGTATCCCCGATAGCCCACGGGCCTGGCTGGTTTCCACCGGGCGTTTCAAGGCCATCGATGCGTTGCGCCGACGGGCCCGTTTCGACCGCTCTCAGGCAGACCTGAGCATGCTGCTCGACGGCCAGGCACACGACCCCAGTGAAGAAGAGTTGTTGGCGGATGACCGATTGCGGCTGATCTTCACCTGCTGCCACCCGGCGCTGTCAGCCGATGCCCAGGTGCCGCTGACCCTGCGCGAATTCTGCGACCTGACCACCGAGCAGATTGCCCGCGCCTTCCTGCAAAGCCCGGCCACCATCGCCCAGCGCATCGTCCGCGCCAAAGCCAAGATCCGCGACGCTGGCATCCCGTATCAGGTGCCGGAACTGAACGAGCTGCCCGAGCGCCTGGAGAGCGTGTTGCGGGTGATCTACCTGGTATTCAACGAAGGCTATTCGGCGTCCTCGGGCGAGTCACTGCTGCAGCAGGAACTGAGCGATGAAGCCATTCGCCTGGCGCGGCTGCTGGTGCAATTGTTGCCTGATGCGGAGGCGATCGGCCTGCTGGCCTTGATGCTGCTGCAGGCGTCCCGGCAGCAGGCGCGAACCGATGCCCACGGCAACCTGGTGGTGCTGGAACAGCAGGACCGCAGCCTGTGGGACCGGAAACGCATTGACGAGGGCTGCGAGCTGGTGCGCCAGGCCCTGCAAAGCCGGGCATTTGGCGCCTACACCGTACAGGCGGCGATCGCTGCGGTGCACGCTGAAGCAGCTACGGCACAAGAGACTGACTGGACGGAGATTGTCGGGCTGTATGACGTGTTGCAGCGGCACTGGCCGTCAGCGGTGGTGGAGCTGAACCGGGCGGTGGCGCTGGCGAAGCGGGACGGGCCGGAAGTTGGCCTGCGGGAGGTCGAAGGGATACTGGCGCGGGGGGAACTGCTGGACTATCACCTGGCGCATGCGGCGCGGGCCGAGCTGCATTATCAGCTGGGGCAGGTGGAGGAGGCGCGTGCGGCGTGGCGGCAGGCGCTGGCGCTAACCCGGCAGGCGCCGGAGCGGCGGCATATCGAACAGCGGTTGAAAGTCATCGAGTGATGTCGGCTGCGCTGGCCTTTTCGCGGGTAAACCCGCTCCCACAGGATCAGCACAGATTGAGCATTGTGCTGTACTTGTGGGAGCGGGTTTACCCGCGAAGAGGCCGGTGCGATCTACATCAATCTTCAGCTGGCGACGAAATTCGGCGGCGACACCAGCTCGACTGTCTGCTGCTTGCGCGGCGCCAGGATCTCGGCCTCACCCTGCACCACCAGCTCATTGTTCTGGTTGTACACATTGGTGGCGATGCGCACCTTGAACTTGGGCAGCTTCTCGAGAATCTCCAGGCGCACGGTCAGGGTGTCGCCAATTTTCACCGGCTTCTGGAAGCTCATCTGCTGGCCCAGGTAGATGGTGCCAGGGCCAGGCAGGGTGCAGGCCACTGCAGCACTGATCAGCGCGCCGCTGAACATGCCATGGGCAATACGCTCGCGGAACATGCTCTTGGCGGCAAACTCGGCATCCAGGTGAACCGGGTTGTGGTCACCGGACATCGCAGCAAACAGCTGGATGTCGCGTTCTTCAACGGACTTCTTGTACTCGGCCGTCTGGCCAACTTCGAGGGCTTCGTAAGGCGTGTTGGTGACCTGGGACATCGGTGCTTCCTTAAGCGTTGGGCGAGGGCGGCTATCATTCACTGCGCACAGGGCGGCCAAGGGCCAGCGCCTGTTCAAGCCAGCCGAGAATATCGGCGGTGACCTCGTCACGGTTGGTTTCGTTGAGTACTTCGTGCCGCGCCTCAGGATAGACGCGCAGCTGTACATGTCGATTGCCGGTCGCGCGCAGAGCGTCGGCCAAATGGGTGAGACGCTTGCCGGCACTGACCGGATCACATTCACCACCGATTACCAGCATGGGCAGGTTCGGATCGATCTGCGCGAGGTTACTCGGCTGGCTGATTTGCGCCAAGCCTTGGAGCAGGTCGAGCCACAGCTGGTTGCTGCAGCGAAAGCCGCACAACGGGTCGCTGACGTACAGGTCGACCTCGGCTGGGTCGCGGCTAAGCCAGTCGAACGCCGTGCGGTTGGGCTTGAACGCTTTGTTGAACGAACCGAACGACAACCATTCGATCAGCGCACTCTTGCCCTGCGGCCCCTGGCGCCAGGCCTCCAGCCTGGCAATCAGCCGCGCCACGCGATACAGCGCCGCCGGTTGGTAGTTGGAGCCACTGAGAATCGCCCCGTGAAGGCTGGCGCTGTGGTGCAGCAGGTAAGCCTGGGCGATGTAGCTGCCCATGCTGTGGCCGAACAGAAACAACGGTGTGCCCGGGAACTGCTGCCCGATGTGCTGGGCCAGCAGCCCAAGGTCGTTGACTACGGCATTCCAGCCATGATGGCGGGCGAACAGGCCGAGGCTGCCCAGCTCGGCGGTGCGCCCGTGGCCGCGCTGGTCGGCAGCGAACAGGGCAAAGCCTGCCTCGCTCAGGGCACGGCCCAGGCGCTGGTAGCGCCCGGCATGCTCGGCCATGCCATGGGCCAGCAGCACCACGGCTTTTACCGGTGTGGCCGGCAGCCATTGGTGCACGTGCAGGCTGCAGTGCTCGCTGGCGGGTAGCCAGAAGGCGTCGTGGGGCATGGCGGGTCCTTGTGCGCGCGGTTCCCGAACAGTGTATGCACAACCGGCCGGATTGCAGGAAGGGCACAAATAAGATTCACAATGTTAATGGCGGCACTTGGCGTATATGCCGCCTTGGGCTTACCTGCTAACGTCGGATCAACGCCTTTTCGCCAGCAGGCGATCAGGTAAAGGACTAAAGGACGCAGTGCAGGTCCAGGCAGAGGAACAATAATAAATGCAAGCCGACTTCTGGAATGACAAGCGCCCGGCGGGCGTGCCTTCCACCATCGACATCAATGCCTACACCTCGGTCGTCGAGGTGTTCGAGCGCTCCTGCAAGCGCTTTGCCGACCGCCCGGCGTTCAGCAACCTGGGCGTGACCCTGACCTACGCGGAGCTGGAGCGACATTCGGCAGCATTTGCTGCCTGGTTGCAGCAGCACACCGACCTCAAGCCGGGCGACCGCATCGCGGTGCAGATGCCCAACGTGCTGCAATACCCGATCACCGTCTTTGGTGCCATGCGCGCCGGCTTGATCGTGGTCAACACCAACCCGCTGTACACCGAGCGCGAAATGCGCCACCAGTTCAAGGACAGTGGCGCACGTGCGCTGGTGTACCTGAACATGTTTGGCAAGCGTGTGCAGGAGGTGCTGCCCGATACTGGCATCGAGTACCTGATCGAGGCGAAGATGGGCGACCTGTTGCCCGCCGCCAAGGGCTGGCTGATCAACACCGTGGTCGACAAGCTGAAGAAGATGGTACCGGCCTACCAGCTGCCCCAGGCGATATCGTTCAAGCAGGTGCTGCGCCAAGGCCGCGAGCAGTCGCCCAAACCGGTGCCGTTGAGCCTGGACGACATTGCCGTGCTGCAGTACACCGGCGGCACCACTGGCCTGGCCAAGGGCGCCATGCTCACCCATGGCAACCTGGTGGCCAACATGTTGCAGGTGCTCGCCTGCTTCTCGCAGCACGGCCCCGACGGGCAGAAGCTGCTCAAGGACGGCCAGGAGGTGATGATCGCGCCGCTGCCGCTGTACCACATCTATGCCTTCACTGCGAACTGCATGTGCATGATGGTCACCGGCAACCACAACGTCCTGATCACCAACCCACGTGACATCCCCGGCTTCATCAAGGAGCTGGGCAAGTGGCGTTTCTCGGCGCTGTTGGGGCTGAACACCCTGTTTGTCGCGCTGATGGACCACCCCGGTTTCCGCCAGCTGGATTTCTCGGCGCTGAAGGTCACCAACTCCGGCGGCACGGCGCTGGTCAAGGCCACTGCCGAACGCTGGGAGGCCCTTACCGGGTGCCGCATTGTCGAAGGCTACGGCCTGACAGAAACCTCGCCGGTGGCCAGCACCAACCCCTATGGCCAGCTGGCGCGCCTGGGCACCGTGGGCATCCCGGTGGCGGGTACCGCGTTCAAGGTTATCGACGATGACGGCAACGAATTGCCGCTGGGCGAGCGGGGCGAGTTGTGCATCAAGGGCCCGCAGGTGATGAAGGGTTACTGGCAGCAGCCTGAGGCCACTGCTCAAGCGCTGGATGCGGACGGCTGGTTCAAGACCGGGGATATCGCGGTGATCGACCCGGACGGTTTCACCCGCATCGTCGACCGCAAGAAGGACATGATTATCGTCTCGGGCTTCAACGTGTACCCCAACGAGATCGAGGACGTGGTGATGGGCCACCCCAAGGTTGCCAACTGTGCAGCCATCGGCGTGCCGGACGAGCGCTCAGGCGAGGCGGTGAAGCTGTTTGTGGTGCCGCGCGAGGGCGGGGTGAGCGTGGATGAGCTCAAGGCCTACTGCAAAGCCAACTTCACCGGCTACAAGGTACCCAAGCACATCGTGCTGCGTGATTCGTTGCCGATGACGCCGGTGGGCAAGATCCTGCGGCGGGAGTTGCGGGACATAGCTTGAGTCTATGTTGGCTGTTTCGCGGGTGAACCCGCTCCCACAGGTACTGCACAGCCTCCAAGCTTTGTGCGGTCCCCTGTGGCAGCGGGTTCACCCGCGAATGCCTTGAAGGTGGTCTAACAGGCCTGTTTCAGCCTGATCTGCGACATTTTGGTTAAAAACTCTAAAAATGACCTGTATTGTTCATTGAGTCATTTTTGTGACTGCAAGGCCTGTTTTGGCCTCTAGGCGACCCCAGGCAAAGCTGTTACTCTCGGCCCGCTTTCAGACGATCCGGTTTGCAACGAACCGCCGTCTCATATCAATAATAAGCGCATCGACGCGCCAATCGAACTTCGCTGTTGCTGAAGGAGTGGGCTTCCATGATCGAAAATTTTTGGAAGGATAAGTACCCAGCCGGGATTACGGCGGAAATCAATCCTGACGAATTCCCCAATATCCAGGCAGTACTCAAGCAATCCTGCCAACGCTTTGCCGACAAACCGGCCTTTAGCAACCTGGGCAAGACTATCACTTATGGCGAGCTGTATGCGCTGTCGGGGGCGTTTGCCGCCTGGCTGCAGCAGCATACCGACCTCAAGCCCGGTGACCGCATTGCCGTGCAACTGCCCAACGTCATGCAATACCCGGTCGCGGTCTTCGGTGCCATGCGTGCCGGGTTGATCGTGGTCAACACCAACCCGCTGTATACCGCGCGGGAGATGGAACACCAGTTCAACGACTCCGGCGCCAAGGCCTTGGTGTGCCTGGCGAACATGGCTCACCTGGCCGAGAAGGTGGTACCCAAGACTCAGGTCAGGCACGTCATCGTCACCGAAGTGGCCGACCTGCTGCCGCCGCTCAAACGCCTGCTGATCAATAGCGTGATCAAGTACGTGAAGAAGATGGTGCCGGCCTACAGCCTGCCGCAGGCCGTGCGCTTCAACGACGCCCTGGCCCTGGGCAAGGGCCAGCCGGTGACCGAGGCCAACCCGCAGGCCAACGACGTGGCCGTGCTGCAGTACACCGGTGGCACCACCGGCGTGGCCAAGGGCGCTATGCTGACCCACCGCAACCTGGTGGCCAACATGCTGCAGTGCCGTGCACTGATGGGCTCTAACCTGCATGAAGGCTGCGAAATCCTCATCACCCCGCTGCCGCTGTACCACATCTACGCCTTCACCTTCCATTGCATGGCGATGATGCTGATCGGCAACCACAACGTGCTTATCAGCAACCCGCGTGACCTGCCGGCCATGGTCAAGGAACTGGGCAAGTGGAAGTTCAGCGGCTTTGTCGGCCTTAACACCCTGTTCGTTGCCCTGTGCAACAACGAGGCGTTCCGTGCGCTGGACTTCTCGTCGTTGAAAATTACCCTGTCGGGCGGCATGGCCCTGCAATTGAGCGTGGCCGAGCGCTGGAAGGCCGTTACCGGCTGCGCCATATGCGAAGGGTACGGTATGACCGAAACCAGCCCGGTGGCAGCGGTGAACCCAGCAGAAGCGAACCAGGTGGGTACCATTGGCATTCCGGTGCCATCGACCTTGTGCAAGATCATCGACGACGCCGGCAACGAGCTACCGCTGGGCGAGGTGGGCGAGTTGTGCGTCAAGGGCCCGCAGGTGATGAAGGGCTACTGGCAGCGCGAAGACGCCACCGCCGAGATCCTCGACAGCGAAGGCTGGTTGAAGACCGGCGATATCGCCCTGATCCAGGCCGACGGTTACATGCGCATCGTAGACCGCAAGAAGGACATGATCCTGGTCTCGGGCTTCAACGTGTACCCCAATGAGCTGGAAGACGTGTTGGCGGCCTTGCCGGGTGTGCTGCAGTGCGCAGCCATTGGTGTGCCCGACGAGAAGTCGGGTGAAGTGATCAAGGTGTTCATCGTGGTCAAGCCGGGCATGACCGTGACCAAGGAGCAGGTGATGGAGCATATGCGTGCCAACGTTACCGGCTACAAGGTACCGCGCCTGATCGAGTTCCGCGATTCGCTGCCGACCACCAACGTGGGCAAGATCCTGCGCCGCGAGCTGCGCGATGAAGAGCTCAAGAAGCAAGGCTTGAAGAAGATCGCCTGACGCCCCGCCAGCGCGGTCCCTGTAGGAGCAGCCTTGTGCTGCGAAAGGGCCGCAAAGCGGCCCCAGCAATTCCAGCAACACCACTGAAAACCTGGGGCCGCTTTGCGGCCCTTTCGCGGCACAAGGCCGCTCCTACAGAGGTTGCACCGCTTTCAGGCTCAGCGCAGTTTTTCCAGCATCTGGTAGTACCACATCCCCGCCGCCAGCAGCGGGTTGCCCAGCAAATCCCCCATCGGCACCCGCACATGCTTGCACTGGGCAAAAGTGTCAAACTTCTCCAGTGTCCCGGTCAACGCTTCGGCCATGATCTCGCCCATGATGTGGCTGGTGGCAATGCCGTGCCCCGAATAACCCTGGCAGTACCACACGTTGTCCGACAGCTTGCCCAGCTGCGGGATCCGGTTGACCACGATCCCCATGGCGCAGCTCCACTGGAACTCGATGGGCACGCCTTTGAGGGCCGGGAAGGTGCGTTCGATGCACGGGCGCAGTTCGCCTTCGATGTCGCGTGAATCCTTCCCCGAGTAGTTGGCGCCGCCCCCGAACAGCAGGCGCTTGTCGGCGGTCAGGCGGTAATAATCGAGCACGAAGCGGCAGTCGTACACCGCCAGGTCCTTCGGGTTGATCTGCTCGGCCAGCTCACCCAGCGGCGCGGTGGTGACGATGCCGCCCATGGCCGGGAATATCTTGCCCTTGAGCTGGCGCTTTTCCAGTTTGTGGTACACATCGCCGGCCAGCATCACCTGGCGTGCCTCGACCCGGCCATGGGCGGTAACCACCGCCGGGCGCGGGCCGTGGACGATGTCCAGCACCTCGGAGTTCTCGAAGATAAGCGCACCCAGGCTGTGGGCAGCGCGGGCCTCACCCAGGCACAGGTTAAGCGGGTGCAGGTGCAGGTTGCGCAGGTTCTTCAACGCGCCCAGGTACAGCGGGCTCTGCAGGTGCTCGGCCACTGCCGCGCGGTCGAGCAATTGCACCTGCTCGCCCATGCCGCGGCGGCGGGCCTCGGCCTCGAAGGCACGCAGCTCGTCCATGTGCGAGGGCTTCATCGCCGCATGCAGGTGGCCGTGCTTGAGGTCGCAGTCGATGCCATAGCGCGCCACGCGCTGTTCGATCACCTGGTGCCCGCGCCAGCGCAGGTGCCAGATGAAATCGTCGACGTCGGCGCCCAGGTGGCTACGCATCTGCGTGCGCATGGCCTCGTCGCCCGACAGGCTGCCGGTGACCTGGCCGCCATTGCGCCCGCTGGCGCCCCAGCCGATGCGGTTGGTTTCGACGATAGCCACCTTCAGGCCTCGCTCGGCCAGCTCCACCGCCGTGGCGACGCCGGTGAAGCCGCCACCGATGATGGCCACGTCCACCTGCACCGTGCCCTTGAGTTGCGGGTACTCGGTGTGGTCGTTGAGGGTGGCGCTGTAGTAGGACGGCGCACGTTGCGCCGGGCCTTTGTTGAATGCTGCGTTCATGGGTGTTCCTTGTTATGTAGGGGCTCAGGCCTGGTGCAGGTACCAGCGCCAGTCCTGCTCGCTGACTTCGGCCATGAACTGGCGGTACTCGGCGCGTTTGACCTTCAGGTACACGCCAAGGAAGTCTTCGCCCAATGCTTCGCGGGCCCAATGGGAATGTTGCAGGGCATCGAGGGCAGTCAGCCAGTCGGTGGGCAGGTGTTCGGTGGCCTGGGCATAGCCGTTGCCTTCCACCGGTGCGCCCGGGTCCAGCTGTTCGCGGATGCCCCGGTGGCTGGCGGCGAGAATGGCCGCTGCGGCCAGGTAGGGGTTGGCATCGGCGCCGCAAATGCGGTGTTCCACATGCCGGCTGTTGGCCGGGCCGCCTGGCACACGCAGGCTCACGGTGCGGTTGTCCACGCCCCAGGTCGGCGCCAGCGGCGCATAGCTGTTGGCCTGGAAGCGGCGGAACGAGTTGGCGTTGGGGCAGAACAGCAGCAGCGAGTCGCGCAGGTGGCGCAGCATGCCGGCCACAGCCTGGCGCAGCAGCGGGGTGCCGGCTTTGTCTTCACTGGCGAACAGGTTGTTGCCCGCACTGTCGGCCAGGCTCAGGTGCATGTGCATGCCGGTACCGGCCAGGTTGGCAAACGGCTTGGCCATGAAGCAGGCCTGCATGCCGTGGGCATGGGCCACGCCTTTCACCAGGCGCTTGTAGCGCACGGCCTGGTCCATCGCCTGCAGCGCATCGCCGTGCTCCAGGGTGATTTCCACCTGGCCTGGGGCGTATTCCGAAATGGCGGTACGCGCCGGAATGCCTTGGGCCTTGCAGGCGGCGTACAGGTCGGCGAGAAACGGTTCGATCTGCTCCAGTTCACGCAGGCCATAGACCTGAGTGGCGCGCGGGCGGCCACCGTCGTTGTCCAGCGCCGGTTGCGGGCGGCCTTGGGCATCGCGGTGCTGGTCGAGCAGGAAGAATTCCAGCTCGCAGGCCATTACCGGGTGGTAGCCGTCGGCTTTCAGCGCTTCGATGGTGCGCAGCAGCACATGACGCGGGTCGGCGATGCTGGCCGGCAGGCCTTCGCTCGGGTGCATGCTGACCTGCACGGCAGCGGTTGGCACCCGGCGCCAGGGCAAGCGCACCAGGCTGCCTTCAAGCGGGTAGGCGCGGCAGTCGATGTCGCCCACATCCCACACCAGGCCCGAGTTTTCTACGTCGTCACCGTTCAGGGTCAGGCCGAGGATGGTGCTGGGCAGCGGCCGGCCGGTCTGGTAAACGGCCAGCAGTTCCTCGCGGTGCAACAGCTTGCCGCGCGGTACGCCGTTGGCGTCGAGGATAAAGAGCTCGAACAGCTCGATATCGGGGTTTTCGGCCAGGAAACGGGAAGCCTGCTCTACGGGTGCAAAGTGCATGATTGATTCGCTCACGGGCGCACAGGGCCACCGCACAAGCAGGCGGCCCAGTTGAGTCAAACGGCCAGAAGGAGGCCGGGTTTGGTCACAATGGCGTGAGCGAGGTGTCCGGTGGGCGCGCGTGGCGGCAGTGCCACAAAGCCCAGAAGGCGAGGATGATGTGAACCAGCGGATTTTCCCCGGCACGGCTCCGGGCCTTCGGTAGCGAAGGGCGGGACGACGGTGGGGCGATGAGCTGGACGGGAGTCATGCCTTTGATACTCACATGCGGCGTAAGGTTGATTAAAGCAGTGAATGGCAACCTTTACATATGCCCTTGCTAAACTTTCAGCCGCTACGCGATCCCTGTAGATACTCTGTTGGCGGTCAAGCTTTTCTAAGGTGTTCAGAGCTGAAAAGCTTGGCCGTATCAAATGGTTCATCGCCGCGCATGCATGCCCATATGCCTGTCAGGTACTTGCGCATGACA
>Ga0302347_1000193_pt1 | contig 112747 bp, 104 predicted proteins | sample PhyWR1_FD_202178 | JGI IMG/M metagenome (GOLD analysis project Ga0302347, IMG submission 202178) | Leaf surface microbial communities from wheat plants in UC Gill Tract Community Farm, Albany, California, United States - DLSL W.R1 (v2)... | ecosystem: Host-associated > Plants > Phyllosphere >... | reverse complement strand
CAGGGGCAGGCGTTGGATATGGGGGCTGCCATGGGTCAGCTGCAACAGGCGCTGAGCCAGGCCGAGGCCCTGAGTAGCGCGGTTGAAACAGCCAAAGCTGAACTGGCCGATATCCAGACCCAGAAGGCACTACTGCAACAAACGCTGACCGATTTGAAACAGTCCGCGTTGTTACTCTCTGCCCCGGAGGGCATTGCCCAGAGCACGCCAAAAAGTGTGCAACTGTCAGCGGGTGAGAATGTTATCAGCACCAGCGGTAAGCACACTGATTTCAGTGCATTGAAAAGATTCACCGTGGCGGCGGGGGAGAGGGTAAGTTTGTTTGCACAAAGGCTGGGTATCAAAATCTTTGCCAGCAAAGGGAAGGTTGAAATACAGGCGCAGGGCGATGAGATGACGCTGGATGCGCTGAAAGATATCCGTATCAGTAGCAGCGAGGGCAGGCTGGTCATCAGCGCGAAGCAGGAAATCATTCTGACGAGCGGCGGCGGCTATATTCGCATTGCTGATGGTGTTGTGGAGTGCGCGGCACCGGACAAAATCATCCAGCGTGCGGCGGTGTGGCAGAAGTTTGGCGGGCAGAGTATGAGCCAGGCGGCGCAGATCTGGGAAAGCAGCGAATTCGAAATGGGGCCTGAAGTACGGTGGCCCTATTCTGATAAAGCTGTCGCGGGTCAGAAAATCAGCCTGACGTACAGCGATGGCACCGTGCAGGAGTTAATGACCTCTGCATCTGGTCGTGGGGAAAAACAGAGTGTAATGGATCCTGCGTCAATACAGATAAACCTGAAGGATGAGGGCTAACTGATGAGTGAGACCACTGAAAATAATAACGTCCTGCTGGGCTACGACAAGTTTGGTCATCCCCTCTATAAGGTTATTGCTACACCGAAAGACAAGGAGCAATGGCTCAAACTTTATAAGATGCCGGACAGAGTCATCCCGGTTGTGTTTTTACCGGGGGTGATGGGGAGTAATCTGATGAACCCCGATGACAATCAACCAGTCTGGACCGTCAATGGAGTTGCAGGCATGTTACCCTGGATGGGGAGAGGGCCAGCGAAAAGAAAAAAATTACTGGATCCCACCAAAACCGTTGTCGATCCCAGCGGGAAAATTGAGACCGAAAGCCCTGAAGAGTATCTGCTTTTTAAATCCCGCCGGGAGAGGGGCTGGGGCGAGGTGGGGGCGATGAGCTACGGCACCTTTCTGCCCTGGCTCCAGGAGGCGCTGAACGATAACCAAGCAATGTTAAAAAATAAGACCAGCAAAAATGGTAGCCTGACCTTGCGTGAGAAGCTGCTGGATAAAGCGTTGGGGGCAGAAATCGGTGAGAGTAACCTGACCCCAGAGGAAGTGGCATTAAGCTATCAGTACCTCTTTCCGGTCCATGCGGTGGGTTACAACTGGCTGCAGTCGAATGTGGATTCTGCACAAGCACTGGCCGAGCGTATTGATAAGATCATTAAAGGTTACAAAGCCAGCGGACGCAAATGCGAAAAAGTCATTCTGGTGACCCATTCGATGGGGGGGCTCGTCTCCCGTTACTATTCGGAATTGCTGAAAGGTAATTACGGGCAGAAGAATATCCTAGGTATTGTGCACGGGGTGATGCCGGATCGTGGTGCTCCAATGGCCTATAAACGGATGAAAGCCGGTGAGGCGGGGACGACTGGTTTGGTGATTGGCAGCAGCGGCGCTGAAATGACCCCTATACTGGCGCAATCGCCGGGCCCTTTACAACTCCTGCCAGGCAATAGATACGGTAAAGGTTGGTTTCACGTTGAGGGACTTCAGCAGCCGTTGCCCCAGACAGATCCGTACACGGAAATCTACACCCAGCGATCGGCGTGGTGGGGATTATGCGAGGAACGCTTTATTAATCCAGAAAATAAAAGCGGGGATAAGGTATTGCTTGAACAAGATTGGAAACGTTTCAAAAATATTATTAACAATCATGTCAGTAAGTTTATAGAGAAACTTAATGGTCATTACCATGAACATACCTATGCCTTTTACGGTAATGACGGAAAGAAATACCCTTCTTATGCAGAACTGCACTGGAAGGACGTAAGTGGAAAACATACCCCGGAAGCCTACCGCTCACAGGTCAGTGAAAAGGGGGAAATCTTCTACCCGGCGGAAAAATTTAACCAGACCATCCGCTATGCAACGCTGGAAACACCCGACCAGCGTTATGTTGCCCGCAAATATGAATTATCGCCCCCAGCGGAAGACGGCGACGGTACGGTACCAGTCAGAGCGGCAGTGATCAGTTCTCCTGGGTTAAAGGCCCAACTGGGGGTGGGCGTTGACCATGAGGGGGCGTATAAATCTGACAACACCATGGATGCGCACTGGTTTACCCTGCGGTCAATTATCAGAATTGCACAGCAGGTAAAGAATACGGGGCTGGCATATCGTGAATAATATAAAGAGCAAAGCCATTATCCTCGCCGCTTTAATTGTCGCGGGTTATGGATTGTATCAATATTTAAGCCCTTATAACCCATCACCGCAGACACTGACACCCTCACAGCAGGAAGCCATGAACAAAATAAACGCTGAAATGAAACCATACTGCGTCGGACGCTATATGCTCGATCTGCCATCCTCCTTTGCGGCCTACAGTGAAACAGCACCGCTGGATAAAAATATCTGGGCGGCGATAATATCCAGACCAGAAGACATGTATAAAACCTATCTGGCGACAAAGAAGATGTATCATCCGGGTTTTGTGCAGTTAATGGCATTGCGTGAAAAGGCTCTGAGAGAAAGCGAAACTATTGACGCCCAGGATATGCCCTTTTTGAAAAAGGTTTGGCCGTTGCCGGATGGTATGGATGGTTTGATTTTTGAAAGAAATGAAAATGAAAGCGTTTCGGACGCAATGCGCATCCTGGAAGGATATCTGTATACCAACGGCGTGGTTATCAAGCTACAGAAACAGACAGTCAATGATTCAGCTCTACGTTATGAAAGGCAACGCAATGGTGATCCAATTCAGAACTACGTCGCAAAAGATGTCAACCAGATGCAGTCGCTGATGGCGAGAATTAGCGGCAGGGATAATGATGTCATTCCGGTAAAGCCTGGCTCCTGTATCACCCATGCGTTTATTGCCACCGACCTGACAGCAAGGGATCGGGAGGATATTAATATAGGGCTCATCAGTAATACTTTCGACAATATACGCATTGCGGTCTCCAATGATAACTTTACGCGTGAAGAAAACACGGTGCTGGACAGAATGGGAGAAATAAAAAGCAATATTTCCCGTTCACGGGGAGGAATAGAAAGAAAAGGGGCATTTAGTGTTAACGAGCTGCAAGCGCAGGAGTTTCTGGCAACAGGCTTGCAGGAAGACAACGATGAGCCACGATATCAATTTGAAATGTATATCAATGAAATGACGGCCAGTTATAAGACTCCGGGTTTTATGCTGACCCTGGATAATCAACGCATGTCACCAACCTCTTACAGCAAGGAGGAAATTATCACCTTCTGGGACACAGTCAGCCGTAGCGTACGCTTGCGCCCCGGAGCGTTTTAACCGGCAGGAAAGGACGGCGGATAACGTCCACAATTCTTGAAAATAAAGGATGCGCAATGAGCGTCGGCTATTTTTTAAGAGTGGGTGATAGCACCACTTGTGGTGGGAAGATCCTTACCGGCGATTCAATGTTTCAATGGTACGGCGTTTCTGCTGCCAGAGAAGGGGATATGGTTAACTGCGGTATAGAAGATACGCAGTACGAGAGCACGATTCGGTAGCTAAGATTTTGTGCTGGAAAAATCCATAATCGATGCAGTTAAAACCAGTGAAAAAAATTTCCGAAAATTTTTTTTTAGTGCCGATTGAAAAAAATCAGGAAGATTCGCAGCCTGCGAATGATAAGGGCTTGACTTAGTTATCCACTATTCCTGTGGATAACCCTGTGCATTAGGGTTAGAAAACTAGATTGAAGCGAGGTTGGACGCGGGTTTCATCTAAATTGCTGTTAAAGCCGTCTTTCTAATATAAGTTAGAATATTCAATAAGTTAAATAAAATCAATAACTGTCATAAATCTGACATTGAACCGAATGCCATCAGGTTCTCTCTATTGACAAATGTTAAAAGATAAAAAAAATTGGGGATAACCTATCTGTATCCGAATTTTATTCAGTAGTTGCTTGAAAGTGGTTAAAATACAAACTAATTTTATCTTTTTTATCAGCAAGTAGAGTGGTATAACTGGTGTTATATACAGTTTTTTCTGGAAAAAATCCCTCTTGCAGGTAAAATGATCCTTTAGTTCGCGCATTTCGTCATCAGGTAGCCTCTCCATGAGTAAAGCGTTCAAACTTCATTCAGCATTTATCCCTTCGGGCGATCAGCCTGATGCTATTCGTCGCCTGAAAGAGGGGCTGGAAGATGGCCTGGCACATCAGACACTCTTGGGCGTAACTGGATCAGGTAAAACCTTCACCGTGGCAAATGTCATTGCTGATTTACAGCGTCCGACAATGGTACTGGCACCTAATAAAACGTTGGCAGCGCAACTCTATGGCGAAATGAAAGAGTTCTTTCCTGAAAACGCCGTGGAGTTTTTTGTTTCCTATTACGATTACTATCAACCAGAAGCCTATGTTCCAAGCTCGGATACCTTTATCGAGAAAGATGCTTCGGTAAATGAACATATTGAACAGATGCGTCTTTCGGCAACGAAAGCACTTCTGGAGCGCAGAGATGTGGTGGTAGTGGCATCCGTATCCGCCATTTATGGTCTGGGTGACCCCGATTTATACCTGAAGATGATGCTGCACCTGACTAAGGGTATGATTATCGATCAGCGGTCAATTTTACGTCGCCTGACGGATCTGCAATATACTCGCAATGATCAGGCATTTCAGCGTGGTACTTTTCGGGTGCGCGGTGAAGTGATTGATATTTTCCCTGCTGAATCAGACGATTTGGCTCTCCGGGTTGAGCTGTTTGACGAAGAGGTAGAAAGGCTCTCATTATTTGACCCGCTCACCGGACATATTGACTCTACCATCCAGCGCTTTACCGTCTACCCTAAATCACACTACGTCACGCCGCGGGAACGTATCGTTCAAGCGATGGAAGACATTAAAGTTGAGTTAGTGGACAGGAAAAAATTTCTGCTGGAACAGAATAAGCTACTGGAAGAACAGCGCATTACACAGCGAACTCAGTTCGATTTAGAGATGATGAACGAACTCGGTTATTGTTCCGGGATTGAAAACTATTCCCGCTATCTGTCTGGTCGTGGCCCGGGCCAGCCTCCACCGACACTGTTTGATTATCTTCCGGCTGATGGTCTGCTGATTGTTGATGAATCCCACGTCACTATTCCACAAATCGGTGGTATGTACCGTGGCGATCGTGCGCGTAAAGAAAACTTGGTGGAGTACGGTTTTCGTCTGCCATCTGCGCTGGATAACCGGCCGTTAAAATTTGAAGAGTTTGAAGCTCTGGCTCCGCAAATAATCTATGTTTCCGCCACACCGGGTAACTATGAGCTGGAAAAATCGGGCAGTGATGTTGTTGACCAAGTAGTACGTCCTACCGGCCTGCTGGATCCTATTATTGAGGTCCGTCCGGTAGGCACACAGGTTGATGACTTACTCTCGGAGATTCGTCAGCGTGTGGTGGTTAATGAACGGGTACTGGTAACCACGTTAACCAAACGTATGGCAGAAGACCTGACTGAATATCTGGAAGAGCATGGTGAACGGGTACGCTATCTGCACTCCGATATTGACACCGTAGAGCGCATGGAGATTATCCGTGACTTACGATTGGGGGAGTTTGATGTTCTGGTTGGTATCAACTTACTCCGTGAAGGACTCGACATGCCAGAAGTCTCACTGGTAGCGATACTTGATGCCGATAAAGAAGGGTTCCTGCGTTCTGAACGTTCATTAATCCAGACTATTGGCCGCGCTGCCCGTAATATTAACGGTAAAGCGATCCTTTACGGCGATAAAATTACCGCATCAATGGCAAAAGCGATTGACGAGACGGAACGTCGTCGTGAGAAACAGCAGCGTTATAACGAAGAGCACGGAATCACCCCTCAGGGACTTAATAAAAAAGTCGTTGATGTCCTGAAGCTGGGTGACGGTATGGCGAAAACAAAAGGTCGGGCGAAGACCAAAGCGCGCAGCGTGATTGAAGACGATGAAGTGATTCTGACGCCGAAAGCATTGCAGCAGAAAATTCAGCAACTGGAAGCACAGATGCTGAAACATGCACAAAATCTTGAGTTTGAGGAAGCGGCTCAGGTCCGCGATAAATTACAGCAACTGCGTGCTTTGTTTATCTCAATCTCATAATAGTTAACCTAGTTGCTGCAGCGTTTGTTCAAGAGCGGTACGCAGCAGCTGGCGGTCATGGCGATATTTAACATCGCAGGCCTCCAGCGGTTGCTGAATAACGAGTCGGTCAACTAGCTGGCTGGCATCAATCTGCGGACTAACCAGTACCGCATCAATAATCCGCTTACCAATATGCTGTTCCATGATCTTCAGCTTCTCGGCAAGAGAGAGGTTTGCTGCCGCAGGACTGAGCTCTTTGCCGAGGTTATCGATATAGACGACAGGAGCAGTGGTACGACGTAGTGCCTGATCCATCTCTTCAAGTAACAGTATAGGTAGCAGGCTGGTATAAAAACTGCCCGGGCCGATTAACACTAAATCAGCTTCTGCAATGGCATCCAGCGCTTCACGCGTTGCTGGTACTTTTGGATAGAGCATCAATTCCTGCGGTGCTTCAGCCAAATTATCAATATTCACTTCACCATAGATAGCATTGCCCTCGCTATCTGTGGCCATTAAATCAACCGGAAATTCGGACATAGGAATTAAAAAAGCATCTATTTTGAGTAGATTACGAATGAGATTGATCGCTTCAAGAGGGCGTACGCTTAAGTGATCGAGCGCTTTCATCATCAGATTGCCGAGGTTATGCCCGGATAGCTCACCATTACCAGCAAAACGATACTCAAACATTGCTGAAGCGACGCTGGGTTCGGTAATTAATTGATTCAGACAGTTACGCGTATCACCCCAGGCAATACCGCCTTCAGAGCGACGAATGCGCCCTGTTGAACCACCGTTATCGGTGGTGGTGACAATGCCGGTTAAGCGTGAACCGAGAAATGACAGAGAGGACATCACTCGACCGAGTCCGTGCCCTCCACCCAAGGCGACGATCCGGTCAAGATCCGCCAGCGTACGATTACGCATACTCATCCTTTTTAAGAGCCAAACCGATCAAATTATTCGACTGACTATTTATTCTTGGGCAGTACTGAAAAGTGCCATATAGCAGGTGTAAGTGCTAGTATCTTGGCGTTAATTCTGTCCAGGCAGATACACCACTAGCACTTGGTGGGACAGATTAGAAGGCATAACACAATCTTAAGCTAGTGTAAAAATCACAAAAAGACGATCTCAGCCTATTCTTAATGATGTATATCAATCTGAAAACAATCATTTTGGACTATTCTTTTATTATATTGAGTAATTTCAACGCTATATATAGGTTTATATAGCGAAATATGAGATAGCGCAAGGCATTCTGTCGGGTTACTATCTCAAAGACACACTCAAGCCATAGCACCTAAGTCTGACGATAAGGTGCCCTGGCCGTGGCGGTATCAGCCACCAGGGTGCAGGAAGAAATGACTGCATCTCCCGTATTTTGGAAAGGTGTACTCAGTGACTCAACTTACCGATGCTTTTGCACGCAAGTTCTATTACTTGCGGCTATCTATTACCGATGTCTGCAACTTTCGTTGTAGCTACTGCCTGCCTGACGGCTACAAGCCTCAGGGCGTAGCAAACAAAAGTTTCCTCAGCCTTGATGAAATTCGTCGGGTGACACGCGCGTTTGCCAGTATGGGAACAGAAAAAGTGCGTCTGACTGGCGGTGAACCCTCTCTGCGGCGCGATTTCAGCGATATTATTGCTGCTGTTCGTGAAAATCCAACTATTCGTCAACTGGCGGTCACCACTAATGGCTATCGTCTGGCGCGGGATATTAAAACATGGCGTGAAGCCGGCCTTACGGCCGTTAACGTCAGTATTGATAGTCTTGATGCACGACAGTTTCATGCCATTACCGGGCAAGACAAATTTCACCAGGTAATGGCAGGCATTGATGCGACCTTTGAGGCTGGTTTTGAACGGGTTAAAGTCAATGCTGTATTGATGCGCGATGTTAACCACCATCAGTTAGATACCTTTCTGAACTGGATCAAAGACAGGCCTATTCAGTTGCGTTTTATTGAACTGATGGAAACCGGAGAAGGACGTAGTCTGTTTCAGAAACACCATGTTTCGGGAAAAATTGTACGTGATATCTTGCTATCCCAGGGATGGATCTACCAGATCCGCCAGCGTAGCGATGGCCCGGCACAGGTCTTTTGTCACCCTGATTACCAGGGGGAAATTGGCCTTATCATGCCTTACGAGAAAGATTTCTGTAGCAGTTGTAACCGACTGCGCGTTTCAGCTGTGGGTAATTTGCATTTGTGTCTGTTTGGCGAGCAGGGCATTGCTTTGCGAGACTTGCTGGCAGAAGACAACCAGCAGGCTGAACTTGAAGCACGTATTAGCTCAGCCTTAGCGCAGAAAAAACAGACCCATTTCTTGCTCGATGGTCATACGGGTATTACCCAAAACCTGTCATTTATTGGCGGCTAAATATGCGCTGTAAGGAGAAGTGTCATGAGTCAGGTCAGTACTGAGTTTATTCCAGCCCGCATTGCGATTTTGACGGTATCAGGTCGTCGTACCCCAGAAGATGACACCTCCGGACATTATCTGCGTGATGCAGCAATTGAAGCCGGACATGAAGTGCTTGGAAATGTGATCACTAAAGAGAATATCTATCTCATTCGTGCTCATGTGTCGCAATGGATTGCTGATGAAAGCGTTCAAGTTGTGCTAATTAACGGTGGCACCGGTTTTACTGAAAATGATCAAGTGCCAGAGGCTCTGCAACCGCTTTTTGACAGAGAAATAGCGGGTTTTGGGGAGCTATTTAGAATGCTTTCCTATGAAGATATCGGCACCTCGACCCTCCAGTCCCGTGCGATAGCCGGTATGGCGAATCGTACCTTGATTTTTGCCATGCCGGGTTCAACCAATGCCTGCCGTACCGCATGGGAAAACATTATTGTTCAGCAGCTTGATGCTCGTCAGCATCCCTGCAACTTTCATCCCCACATAAAGAACTAAACCTATGTCACAACTAACCCATATTAATGCCGCTGGTGAAGCGCACATGGTGGATGTTTCCGCAAAGATGGAAACAGTACGTGAAGCACGTGCAGAAGGCTTTGTGAGCATGCATAGCAGTACTCTGGAGATGATTGTCTCGGGGCAGCACCACAAAGGTGATGTGTTTGCCACCGCACGTATTGCTGGAATTCAGGCAGCAAAACGGACCTGGGAACTGATCCCGCTTTGTCATCCATTATTGCTAACTCATCTTGAAGTTAAACTGGAGGCACAGACAGAACACTCCCGTGTACGGATTGAGGCAGTTTGTCGCCTGAGTGGTAAAACAGGGGTAGAAATGGAAGCATTAACTGCGGCCTCTGTTGCTGCCTTAACCATTTATGACATGTGCAAAGCAGTACAAAAAGACATGGTTATTGGTCCGATACGTCTGCTCGAAAAAAGCGGCGGTAAGTCAGGTGATTTCAAGGTAGATCCCCATGATTAAAGTCCTCTTTTTTGCTCAGGTACGGGAGTTAGTAGGCTGTGATAGTGTTCAGCTTGATGCTCACTACGCCGATGTTGAACAGCTGCGAGCCTTCCTTGCCGGACAAGGTAGTCGTTGGCAACTGGCGCTGGAGTCAGGGAAATTACTGGCAGCCGTTAATCAAACCTTAGTGAGCTTTGATACTGCTTTAGTGGATGGGGATGAAGTGGCATTTTTCCCACCCGTTACCGGAGGGTAAATGAATAATACTCGTATCCTGGTCTGCCAGGACGACTTTCACGTCGGCGACGAATACCAATGGTTAGCTGAATGTGACGATGACGGCGCAGTGGTAACCTTTACCGGTAAAGTACGTAATCATAACCTTGGCGATACCGTCAGTGGCCTGACGCTCGAACATTACCCTGGTATGACAGAAAAAGCGCTTGCACAGATTATCAGTGAGGCAAGAACCCGCTGGCCATTGCAACGGGCTACGGTTATACACCGCGTGGGTGAACTTCATGCGGGCGAGCAAATTGTGTTTGTTGGTGTCAGTGCGTCCCATCGCAACGCGGCCTTTGCTGGGGCTGAGTTTATTATGGATTATCTGAAAACGCGGGCTCCTTTCTGGAAGCGTGAAGCCACACAGGAAGGTGGGCGCTGGGTTGAGGCCAAAGAGAGTGATGATAATGCGGCTAATCGCTGGTAAGCATCATCCCGCTCAAGATGTGTTAATATTATACCGCAGACAAGGCTTTATGCCCCCACCAAGACTTTACTCTTCAGAGGATACATCATGGACAGATTCCCACGTTCCAATGATTCGATTGTTCAGCGCGCTAATACCGGTCTTCAAGCCTTTATGGCTCAAGTCTATGGCTGGATGACGTGCGGTTTATTACTGACCGCTTTTATTGCCTGGTATGCCGCAAACTCACCAGCAGTGATGCAGTTTGTTTTTTCCAGCAATATTACTTTCTTTGGGCTGATCATTGCGCAGCTGGCACTGGTTTTTGTTATCTCAGGTATGATCCATAAGCTGAGTCCTGGACTTGCCACCTCACTGTTTATGCTCTATTCAGCGCTGACTGGTTTGACGATGTCCAGTATCTTCCTCGCCTATACCGCATCTTCCATCGCCAGCACCTTTGTTGTTGCTGGGGGTATGTTTGGTGCCATGAGTATTTATGGTTACACCACTAAGCGCGATTTAAGCGGTATGGGTAATATGCTGTTTATGGCACTTATCGGTATTGTCCTCGCTTCACTGGTGAATTTCTGGCTGAAAAGCGATGCCTTGATGTGGGCAATTACTTACATTGGGGTGATTGTGTTTGTTGGCCTGACTGCCTATGACACACAAAAACTGAAAAATATCGGCGAACAAATTGATACGCGTGACACGCAAATGATGCGTAAGTATTCCATCGTTGGCGCTCTGACCCTGTATCTTGACTTTATTAACCTGTTCCTGATGTTGTTGCGTATCTTCGGTAACCGCCGTTAATCGCTGATGCTACTCAAAAACGTCTGTTGAATTTTCATGTTCAACAGACGTTCTTTATTACCCTGTCAGTGTGAGTCAGACCGATTTTATTCAAGCGTGTTTTACGTTTTATCCTCATCGCGTTAATGTTACCCGGTTTATCACTGATTACTGTTTGTTTACTGTATACAAACAGTAGTCTGGCTCGTCGTCTGCTAAAAAATCCACCTATCCGTAATCACTTAAAGCCGCCAAGTTTCCCTTTCCGTTAATTATTTTCTGTTACACCTGGACATTTTTGCAAATGTGGTCTAGCTGACGTTTTTTTAATCTGTTTTTAGATAGGTTAATAATTGCAATGCTGCAATTTTAACCAATAAAAATAGAGGTTATTTATGAATATCTCCTTCCCAGCACGTAAGGCTAACGGCGTAGATTACGCAAATCTAAAAGAGATCATGGGTTGCATAGGACAGGAGCCGCATGGTTCTTGGTTAGCGGAAACTAACCAGATGTGGCACGGTGGAATACATCTGACGGAGGTAACCGCCCCCGGTGCGGTACTGAATGAGAACAATACAGATAAAGCACTTCCGCTCCAGTGCATGGCCGACGGTGAGATTGTCGCCTGGCGCATTAATCGCGATTATCTGACAAGCGAGTACTGTGGCAAGCGAGTACAGTATTCCAGTACCTTTCTGCTCGTTAAATCAGTGTATAAACCCGAACAGAATAACGCCAACAACGGGCTTGAATTTTACTCGTTATATATGGGTATGGCCCCGTTATCGGTATTTCCGAAACATTCTCGTTATCGGGTGACCGAGCAGGGTAACGGTGTCCGATTACGTCACTATAACGGGCAGGAAACGACGGGGCAGTTGGTGCCCGGTCCGACGGGGTCTACATTAGGAAAAGGAGCTACGGTGCTGATTTTCCGCCGGGAGATGTTTGTATTGCAGGGGAAAGAAGAGCCTTTTGGACTGGCCCAGCCACTGAATGAAGGTAAACCTAAAGGCGCTAAATGCTGGGTTTCCCTACGTGATGGCTATCTGGAGGAGGATGGTGACGAGTACGATAGCCTTCCTGACTGGATGGCGAAAGCCGTGATACAGGGTATTTTTGACCGCGTGGTTATTCCGTCCACTCCGCTACCGATTAAGGTCAGGGATGCCGTAGGCTTCCTGGCACATAACATAGCCCCACAAGGAGAGTGCCAGCTACTGACCAGTCATCTTGCACATATTGAAGTGCTGAGTACTGATATGCGGATATTCGAGCTTCTGACCGATCCCGGCAACGTAAATACAGCAACACTACTGGAACGTGACAAATCCCACCCAACAGAGAGCCGCGGTAAAATATTCTATCAGATCGAACCGCATAGCTGGATGCCTGAAGATGATGTCGATGAAGCGCAGCGGTATGATCTGAATCAGCGGGAGCTGTATATGGCGGTGCATCATCAGGATATGGAAATGCGAGAATTAGCCTCGCGTCTGGTGGTGAGGCACGACTCCGAGTGGTTTGGGGGAAGTGTACATCACAGGTGGTGGGAGTTTTTACAGAAAGATGATGTGCAGTATATCGATTACCTCCAAAAATGGCTGGATGAATGTGAGTGGATGAGCCAGGTACCGGCATTCAGTTCAGGCGAGGCGGTATGGCATATGCATCCGGTGGTATTTCTGGATGCTATCAGGTCTGCAGTTAAAACCTTAAAAGGCCAATTAACATATAATGCAGAAGGAAATGATATTCCATCATCTATTTATTATAGCCGAGTTATTCACTGGCCAGGAAATAGCCTCTCCGGTGTTACTCTTGGACGTGGTTATGATATGGGCGATCGTTCGGAACGTGAAATATATAGTGATATGATTGCATCTGGAATAGCTGATGATCAAGCCCTTAAAATATCAAAAGGAGCTAAGTTAAAGGGAATTAATGCCCGCGATTTTGTGCTTGCTAGAAAAAAAGAAATAGGGGAGATCACTTTGCAGCAGCAAGAGTCTCTTTTTGCTATCATTTACCCTCTGTATATTGAACGAACGATTCGTAATTATAAAAAATGGACTGACGGGGTTTTAAATGCAAAACAGTGGGAAGTATTAGACGATATAATCCAGGATGTGTTAGTTGATTTTGTCTATCAAGGGTTTACAAAGGGGCCTAAGCCAATGCTTGCTGGCTCAAATAATAATAAATATGAATTGATTTCTTATATAAAAAATACACCTGCAATCTCTCAGTATGAACCAGGCAGACATCGGGCTGATTATTTGGCTGGAGGCAAATAAAAGATATCAACATATTTGTTATATTCCATTTTTTCTATATCTGTAGGTAAGATGTTTGTTGAAACATAAATCATTCTGAGTAGATTAATTTTTCTGAATATAAAATGAACTCACCAGGTAATATTTAATAAATATATATCGAGAGTATTCCCATCCAGAGAAAAATAGTGGGTTAATTTTTTAATGGTAAATAGTGCTGACTGAGAAATTTTAAAAAAATCTTCTTAGAGTTTTTTGATCACAGTTTTAACTGTGGTGGTTTTTTCATGCATCTTATCTGCTTCTCCTTTTTATTATTATGTTTCCTCCTGTATAAATTGCTGACTTGGTGTTATTTACCCTGAAAGCCCACTCGATGATGAGTGCAGATAACGTTCTTTTGATGAGTCATGTTTTTGTCTGATAAAAAACATGACTCGCTTCACGCTTCTACGCAATTACTCGATGCCTGGAGGGATTAAAGTTGAATTGTTATCTTAGTCACAGATTGTTTACATTTGTAGTGTCATATTTTACATATGTAAACAAGAAGTGAATGAGAAGATGAGGGCTTGTGATGTCGGCACAACAAAAAAATACTATTGAAATTCGCGGCATCAAAAAGCAATTTGGCACTAATATTGTTTTGCACGATATTAATTTAACCCTGCAAGGTGGGGAAATTCTGGCTTTAATGGGTGCAAATGGTGCGGGAAAATCAACGTTAGTAAAAATTCTCAGTGGTATCTATACTGCCGATCAGGGCGCTATCTATATCAATGGCGAAGAGTGTCAAATTAATACTCCGCAGGCAGCACGTAAAGCTGGGATTATAACGGTTCATCAAATTATAAATGACGGTGTGGTACAGGATCTTACTATTGCGGAAAATCTGTTGTTAGATAGATTGTGTGATGGTCGGATTCCACATTTTATTAATAAAAAATCCTTACACCAACAAGCAAAAGAAATTGCCGATAATCTGGGGTTAAGTTTTTCTTTAAACAAACCCGTTTCTGAATTAGGGCAAGCTGAGAGGCAACTGGTTTCGATTGCCCGTGCGGTTTCAGAGAAACCGCGATTATTAATTCTTGATGAACCAACTTCCAGTCTGTCAGATAAAGAGGCTGCTAATCTGTTTACCGCAGTGAAAAAATTACGAGAACAGAATGTAGCCATTATTTATATTTCTCATCGTATGTCTGATCTGCGTACTTTAGCCTCAAGAATAGCCACCCTTCGTGAGGGGCGTATTGTCGGGTTATTTGAACAACCACTAGATTATGATGGTGCAGTGGATTCTATGCTCGGGCATGCCGTTGGTAAAATACGTCATCAGTATGTGGCGGGTAATAAAGAAGTGATCAGTTTGAAAGAGGTGCGTTTAACCGAAACTTCACGTCCTTTTGATTTGCAATTTAAAACCGGAGAAGTGGTGGTATTAACCGGACTGTTATCTTCGGGTTGTACCTCAGTGGTTGAAGGGATTTTTGGTATGCAGCCATTTTACTCTGGCGAAATTCTGCTGAATGGCCAGCCTTGGTCACCGAAAAAACCACGGCATGCTATTGAGAATGGTATTTTTATGGTACAGGAAGACAGAGGTAATAACGCTATTATTCCAGATTTTACCATTGAACAGAACGTTAGCCTGCCGTTTTTAGCTAAATTCTCTCATGGTGGCATTGTGAACCGTAAACAAGAAAAAAATACGGTCATAGCTGCAATTAAACGGACTCATGTTAAATACACTGATGCGGATGCGTTAATGTCTACCTTATCTGGGGGGAATCAACAGAAAGCGATTATTGCCCGCTGGATGCTCGATGACTGTCAGGCACTATTATTAAATGAACCTTTCCAGGGGGTCGATATATCCTCACGCCGACAGATAGGTGAATTATTGAGAAATACCGCGAAAGACAGAGTCACTATTGCAGTCTGTACTGATATTGAAGAAGCATTAGAAATTGCTGACAGAGTGATTGTTTTTAATCATAACAATCTCTCTGGGATCCATCGTGTTGATAAAATAGAAATGCCAGTACTTATCAAGCAAATAGCCGCAGCGCCAGAAAAAGAAATCATTGAATAATAAGAACCTGAAGGAATGGTTAATGAAAAACACACGTGAAATTGCGATTAGATATGGTCTAATTGTATTGTTGGTGACGCTTTTTATTATATTTTCACTCGCGGAACCGGCATTTATCAGTACCATAAATATGATGATTATTCTGCAATCAGTATCGATTGTCGCCATTCTGGCATTAGGGGTTACTGCCACACTGGCAGTTAATGGATTTGATCTTTCCATCGGTTCCACGGCAGCGTTTTCGATGATGACCGCCAGTTATGTGATGGTGGTCTTTGATGGGGGAACGACACTGGCGATTGTTTCAGCGATAGGCGTCGGAGTGGTAGTCGGTTTAATTAACGGCTTCTTAACGGTACAAATGCGTATCCCTGATCTGTTGACCACGCTGGGTATGATGTTTCTGTTATTGGGTCTGCAACTTATTCCGACCGAAGGACGCTCTATTTCGACTGGCATGACGCTCAGTAACGGTGAAACTGCACAAGGTAACTTCACCGAGGCCTTCTTATTCCTTGGTCGGGCACGTCTGTTTGACATTATCCCAGTGCCGGTTGTCATCATGCTGGTACTGGCGGTAATTACTTACTTCTTCCTGGAAAGAACACGCCATGGACGAGTGATGTATGCGATTGGCTCCAATGAACAGGCGTCCAGACTGGCGGGGGCCAGAGTCAAATTCTATCGCTATGTTGCTTATGTATTATCCGGCGTTTTTGCCTCTATCGGCGGTATTTTGCTGGCAGCACGTATCGGCCGTGGGGATGTGAGCTCAGGTAACTCACTATTAATGGATGCTGTTGCGGCAGCACTGATTGGCTATGCCGTACTGGGTGCCGCAAGGCCTAACGCACAGGGTTCTGCTATCGGTGCGCTGTTTGTCGGAGTACTGCTTAATGGTTTAACGATGTTGAATACGCCTTACTACACCCAGGATTTTATTAAAGGTCTGGTACTGGTTGCTGCGCTGATGTTCACCTTTGGATTATCCAAAAATCGTCGATAATAGAGGGCACCATAATGAAAAGTATCAAGAAATTTGGCTTGTTATGTACGGTTATGTTGGGCGTAATGAGTAGCGCAGGTGTTCATGCTGAAACTACAGCTCCATTTGAGGGTAAGCAAAAACGTATTGCTCACGTCAGATATCTGTCACAGGGGGATTTCCCTGAACTGTATCTGAAAGGGGTTAAACGCCAGTCTGAGGCTCTGGGTTTTAAAGTCGATGTTTATGATGCGCGTCAGGATGCTGCCCTACAGCGTAGTCAGCTGGAACAAGCGATTATGAAAGGCTATGACGGTATTATTCTGCAGCACGGTTTCACGGATTCATTGAAAGACTTGGCGGATATGGCGGTTAAAAATGGTATCAAGGTAGTTGCTTTTGATATCAATGCACAAAACCCCGCGATCCCACAAATTAACCAGGATGATCGGTTAATCGCTGAGTTATCTCTTGAGCAAGCGATGAAAGACAATGGTAAAGAGTGGAAAGCCGCCTACGTTTATGTTCCAGGTATTCCACCTCTCGATAGAAGAGATGAAGTATTCACTGCGCTGAAAAAAAATAATCCCGGTATCGTTGAGGTCGCCCGTTTCGGTACCATGAGCAACCCAATTCCGAATCAGGTCGCTGATCAGGCTGCTGCAGTTCTGCGAGCTAATCCAGATATTAAAGTGATTTTCTCCCCGTATGATGAGTTTGCGAAAGGGGCCAAAATTGCCGTTGATGAAGCGGGCTTAGCGAAGAACGTTAAAATCTATAGCGCTGACATCTCTAACTCAGACATTCAGGCGATGCGCGAGCCAGGTAGCGCATGGGTTGCGACTGCCACCACCAATCCATCAGTGATGGGTGAAGTGAGTGTACGTGCCTTGGCAATGTTGCTGAAAGGTGAGAGTGTTCCACCATTAGTGACTGTGCCGCCCGTACTCATTACTCAAGAAACACTGAAAGCAAATGACATTAAAAATATGGATGATTTACTGGCTAAAAATCCAGAATTCTCAAAATCATCAGTATTAATGCCAGCGTGGATGCCGCAGCCATAATAAAGATATCCGTCATACTTCAAGTTGTCTGGGCATTGCCAGCGCTCACGCCGCCGAATCACATAGTTTATCTATGCTCATCGACGGCCTTCCCTTTGCGCCTATAAGCAACTCGAATTATTTAGGGTATAAATGGCCATATCAATGGCCATTTTAATCTGTTTAATATTGATGATTAAGTCGAGTGGCATTATGACAAAAAATATACCTGATGGTTACATGCCTCAAACATGTGAAACCTTGCCCTGTTATTTAAGTGAGAAATTACCGCAGGATTTAATTTTAGGTGGTAAGCCTGAAACCTGGACAGTCACTGAAGTAGGTGATGGTAATTTAAATCTGGTATTTATTGTCGCCGGTAGCGAGCGCACTATTATCGTCAAACAGGCGTTACCTTATGTTCGTGCCGCAGGAGAGAGCTGGAAACTTTCCATTAACCGGGCATTTTTTGAATATAATATTTTATTGCAAGAAAATAAATATGCTGGAAATGCACTTGTACCAGAGGTCTATTTTTATGACCCGTTGATGGCTATTTTTGCCATGGAATATCTTGCCGACCATATTATTTTAAGAAAAAAATTAATTGCTGGTGAAAAACAACCCGGTCTTGAACGAGAGGTAGGTTATTTCCTGGCTAAAACGCTATTCCATACCTCAGATATCGGTATGGATGCGGCAGAAAAGAAAGCCTTAGTGGCAAAATTTGCCAATAATCATGAGTTATGCAAAATCACTGAAGATTTGATTTTTACTGAACCCTATTTTGACGCGCCACGTAATAACTGGACCTCTCCGCAACTGGATGACGATGTTCATGCAGTCTGGCAGGACTATGATGTCATTCATATTGCGATGAAATATAAATATAAATTTATGACCGAAACCCAGGCTCTGTTACACGGAGATTTGCATTCTGGTTCAATTATGGTTTCGGCAACTGATAGCAAAGTGATTGATCCCGAATTTGGTTTTATGGGACCGATGGCTTTTGATATTGGCAATTATATCGGCAATCTCTTTCTGGCCTATTTTGCTCAAGCTGGATTACAGCCAGATATGCGTCGTCGCGATAATTACCAGGCATGGTTATTAGAACAAATTGAACAAACTTGGGCGCTTTTTGAACACACCTTTCGCCAACTCTGGAACGAAAAACAAAGTGGTGAAGCTTACCCTCATACCCTATATCAGCGACATGAGAGAGGATTATTACAGCGTGCTCAGGATGATTTTTTTAAAACATTATTTGAAGACACTCTGGCAAACGCGGGTCTGGAAATGAACCGCCGTATTATTGGATTTGCCGGGGTAGCTGATTTTAAAACCATTGCTGATGCCAGCCTCAGAGCACAATGCGAGCGTTCGGCATTAAAAATGGCCCGGGAATTGATTGTTAATGCCACTGCGCATGCCAATTTCTCACAACTCAAACTTTATGCATCCGAGTGTTAAGAGGTATTTATGAAGATTAAAGGAACCCACTACCGTTCTGTCTGGCTTGCCGAGGATGGTTGTACGGTTGAAGTCCTGGATCAAACCAAACTGCCTTTTGAGCTGGCAGTTATCCAGCTGACTGATCTACAGCTGGCCGCGACGGCAATTAAAGATATGTGGATCCGCGGGGCGCCACTGATTGGTGCCGTGGCAGCTTATGGTGTGGCTCTGGCTATGAAAGAGGATGCCAGTGACAAAAACCTGCAATACGCTTATGACACTCTGGTGATTACCCGTCCGACGGCTATTAACTTGAAATGGGCACTGGACAGGATTTGTTCCCAGCTCAGTGAGTTATCCGAAAGTGAACGTCAGACTGCGGCTTATCGTATTGCCAGCGAAATTGCAGATGAGGATGTTGAACTCTGTAAGAGTATTGGTCGAAACGGTTTAGAGATCATTCGTAAAATTGCTGCCAGTAAACCAAAAGGTGAACGGGTTAATATTCTGACCCACTGTAATGCAGGCTGGCTGGCAACGGTTGACTGGGGGACGGCACTATCGCCTATCTATATGGCCCATGAAGAGGGGATTGATATTCACGTATGGGTAGACGAAACGCGGCCACGTAATCAGGGGGGGCTAACAGCCTTTGAGCTGGGATCACATGGCGTGGCACATACCCTGATTGCTGATAATGCAGGAGGCCATTTAATGCAGCATGGTGAGGTCGATATGTGCATTGTTGGTACTGACAGAACCACCGCTCGTGGTGATGTGTGTAATAAGATTGGTACTTACCTGAAGGCCTTAGCGGCTAAGGCGAATAATGTCCCCTTTTATGTGGCGCTGCCGTCACCGACCATTGATTTTAGCGTTTATGATGGGGTAAAAGAGATCCCAATTGAGGAACGTAGTGGCGAAGAACAATCTCACGTTTATGGGATTGATGCCTCTGGTAAGCGCAGTTGGGTTAATACTGCTCCAGAAGGAACGGTTTGTGGAAACTTTGCCTTTGATGTAACACCTGCAGAATTAATCACCGGATTGATTACTGAGCGCGGTGTTTGTCAGGCGAATGAGTCAGCATTGCGAGCGCTCTTTCCTGAGCATGATTAATTGAGAACGGGGGACTCATGTCCCTCAATGACTCATCTGATAAGGTTTTTCGCCATGAACAGAGAGTGTTTAGCGCAAGAAATCATTGCCAGTTGTCTTGAAATGTCCCGTTTAGGGCTCAATCAGGGTACTTCAGGAAATATCAGCGCCCGTTATCAGGACGGCATGCTGATAACGCCTAGCGGCGTGGCTTATCATAAATTGACGCCCGAACAGATCGTATTTGTCAGTTATGAGGGCAAAGCTGAAGCGAATAAAGTTCCTTCGAGTGAGTGGCTATTTCATCTTGCCTGCTATCAAGCTCGTCCAGAATTGAATGCCGTAGTACATAATCATGCTGTTAATTCCACGGCTGTTTCTATTCTGAATCACGATATTCCTGCCATTCATTATATGGTCGCGGTTACCGGGAGTCATACTGTACCCTGCATTCCTTATGCCACTTTTGGTAGTACTGAACTGGCTGATAGTGTTGAGCATGGAATAAAAACCAGTAAAGCTTTACTGATGCAGCACCATGGTATGATTGCGATGGAAGTAAATTTAGAAAAAGCATTATGGCTGGCTAACGAAGTGGAAGTACTGGCGAGCATGTATTTAAAAATACTTTCTGTAACGGATACTGTACCCGTATTATCACATGCTGAAATGCGACGGGTTAATGAGAAATTTAAAACCTATGGTTTAAAAACTGACACCAGATAAATAAATGTCAAATCGACTCTGAGAAAAAGGATTTCTTATATAAGAAATCCTTTTGTTCTGGTAACTATGACTCATACTGATTAAGAAAATAAGCTGTGGCCTCATCAATAATTAAGTCAGATACATAGCCCCCACGAATTGCTCCCAGGGTTGCGGTAAAGTTTTCTTCACCAACCGCCAGGAAAATACGACGCTTAATATTTCGTAATTGAGCCAGACTTATTCCTAATATACGTAAATCCACTTCTGCGGTAATATGATTGCCATCCTTATCATAAAAACGACCACAAATAACCCCGACAGCCCCTAAGTCACGGTAAATTTGCATCTCTTTTTTAGACAGGACACCGCTGCGGATCAAGGGATTATCGTCTCGTACATTACCGACGACAAACAGCGCTTTATTACATTTATTCAGGGCGGAGAAGTTAGCCTGAATGATCGGTTCAGCCTGTAATTCTGCAGCCAGAGAAGCACTGGATACTACTGCCGGGACATGGAGGTTGACGCAACTTCCAGAAAATTTATTTGCGATCAATGATGAAGATTCAATTGTCGTAAAATCAGGCTGGGCTGGCATTGAGCCGAGCATCTGTAACACAGTGATATTATTAGACGGTTTAGGTGCCATAATATGTCCCATTCGATGAATGGTACGTCCCCAGGCAACACCTAACAGATCATTATCCTCTACAACTTGACTCAAATACATACCACCGGCTCTGGCCAAATTTTCACGACGAGCCGCATTATCTGATACATCATTATCCTGATGACTGTCAGGAATAATAATAACATTGTATAAACTAAATTTTGCTTTTATATTGATGGCCAGTTCAATAGATGAAAATGACTTGGCATCAAGACTAATATTAACATAGCCTTTTTCACGGGCGGTCTGTAGATATTTTACAACGGTGACTCTTGATATACCCATGGTATGGGCAACTTCAGTTTGACTGAGACCATCCTGATAATAAAGCCATGTAGCATAAAGAATGGGGTCATTATCAAATAAACTACTACTTTTTTTCTCACTCTCGTCCATTGCTATGTTCCACTCTACCAGGCCATAAACTATTATTACATTGATAAAAATAAACTAATAGCGACAACTGCATTAATCATTCATTAATTCTTACTTTATTAATCATCTTGAGTATCAGAACAATAAAACGTGGCATCAGCGTTATATTAAAAAGTAATAAATTATTACTGGTATTATAACAGCCTGTTTTCCGTCCTATCACTGTGACAGGTAACCGATTATCGTGGGTATCCAGGGTAAAGTGTTGCGATAAGCGTATATCTCTTGACCGGAGAAAGTGATATGACGATAAATTCAGGGCGTACAAAACGCATGAAAGTGGGTGAAATTTGTTCTTTACATTGTGCGCCATGCCATATTTTCCACTTTTTTGGTAAATAAAATGTAATTTTTGTCACAAAAGGGACGTATATGGGTGATTTTTCCGTACACTCGCGTATTCTGAATAGCAGTAAGAAAGAACGTAGGAGAGAGAATATGAAGTGGCAACAACGGATAAGAGTGGCTACCGGGCTAAGTTGCTGGCAGATTATGCTGCATCTTGCGGTTATCGGTGCGTTGCTGGTTGGCTGGAAAACGGCTTCCCTGATCCCCGTCGGGGTTGGACTGTGCCTTCTTTACGTCTTTACTGTAATATTGATGTTTGCCTTTCAGCGTTTTCGTAGTGGTACGCTACGAGATATTGGTGATTTCCTCGAAGAGTTAACCACCACTTGGTATTTCGGCACTGCAATGATAGCTCTTTGGTTACTATCACGAGTAGTACAAAGCCCTATGTTGTTGACGATCGCAGGTCTGGCAATGATAGCGGGGCCCGCTATTTATTCCCTGGTTCATAAAGATAAATCAGGTAACTTTTCGCCGAAACAACCCGTACGCCGCTGATCCCGTTGTGGTCGCTATCACCAATAGCGGCCACAAACTGTGCCAGATAATTCCAAGATCCGCATCCTTCAAATATATTTGCTTCGTAATATCAGTGAAATGTCGAATAGGGTTTATCCAGGTTATATTTTGTAGCCAGACTGGCATATTCTCGACTGGAGAGATATATCCTGACAACAGAATAGCTGGCATCATAAAGACAAACACACCAATAAAGGTCTGTTGTTGGGTTGAACAGAATGTGGAAATCAGTAGCCCAAATCCTACCAGTGAAAAACCATAGACAATCATGGTGAAATAGAACAGCAACAGTGAACCTGAAAAGGGGATCTGATAGCCCCAGATACCTATCGCCAACACAACTGATGCCTGAGCCAAGGCGACTACCTGAGCTGGAATTGCTTTGCCAATAAAAATTTGCCAGGTTGTGAGTGGTGAGACAATCAGCTGATCCAGCGTGCCTTGCTCACGTTCACGGGTGACGGAAAGCGAGGTAACAATCAAAATACCAATGGTAGTTATCAGCGCGATTAATGAAGGCACCACAAACCATTTATAATCCAGATTTGGGTTATACCAGTTACGGATAACCAGTTCGCTATTATTGATTTTCGGCTGGCCTGCCACTAATTCCTGCTGATAATCTTTGACTATTTGCTGAAGATAATTTGCCGCTATTTGGGCGCTGTTTGAGTTACGGCCATCCAGCACTATATTCAATGTTGTGGGATGTAATTGCGCCAGGTTACCGGAAAAGTGCTCTGGAAAACGGATAACTAATAATGCTTTCTGGTTATCAATAACAGGCGTGATTTCAGCTGTACTGTTTAATAATAATACGTTACTAAAAGCACTCGCTTTAGCGATACGTTGGGTGAGTTCAACGGAATGGCTGCCGTTATCCTCATCAAAGATAGCAATAGTGGCATTGGTCACCTCGAGTGTTGCCGCAAAAGGAAACAGAATCACCTGAATCAGCACGGGGATAATCAGCAGTGCACGGGTCTGAGGCTCACGTAATAGCGACTGCAGTTCCTTACGAATTAATGTCCATAAGCGATAAAACATCTCTTCTCCTAATCAAGCCGACGCTTGGTGGTTAACGCTGTCAGACCGATAAATATCACTGCCGCCACTGCCAGAAACAGAGTGTTAATAATCATTATTGAGGCGACATTTCCGGACAGAAACAGATTCTGTAAGGTACTGACAAAATAGCGTGCAGGAATGATATAGGTCACTGCACGAATAATGGCGGGCATACTGTCTATCTGAAAAATAAAACCTGACAGCATGATAGCGGGTAAGAAAGCCGCATTCAGAGCAACTTGAGCGGCATTAAACTGGTTACGTGTCAGGGTAGAAATCAGCAGCCCCATACCGAGAGTACTGAGTAAAAACAGGCTGCTGGTGATAAACAGTAACAGCAGTGAGCCACGCCACGGAACATCAAAAATAAAGATGGTCACTACCATACACAGCGCCATCGCCAGCATACCGAGTACATAGTAGGGGAGTAATTTGCACAGCAGTAATTCGGTACGAGTAATCTGGGTGGAAAGCAGAGCCTCCATGGTACCGCGCTCCCATTCACGGGCGATAACCAGTGAGGTTAAAATCGCACCGATGACCGTCATAATAATGGTGATGGCACCGGGAATAATAAAATGGCGGCTAATGGCAGCGGGGTTAAACCAGTAGCGAGTCTGTACTTCAATTAATGGTTCAAATGACTCGCCTCTGTCTTCTGCTCGTTGTTGCTGCCATATTTGCCAGATACCTTCCATGTAGCCTTGAATAAAGTTAGCGGTATTGGGTTCACTGCCATCAGTGATTATCTGAATGGGGGCCGTATCACCTGGGCGCGCCATTTGTTGGTTAAAGTCGGGAGGTATCACTACCAGACCACGTACTTTACCGGCTTGCATCAGCTGAGTCAGATACTGGCGGTTATCACTGATCGTCGGCTGAATAAAAGGTGAGGCGCTAATGGTGTGGGTAAAGTCAATGGCATCACCGTTTTGCTGTTCTACCAACACGCCAACATGTAAACGACTGGAATCGAGGTTAATACCATAGCCGAAGATAAACAGCAGTAATAATGGAATAACTACTGCAATAAGCCAGCTGCTTGGATCCCGAATAATTTGTCGAGTCTCTTTAATACAGAGTGCACGAACACGTCGCCATGACAGCAGAGCGTTAGGATGGCTCACGGCTGTGCTCCTTATCCCACTGACCAATCAGTCCGATAAATGCCTGTTCCATGGTGGGGTCGGGCATTTCCGGGCTAGCAATTTGTTGTTTCAGCGCATCCGGAGTGCCAGTAGCGATAAGCTTTCCGTGGTAAACCAGACCAATACGATCGCAGTACTCCGCTTCATCCATAAAGTGGGTAGTTACCATTACGGTGACCCCTTTATTCACCATGCTATTAATATGCAACCAGAACTCACGGCGAGTAATCGGGTCGACCCCTGAGGTAGGTTCATCAAGAAAGAGAATATCTGGCTCATGCATCATTGAGCAGGCAAGCGCCAGGCGTTGTTTAAATCCCAATGGTAGCGAGTCAGTGACGCTGTTAGCGACGTTGTGTAGCGCAAAGGCTTCACACATATTCTCTATTTTTTCGCTTTGTTTTTTACCGCGCAGGCCATAAATACCTGAGAAAAAACGCAGGTTTTGCATCACTGTCAGATTGCTGTACAGGGAAAATTTTTGCGCCATATAGCCCAGATGCTGACGTGCTTTACCTGAACTTTTTTTCAAATCCATTCCTAGCACCTGTGCATCTCCAGCACTGGGTACTATCAAGCCACACATCATTTTAAAGGTTGTTGATTTACCTGCACCATTCGGTCCCAGAAAACCAAAAATCTCACCGCGTTTAACGGCAAAGGAAACATCATCGGTAGCGGTAAAGTCACCAAATTTTTTGGTCAGATTTTTGGCTTCAATTACCGTTTCGCTGGGGTTATGTGGCAGAGGATGCAGCATATTTCCTAGCGCCGACTCGACGATAGCCATACCGCCTAGCAAGTCGATAAAAGCATCTTCAAAACGAGGAGTGGTTTCACTGATTTTTAATCCGGGCAAATCTACAGCGTGGGAAAATTCATCGATGGTGACATTTTTGGCCAGCATTAAACGAATTGCATGCCCCTGAATCACGGCATCATTAACTTGCCCGAGTTTGAGCAAACGTTGCATCAGCTGGCGATTATTCTCCCCAGGATGGCTTACTAACAATGAACGGCCAGTAACCTGCTGGGTAAGTGTTTGCGGCGCACCCTGGTAGAGTAACTTGCCACTATTCATTAAGAGAATTTCCCGGCACTGTTCTGCTTCATCAAGATAAGAAGTACTCCACAGAATAAGCATGCCTTCATCAGCCAGCTCATGCACCATCTGCCATAATTCACGTCGGGAAATAGGATCAACACCTACTCCAGGTTCATCAAGCAGTAGTACTTTAGGCTGTCCGACCAGAGTACAGGCCAGACCGAGCTTCTGTTTCATCCCCCCGGACAGCTTTCCTGCCAGCCGTTCAGTAAAGGGTTCCAGTGAGGTGAATTTTAGCAGCCGCTGAAAGGTCGCTCCCCGGACCTCGTCTGCGATATCGCGCAATTCGGCATACAGTGTCAGGTTTTCCATCACCGTCAGATCTTCATAGAGACCAAACTTTTGTGGCATATAGCCGAGGATAGCGTGCAAGGCACGATCATCGTTAATCGGATTGAAGCCCGCTACCGAAAGTTGGCCAGAGGAGGGGGCGAGCAAACCGGCCAGCATCCGCATCAGGGTCGTTTTCCCTGCGCCGTCCGGTCCTACCAGCCCAGTGACGCCTCCGGCATGAATTTCACAGTCGAGGCTCGAAACGGCGGGATGTTCAAGCGAGGGGAAATTTTTGACCACCCCTTGCAGACGAATCAGATTATCATTGCTGAACATGGGGCGCACCATCATCAAACGTCAAGGTGACGGGCATACCTTGGCGTAAGATATCATCAGCATCCGTGACAATGATTCGTAAGCGGTACACCAGATCGGTACGCAAGTCCGGTGTTTCAACCGTTTTGGGCGTAAATTCAGCGGTAGGTGATACAAAACCTACTTTACCTCTATAAGGCTTGTCAGGACGGCTGTCGGTATAAATCAGTATTTCTCGCCCCGGTTGTGCCTGTCCAAGATTGGCTTCACTGACATAGGCGCGTATCCATACTGGGTGTGTGAGGGCCAGGGTCAGAACAGTACTACCTGCATTAAGCAGGGTTCCCGGCTCGACACTACGAACCAAAATAGTCCCATCCGCTGGAGCAAGCAGTGTTGTATCCTGTAAATTAAGCTGGGTCTGGGCCAGTTGAGCGTTAGCCTGTTGCAATACTGCCTGAGCCTGAGCTATTTCTTGTGGCCGATTACCACTGCGGTATTGGTGGAGTTTATCTTTCGCAGCGGTTAGCGTGGCTTTGGCTTGTTCACTGGCTACGCGGGCATTTTGTAAATCATTGGCAGATACGGCGCGTGTCGCCCACATACCTTGTTGGCGTTGATAGAAACTTTGTGCGTAATCATACGCTGATTGAGCACTATCGACTTGTGCCGCAGCCTGAGCAATCTCTTCATCACGATAGCCAGCAATAATCAAATCGTACTGTGCTTGAGCGGCATCAACATTAGCTTGTGCCTGACGAACAGCAATCTGGAACGGGGCATTATCTAACAGCCCCAACGGTTCCCCTGACTTAATAATATCCCCCTCATCGACATCCAGAGCCGCCAGACGACCCGCCACACGAAAACTCATGTTTACGCTGCGAATATCGACATTACCGTACAGTGTGAGGTGGGTAGTTTGCTGGTTCTGGTAAGCTTTCCAGCCCCCAAAAGCTGCTGCCAGAATGACTGCTACAACGAGAATGGTAACAATTCCTTTTTTACTGTTCATCACATGCTTTCCTTTAGCAGGGAGATAATCAGAATATTTTCTGATTGATAGCTCAGCAATGACGTGTGATTCATTGTTAACAGAGCGATTTGCAGTGCAGAATCAGGTAACAAATACACTGCGATTTTTCTTATCTCGATTTCTTAAAAATCAAGAAATTGATTCATTAAGCGTAAGGATATTTATCTTACCTGTCCAATCCTTATGATGCTTCTTTTGCTTACCAGCCAAGGATGAGAATTTATGCGGAAGATCACAAAAAATGTTATAGTGTCCGTAGTCGGCACCGTGGTTTGTGCCCCTTTCTTTCGCCAGCGTACTGCTGGTGCTTGATGTACCCCCTGGAAACTACACCGTGAAAGCGGTCAGGGCGGTTCTGGAGTTCCTATGTCTTTTGATTCTCTCGGCCTGAACGCCGATATTTTGCGTGCCGTAAAAGAGCAGGGCTATACTGAGCCTACGCCAATTCAACGTCAGGCAATTCCGGTGGTATTAGCAGGCCGTGATTTGATGGCCAGTGCTCAGACAGGTACCGGTAAAACGGCAGGTTTTACTCTTCCTCTGTTGCAGCGTCTATTGGATAGCGCACCGCAACTGAAAGGACGTCGTCCGGTTCGAGCATTGATCCTCACACCAACACGTGAGCTGGCCGCTCAGGTTGGCGAGAATGTGCGTGAATACAGTCAGTATTTAAATATTCGTTCGCTGGTGGTTTTCGGCGGAGTGAGTATTAACCCACAAATGATGAAACTTCGTGGTGGTGTCGATGTGCTGGTAGCGACCCCGGGTCGTTTACTGGATCTTGAACATCAGAATGCCGTGAAACTCGACAGTGTTGAGATCCTGGTACTGGATGAAGCTGACCGTATGCTCGATATGGGGTTCATTCACGATATTCGTCGCGTGCTGGCAAAACTGCCTGCTCGCCGTCAGAACTTACTGTTTTCAGCAACCTTCTCCGATGAGATTAAGTCTCTGGCAGCGAAACTGTTGCATAACCCGGAAGAAGTTGAAGTTGCCCGTCGCAATACCGCTTCCGAGCAAATTACCCAGCATGTGCATTTCGTTGATAAAAAACGTAAGCGGGAACTGCTGTCACAGATGATTGGTGCGGGTAACTGGCAACAAGTGCTGGTCTTTACCCGTACTAAACATGGTGCTAACCATCTGGTTGAGCAGTTACAACAAGACGGCATTACCGCATCTGCTATTCACGGTAATAAGAGCCAGGGGGCACGTACCCGTGCTCTTGCTGACTTCAAAGAGGGTGGTATTCGTGTGCTAGTCGCGACCGATATTGCTGCCCGTGGCTTGGATATCGAAGAACTGCCTCATGTTGTCAACTATGAGTTGCCGAATGTGCCAGAAGACTATGTTCACCGTATCGGTCGTACTGGACGTGCGGCGGCAACGGGCGAAGCGCTCTCTCTGGTTTGTGTCGATGAACACAAGCTACTGCGTGATATTGAGCGTTTATTAAAACGCGAAATTCCACGTATGGCTCTGCCTGGCTATGAAGTTGACCCATCTATTGCAGCTGAACCTATCGTCAATGGTCGCCAGCAGCGTGGCGGCGGCGGTCGTGGTCAGAGCGGACGTGGTGGCCCTCAAGGTGGACAACCTCGCCGTAGTTCGAACGGTAATGCGAGTGGAGATCGTCAGCATGCGCCACGCCGTAGTAGTGAAGGTGGAGCGAAACCTACCGGTGATAACGCGCGCCGTCGTGCGCCCCGTAAACCTGCTTCTGCCTAGTTATTGAATAATGACAGAGAAAAAATGATATATATTTTCTCTGTCAGTCATCTCAGGAGCCTCCGGGCTCCTCTTTTTTATCGGATAAGCTCATGCGTGTACTGCTGGCGCCAATGGAAGGTGTTCTTGACTCGCTGGTACGAGAACTGTTGACAGAGGTGAATGACTACGACCTCTGTATCACCGAATTTCTGCGGGTGGTTGATCAACTATTACCTGCCAAATCCTTTCTTAAGTTATGCCCTGAACTGAATTACGCCAGCCTGACACCTTCGGGCACCTTGGTGCGTGTACAGCTGCTAGGACAACATCCCCAATGGCTGGCTGAGAATGCTGCTCGTGCAGTGGAGTTGGGTTCCTGGGGAGTTGACTTGAATTGTGGTTGTCCATCAAAGTTGGTCAACGGCAGTGGTGGTGGCGCAACGTTACTCAAAGATCCTGAACTGATTTATCAGGGAGCCAAAGCAATGCGTGCCGCAGTTCCGGCTGGCTTGCCGGTGACGGTCAAAATTCGTCTGGGCTGGGATAGTGGGGCGCGTCAGTTTGAAATTGCTGATGCTGTCCAGCAGGCGGGAGCCAGCGAACTGGTCGTGCACGGACGAACCAAAGAAGACGGATATAAAGCCGAACGTATCAACTGGGAGGCAATTGGCGAAATTCGTCAGCGTTTATCCATTCCAGTGGTAGCCAATGGTGAGATATGGGACTGGCAAAGTGCTCAGGACTGTATGGACGTGACGGGTTGTGATTCGGTGATGATTGGTCGTGGTGCGCTCAACGTTCCCAATTTAAGTCGAGTGATTAAATACCACGAACCCCCCATGCCGTGGCCGGAGGTGGTGAAATTACTGCAAAAATATGTGCATCTGGAAAAGCAGGGTGATACCGGTATGTATCACGTCGCACGTATCAAACAGTGGTTGGGCTATCTGCGTAAAGAGTATGATGAAGCGACGGATTTATTTACCGAAATTCGAACGCTTAAACGTGCCTCTGAGATTGCCCGGGTTATTGGGGCGCTATAACGTTGTTTTCCACCTCAGAGATAAGCTGCTGGATTGTCTCAGCCAGCCACATCAGAGTGGTGTCACTATTGTGGCGCTGATGCCAGAGCAAAGCGACCTCCAGCATAGGTACTTCTAATGGTAATGGGCTGCTCTGCAAGGCAAAATTTTGCTGCCATTGGGTTGCTAGTGCTGCGGGTATAGTGGCCATCACTGGCATTTGCTGTACTAAGCTGGGTAGAGAGGCAAAATGGGCGGTGGTGTAATCGATATGGCGAGCCATCCCCTGTTTGTCCAGCGCTCGGTCTAACATGCTGCTGGTTGCCTCCCGGTTACTGAGCTGAATATGCGGCCAGGTCACATAATCCTCAAGCGTTAATGGCGTAACGATATCGAGTTGTTGTGGGTTCCACAGTACCTGATACGGCATGTCGGTGAGATGTTTTCTCTCAAGCCAGCGGGCGCTGTGCTGAGTGACACTGAGCGCCATATCCAGTTCCCCACCTTCCAGTTGTTGCATATCGGTCAGCGGTGTACTGGTGACAACATGAATATGCAGACCCGGAGCCGTTTGTTTTAATGCAGGCAACAACGTTGGCATCAGCCACATTTCCAGCCAGTCACTCATCCCTAGTGTGATGCTGGTAGTCGTGGCGCTGGGGCTGAATTCACCGGGCTGAAACAGGGCGCTTTGCAGTTGTTCGAGCAAGGGCATTAATTCACGGTGCAGTTCACAGGCTCGTGCAGTAGGTTGCATACGATGACCACTACGAATAAACAGCGGGTCATCGAACATTTCTCGCAGGCGCGCTAATGCACCACTGACGGCAGGCTGCCCCAGATGCATCTTATCTGCTGCCAGGGAGACACTCTGTTCACGAAACAATACCGTAAATGCAATCAGCAAATTTAAATCAATTTTGCGAAAATCATGTTCTTTAATGGTCATTCATACTCCTGGTTAATGCTCCTTATTCTTTGTTTTCTTTTTTGCGTCGCAGAACATCTGTTAGCGTTTCTTACTGCGCGATTTAAACCATAATCTGGCGACGATCACTACTGCCAGAGCGATAATGACCCAGACGGCATACTTTAAATGATGGTCTAAATACTGAAGCCATGGATAAATAATTTCACCGCCAATGTAACCTAAGGTCACAAATAGCGAAGCCCAGACGATGGCCCCGATAATATTCAGCACAATAAAAATACTGGGTGGAAGTCTGCTGGCGCCAATAATGACCGGGCCAACAATACGAAAACCGTACATAAACCGACAGCCAATCACAAATAAGTAAGGATGACGTCTTATTAGAGCTTGTGCCTGCTCTATTTTATCCTGATATCGAGGGAAACGCGCCAGAATAGGCTGACCGAAATAGCGACCGATGAAAAAGAGTGTCTGATCTCCTACCATACCGCCAAAAGCCGCCGCGGCAATGACCCAAGGAAGTTTCAGTAATCCCTGATGGGCAGCAACGCCCCCCAGCAGTGTAATGGTTTCGCCTTCCGCAATACTGCCGATAATGACGGCAAGATAGCCATATTGTGTAATAAGTCCATTAATATCCATGGAACCGGGAAGTCTCCATTAACGAAAGGGGTAAGTATACTCGTGATTATAGCTTACTAATCCCTATCACCGCAGCAACACTGATTACGCTGTTGTCTTTGAGGTACAATAGACATCTGATTTATACCCGTCATACTTCAAGTTGCCTGGGTGTTATATCGTCGAATCACATAGTGTATCTATGCTCATCAACGGCCTGAACTTGGCGCCTACAAGTACCTTGAATTATTTAGGGCCTAGATACAAAGATATACAAAATATCCTCCAGTTTGCGACGCTGGGTCTGATTCTTAACTGGCGATGTTACAGGGTGTCAGAGTATTATTTCCTCCGCACCGCCACGGGACGTCATTTCGGTGAATACACAAGCGGGGCCGTTACTTTGAACATTTTCACAGAAGTGTCACCATGCCGAAAAAAATCCCTTTATCGTTGTTTAGCCTTGCCCTTATGATGACTGCGCCCTTTGCCACACAGGTAGAAGCGGCAAAATCCACTGTCCAGAAAGCGGTTCTTGAGCAAGAGATTGCTTCTGGTAGCGCTATGATTATCGATTTACAGACCAATAAGGTCTTATATTCCAGCCATCCGGATAACGTGCGTCCCATTGCCTCTATCACTAAATTGATGACGGTGATGGTGGTGCTTGATGCCGGGTTACCGATGAATGAAAAACTGAAAGTAGACATCAGCCAGACCCCTGAAATGAAAGGTATTTATTCTCGGGTGCGTCTTAATAGCGAGCTGAGTCGTAAAGATATGATGTTATTGACGCTGATGTCGTCAGAAAATCGAGCTGCCGCGAGCCTTGCTCACCACTATCCTGGTGGCTACAAAGCATTTATCCGCGCGATGAATACTAAGGCGAAAAGTTTAGGCATGACCAAAACGCGTTTTGTTGAACCTACTGGGTTATCAATCCACAACGTTTCAACCGCCCGTGATCTGACTAAGCTTCTTGTGGCTTCTAAAGCCTATCCGCTGTTGGGTACCCTGAGTACCACGAAAGAAGATACCGCGACCTTCAGTAATCCGGCGTATTCTTTACCGTTCCGTAACACCAATCATCTGATGTTTCGTGAGAACTGGAATATTCAGCTGACCAAAACTGGTTTTACGAATAATGCAGGTCACTGTCTGGTGATGCGTACCATGATTAATAAGCGTCCGGTGGCGCTGGTGGTACTGGATGCCTTCGGTAAACAAACCCACTTTGCTGATGCCAGCCGCCTGCGGACTTGGCTTGAAACGGGGAAAGTTACTCCGGTTCCTCAGGAAGCGCTGAATTATAAACGCGCTAAAAGTTTACAAACTGCCAGTAATTAGTTTTGCTTGCCGGAGTTATATACGATTAACGCATAAAAAATGCGGGGGCTAAGTTATCTCCCCCGCATAGTGAATCGACATAGTTAAAGATTAATGCCCGGATTTAAATGCCGTCTCTTCTGTATTCTGAGTCGATGGGCAACCGCATTCCGCCCAGCCTTTATGCTTACTGGTTTTGCCTATTCCTGGGTTCATACTGTTTGTCGGATCATTGCTCTTATAGAACTTCACCAGCGCAGGTGGCGCCTGATACAAATGTCCGACGTTATGTTCCGCTGGATATTGTGCTCCGCGTTGACTCAATAACTCTAGCATCTGCACTTTTAATTCGTGAGCATCGACTCCTTTCTTGACAATATAATCCTGATGGAAAACATGGCACATAAAGTGTCCGTAATAGAGACGATGGCTGATTTTATCGTTGATTTCTGGCGGTAACTGCTCCAGCCATTCGGTGTCGTTACGGCGTAGGGCGATATCCAGAGCCAGGATATCCTCGACTTCATCAGCATGGACTGCATGGTAACGAATAGCGGCGCCCGCAGCGGCAAAGCGATGCAGGAATGCTTTAGTACCTTCTTGTGCAGTGCAGACAAAAAAACCGCCCTCGGCCTGCTGAAAATATTGATTCAGCCATTCACGGGCTTCTGCAATACCGTCACCTGACATCTTCAGCAGTAAGTGATGTTCATACTGATCCCGATATTGTTTCATCCGCAAGGGTAAGTGGGCTGGAAACAGGGAGCAGAGGCGCTGCATCGCGCGATCGGTGAAATAGGGCTTAACAAAAGGCACCTTTTCCAGTAGTGCATCGGCGCGACCTTTAAGATTAAAAAACAACGGCATTTTATCGGTGCCGAGTTTATCGATCATCATAAAAGTATCTTTACCATACACCGCAGCGATATCGTAAATATCGCGATGCATATATTCGCCAGCAACTGGCAGATGCTTAAAGTTTGCCAGAATATGATGTCGAATCTCTGTCAGAACATTCGGGTTGTTGGTGCCAATATAAAAGACTTCGTTTTGCTTTTCGCTGGGAAATGTGTCCAGACGCACGGCGAAAACAGCCAGCTTACCTGCACAACCCGAGGCTTCAAAAAGACGTCCAGGATCGGCATTAAAGCGTGAAGGGGTATCGGCATCGACATCACGCACTCGTTGCGCATACTCGCTATCTGAAGCCTGACGGCCATCATATTTTACATCTTCGGGTTTAATCTGTTCGTCATCGAGCTTGCCGAGGATCTGTTCTGGCGTACAGCCTAAATCAATACCCAGATGGTTAACCAGCGTTAACTTACCTTGCTCATTAATCTGTGCATAGAGTGCCATTTCGGTATAGGCCGGGCCACGTTGTACCAGGGAGCCGCCAGAGTTATTACACACGCCCCCAATCACCGAGGCACCAATACAGGAAGAACCAATCACCGAGTGAGGCTCACGGCCTAATGGCTTGAGTGCTTTTTCCAGTTGATAAAGGCTGCTACCCGGGAAGGCAAGTACCTGTTCGCCTTGACCTAATAACTGTAATTTATCCAGACGACGAGTGCTGATAATCACTATCTCACGGTCATAATCATTACCGTTGGGGGTCGAACCTTCAGTCAAACCAGTATTGGCGGCTTGCATAAGAATAATTTTATCAGCAGCGACACAGAGGCTGAGTACGCGCCATAATTCAAGTAATGAGCCGGGGAATACCACGGCCAGAGCATCGCCTTGCCCGGAGCGGAAACCTTTACGATAGCGAGCCGTTTTGGCCGGACTGGTTAATACGTGTTGTGAACCAACCTGACTGGTAAGGTCTTTTATCAATGTCTTATTATCAATGGTATTTTGAACAGACATGTCCACTCCTTGTGGGGCATAAAAATAGTGTTGTTAAGCATAGCGCTGAAAAAACTCGTTGCAATGGTAAATCACTCGTAAAACAGCAGAGAGTCGGAGCTTTACCCTTCTTCCTATGCTGTCAATGTGGCACACTGCAGGTCTTAACGTAGCATGGATAGAAAGAGAATAAACCCGATGAAATGGCTCTGCTCTGTAAGTATTGCAGTAAGTCTGGCTTTGCAGCCTGCTCTGGCCAATGAGATGTTTACCCAGCATCCATTAACTCCCGAAGCGCGCGATGCATTTGTCACTGATCTGTTAAAGCAAATGACGCTGGATGAAAAAGTTGGTCAGTTGCGTTTAATTAGCGTCGGTCCTGGCACGCCGAAAGAAGATATTCGCGAGATGATTAAAATCGGTCAGGTTGGTGCTATTTTCAATACTGTGACTCGACAGGATATTCGTGTTATGCAAGATCAGGTTATGGCGTTAAGCCGCCTGAAAATTCCTCTATTTTTTGCCTATGATGTCCTACATGGTCAGCGTACCGTGTTCCCTATTAGCCTCGGGCTGGCTTCATCCTTTAACCGCGATGCAGTAAAAACTGTCGGGCGAATATCTGCTTATGAAGCGGCAGATGATGGTCTGAATATGACTTGGGCACCTATGGTTGATGTTTCCCGTGATCCTCGCTGGGGGCGTGTTTCTGAAGGATTTGGTGAAGATACCTATCTGACCTCGGTAATGGGCCGCACGATGGTTGAAGCAATGCAGGGCAAAAGCCCGGCAGACCGCCATTCTGTCATGACCAGCGTGAAACACTTTGCGGCTTACGGTGCCGTTGAAGGTGGTAAAGAGTACAACAGCGTTGATATGAGCATGCAGAGTTTATTTAATGACTATCTGCCGCCTTTTAAAGCAGCTCTTGATGCAGGTAGTGGTGGGGTGATGGTTGCGCTTAACTCCCTGAATGGCACTCCTGCTGCAGCTGATAGCTGGTTACTGAAAGAAGTCCTCCGTGATGACTGGAAGTTTAAAGGTATTACTATTTCTGATCACGGTGCTATTAAAGAACTGATTAAACACGGTGTAGCCAGCTCCCCTAAAGATGCCGTACGCGTGGCGCTGAAATCTGGCGTAAATATGAGTATGAGCGATGAGTATTACAGCAAATACTTACCAGAATTAGTGAAGAGCGGTGAAGTTTCCATGGCCGATCTTGATGATGCAACACGGCACGTTCTGAATGTGAAATATGATATGGGTCTGTTTAACGATCCCTACAGCCATCTTGGTCCTGTCGGTTCAGACCCGGTAGATACTAATGCCGAAAGTCGTCTCCACCGTAAAGAAGCGCGAAGTGTCGCGCGAGAAAGTATGGTATTGCTGAAAAACCAACAGCAAACCCTGCCATTAAATAAAAATACTCGTGTAGCAGTGATTGGGCCGCTGGCTGACAGCAAGCGTGACGCGATGGGCAGCTGGTCTGCTGCTGGGGTGGCTGAGCAATCCGTGACCGCATTGCAAGGTATCAAAAATGCCATCGGCCCTGACGGTATTGTGCTGTATGCCAAAGGGTCGAATGTCACGAATGATAAAGGGATTATTGAATTCCTTAATCAGTATGAACCTGCCGTTGTTGTTGATCCACGCTCTGAACAACAGATGATTGATGAAGCCCTTGAGGTGGCGAAGAAATCAGACATTATTGTGGCTGTAGTTGGTGAGGCTCAGGGGATGGCACACGAAGCTTCCAGCCGTACTGATCTGACCTTACCTCTCACTCAGCGTAATTTGATTACTGCTCTGAAAGCGACCGGGAAACCATTGGTGCTGGTGCTGATGAATGGCCGTCCATTGGCGCTGGTCAATGAAGACCAACAAGCGGATGCTATGCTGGAAACTTGGTACAGTGGTACCGAAGGCGGTAATGCAATCGCTGATGTACTTTTCGGGGACTATAACCCATCGGGCAAACTACCGATGTCGTTCCCACGTTCAGTAGGACAAGTTCCCACCTACTATAACCACCTGAATACCGGACGTCCGTATAATCCTGAAAAACCTAATAAGTATACTTCGCGCTATTTCGATGAAACCAATGGTCCACTTTATCCATTTGGTTATGGCCTGAGTTATACCAGCTTTACGCTGTCTGATGTGAAAATGTCTTCACCGACTATGAAGGCTGATGGCAGTGTGGATGCCTCAGTGACCGTTACCAACACAGGTAAACGTGAAGGCGCTACCGTCGTGCAAATGTATGTGCAGGATGTCACTGCTTCTCTGAGTCGTCCGGTTAAAGAGCTGAAAGGCTTTACCAAGATCACGTTAAAACCGGGTGAAAGTCAGACGGTAAACTTCCCTATTGATATCAATGCGCTGAAATTCTGGAATGCCAAAATGAAGTTTGCCGCAGAGCCGGGAAAATTTAATGTCTTTATTGGTCAGGATTCTGAACAAGTGAAACAGGGCGAGTTTACTTTAGAATAAGTCACTGACAAGCCATACCTTAGGGTATGGCTTGTGTCTTATATGCCGTCATACTTCAAATCGCTTTGGTGTTGCCGCAGTGAGGGCTGCCGAATCACATAGTTTATCTATGCTTATCGATGGCATTCTCTTTGCGCCTACAGGCAACTCGAATTGGGTATAAGCAGACAGTATTCAGAGGGGGCTTGCGGCAATAGCGGCTTACCTATGAGTTGGTTCGTTTAAACTGCACGAACAATAATGATATAACCGGCTAGCATAACACCACTGATCCCGCCCAGAGCCATAGCAACCATTCCACCCACCAGGATAATTTTCGACAATTTCATTTTTTGCTCCATCTCTTGATGTTGTGATTATAAAGGGAAATTGGAGAATTAATGAACCTTTTAATGCTCAGATGAGAGCTATTCTGATTTATCTGTCATGCTTCGCGTTGCCGGGGAGGACTTTCATTAAACGCGCCGAAACAGATAGTTTGTCTGTGTTTATCGACGCGTTTTACTCAATGTCTGGAATTAATCCTCGAAATACCAGTATCCCTGATTAATCAGGATGGTCAGTTCGCGGATAAATTGCGGATCGTCCAGGGCATCTCCCAGTTCTGTATGACTGAGACGGGTAAAGCGACATAATGCGCTGGCAGCTTTTCTACGGCTTATTTCTAACGGTTCACTGTTCACAAAAAAGGCGTCATCAATTTCCAGAACACGTAATCCACTGAGGCGAATCAACACTTCACCCTCGCGTAAGACTGAGGCTATTTCACTCTCAGTATAAAGTGGCTCTGCGGCAGCAATATCAAGTTCATGACGAGGCGTAGTAATAAAGCTCCCAAACCACTGATTAAATGCTTCTGGTTGCTGTATTAACTCGGTCATCATACTGCGTATTTTATCTACTTCACTTGCTTCCACGAGACCTGGATTATCGCGAAGAGTGAGCTCAGGATCAGAGTAGTGCTCACCCCCCAAATCATTTTCCAGCACATAGTCGGCAAAACTACTCATTAAGTCCCGGCTATTTGGACCACGAAAACCGACCGAATAGTTGAGTGAGGTCTGGTGGCTATATCCGTCATGTGGAAAACCAGGTGGAATATAGAGAATATCCCCAGGCGCTAAATCGTCATCAATAATCGGTGTGAACGGGTCTACATGTAACAAAGCGGGATGAGGACAAAATTGTCTCATAGGCAGTTTGTCACCCACTCGCCAGCGGCGACTCCCCATCCCCTGAATGATAAATACGTCATAATTATCGATATGTGGACCAACACCGCCAAGAGGAACGGAAAAGGAGATCATTAAGTCATCGAGACGCCAGTCTGGTAACATCCGGAAAGGGCGCAGCAGCTCTGCGGCTGGCATATGCCAGTGATTAACAGCTTGTACCAATAATGACCAGTGGCTCTCACCCAGATTATCAAAATCTTCAAAAGGCCCGTGGCTGGCATGCCATTTCCCCTCGGTAAAGCTTACCAGACGGCTGTCGATTTCATTTTCCATCGCCAGACCTGCGAGTTCATCAGGGCTGATAGGATCGATAAAACCAGGCAGGGCATTTTTAAGAATGACCGGTTTTTTTTGCCAGTAAGTGGCCATAAATTCAGCCCAGTCGATATTTAATTGATAATCCACCGTGAGTACCTGAGTATAAAAAGAAAACGATTATAATGGCAGAGAAACAGACTCTGCTTTGTCATGGGTCAAGCTCATTGATAATCAGGGTACTGTTTGTTTTGAACCGATGGGTAGGATAAAAAAAAGCTACATCCTGGCACCGAAAAATGAAACAATAGTGGTTGTTTATACAGTAGACGTGGTGTTCATGGCTTTGTCGTCCGCGCAAAAAGCGCAAATCGGTGCCTGGTATAAGGCTTTACAACAGCAGATAGCGGATTTTATTCCGCGAGCTCCCCAGCGCCAAATGATAGCTGAAGTAGCGAAAACACTGGCAGGAGAAGAAGGACGTCATCTGGCGATTGAAGCCCCGACCGGTGTAGGTAAAACCTTCTCTTATCTGATTCCGGGTATTGCCGTGGCGCGATCAGAACAAAAAAAACTGGTTGTGAGTACCGCGAACGTTGCTCTACAGGATCAAATCTTCAGTAAAGACCTGCCGCTGCTGCAAAAAATTATTCCGGATTTAAAATTTACTGCTGCGTTTGGTCGCGGGCGCTATGTCTGCCCAAGAAATCTTTCTGCACTGGCAACTGATAATCAAGTCCAGAGTGATTTGTTAGCCTTTCTTGACGATGAGCTGGCTCCGAGCAGCAAAGAAGAACAACAACGCTGTGCCAAACTACAGACCAGCCTTGATGGTTTTAAATGGGACGGATTACGGGACCATACTGATGAAATTATCAGCGATGAATTGTGGCGTAAGCTCAGTACAGATAAAGCCAGCTGCCTAGGACGTAACTGTCACTGGTATAAATTTTGCCCTTTTTTCCTCGCTCGCAGGGAAATTGACGACGCTGAAGTAGTGGTGGCTAATCATGCTTTAGTGATGGCAGCCCTGGAAAGTGATGCGGTATTACCAGAAGCCAAAAATATGCTGCTGGTACTCGACGAAGGACATCATCTGGCGGATGTCGCACGCGATGCATTAGAGATGAGTGCCGAAGTTACTGCCAGCAACAGCCTCCTGCAACTTGATCTGTTCAGTAAACTGGTTGAAACCTGTATGACGCAGTTTCGTCCGAAAAGCCCCCCACCATTGGCGCGTGCAGATCGCCTGGTACTCCACTGCGAGGAAGTTAATGAACTTCTGAAAACGTTTAATACCTGCGCAACGACTTGGTTACCTGACGGGCAGATAGCAGAATATCGCTTTGAAATGGGGCAACTACCCGAAGAGTTGATGGCAATTTGCCTGCGACTGGCAAAGCTGATGGAAGGGTTGCGCGGTTTATCCGAAGCGCTGCTTAATGATTTAAGTGAAAAAACTGCCCAGCACGATATTGTGCGTTTATATCGCGCTTTGTTACAGATGAACCGGGCGCTGGGCTATTTTGAAGCACAAAGCAAGCTCTGGAAACTGGCAGCGATGGAACAGGCTTCTGGAGCACCAGTGACGAAATGGCTGACCCGTGAGCAATGGGAAGGACAATTTCATCTTATTTTTCACTGTGTCGGCATCCGGGTCAGTAGCCAGCTGGAAAAGTTACTCTGGCGGAAAGTGCCTCATGTGGTTGTCACCTCAGCGACACTACGTTCACTCAACCGTTTTGATCGTTTGCAGGAAATGAGTGGTTTGAGTGAAAAAGCAGGAGATCGTTTTATTGCACTCGATTCCCCGTTTAATCATGTTGAGCAGGGTAAAATTGTTATTCCCAGAATGCGTTTTGAGCCAGTAATGGCCAATGAAGCTGAACATATTGCTGAAATGGCAGCATTTTTCCGTGCTGAACTGGCGAAAGGTGAACATAAAGCAATGCTGGTGTTGTTTGCCAGTGGGCGTGCTATGCAGCAGTTTTTAACCCACGTTACTGACTTACGTTTGCTGTTACTGGTTCAGGGAGATCAGCCACGCTATCGCCTGGTGGAGCTACATCGTAAGCGTGTCGGGCAAGGGGAGACCAGTGTCTTGATTGGGCTGCAGTCTTTTGCCGAAGGTCTGGACTTAAAAGGCGAGTTGCTCACACAGGTACATATTCACAAGATTGCTTTTCCCCCGGTAGACAGCCCAGTCGTTCTGACCGAGGGTGAATGGTTAAAAAGTCTTAACCGTTATCCTTTTGAAGTTCAGAGTTTACCGAGTGCCTCTTTTAACTTGATTCAGCAAGTAGGGCGTTTAATTCGTAGTCACGCCTGTTATGGTGAGGTCGTTATTTATGATTGTCGTTTACTGAGTAAACGCTATGGTGAGAGGCTATTGGCGGCACTGCCAGTCTTTCCTGTTACGCAGCCAGCTGTTCCAGAATCTAAACTGATAACGACGACACCAAAACCTGAACATCGGAGTCGGCGTAAAGATGTGGGCAAAAAATAATAAGGAGAGTCTGCATGGACTATCGGAAAATTATCAAAGAAGTGGGTCGCGGTAAAAATCATGCCAGAGACCTTGATTATGCTACTGCACATGAACTCTACAGCAAGATGCTTAACAGTGAGGTTCCCGATCTTGAGTTAGGTGGTATCTTAATCGCTCTGCGCATCAAAGGGGAAGGTGAAGAAGAGCTGCGAGGCTTTTATGCTGCTATGCAGCAGCAAGTTATCAGTTTGACTCCACCTGTGGGGAAGCTGATGCCGATTGTGATCCCTTCTTATAATGGTGCACGTAAGCAAGCGAACCTGACTCCACTGTTAGCGATGTTACTTTGCAAATTAGGATATCCGGTGGTAGTACATGGGATAAGCGAAGATCAAACCCGGATCTTGACCGAAACGGTGTTTACTCTGTTAGGTATCCATCCCGTTCAGTATGCCGGTCAGGCTCAAGCACAGCTCGAATCAAAGCACCCGGTTTATATTCCCATCAGTACGTTTTGCCCGCCGATGGCAAAGCAACTGGCATTACGCTGGCAAATGGGGGTGCGCAATAGTGCACATACGCTGGCAAAATTAGCGACACCATTTGCGGAAGATGCCGCATTACGACTTTCCAGCGTTTCTCATCCTGAATATTTGCCGAAAGTGGGTACCTTCTTCTCAGATGTAGGAGGCCGTGCGTTAGTGATGCATGGTACTGAAGGTGAGGTGTATGCCAACCCATTACGTTGCCCACAAATTGCACTGGTCGATAAGAACGGTACACGTATTGTGAGTGAAAGATTACCAGACCTGAATGTGAAAGAGGTTGCTTTACCGGAAAGTAAAGATCCTGAAGTGACAGCACGGTGGATTGAACGTTGCCTGGCAGGTGTGGAAGCTGTACCAGAATCACTGAAAATACAAATGGCGTGTTGTTTGTTAGCGACTGGAGAGGTGGGAACGCTGGAACAGGGTCTGGCCAGACTGAGAGATATTCTTTAAGCGCAAATACCCGTCATATATTCAGGATAGACAAAACCCCCACCATGATGATTAATGGAGGGGGTATTCATACTATTTCCTTAAGACTCAGAGGATAAAGGCAGCCTTAAGGAAGGAGTCTTATTACTTGTATATAACAGCAGTGCCGCTCATTTTACCGTCAGTATTGGCTGAAGTGATAGCATAAGAGCTTGCGCCAGCTGCTTCAGCTTTAGCAGCCAGTTTTGCTTCCAGTGAATCAAGAGTCGATGCCCCAGTTACAGCGATGCTACCGATACGCTGAAGATTATGAGTTTCAGCAGAGGTTACTGGTTGGACAGTTGCCATCGCACCAAAAGAAAGAACAGAAAGAACTAAGGCTGCAGCGGTATATTTAATAGTTTTCATTATTTATTCCTTTATTAGAATTTAAATATTTTGACGTTATTTGCGTCGATGTAATAATGATGCCATAAAATAATTAAATATAAAATTAAATTTATTTGAAGGTGCAGTTCATTTTTTTTGATGCCAAATTAACCGATTGAAATATAAGCATTTAAAATCGCGCGATTAGTTTTTAAAATATATTGCTGACTATATATTACATTTCCATACTTATCCAAGCGTATTATTTACATCGATAATGTTTTTTTGTTTTTATATTTAACGAGGTGATTTATTGGTATTTTATTATGCAAGCAGAATTATCTGAATGTTATTTTTAGGAAACTGGATGATATTAATAAGGAAGCAATTAGCATCGTAAGGCGGGTTATGGACAAACTTCACAAAGTTACATCGAGTTGCTTCGGTATTGTCGGTACTCATGACGCCGAATCACAGCGTTTATCAATGCCCATCGACGGTCACCTACAAGCGGCTCTAATTATTTATGGCGTAATAGTAAGTTGAGTTAGTAAAAAAAGCCCATATTCATCATAAATATGGGCAATAAAGGTAACAAGGGTATTATCAGGGTGGAGCATACCTTAACGTTGCAGTAAGTCGCGACCTTAAGGGTGGAACACTATTACTGGTAAATAACTGCAGTACCACTCATTCTGCCATCAGTGTTGGCCGAAGTGATGGAGTAGGCGCTGGCACCTGCTGCTTCAGCTTTAGCTGCTAGTTTCGCTTCCAGTGAATCCAGGGTGGAAGCCCCGGTCACTGCGACCATACCTGTGCGTTGCAAATTTTGAGCTTCAGCAGGAGTGACGGAGTGTGCAGTAGCCATGGCACCAAAAGAAAGAACAGAAAGAACCAGAGCAGCAGTATATTTAATCGTTTTCATCATTTACCCTTTCTAATCTATTCTGAATTTAAGTGACGCTGTATTTTGTCGATGGATTTATATTGCCACTGAACTATCAGATAAAAAAGCTAATATATTTGATGAGCTAATTCAGTTTTTTTGATTGTCAAATGATTGCTTTCAATTCAATGTAGTACGGGCATTTATATCTATCATGACTCATGCTGCTTGAGTATTGTCTTTGAGAAAAAAGTCGAATCACACCGTTTATCTAAGTATCGCGTTTATCTGGTGCCACATCTACAAGTAACTTGAGTTATTTAGGACGTAACATTGATGAATGACTGAATGGTTCCTCCAGATGAAGTGTGATCTCATTTATTGATGACATAGTGTTTTTTGTTTTGTTTGATAATGGTTATAAATATCAATACATTATTTATAATATGATTGATTTTTATTCGCTATGCTGATTTTTGTGAAAACTCTCTTTAATCTAAAAAATCTTACTTGAAAAAGAATAAAATGAATTTGTTATCCGAAATATGACATAAAGAAGTATGAGATGAGAGTATTGTCGACTAGTATATAGGCAGGTAGAGTTAAATGCTGAAACTTGAATTAGATAACATATTAAAGTGAACACGTAATTGCATTGGTATTATGAAGGTTTTTTTTGTTAAAAATCTTTAATATTTTCATTAATCATAGTTTTATACCGAAGCTTAAAAAACCTTCAAAAACTCTTGTTAAGATATTGATATTAAACACAAGGAGGTAGTTAATATGACTAACAGAGAAAAACAGATATTAGAACTACTGAAAACAAATGCGTTAATTCAGCAGCAGGAGGTAGCTGAAACGCTGGGTATCAGTCGTTCAGCCGTTGCAGGGCATATTATGAATCTGATCAATAAAGGCTATATTAAAGGTAGAGGATATATTCTTGCAGAGCATCATTATCAAAAAATAACAATAAATAAAGCTGACACAAAACGCTGTGATTCGGCGGCATAACCGCTGGCAACGCCGAGGCAACTTGAAGTATGACGGATACAGGCATTCTTCTTGTTTGTCCATCCAGAATAGCTGAATGATGAACATTAACTGTATTGGGTTAAGATCAGCATAGGGCATAGTCGTGTTACGGATGTTATTCTTGATTTTTATCAGGAGGCACCGTAAACCCGTCTTTTATGGGATCAGTTCATTTAGGGGGGATAGCCGTCAATATACCAATGAAAATCCAAATCCTGGCTAAATCATCGGCGGTGTATTTACCCGAGCTAAAGAGCAGAGTATCTTACGCGCCCACACTAGGAGAAGCTTTGATGAAAACCCCTGCTGCGACTAAACCCGGCCTGCACTCTCGCAACCGCCATCGTAATCGCTATGATTTTGCTGAACTGACACAAACCAGCCCTGCACTGGCTGCCTTTTTACGTCAGGGCCCTCATGGTGAGACTACTATCGACTTCGCTTGTCCACAGTCGGTTAAGGCTCTTAATCAGGCATTGCTAGCCCATTTCTACCGGGTGAATACGTGGGATATTCCAGAGGGGTTCCTATGTCCACCTGTACCCGGACGCGCGGACTATATTCACCATCTGGCCGATTTACTGGCAGAAGATAGTGCTGGTATTATTCCTTCTCAGGCTTCAGTGCTGGATATTGGTGTCGGGGCTAACTGTATTTATCCGCTTATTGGTCAGCATGAATATGGCTGGCGTTTCACGGGTTCAGAGACTGATGGTGAAGCCCTGCGCAATGCGGCACATATTCTTGAGGCCAATCCGGAACTACAACGGATGATCCGTTTACGCCGTCAGAAAGATAGTAATCATATTTTTACTGGCATTATCCATAAAAATGAATCCTTTGATGCCACTGTATGTAACCCACCTTTCCATGATTCTGAGCAAAGTGCACGCCAGGAAAGTGAACGTAAAAAGCGTAATTTAGGACAGGACACACAAACCCGCCTGAATTTTGGCGGACGTCAGCAGGAGCTATGGTGTGAAGGCGGGGAAGTGGCTTTTGTTAGTCAGATGATTAACGAGAGCCGAGTTTTTGGATCCCAGGTACGCTGGTTTACTTCACTCGTCTCTAAAGGAGAGCATTTGCCTCTACTTTACCGTGTAATGCAGGAAGCCGGCGTCGTTAAGGTCGTGAAAAAAGAGATGGCACAGGGGCAGAAGCAGAGCCGTTTTATTGCCTGGAGTTTTTTGGATGATGCACAGCGTGCCCGTTGGGTTCAGCGTCGAGTGGTATCCTGATAAAGCGCGGGCAGAAAGACGATGTACAGCAAAGAGCGAGTCAGAAGACTCGCTCTAAGGGATTTTATACCACGTGCTGCAAGAATTCCTGCAAACGAGCACTTGGTGGATTATCGATAAGTTGCTGAGGGGCACCATCTTCAGCAATTCGACCTTTATCGATAAAGATCAAGCGTGAAGCAACTTTGGCAGCAAAACCCACCTCGTGAGTGACGATAACCATCGTCATCCCTTCTTCCGCCAAATCCTGCATGACTTTTAATACTTCATGGCGCAGTTCCGGGTCAAGGGCTGATGTTGGTTCATCAAACAGCATCATTTTTGGTTTTACGGCCAGAGCACGGGCTATAGCAACACGCTGTTGCTGACCACCAGACAATTCAGAAGGGTAGTGATGCGCGCGTTCAGCCAGACCTACTTTGGCAAGCAGCTCTTTCGCCAGTACATCAGCCTGTGCTTTTGTCATACCACGAACGCGAAGAGGACCAAAGGCCACGTTTTCCAGCGCTGTCAGATGAGGGAACAGGTAAAATTGCTGGAAAACCATTCCAGCTTCCTGACGAATCAAGCGATCATCAACTTTTGGGTCATTAACTTTCAGGCCGTCGACGAATAAATCACCACTGGTTATCTCTTCCAGCTTATTGATACAACGTAACAGGGTAGATTTACCTGAGCCACTTGGACCGATAATAACCACAACTTCGCCCTTGCTAATATTCAAGTCGATATTGTGTAGCACCTGTGTTTGACCAAAGTGCTTAGAAACATTTTTAAATTCAATCACAGGATTTTCATCCTTCCTTCAAGGCGACGCAGCACGAAGCTCAACATCAAAGTAATGATCAGATAGAAGACCGCAACGGCACTCCAAATCTCCAGCGCACGGAAGTTACCGGCAATAATTTCCTGTCCCTGACGGGTCAGTTCCGCTACACCGATAACGATAAACAGTGAGGTATCTTTGATACTGATAATCCATTGATTTCCTAATGGAGGCAGCATACGACGCAGCGCGAGTGGCATAATAACATGGCGAATTGTCTCACGCTTAGATAAGCCTAGAGCCAGCCCGGCCTCCTGAAAACCTTTATGAATCGAAAGCACTGCACCGCGCGTGATTTCCGCAATGTAGGCCCCTGAGTTAATCATAATGGTAACCACTGCTGCACTTATCGGATCTATGCGCATGTCAGTAAATGCCATTGGAAGGGCAAAATAGATAAACATAACTTGCACAACAATAGGTGTGCCACGAATCACTTCAATAAATACGAGGGCAAGATGGTTGGTTATCCAGCCACCATAAATACGAGCAAAGCCCGCTACCAACCCAATGACTAAGCCACCACATAACCCAAGGATCGAGATCCATAAGGTCATTTTGGCGCCTTCAAATAAAATGGGAATGGCCGGCCAAATGGCACTCCAATCAAACTGCATGATGTATTCCTGTTCTTTACCGTGGTTCAAATGATAGGGGGCGAAGAACGCCCCTCAGGTCCGTCGTACTTCAAGTTGCCTGAACGTTGTGCTCGAAAACTCCGCCGAATCACATAGTTTACCTATGCTCATCGACAGAATTTACTCAGCGTCTACAAGCCACTCGAATTATTTCGGATATAAATTATTGTTATTTTGGTTCAGTACCAAACCATTTTTTATAAATTTCGTTATAGGTTCCGTTTTCTTTCAGAGTTTTCAATGCTGCGTTGATTTTCACACGCAGTTCATCGCTACCCTTCGGCAGAGCAATACCATACTGCTGAGCTTCCAGAGACTCACCTACGGTTTTAAATTTACCCTGGCCTGCGGTCTGGATGAAATAGAGGATGTTAGGGGTATCATGCAGAACGGCATCAGCACGGTTGGTACCGAGTTCCATATAGGCGTTATCGATATTCGGGAACTGACGCAAATCTTTAGTTTTGATGTTGGCCTTAGAATAATCTACTGAACCGGTGCCGCTTTTAACTGCCACGACTTTGCCGTCAAGATCAGCAACGCTTTTCACATCGTTATTGTCAGCTTTAACCATCACCAGCAAACCGCTTTTGTAGTAACCATCAGAGAAATCGATGGCTTTTTGGCGCTCAGGGGTAATAGTGATACCCGCCAAAGCGACGTCAACATTTTTGGTTTGCAGAGCTGGAATAATGCCACTGAAATCCATTGGTTTCAGGTTGTATTCTACTTTTAGTTCTTTGGCGATAGCGTCCCATAAGTCGATATCAAAACCGACGTATTTATCACCTTGTTTAAACTCGAAAGGAACAAACGCAGTATCAGTCGCAACGACTAATTTCTTGTCAGCAGCATGAGAAGAGACTGCAAAGGCAAGGGTAAGTGCAGCCAGAGACACTTTAAAAATCGACTTCATAGCATATCCTTTGTTGATCACGGGGCTATCCCCCTACGTAAGCTTGCACACCATGAAATATTCGTGCCAGATTTACAACTTGCTGTTTTGCAAGGGTGTGAATTTGTAACATTGTACTATACAGGTTGCAAGCTCATGATGATGCACTGAAATGGTGCCGTATATTGGTGCGATAAACTATAAATTCCGATAGAAGGTAGTTTTACCGCGGAATGAGGGGAGAAAACAACCCATATTTGACGTTTTTATGAGGTTTCAATTACAAATTTGCAACATTTGTCAGGCTGGTTGTGCTGTTGGTGCACTAATTTGGCGCATCCCCCCTCCATAAGGAAGAGGGAGCTGATGAATAATGATTTACGACTATTCAAGGTTTGACTCGATGAACCACAGGAACTTATCCAGGTCGCGAGAAGCCGCGGTGAAAATATCAGCAGTATCTTCATCTGTTGTTTCAGAAATGGCGGCGCGGATACCATTGGCTACGATAGCATAGCGGTCTGCTAGTTCTTTCAGATGATCCTGGACGGTATGAATTTCTAATGGATAACTTTTCAGCGATGTTTTTGAGTTAATCACTTGAGAGGTACCCAAGGCTACGCCACCCAGCTGGACAGCTCGCTCTGCCATGGTATCCAGGTGATCTACCAGTGAGGTACGGAAACCATCAAGCATTTCGTGTACGGCAATAAAATTGGCGCCGCGCATATTCCAGTGTGCTTGTTTGGTAATCAGTGATAAATCGATGAAGAGCGCAACTTGGTGATTCAGCAGTTCAATAGCGGCTTTTTTGTCGCTATCTTTCACATCATTGCGGGTATATAGCAGGGGAGTCGATTTATTTTTTACCAGTTTAGCGGTGCTCATAATTTCTTGTCCTCTAGATAGTGATGTTCAAAACAATTTAACAGGAATAAGTATAGCAGTTGAATTCAACTTGCTCAGAGGATTTACCCTATTAGAAAAATAGCTTTTACTGATTGGAATTAACCCAATAAAAATAAACGATTAATTAATTTTCATTGACCACGATCATAAAAATTGCTGATTTTTCGATGGAATGATACTTGAATAAATGATGTTACTTTAACCTTTTGTTATTTTGGTTTTTTCGCTTCATTCATAAGGTGGTTTTATGTACAGAAAAGGATGATCTTGACAGGAATTATTGTGTTTCTCTCTACCGGTAATAAAGGGAGGGAATTTCAATAAGCCAGACCGGTATCAACTCTTCTTAGTCTGGCTGGATATTATGATAACTTATTTATCCGTTATTACACCGATTAAGCGGTATCAATAGGCGTAATTTTTGATTCACGTTTTATGGTCAGAGTTGAACCGGCAGACGCGACTATAATAAAGAACAGTGCGATCCACTGAATAAAGGTTAAATGCTCCCCCAAAAAGATAATTCCTGATATAGCAGCAAGTGCGGGTTCTATACTCATCAGTGTACCAAAAGTACGTGTAGGGAGACGTGTGAGTGCGATCATCTCCAGTGAATAGGGTAAGGCCGTGGATAGCACCGCAATAGTGAGTCCGATAGGTAACACTGCCCAGCTTAATATACTGCTACTTGCTTCCAGCGCCCCGAGTGGCACAAAAATGATGGCTGCAATAAAGGAGCCCGCAGCCACTGTTGCGGGGCCATGTTCAGCGCCTGCTTTTTGCCCGGCAATAATATAAATCGCCCAGCATGCACCCGCGCCTAAGGCGTAGGCCGCCCCCGCTAAATCCACATGTGCAATATCCTTACCGAGTGGTAAGAGAAACCACAAGCCGATAACTGCCATAATAACCCAGATAAAATCCACGGCTCTACGGGAAGCAAATAATGCCACGGCTAACGGGCCTGTAAACTCCAGTGCCACAGCCACTCCCAGTGGGATCGTTTTGAGCGATAGATAGAACAGGTAGTTCATAGAGCCTAGCGCAAGACCGTAAAAGAATAGCGGCAGACGCTGTTCACGATTAAAACGCAGACGCCAGGGTTTAAAAATGATAGCTAGAATAATGGTACCCAGTCCCAGACGTACCGCTGTTACGCCTTGCGGGCCAATCAGTGGGAATAACGTTTTAGCCAGTGCAGCGCCACCTTGTATAGAGACCATCGCGATAAGTAGTACGACAATAGGTAACCAACGTGGTATTTTGTCAGTAGTAAGTAGCATTTTTGTCCTGTTCAGATAGATACCCGTCTTCGCTTCAGTGCCTACAGACAACACGAATTAACCGACCATATTTCAAGTAACTCGAATTATTTTGGGTATATATCGGTAGTGAAAATAAAAGTTAAATCACTTTAAATGATTAATAGAAAAAACAATGACACTAATTAATGAGAATTTATTTCATTTGACCAGGTAAGTTCTTAATTCAGTCATACTTTCAGCAAATTTAATTCGGATTCGTCTGAATGATAAGCAATTATGATTAACGGACAATGGGTCGAAAAAAATAAAAAAACTCGATAATTTAGTAACATAATTGTTGCTGGAAACGTTATGTTACATGATGGATGCCATTAGACAACACAAATTACGAAGAGTTTCTTAAAAAAATTTGCTATATTTGGCATCAAGTTTTTATTAGAACCATTTTAGCTTTTTTGAGGTTGTTATGAAAAAAATTGTATGTCTTTCAGCACTGGCTTGCGTTTTAACTCTTTCTGTAGGCACCGCTTCAGCAGTAACTAGCACCGTAACGGGTGGTTATGCTCAGGGTGATATGCAGGGTAAACAAAACAAAGCGAAAGGTTTCAACCTGAAGTATCGCTATGAAAATGAGAGCGCGATTGGTTACATCGGTTCTCTGACCTATATCGAAAAAGACGCTACTCGTGGCGGTGTTTACGAAAAAGGTCAGTACTTCGGTATCACAGCAGGTCCTGCTGTCCGTATCAATGACTGGGTAAGTGCTTATGGCGTTATCGGTCTGGGTCACGGTAAATTCCAGAATGCTGAAAATGTGATTGATCATCATTCAACCAGCGACTATGGTTTCTCTTATGGCGCGGGCTTACAGTTCAACCCAATCGAAAGCGTAGCACTGGACTTCTCTTATGAGCAGAGTCGCATTCGCCACGTTGATGTTGGCACTTGGATTGTTGGCGCTGGCTACCACTTCTAATTCATCTTTAATGATGATGTGAAGGATCCGTAGTCATACGGATTAATAAATAAATTACTCCCACCCTGTGAGCGTTTGCTGACAGGGTGTTTTTTTGTCGTAAAAATGACCTGTGTTAGTACAATATTACTTCTTCGTATTATTATCAGATAAATCAGCAGGTATGCTGGTCGCCAGAGCGAGGCAGAATAGAGCAGGGTGACTAGGTTACGGTGTTTTAATTTATGCTGGGTAGGGGATGAAGTATCGACAGGAAGAGAGTAGGGATCGTTGAGTAACAGGGGATAGATAGAATAGGATGAAAGCCCGTCGGGCTAGAGTCTTGCCCGACGTTATGCTTTTTCTTCGTCCTGCTGACGAGATGTTTTTTGACTCAGATAATTGCAGATAGCGGTCAGCAACATCAGTCTGTTCTGGAAAGGTGAATTGATAAACATGCGCAAATGCCTCTTTAGTGTTTTCATAAGTGCCCCCTGAGTGATTGTGGGCTAACTTTCCCGGATAACGATAACCGGTACGACTGTAATACGTACAGATATAGCATGGGCTATACTTTATAGCTATGGCTATTTTGGGTTTTTTTGTAGATATGCGATGCTGGTTTACAATGAAGCCTTGCGTCGTCATACGACGATCTTGAAGTGACAGGAAGAGGAAGCATTATGAGACGTAGGGCAGAGCAAAAAAATAATGAAAAAGTGATGCCATTACCCAATATTGAGGAGCATGTTGAGGGCTTCCGGCAAGTACGTGAGGCTCATCGCCGTGAATTGATTGATGACTATGTTGAGTTAATTTCAGACTTAATCCATGAAGTAGGGGAAGTGCGTCAAGTCGATATGGCTGCGCGTCTGGGCGTATCTCAACCTACCGTGGCTAAAATGTTAAAAAGACTGGCTATTGCAGGGCTGATTGAACAGATCCCGTGGCGTGGTGTATTTTTGACTCCAGAAGGCGAAAAACTGGCACAGCAAAGCCGGGAGCGTCATCGTATTGTTGAAAACTTCTTTCTTGCTTTAGGTGTGAGTCCGGAAACAGCACGTATTGATGCCGAAGGTGTAGAGCACCATGTGAGTGAAGAAACGCTGGAGCTATTCCGTAAATTCAGTGCTGAACGGGGCATCATCTGAGGATGATACTCTGTGCTACACAGACTATCAGAATGGCTTTTGTAGCCATTCTGATAGTCACAGCAAGATAGCAGAGAAAATAGGATCAGGCGTGCTGGCTGAGTCTTAAATGTAATAATGGGAGAGGGTTACCTTCACCATCCAATTCAGAACGGCCAATAGATTCAAAACCCATATGCAGATAAAATCCAACGGCCTGTGGATTTTGTTCATTGACATCTACTTCATTGACCGCAAGCTCTGTAATGGCGTAATTCAGTAACGATTTTCCTACCCCCGTTCCACGACTTTGGGGTGAGACGAAAAGCATTTCGACACGTTTTTCGTGGCAACCAATAAATCCCAGCGCAATACCTGCTTTATTTGTCGCAAGCCACAGCGGGAGTTGCGGCATATAGACTTCCTGAATCTGTTTACGCAGCACACTAATGTGCTCTTCAGTTAAAAAGTTATGTGTTGCACGCACTGATGCTTCCCAGAGCGTTATCAGGGTGGCGAAATCACCCGTTGTAGCTGGTATTATCTTAATTGTTATTTCCTCTTAACGCCCACAGCCTAGTGAAAAGGTGCTTCTTTTTTCAGAATTTTATCAATAATGTTCAGGACACCTTGCTCATTACAGTGGTCAGTCTGATAACGTGCGATTTGTTTGATTTTCTCAGGCGCATTGCCCATCGCAAAGCTGAATCCTGCCTGGCGTAGCATTTCAATGTCGTTGCCGCCATCACCGAAAGTGACAACTTCACTGTCTTTGATGCCCCATCTGTCTTGTAAAATACGTAAACCATGTGCTTTATGCGCACCCGGAATGATCAAGTCAATAGATCCATGACCACTGGTTACCGGGACGACAATCCCCTTAAGTTTATCCGTCAGGGAGTCCATGGTGTCATCGAGCAGGCTGTCGGGTAAATTAATGGCAAACTTAAACAGACAGTCATCGAGGTTTGAGAAATTATCGACGAGCTGTAAACGGTGATAGAAACGGGCAGCAAGCTGTTTGAAACTGCTGCTGTAACTATTCAGGGTGTAAGCGCTTCCTTTGCCAGAAGCAATAACCTCAAGATGCGGTAGTGTCATCAGATGATCGGCAACGGTCAGAAATTCTTCACGACTCAATTCCGCATTAAATAAATCTTCTCCTTCGCTGACTACCCATGCACCATTATCAGAAACAAAGGAGATCTCTTCTGCAATCTCAGGGAAGAATGAAACCAGCTGAAAATACTGATTACCACTGGCGACTACAAAACGGATACCTTGGGCCTTCATTTCCTTGTACTGGTCGGCAAAACGTTCTCTATTATAGTTTTTGTTATCGTTGAGAAATGTTCCGTCCATATCTACAGCAATTATCTTGATGCTCATGGGATTTTCCCTTCGTCAATAGCAGGTATATGCGCTACTGGAGATTGCGGTTTGGCAACAGCTTTAGCAACCAGTGAGGCGATTATCATGAGGCTCAGCACGACTAACATCGCGTACCGTAACCCATAGTGCTCGCCGAGGAAGCCAAGCAGAGGAGGCCCAACAAGGAAGGCGATATATCCTGATGTTGCCACCACACTGACACGCGTTGCTGCATCCGGGCCGGTATCACCTGCCGCCGAAATGGTTAGCGGGAAGCCAAGTGATGTGCCTAAGCCCCACAGCAGGACTGAAACACCCGCCATGAGATCGTTATCGACGAAGATGATCATCCCGATGCCGATGATACCCATGATGGCACAAGCACGTACCACTGCGACTCGACTATAACGGTCAATAAACCAGCCGCCGGTAAAGCGGCCGATAGTCATTCCCAGAGTAAAACCAAGATAGATAAGTGACCCTGATGTCGGGCTAAAACCATGACCATCAACCATCAGAAGAGGGAGCCAGTCATTGGCTGAGCCTTCAGCAAATGCCATCGCCAGGACAATAAAACCAATCAACAATAGCTGAGTATCTTTATAGAATGGACGATGAGTCACTGCATCTTTGGCCGTCTTTTCTGTCGGGTTATCTTTACCTGTTCCGTGTGGAACGACAGTAAGCGCGATAGCAATCGGCACGATAACCAGTAAACCAATCACTAATAAGTGGGCCCAGGAGATAACGTTCCAGGCTGTAAGGCTCAGACCAATAGCGGCTCCAACCAGGGTTCCGAGACTGAAAAAACCGTGCATCATTGGCAGGACGGTTTTTTTCATCAGACTTTCAATAATTGCCCCTTCAACATTCATGGCGACTTCAGCAGAACCCAGACCAGACCCTAGCAACGCGAGTCCGAATGCAAACAAAAACGGACTGGCAGCAAATAACGCAAGGCTCATCACCAGCATACCGATGACCATCAGTATCATGCCGCTACGAATAATGGTGCGAGTACCAAAGCGTTTAACTAACCAGCCAGAACATAAAATGCCCCCCATCGAACCGATCGACAGACCGAATAAGACAATGCCCATACCTGAGGTGGAAACACTCAGGGTGTCGCGAATCGCTGGGGTTCTCGTCACCCATGATGCGATGACTAAGCCGGGAAGGAAGAAAAAGGTAAACAGAGCCCAGGTGCGCAGTTTTAAGGCTTTTCTCTGCGTTGCTGACATGAAAGACGACCAGTAAAAGAGGAAATGGGGGAGTAGGTTACCAAGGATGCATACATTTGTACATTTACTGGTCCGGTGGTTTCATGTCTTATATTCAGCCCTGGCAATATGAACGATAGATTTTAAATGCTGCACTGATGATATTAGTGAACATGCAGCTTCTTTACTGATATATGTAAAAATATCAAATAATGAGTTTACTTAATAGAGAGTAATAATATTGTATATGTGCTTATGTTCTACTGTGCTATTTTTAAATCTCAAGGACGTTATTTTATTAACCTGGAGATTAAGTCTGTTGCATCCTATTTCTCAAACTACAGTAATTACCCTGTCAAATACCGAGTGCAGGATAAATGATTCTATTCCTCCCAGATTAGAATTGATTGAGAAAAAACCATCCTTGATAGGCTGTGATAAAAGGTCTTACGAAATTAATAGCTTTGCTGACCTTATTAAAGAAAATAAAAGTAAAATGCTCGCCTTTCCGATAAATGACGATCGCCTGAATACTTTATTAGTTAAGTCCACCAATTTGTTAAATGCGATTAATGATAATAATGACATTGGTCTTGATAATGTAAGTAGACCTGTTTTAGTTCCAGACACTTTTTGAGGTTTCCGGCTTTTCAGCCATGATCCGGTATTCTTCCGGCGTCAGGTTATTCAGGGATTCATGAGGTCGTTCGCTGTTATATTCATTCAGCCAGCGTTCGGTGATTTCCCTTGCTTCATTCAATGTTCTGAACAGGGAAAAGTCCAGTATTTCCGTCCGATACGTTCTGTTAAAACGCTCGATAAACGCGTTCTGTGTCGGATTCCCCGGCTTAATAAATTCCAGCATGACGCTATGATCCTCAGCCCACTGAGCCAGTGTCAGGGAGATAAATTCCGGCCCATTATCCATGCGAAGTTTTAATGGATAGCCACGATTTGCGACTATCCTTTCCAATATTCTTATCACGCGCTGAGCGGGGATATTTAAGTCAATTTCAATTGCCAGTGCTTCCCGATTAAAATCATCCACAACATTGAAGGTTCGAAATCGTCGTCCACAAGTCAGGGCATCATGCATAAAATCAATCGACCAGCTCTGGTTAAGCGCCTCTGGTGTAGCCAGCGGCGCCGGATTAGGTACTGGCAAACGTTGCTTTCCTTTACGGCGAAAATTCAGTTTTAGCAGGCAGTAAATACGGTGAACTCGCTTATGGTTCCAGATGTGACCCTGCCTGCGAATGACCTGAAAAAGCTTCTTAAAACCGTATCGCGGATAGCGTTCAGCGCCTTCCGTCAATGCCTGAACCACCGGTTCGTCACGACGGATATCGGGTTGATAGAAAAATACTGTCCTGCTCAGTGATAACGTCCTGCATGCCTGACGTACGCTCATCGCAAACTGCGAGACCAGATAGCTGGCGAGCTCACGCTTTATCACTGGTTTTAAAGCTTTTTTTCAATGACATCTTTCAATGCCCTGCATTCCAGACTCAGGTCAGCAAACATCTGTTTGAGACGCCTGTTTTCATCTTCCAGATCTTTGATTTTCTTAATGTCAGCAGCTTCCATCCCGCCATATTTTGCCTTCCAGTTATAATAACTGGCTTCTGAAATGGCGGCCTCACGGCAAACATCTTTGACTGTTCGACCAGCTTCGACTGATTTCAGAACGGCGATAATCTGGTGTTCGGTGAATCGTACTTTACGCATAACGATCTCCTTCTGGGGACATATTCAGTATGTCGGAAGATCTCTAAAATTGAATGGTTCTTTTTGCAAGGATACTTACATACGCACCACAAAATATCTCAGAGTCTCTTCCAGCTTAAACACCGCCAGCGTGCAGTTTGTCAGTAGCGTGCAACGCATAGCCCGCATCCATCACTATGGCCTCCGCGATAACGTCAGTCGCAGAGGGCCTAAAGTGCGGTATGCAGCAAGGCAGCTATTGGGTATAAACAGAGATACCGAACAGGTAGCCATAGATACTTTGATGCGCTGGCTTTCTGAATAGATTTATTATTTCTTTTTCTTTCTTATAGGCCGATTTTTATTAGCTGCTTGTTTTTTTAAAGTAACGGAAGGTGAGATGTTATTTTCAACTGGGAAAATTTTTATAATTGGTGATTTGAAAATTTCAGCTACAGAATATCCAGCTCTTGCAACAGATATAACGCTAAAGAAGATGATTATTAAGATAAAGAATCCCTTATTTTCTGTAATCCATTCGGGAAATGGCAGTGTCATATTGGATGGGGCGTTAGAGTACTCTAATAAAATATAAGCTCCATAAAGAAATGTTGCAGCGGTTTCAATATTCCATATTGCGTTCAATATGTTTTTGTAAATGTCAAATGTTCCCTTTCTTATGAGTAAGGCACCTTGAAGTATTGAACAAGCAAGTAATAAGCATAATTAATTATTTTCTTTGCGTCTGTGGAATTAACGCTTGCCCAAATTAAAGTGGCTATTGATAATAAAACCAGTATTGAAGCATAAATTCCCCAAGGCAAATTCAATCTAAACTTTGATTTCATATTTTTTCTCTTTTTGCATTACTGCCAGTAACTAAACAATTCTCTATCAATGCCTGATTTTACATAGTCTGGCAAATTAAACAAATGAACGCACAACTTACCGAAATCATGCGCCTTATCACCAATCTGATCCGTACTGGAGTGATTACCGAAGTGGACCGGAAAAACTGGCTATGCGGGTGAAAGTAGGCGAGCTTGAAACCCAATATCAGGATGGAGGCTGGTTTGAATATGACTCTGTGAATGGTCGCTGGCTAATAAAAGGGATTAAGTCCCTGATGATTGAAGCTGCAGACAATATCACGCTAAAAACCGATGCTCTGATAGTGGAGGCTAACATGCAGATTAATGGCAGCGCGGTGATTAATGGTGACGTAACCCAGGGCGGCGGCACCATAAATTCCAACGGAGTGGTTGTCGATAAACATACCCATAAAGGGGTGAAATCTGGCGGCGATCTCTCTGGAGGCCCTGTATGACACTCTATATCGGTATGAATAGAATCACCGGACAGGATATTACGGATATTGACCATTTGCGCCAGTCGGTGCGTGATATTTTGCTGACGCCTCAGGGCAGCCGTATTGCTCGTTGTGAATATGGCTCTTTGTTATCCGCCCTGATAGACCAGCCACAAAACCCTGCCTTACGGCTGCAAATCATGTCCGCCATTTATCTGGCGCTATGTCGTTGGGAGCCACGCTTAACCCTGGAGGCCATCAATATCAGCGGCAACCTTGACGGTTCTATGGTGGTTGAGCTTAGCGGGCAACGTAATACCGGCGAGCCACTCTCTTTTTCAGTCTCTGCGGGGGTAGACAATGGCCGTAATTGACCTTTCCCAGCTTCCTCCACCGCAGATTGTTGATGTGCCGGATTTTGAAACCTTACTGGCGGAACGTAAGGCTGATTTTGTCTTGCTCTATCCCCTTGATGAGTAGGATTCGGTCAGACGTACACTGATGTTTGAGTCTGAGCCCGTCACCAAACTATTGCAGGAGAGTAAAGCCTTGGATCATATGGACCAGACCAACGAGAGTGATGGTTCATTTTTAATGAGGCTGGCACGCTAGTTTGGGGCGATTGTTTCTGTTAAAGAGGGGAATTTACTCTTTATCCGCCGGGGCTGGCCATCGCTTTAGCCTGGCAGATCGCGGGGCTTATACCGGAGTGATTGCCAGCTGGTTAAATACGCGCGAGCCAGTAAAGAAAAACACGGCTAGTGTTAAGCGCCGCAAGACAGGGCGTAAATCTGCGGCCAAACAACCAGTAGAAAAAAAGCCAGCAGAGAAGCAGGGTGATTATCTGGTGGGTACGGATGAGAATGCATTGGTGCTAAGTCGAACCTATGCCAACAAGGGAAATGCAGAACGTGCGGCAAAGATGCAGTGGGAACGGATACAGCGCGGTGCGGCCTCCTTTTCACTGCAACTGGCAGAAGGACGGGCGGATCTCTATACCGAAATGCCCGTAAAGGTGAATGGCTTTAAGCAACCGATAGATGATGCTCAGTGGACTATTACCACACTGACACATACCGTCAGCCCGGACAGCGGATTTACCACCAGTCTGGAACTGGAAGTGAAAATTGATGATTTGGAAATGGAATCATTAGTTCCAAATTGAGAACAATAATGTATCATTATTGCGAACTGGTTAATAATGAGGGCTGATTATTATGATGAATTGTCCGATGTGCAGCCAGGCTGCGCATACTCGAAGCAGTTTTCAGGTTTCCAGTGAAACCAAAGAGCGATACAACCAGTGCACGAATATTGAGTGCGGGCATACTTTCGTCACTCATGAGACCTTTGTCCGGTCTGTTTGCCGCCCGCAAAAAATCAGCGCTGCGCCACCGCATCCGAAAGGCATGCAGGAACAACTTGCTTACTAACCCGCCAGTGGCGGGTTAGTTTTTGTATGATCAGAAATCAGGTATCTCACCCGTTTCAATGAAATGACTAAAACCAGGCTCATCGATAATGACAATGCCTTTCATCCTTGCTGCGTTCACTTTTGATGGCCCTGCATTGTAACCACAGCAAAGTATCTGAAGATTTTTCGTCACCGAATCTCGGACTGTTAACTCATTTTCATACGCAACGGCGATAAGACGCTCTTTATCTGCTTTTTTGAAACCAGTAAAACAAATATCAAAGGTTTGCTTATTGAGGGTACCTTTGTTTTTATTGATGAGGTGAGAATAACTGTCGGGATTGAAAGTGTCTCTTGCGCTAAAAGCTTCATCTGCAGAAGCGTATTCTTTGAGGATACGATCCAGACGGTAAGTTTTAACTGAGTGGCTTTGAGTACAAACACCCTGAATATGATGTTCGCTGCGACTGATGTTGATTAGAGAGTGAGCAGCAATTCGAGCATTAGCATTGATATAAACAAAGTGCATTTCTTCCATGTACCTGCCTCAGAGTATCTAATGGTATCCCCTTAGTACGCCGCCAAAATTTCGCTGTCGCTATTTTGTCGCCATGGAGAAATAGGGAGATATCTAAGTGATTGATTATGAATGGGCAGAATAGCAGGCAATAAAAAACCCATCAACCTTGAACCAAATATGGCGTGGTTGATGGGCTCCACAAATTGGGGACATCAAAGAAAAGCAGTGGCATTAATTATGACTGACAGTCTGATAAAAAGTTCGCCAGATAGATAAAAAATATCTATTTATTTATCTGGCGGTGTAGCGCTATCCCGGCCAGATGACCACTATCAAGGTTCCCGCCAGTGTTAACAGGACATTGGCGATAGCGTAGGTGCCTGCGTAGCCCAGTGCCGGGATATTACTGCGGGCAGTATCGCTAATAATTTCCATTGCCGGGGCACAGGTACGTGCGCCCATCATCGCACCAAATAACAAGGCGCGATTCATACGCAGTACATAAGCTCCGAACAGGAAGCAAAGGATCACTGGCACCAGACTGACAATCAGACCCGCAATCAGAATTTGCCCGCCGATAGCGCCTAGCCCATTGCTGATGCCGCTCCCTGCGCTTAAACCAATACCCGCCATAAACACCATCAGGCCAAATTCTTTGACCATATTAAGTGCCCCTTGGGGGATATAACCAAAAGTAGGGTGGTTCGCGCGTAAAAAACCAAGCATGATACCCGCAGCAAGTAATCCTGCCGCATTGCCGATACCAAAACTAAAATTACTGAACTGAAAGGTGATCATGCCGACCATCAGGCCGATGATAAAGAAGGCACAAAATGCCAGTAAATCGGTGATTTGACTGTGTACGGAAATAAAACCAATCCGCTCGGCGACTCTTTTTACCCGCCTTGCATCACCACTTACTTGCAGCACATCGCCTTTATTGAGCACGATATTATCGTCAATCGGCATCTCTATCTGACTACGAATCACCCGATTAAGGAAACAGCCCTGGTCAGTGAGTTTTAGCTGACCGAGACGACGGCCGACAGCATGATGATTTTTCACCACGATCTCTTCGGTCACAATTCGCATATCCAGGAGATCCCGGTCAAAAACTTCTTTCCCATTACGGAAGCTGGCATCAAGACGTGAATGGGCATCGGGATAACCAACCAGTGAGATCTCATCCCCGATTTGTAATACAGCATCACCGTCCGGATTCGCCAGAATACCGTTACGGCGAATACGTTCGATATAACAGCCGGTCTGGCGATGAATACCCAGTTCGCGTAAATTTTTACCGTCTATCCAGGCAACCAGCTCAGGCCCGACACGATAGGCGCGAATAATCGGCAAATAGACTTTGCGGCTGGCGTCGGTATCGAGACCGCGTTCACGGGCAATTTGTTGAGCGCTGGTTTGTAAGTCCTGGTGCTGTAATTTAGGCAGGTAACGCGCACCAACAATTAAACTGACTAAACCAATTAAGTAAGTCAGAGCATAACCCAGACTTAAATTATCCAGAGCGGAGTCCAGTTGGGTACCTGACATGCCGGAATGACGCAGAATATCTCCCGCCCCGACCAGCACAGGGGTGGAGGTCATTGAGCCTGCCAGCATCCCGGCTGTGAGGCCAATATCCCAGCCAAATAGCCTGCCCAGACCCAGCGCGATAAGCAGCGCACTACCGACCATTACCAGGGCGAGTATGAGATAATTTTTACCGTCACGGAAAAAAATTGAGAAGAAGTTAGGGCCTGCCTCGATACCGACACAAAAAATAAACAGCATAAAACCGAGGCTGAGTACTTCAGTGTTAATCGTAAAATGTTGCTGACCAAGGAGTAATGAAACGATCAGCACTCCGATAGAACTTCCCAGCTGCACTGGACCAAAGCGTAGCTTACCCAGACAAAGCCCCAGCGCCAGTACGACAAATAATAACAAAATGTAATTGTTACTTAATAATTCAGCCACATTTATGTTCACGGTTAATTTCTTATTTAGCTATCTACTTGAAAATAGTGGTTTTTGTATATGCTAAGGCGAGTTGATTGCTTATAATACTCTACTGAGGATCAAGAATATGGACATTTATCAAATATTAACTCGTCAGGCTTTAAGTTGTTCGAGTCGCTGGTGTTATCTCAGTTGCCAGTTTAATTAACTATATCCCAGCAACCAACAGGAATAATACACATCAACTGGCGTTTTTTTGAGCGAGAAAGCGTGGGAGCCTTGCAACGGGGAATGGTGGTAGGGGCGGCAGGTGAATCGACAGCGCGTTGACTCACCTGTGTACGACATGATTAAGCGTTTTTGAACAGGTCAAGATGCTCTTTCGCATAAGCTTCAAAGTCAGTGAAACCACCGATATGTTTTTCATCAAGGAAAATCTGTGGCACGGTTTCAACCGGTTTACCTACTGTTTTCTCAAGATCGGCTTTCGTGATGCCTTCAGCATGAATATCGATATAGCGGAAGCTAAAATCATCGCGATCAGCAGTTAATTTTTCAGCAAGCTCTTTGGCACGGACACAATATGGGCAGCCAGGACGACCAAAAATTACAGCAAACATGATTTTTCCTCTATTTATTAGCCGATACAGACCGGCAGATGACGTCTATGATGCCGTCTGGTCGGGGATTTGCCAAGACGGTTTTACCTGTTAGTTTGATACCCACAGGCTATCTTAACGACCGGAGTATAGACAGGGGGGCTGATAACCCGTCGGGATATTATCTTATCACCAGCCCCGTGGTTCACTATTGATCCTGAGCCAGGAGACGGTAGACTGGCTCATTATTTGTAAGCAACATATTTGGGTATAGACAGGAAAAATCATGACGCCTACTATCGACTTGCTGTGCGCCCATCGTTCCATTCGTCGCTTTCGGGCTGAGGTTATCACTGAGTCACAACGTACGGCGATCCTCGCCAGTGCGCAGGCGGCTTCCAGTTCCAGTTTTCTACAATGCAGCTCTGTTGTTCGAATCACCGACCCTGAACTGCGCGCACGTCTTGTTCTGCTTACTGGGGGGCAGCAACATGTTGCTCAGGCAGCTGAGTTTTGGGTATTTTGTGCCGACTTTCAGCGTAATTTCGAGATTTGCCCGCAAGCAGCGCCTGGACTGGCAGAGCAACTGCTGATTGGTGTCGTCGATACGGCGATACTGGCTCAAAATGCTGTTATTGCGGCTGAGTCATTAGGGCTAGGAACGGTCTATATTGGCGGAATTCGTAATAATATTGAAGCCGTCGGTGAGTTACTCAAGGTACCCAAACATGTTCTGCCCTTGTTTGGACTCTGCCTGGGGTGGCCTGATGAACAGCCAGATCAAAAGCCGCGTATGCCAGTAGAGATGCTGGTTCATGAAAACCAGTACCAGCCGTTAAATCACCAGCAACTGGAAAAATACGACACCCTACTGGCCGATTATTATCAGCAGCGTAGCACTAATACGCGCCAGGATAACTGGAGTGAACATATCAAGCGAACGCTGGTAAAAGAGAGTCGTCCTTTTATTCTTGATTACCTCCATCGGCAAGGCTGGGCAACACGCTAATCTTTGCTGGTGACGGGTCCGATCCATCATCGTTTTACGTATTGATACAATTTCCCTATCGATCGTATCAGGAAACGGTATTGGTTCCCCTTACTGCTATATCGTTATAACTGAATCAGTTATACCCACCATACTTCAAGTTGCTTGGGTTTCACTCAGTGTCTACAAGCAACTCGAATTCTTTAGGGTATATAACGATAATCTGAAAAGGGCTGAATAATGACCAATACTGCTTTTGATAACTCGCCATTTTATGCTGCGGACATTATCCGTTCACGTCTTAATGGCCTGGTTCCTCGGGTCGCGTTTATCCTTGGCTCAGGTCTGGGCGAGCTGGCTGAAAAAATCGAACAGCCTGTCGTTTTCTCATACGATGAACTGCCGGGGTTCCCAGTCAGCACCGTACATGGTCATGCCGGTGAGCTGGTAGTTGGTATCCTGGCTGGTGTTCCTGTTGCTTGTATGAAAGGCCGTGGCCATTTCTATGAAGGTCGTGGCATGTCAGTTATGACCAGCGCTATTCGTACCTTTAAACTGTTAGGCTGTGAAATCCTGTTCTCTACCAATGCCGCGGGTTCTTTACGTCCGGAAATTGAACCTGGTAGCCTGGTCACGCTCAATGATCATATCAATACTATGCCTGGTACGCCGACAGTAGGTCCTAACGACGAACGTTTCGGTAAACGCTTTTTCTCCCTCGCAAATGCTTACGATGCTGATTATCGCCTCGTTTTGCAGCAAGTTGCCACAGAAGATAAGTTTCCTCTGCATGAAGGTGTCTTCGTTTCTTATCCTGGCCCTAACTTCGAAACCGCAGCTGAAATCCGCATGATGCAAATTATCGGCGGCCATGTTGTCGGCATGTCAGTAGTGCCAGAAGTGATCAGTGCTCGCCATTGTGGACTCAAAGTAGTGGCAGTGGCTGCGATCACTAACCTCGCAGAAGGTCTGGGTGATATTGAGCTTTCTCATGAGCAAACGCTAAAGGCGGCGGCATTATCACGCCAGAACTTTATCACGCTGATTTGCGGATTCCTCCGTAAGCTTTCCTGAACCTGACTTGTTACCCGAGGGGAACATCCGTGGCAATTAAGCTTCGTTTGAGAATTATGCTGTTTTTGCAGTATTTCATATGGGGTGCCTGGCTGGTTACCCTCGGTTCTTACATGATTAACACTCTTGGGTTCCGTGGTGCTGATGTAGGAATGGTTTACAGTACCAAAGGTTTAGCTGCGTTATTTATGCCAGCGCTGGTGGGGATCATTGCTGATAAATGGCTGGCGGCAAATCGAGTTTATGCATTATGCCACCTGGTTTGTGCCGCCACGCTAATTTGGGCTGCCAGTATTAACCAGCCTGACCTGATGTTCTGGGCGATGCTAGGTAATGCTTTGGCCTTTATGCCGACTATTGCGTTGTCTAACACCATTTCGTACGCCTGTCTGGCAAAAGCTGGGCTGGATACCGTGACCAACTTTCCGCCAGTGCGAGTGTTTGGTACCGTCGGCTTTATTGCCGCGATGTGGACCGTCAGTCTGTTTAAGATTGAACTGAGCAATATACAGCTCTATCTGGCAGCCAGTGCTTCTGGTCTGCTGGCCGTGTATGCTCTGACATTGCCGACGCTCGAAGTGGTGAAACAACAAGTTTCTCGTAGCTGGGTGAGTCGCATGGGGCTGGATGCGTTTGTGTTGTTTAAAAACCCACGCATGGCTGTCTTCTTCATGTTTGCACTACTGCTGGGTGCGGTACTGCAAATCACCAACACCTTCGGGAATCCTTTCCTGCACGATTTTGCCCGTCAGCCGCAATTTGCTGATAGTTTTGTGGTGCAATATCCTTCATTGCTGTTGTCTGTCTCGCAGATCTCTGAAGTGTTATTTATTCTGACCATCCCATTCTTCCTGCGCCGCTATGGTATTAAGAAAGTAATGCTGATGAGTATGGTGGCCTGGGTGTTGCGTTTTGCGCTGTTTGCCTGGGGTGATCCGTCTGCTTTCGGTTTTGTGCTGTTGCTGCTGTCGATGATAGTCTATGGCCTGGCATTCGATTTCTTTAATATCTCTGGTTCGGTATTTGTCGAAAAAGAAGTCGATCCGCGTATTCGTGCCAGTGCTCAGGGGTTATTTATGACCATGGTTAATGGCGTCGGGGCTTATTTCGGTGCTATTTTCAGCGGTTATATTGTCGATTACTTCACCTATGATGGAGTCAGAGACTGGGCCACTATCTGGTTAGTCTTTGCGGGTTATGCGCTGGTGCTGGCGGTGATTTTCCAGTTCACTTTCCGTGATAACCATGTAAAAGAGATTGATTCTTCGAACAAGGCAACACAATAGGTCGTTAAAGCATACAACACCTGTTTAGAATGGTAATTTATGGGGCTTGCTAATAGAGGAGTCTCATGAAAAATTCCCAGCGCATCTATCGTACCGATTTTAAATTGTTGCGTTATTTCCAGGCGGTAGCCGAAGAACTACATTTTGGCAAAGCAGCCGCCAGGCTCAACATGTCTCAGCCTCCTCTTAGCTTCCATATCAAAGAACTTGAATCTCAACTCGGTACCCTGCTATTTATTCGTCATTCGCGCCATGTTGCACTGACCTATGCCGGGCAGGTGCTGCTGGAAGAAACTCGGCAATTACTGGAGAATGCCAATCTGGCGCTGGCGAGAGTGGAACAAATTGGTCGCGGTGAAGGCGGACGCGTGCATCTAGGTATTGTCGGTACCGCTATCTGGGGAGGGCTACGTCTTGGTTTACAGCAATTTATTGCGGACTACCCTGCCATCAATATTACCTTTTGTGAGAAATCACCTGGCGACCAGCTAGTGCTGCTGGAGCGTAAAGAGATTGATGCCGGTATCTGGCGTATGGAAACCTCACCTCCCGCTGGATTACAGAGTGAAAAATTGCATGAAGCCACCTTTATGGTGGCTCTGCCTGAAAATCATCCGCTGGCACAGCAAGAGACAGTTGATATTATTCAGCTGCGTAAGGAAGCCTTTGTCACCATGACGGCGGTTCACTCCGACTGGACATTTTTGCAACGTGTCTGTCGTGAGGCAGGATTTACCCCTTGGGTGGTCAGAGAAGCGGTTGAGCCGCAGACGGTGCTGGCCTTAGTCAGTATTGGTTTTGGTTTAACGATCATTGCTGACAGTTATGCGCAGATGAGCTGGCCAGGTGTGGTATTCCGTCGCCCCACACATCCGATCCCGGCTGATCTATATGCGGTATTTGATCCCATCCATTTAACCTCTACTACCCAACAATTAATTGCTGCGTTGAAGTCTTCATCACACTTGTTACCTGGTCGTTGAAATCTGACGAGAGTGATATGATACGGCTAAATTCATGTTGATTCTGTTACGCAGAGGTACAGATTGAAGATCGCTATTTTGTCCAGGGATGGAACACTTTATTCGTGTAAGCGATTACGCGAAGCAGCGATACGGCGTGGTCATTTAGTGGATATCATCGACCCCCTTTCTTGCTATATGAATATCGACCCTGCAGCCCCCTCAGTGCACTATAAAGGGCAGCAATTACCACATTATCATGCAGTGATACCGCGAATTGGTTCTGCGATGACGTTCTACGGTACGGCTGTATTGCGCCAATTCGAGATGCTGGGTAGCTACCCCTTAAATGAGTCTGTCGCGATAACACGTGCTCGCGATAAATTACGTTCGCTACAGTTGCTTGCCAGGCAAGGACTAGATCTGCCGGTAACCGGTTTTGCTCACTCACCAGATGATACCAACGACTTAATTAACCGCGTTGGCGGAGCGCCGTTGGTGGTTAAGCTGGTAGAAGGCACCCAGGGAATAGGTGTTGTACTGGCAGAAACACGACAAGCAGCAGAAAGCGTGATTGATGCTTTCCGGGGACTCAATGCCCATATACTGGTTCAGGAATATATTAAAGAGGCCGAGGGGTGTGATATTCGTTGTCTGGTGGTGGGCAACACCGTTGTTGCTGCGATTGAGCGGCAGGCGAAACCGGGTGATTTTCGTTCTAATTTGCATCGTGGTGGTACGGCACGTCCGGCCACTATCACGGCAGAAGAGAGAGAGGTTGCTCTGCAAGCTACCAGTGCCTTAGGTCTGGAAATTGCTGGGGTCGATATTTTACGGGCTAATCGTGGCCCGCTGGTGATGGAAGTGAATGCCTCACCAGGGCTGGAAGGCATTGAAAAAACCAGTGGTATTGATATTGCCAGGCTGATGATCGAATGGATAGAACAGCAAGCACAGCCTGACTATCGCCTTAAAACGGGTGGATAAGGCCATAATGCTGCTTATTCGTAGCAAGAATGGCTATTTTTGCGTACCATGATAAGTAAATTACTACACAGGTCATGAGGTTTTTGCGGTTATGGATTCACTTGTTATTCCTACTCTGGATATTTTACGCCGCTGGCTGGATGAAAATGGCGTAAGTTTCTTCGAGTGCGATACCTGCCAGGCATTACATTTGCCCCATATGCAGAATTTTGATGGTGTATATGACGCAAAAATCGATCTCCTCGATAATATTATCTTGTTCTCTGCCCTGGCAGAAGTTAAGCCCTCAGCTTTGTTACCTCTGGCAGCTGATATTTCATCGATCAATGCCAGCTCTTTGACGGTTAAAGCGTTCCTGGATATTCAGGATGATAATCTACCAAAACTTGTGGTATGCCAGTCGTTAAATGCCTCCGTCGGTATCACGTGTGAACAGTTTTCCGCGTTTATTAAACAAAGCGAAGAGCAAATTTCAATGGTTATCCTGGAAGCCTGTGCTAATCAGTTGCTGTTTGTGACTGAAGAAGAGGGGAGTGATCCCGAGGCTAAAATACATTTTCTGCATTAATACCTTATGATTAATTCTACCTGGTGCTGGGGTCTGAGTGTTAATCGAGTTCCGCGTACAGAATCATAACGGCCTGTGCTGATGCAGCTGACTGAATACCGAGTGATAAGCCACAGCACTTACGTTGGGTAAAAATAACAGTTAACGGACTTATTTAACCCAAATAAGACGATATTCGTCGAAAAAATAGTACAAAATTGTCTTTTGAGTGTTTAATATTCAGAACATTCCGCCTGTCGTGTTGTCTTATATTGCCGACTTATCAGGTTAAGGAGCTGAATTTTTTGGACATGATAAAAAAACAGCGATGCCCACACGCCAAACTTAATACTCCGACATTTGTTCTGATCGCCGCTATTGGGATAATAACGACTCGTTGTCTGGATTTGGTGTTGCTGTTTAATATGCTTGGTTTTTCCGGGGTAATGGAATTCCTGGACCGCAGTATGCAAACTTGGGCATTACGGCTGATATTTTTTGGCAGCATTATCATGCTGGTGATGGAGTTCTATTGTGCCATCGCTATCACTAAGGGACTTAACTGGGGACGCTGGATATTTTTACTGACTCAGATTATTGCCGTGGGTTATTTATGGGCTGCGTCCTTAGGTTTTGGTTATCCCGAGCTGTTCAGTATTGCGGGTGAAACCCAGCGTGAAATTCTTCGTTCTCTGTTTATTCAGAAATTACCTGACTTACTGGTACTCTTTTTACTGTTTGCGCCTCTCAGTACCCGGCTTTTTTTCAGACGTCAATAAGCGCAGAATGCTACAATCTGCGCCCTCGCTTTTCTTCAGGGTTTTATTATGGATTGCGCGCTTTATGACGCGGACCGCTGCCACTCCTGCCAGTGGCTTAAACAACCGATAGCTGACCAGCTCTCCCGGAAGATGGACAATCTTCAGCAATTATTGTCAGGTATTGCGGTTAATCAGTGGTGCCTGCCTGTCAGCGGGGCGGAATATTCATTCCGGAACAAAGCCAAAATGGTCGTTAGCGGAAGTGTCGAAAAGCCACTACTCGGCATGCTACATCGCAATGGCATGCCTGAAGATCTTACCGACTGCCCACTATATCCATCTTCATTCGGCCCAATATTTAACGCCCTGAAGCCTTTTATCGCCCGGGCAGGCCTGACGCCTTATAACGTGGCCCGTAAACGGGGTGAGTTAAAATATATTCTGATCACTGAGAGTCAGTTAGATGGCGGAATCATGCTGCGGTTCGTCTTGAGGTCTGAGGCAAAAATTGACGCCTTGCGTCGTGTATTACCCGAATTACAGGTACAGGTACCCCAACTAAAAGTCATCTCAGTGAATATCCAGCCAGTACATATGGCGATTATGGAAGGTGAACAAGAGATCCCGTTAACGGATGAACAAGCTCTGGCTGAAGAATTTAATCATGTGCCATTATTTATCCGTCCACAAAGCTTTTTCCAGACAAATCCACAGGTTGCCTCCGCGCTGTATGCCACTGCCAGAGACTGGGTTCGGGCGTTACCCGTTAAGCATATGTGGGATCTGTTTTGCGGAGTCGGCGGTTTTGGGCTTCATTGTGCAACACCCGCAATGAAACTGACGGGGATTGAAATCGCCCCGCAAGCTATTGCCTGTGCTCAGCGTTCAGCGACATTACTGGGATTAGACAATATTCAGTTCCAGGCGCTGGACTCAACAGCTTTTGCCATAGCACAGCAGGATATTCCTGACTTGGTACTGGTTAATCCACCACGTCGTGGTATTGGGTCGGCACTTTGTGATTACTTAAGTGCAATGCGCCCGGCATTTATTGTCTATTCCAGTTGTAATGCAGAAACTATGGCGCGGGATATTGCGATGTTGCCGGACTACCACCTTGAACGAGTTCAGTTATTCGATATGTTTCCTCATACCGCCCATTACGAAGTTCTGACCCTGCTGATTCGGCGTGAAGAAGGATAATTGAGTGCATACCCGGGCGGGGTATGCACTTATCGTTTAAACTATGCTGTTATTGACCAAACCATTTTTCATTAATTTTCTGATAGGTACCATCCGCTTTAATTGCTGCCAGGGCGGTGTTCAGTTTATTCAGTAGCTCTGGATTATCCTGACGTACAGCAATGCCCATGCCGGCACCAAAGTATTCAGGATCAGCGGTATGTTCACCTACAGGACCCAATTCTGGGCTGGTTTTTAACCACTCATTAACTGCTGCAGTATCACCAAATACACCGTCTATACGGCCATTTTTGAGATCAAGAAAAGCGTTCTGATAGCTGTCATAAGCGACAGTTTTTACTTCAGGGTGTTTGTCCTGGATATATTTCTGATGGGTCGAGCCATTTTCCATCCCGATACGCTTACCTTTCAAGTCAGCAAGCGAGCTGTAGGTTCCTTTTTTAGCGATAACGACGGCTGAGTTATCATAGTACGGGTTAGTGAAGGCGACTTGTTTAGCGCGTTCAGCGGTAATGTCCATACCAGAAATCACAGCATCATATTTACGGAACTTCAGCGAGGTAATCAGACTGTCGAAAGCGTGGTTATTGAAGGTACAGTCAGCTTTCATCTGTGTGCATAAAGCTTTAGCCAAGTCGATATCAAAACCAATGATTTGGTTATTGGCATCCAGAGACTCAAAAGGAGGATAAGTTGCTGAGGAAGCAAAGTTGATTTTGTCAGCGGCGCTAGCATTGGCGGCAACTGTGGCGAATAGGGCGGCTAACAGTAACTTCTTCATTGGGATGGCTCCAGTGTGTATATATAATTATAAATTGCCGTTCCCGGCATGAGATAACCATGCCATTAAATGAATTTATATGCAATATAGATGTATTATTATTTAGTTTTCAGGCAAAAAAAAACGAGGAATAATCCTCGTTTTATTCGACAATTGTTATTCCGTCAGTTGCGACGTTCAAATGCCAGTGCCCTGCGTTCAATTAAGCGCATCATCAGCGTCAGTAAACCATTCACTATTAAATAGACAATACCTGCGGCACCAAATACGGAGACATCATAAGTGCGCCCGTACAGTTGCTGGGCATAGCCCATCACTTCCATTAGCGTAATGGTATAAGCCAGTGAGGTACTTTTGAAAACGAGAACGACTTCGTTGGAATAAGAAGAAAGCGCACGTTTAAAGGCGTAAGGTAACAAAATAGCCAGCGTATCTTTCTTACTCATTCCTAAAGCGCTACAGGACTGCCACTGACCTTCTGGTATAGCACGAATCGCTCCGTGAAATAGCAACGTGGTATAGGCAGCACTGTTTAATGACAGGGCGATTAAGGCGCATAACCAAGGTTCAGACAGTAGGCTCCAGATCAACGGATAATGCTGAAGCGAGGGAAACTGTCCTGGCCCGTAGTAAATCAAGAAGATCTGTACCAGCAATGGGGTGCCAGTAAATAGGGTGATATAGCCACGAACCAGTAGGCTTAGCACAGTGGTTTTTAAAGTCAAAATGACAGTAAAGACCAGTGACATCAGTAATGCCAGGAAGATTGATGCTGCGGTGAGGGTCAGGCTGGTGTGCAGACCTTTCATCAGCTCAGGCAGAAAATCGAGCATCAGCCAGGTCTCCGTTCAAAACGAGTCGCGCGCAGATCAATACGTTTCAATATGTACTGACTGAACAAGGTTATCACCAGATAAATTGCCGCTGCAACGACGTACCAGGTAAAAGGCTCTTGAGTTCGCGTGGCGATACTTTTGGTTTGTAGCATCAGGTCATTCACGCTTATCAGTGAAACCAGCGCGGTATCTTTCAGTAAGACCAGCCACTGATTGCCTAACCCTGGCAACGCATGGCGCCACATCTGTGGCATCACCAGACGAAAGAAAATGGCTGATTTAGACAGGCCTAAAGCCTGACCAGACTCCCATTGTCCAATCGGAACCGCTTTCAGAGCACCGCGTAAGGTTTGCGAAGCATAAGCGGCATACAGCAATGAAAGAGCAATCACCCCGCATAAAAAGGGGCTGACATCAAAATCTGTGATCGGCACCTGAATGAGAAACGAGGCGAAACCCAGATTCAGCGTAAAGCCATCTGACAGAATAAGTAGTATCTGCGAGGAGCCAAAATAGATAAACAAAACCACCAGAATCTCAGGCAGACCGCGTAGCACAGTAACCAGCGCAGTGGCCGTCCAAGAAAGAAGGCGATATTTGGTTGACTCCCAGACAGCAAAAAACATTGCCAGTGCGAGGCCAACTATTAAGGCGCAAACGGCAAGGCCGACGGTCATACCGGCGGCACTTGCTAATGGAAAAATTTCGTTCATCGAATAGATTACTTCTGGAACCATTTGTCATAGATGGCCTGATAGGTGCCATCTTTCTTCACTTTTTCCAGAGCTGCATTCAGTTTTGCTTGCAGCTCAGTATTGTCCTGGCGCATTGCGATACCCAGCCCGGTACCAAAGTAATCTTTATCAGTAACTTTATCGCCTACTGGTGCCAGATTTGAACCGTCCTGCAGCCACTCGGTAACGACGGCGGTGTCACCAAAGACGGCATCAATACGGCCGCTTTGCAGATCAAGCTTGGCGTTCTGATAGCTGTCGTAAGGGACAGTTTTTATTTCCGGGTGTTTGTCAGTAATAAATTTCTGGTGAGTGGTGCCGTTCTGAACACCCACTTTCTTACCTTTCAATGCTGCGATATCGGTGTTTTTGCCCTTCTGGCCCACAAACAACGCAGAGTTGTCATAGTACGGCTGGGTAAACAGAACTTGTTTTTCACGCTCAGGGGTGATGTCCATACCGGCCATGACCACATCGAAACGACGGAATTTTAAGCCGGGGATCAAACTGTCAAACCCCTGGTTAGTAAAAGTACAGGTGGCATCAATCTCTTTGCACAGCGCGTTGGCTAAATCGACATCAAAACCAACGATTTGGTTACTGGCATCGATAGACTCAAACGGAGGGTATGAGGCTTCGGTTGCGAAGCGCAGAGTTTGCGCAGCGCTTGCCGAGAAAGTAACGGCAGCTAACAGTGTTGCCAGCAGAACTTTTTTCATTGTCGTTTCCCGTTCAACATCAGTGAGAGAGGTAAGATTTAAAGGCTTCGGTCTGCGGGTTGCTAAAGCAGCTCGCATCACCTTGTTCAACAATATGGCCATTTTCCATATAAATCACACGACTGGCTGTTTTACGTGCAACTTCCACTTCGTGCGTGACAATGACCTGAGTAATTTTAGTTTCTGCCAGTTCATTAATGATACTGACTATCTGCGCGGTGATTTCTGGATCCAGTGCCGCTGTGGGTTCATCAAACAACAACACTTGTGGCTCCATCATCAATGCCCGGGCGATAGCAACACGTTGTTGTTGACCACCGGAAAGATGCAGAGGATATCTGTCCATATAAGGTGTCAGACGCAGGCGGTCCAGCAATTTATCGGCACGAGCACGTGCTTTTTCTTTGCTTAAACCCAGGACCCGACATGGCGCTTCAATCAGGTTATCCATTACGCTCAGATGTGGCCAGAGGTTGTATTGCTGGAATACCATTCCTACATTCTGTCGTAATTCACGAATGGCTTTATCGCCTGGCACTTTTGAAAAATCAAACGTATTGCCCGCGATACTCAACGTACCGGAACGTGGCATTTCCAGTAAATTAAGAACGCGCAAGAGCGAACTCTTACCCGCGCCACTTGGGCCTAGCAACACCAGTGTTTCACCCTGCGGGCAATGTAGTGTGATATCAAATAGTGCCTGATGGACACCATAGAAGCAGTTAACGCCGTTTAGTTGAATACTCATGGGTTGCGGTCTGGGTATTGAATAGCTCATTGAGGTCGAAAAGGGTACCTTTAACAGAATAGTTATGCAATCTTTGCGCGTTAAATCTTAAAATAAACAGATTTAGTCCCTTAAAGTTAGCACAAAATAGTGCCAGATGTCGGTGGCGACAATCAAATCGCTTAGAATTAAGTACCTGGCACGCTGATGCAGGTTACAATAGGCGTGAAGCCAAGTGATCATGTGGCTAAATAATAGAGAGGCTGGAATGTTTTCACGGATGATAGTGTGGTGTTTAATCATATTACTGACTGGCTGTGCCGGGCAGCAGGGGATAGTGGATAAAGGTGAATACCTGATTAATCAGCGGTATCCTGCCGAGGCTTCTTATCCGCGTGTTAAAATGTTGGTTATCCACTATACCGCCGATCACTTTCATGGCTCGCTGAATACTTTGACGGGGCCGGAGGTCAGTTCACATTATCTCATCCCAGCCCTGCCACCGCGGTTAGCGGGTAAACCGGTTATCTGGCAATTAGTTCCTGAACAACAGCTGGCCTGGCATGCAGGAGTCAGTTTTTGGCGGGGAAATCACCGAATCAACGATATCTCAGTGGGTATTGAGTTAGAAAATATCGGTTTTACTCAACTTAGGGATAAAAAAAAGTTTTATCCCTTTGAACCTGCACAGATAGCAGTGCTGGAAAAATTACTATCAGAGATTATCGAGCGCTATCAGATTGCCCCCCAGAATGTGGTGGCTCACAGTGATATTGCTCCTCAGCGTAAAGTGGACCCTGGCCCTTTATTCCCGTGGCAGCAATTAGCTGAACGCGGTATTGGTGCATGGCCTTCTGCCGATCGCGTTGCCTTTTATCTGAATGGTCGTAGCGCTTCTGAGCCGGTTGCCCAGGCTAATTTACTTGATCTGCTGGCACGTTATGGCTATCAGGTGGAGCCAGATATAACACCCGCCCAGTCAGAGCAAGTTATCGCTGCTTTTCAGATGCATTTTCGTCCACAAAACTACAGCGGACAGGCCGATGCTGAGACTCAGGCGATAGCTGAAGCGCTACTTGAGAAGTACGGCCAGGGTTAACGTCGATGCAAGGTTCCGTGATCTTTCAGCCATAATGCTGTCCGTCGAATACCCTCATCCAGAGAAACAATGGGCTCATAGTTCAATTCTGTTTTGGCACGACTGATATCGAGCGTGAAATCGAAGTGTAATTTGGATACGCCGTAGTGGGTCAGTACCGGTTCTTTGGCTGACTTATTACTGAAATGCTCCATACTTCGGGCCACAAGATCCAGCATAGGATAGGGCACAGAGCGAATGCGGCAGTGGATACCTAACTCATCAATCAACTTCTGTACAATACTGCGCAGAGTACGTGGTTCATTATTCGTAATATTATAGGCTCTACCTGATGGAAAGCCTGTTGTTTGTGTCGCCTGCCACATAGCATGAACCGCATTTTCAACATAGGTCATATCGACAAAAGCTTCTCCACCTCGCGGTACTAGCACGCTACCATAATGGCGCATCATATTAACCAGGCGTGGGAAAAACACATTATCGTGTGCGCCGAATAAACTTTGCGGGCGCAGAATAGTGAAATGGGTACCGGGATTGGACTGGGCTAAGGTCTGAATCACTGCTTCACTGTTAGCTTTGCTACGGGCAAAAGCGTTAGCAAAACGAAATGGCCGAAAATCTTCCTCAATATCACGACGATGGTGATAATCAAAATAGAGTGAGGGTGATGATATATGAACAAAATTTCGTACTCCCCACGCTACTGACCACTCACCAAGACGTCGGGTTGCACGGACATTTGCCAGATCAAAGGCTTCCTGAGTTCCCCAGGGAGAGGTGAAGCTTGAGCAATGCCAGAGCGTATCAACATTAGCAAGTAGCGCTTTTGCCTGTGAAGAGATCAGTGTCGCCAGGTCTGCATGAATAAATTCAGCACCCATTTTCTCAAGCAATGGTCCCATAGCCGCATTGGGTCCGGTTGCCCGTACGCTAATGCCTTTTGCACACAAATAATCTACCGCATTTCGACCTAAACCGCTGGTAGCTCCGGTGACCAGTACCTTCATTTTGCTCAACTTAGATAGGTGAAGTTAACATTGCGTATTTTTCCGTGAAATAACGCGATACGCAATTAAAATACTGAATTATTAACTGCTACTTTATATATGTGGTAGATTTTTTTTCTGCTAAATGGATGATTTTGTGCGCCATTCCTCTAAAAATAAAAAGGTGTGCCGGACTCATGACTAACCAGTAGAGCAATCCGGGCATTCCTGCTGGGTGCCACCAGGCTCGAACATCTAGTTGACGTTGATATCCGTTGTCAGAAAGGCGGAAGGTCAGACGCCCGAGCCCGGGGGCTTTCATACCAAATAATAGAGTGAGTTCTTGTTGGGGTTCGACCACAATAACTTTCCAACTATCGACATAATCACCGATTTCTAGCATGGCTCTTTCAGGGCGACCCGTCGCCAGTTTATGACCCATAACTCGGTCCATTAGCGCACGTGTTTTCCACAGGGCATTACCAAAGAAATAGCCTTGCTCCCCCCCCAGTTGATTGACCACTTGCCAGATCTCTTCAAGGCTGGCGTGGGTAGTGACCGTACAACCCGCTTGTCTGGCAAAAAAACCATAGTCGGGCTGCCAGCGGTTAAGTGCCTGAGGATCATTGCCCCAGTTAAGGGCATCAGAAAGTTTATGTTGGTTATTGAGGGCTGAACGCACCGCCTCGTCAAAAGAGGTCAATGGCTGAGGGATCAGTTCACGTAACTGACGGTCGTCGGCCAATAAATCATGCTTTAATCCTTGAATCAGTGCGCTGGCGAGCGTTGGCGGCACAGATGTTATCAGGTTAAGAAACCAGACTGAGATCCAGCGTACTGGTAGCGGAATGGGGATTAAGGGGCGATGTTTGCCGCTGATTGTCATAAATCGTTCAAATTGTTGCTGATAACTGAGAACTTCGGGGCCGGCTGCTTCGAGTATCCGATGGCTGGAGGCGGGCTTATCCAATAGATGAATCAGGTAATAGAGCAAATTATCCAGTGCAATTGGCGTCGTGCGTGAACGTACCCAGCGTGGGGGCGTTAATACTGGCAGGTTATAAACCATATCCCGCATCACTTCAAAAGCGGCAGAACCTGAACCAATCACGATGCCTGCACGTAATTCAGTTACTGGAATACCTGCATCACGCAAGATTTCCCCGGTTAACTGGCGCGCCAGTAAATGCGGTGAGTGCTGATTCTCTTTTACTTGCAGTGAGCTGAGGAAAATGATCTCTTTAACTGGCTGATGTCTGAGAGCATCCCGAAGCTTTGTAGCAGCCTGTTGTTCCAGGGCAACAAAATCAGCACCGTCGCCCATGCTATGAATTAAATAGTAGAGTGTATCGACCTGCTTTAATAGCTGGAGTGGAAACTCTGGGTCGTGTAAGTCTACCGCATGATACTCAACCCCTGGTTTGGGTTGTTTTTTAAGGGCGTCGATGTGTCGGGCAGCCGCGATGACCTGATGCCCGGCATCGGCTAGCTGCACAATCAGGTGCCGGCCAATATAGCCACTGGCACCAAGAACCAAAATCCTTTTAGATTGTGTCAATGTTTGTCCCTGTAACTAGCGTTTGATAAAGGTGCGCCAGTGGGCAACAACCTCTGCCAACTGTTCACGGCTGACATCAAGATGCGTGACCAGACGCATATTTGCACCTGCACTGATGATAATATTTCTCTCCCGCATAAACTGACCAAATGCGCTGACCTGTTCAGCAGGCATACGGACAAAGACCATATTGGTATCCTGACGGATAACATCGACACCTGCCTCTCTCAGTGCTTCTGCGAGCCAGTGCGCATTGTCATGGTCTTCTTGTAAACGCGAGATATTATTTTCCAGAGCAAACAGCCCGGCTGCTGCTAAAATACCTGCCTGACGCATACCGCCGCCAGTCATTTTACGCCAGCGTTTTGCTCGTTGGATATATTCATGGCTGCCGACTAACAGTGAACCGACCGGAGTTCCGAGGCCTTTAGAAAGGCAAAGAGTAAAAGTGTCGCAGTAGCGGGTGATTTCTTCCAGTGTGCAGCCGTAGGCAATGGTGGCATTAAACAATCGTGCTCCGTCAATATGCAGGGCCAGATTATGCTCACGCGTAAACTCCCAGGCTTGCTGAAAATATTCACGCGGCAGTACTTTGCCGTTATGCGTGTTTTCCAGACTGAGTAATTTGGTACGTGCGAAATGGATATCATCAGGTTTGATTTTTGCCGCGACTTTATCGAGCGGGAGTGAACCGTCTGGGCTGGCATCAATGGGCTGTGGCTGGATACTGCCTAAGACAGCGGCTCCCCCAGCTTCATAAAGGTAATTATGAGCCACTTGCCCGACAATATACTCTTCTCCGCGTTCACAGTGACTCAGCAACGCGACCAGGTTAGCCTGGGTTCCAGTCGGTAAAAACAATGCCGCTTCTTTACCACTGAGTTGAGCGACGAACTTCTGCAACTGATTGACGGTAGGGTCATCACCATAAACATCATCCCCAGTAGGTGCGGCTATCATTCGTTCCAGCATGGCACGGCTTGGGCGGGTTACGGTATCACTGCGTAAATCTATCATGGAGAGTCCTTTAACTGAAGATGAACACCTGAAACAGGTTCAGGTGTTTAGATTGCTGACAAAGAAGGAAAAAACGTGGTTTTTCCTTCTTTGTAGTAAGCAGCCGAAAATCAATGAATTGATTTTCCTTATTGTTATTGGGTTACCTATGTCTTTCCAGAGTCAAAATAAGGTTTGTCCTTAACCTGAGCACCTGAACAGGTTCAGGTGCTCAGAGTAGCGGGTTGCGTTATCGGAACCAATTTGTTTTCGCTAAATCGATAACCTCGTCACCTCGTCCATTGATGATGGCGCGCATCATATACAGACTGAAGCCTTTGGCTTGCTCAAGTTTAATTTCTGGCGGCATCGCCAGCTCTTCTTTAGCCACCACTACGTCCACCAGAACGGGGCCGTCAAAAGCGAAAGCTTGCTCGAGTGCATCATTCAGCTGCTCAGGCTGTTCTACCCGGAAGCTTTTGATTCCACAAGCGCTCGCAATTGCGGCAAAGTTGGTAGGATGTAAATCGGTACCATTGGTCAGATAACCGCCCGCTTTCATCTCCATTGCCACAAAACCGAGCACGCTATTGTTAAAAATGACGATTTTTATCGGTAGATTTAATTGCACCACCGAGAGGAAATCCCCCATCAGCATGCTAAAACCGCCATCACCACACATGGCAATCACTTGACGATCAGGTGCGGTTGCTTTAGCGCCTAATGCTTGTGGCATGGCATTAGCCATTGAACCGTGATTAAACGAACCCAGTAGCCGCCGTTTCCCATTCATTTTCAGATAACGTGCTGCCCAGACAGTGGGCGTGCCAACATCACAAGTGAAGATGGCATCTTCTTGCGCATAATGGCTAATTTGCTGCGCCAGGTACTGAGGATGAATCGGCTTATCGGGTGTCGGTTGTGCCAGGGCATCCAGCTCTTCACGCGTTTTTTGATAATGTTTTCTGGCTTTATCCAGAAAATGCTGATCGCTTTTTTCTTCCAGCAATGGCAGCAATGCACTCAAGGTTGCTTTGACGTCACCGATGATAGCCATGTCGATTTTGCTGTGTGTCCCTATACTACCGGGATTAATATCAATCTGGACAATATTGGCATTGGTCGGGTAGAAAGCACGGTAGGGGAACTGAGTGCCGATTAACACCAGAATATCGGCATTCAGCATGGTGTGATAGCCAGAGCTAAAGCCTATCAACCCTGTCATACCTACGTCGTAGGGGTTGTCATACTCCACATGCTCTTTGCCCCGTAGCGCATGTACAATCGGTGCTTTCAGTTTTTCTGCCAGCTGGATGAGCTCATGGTGCGCACCGGCGCAGCCGCTCCCACACATTAAAGCAATATCAGCATCAGAACTTAACAATTCTGCCAGTTTCTGCAACTCTTCCAACGGAGGCGTGATAATCGGGTGCGGTGCCGGATACCAGTCGGTACTGGCTGACTCGGGAGCCAATTTCAGTGCGATATCACCCGGTAATACGACCACTGAAACACCCCGATTTAGCACCGCTTTACGCATGGCTATTGCGAGAACTTGAGGGATTTGCTCGGGATTAGAGACTAATTCGCAATAATGACTACATTCGCGGAATAGCTCTTGTGGATGCGTTTCCTGAAAATACCCGGTTCCTATTTCACTGGAGGGAATATGGGCGGCAATCGCCAGCACCGGAACACGATTACGGTGGCAGTCATACAATCCGTTGATCAGATGCAGATTACCTGGACCGCAGGAGCCAGCACAGACGGCTAATTCACCGGTCAGTGCAGCCTCTGCGCCAGCAGCAAACGCGGCAACTTCTTCGTGACGGGTTGCCATCCATTTAATGGTCCCCATACGATTAAGGCTATCACTGATACCATTAAGTGAGTCACCTGTGACACCCCAAATACGTTTAACCCCTGCACTTTCCAGCGTTTTAGCAAGGTAGGTTGCTACGTTCTGTTTCATCGTGTTCCTTATCTATTGACAAAGTTACCGGACCTACCTCTCATCAGGAGGTAGAGGAAAGCGTCAGAGTGACGAGAGCAGACAGACTTGAAAACTATAGACTAGGACAAACAAGAAAGGGGAAAGTGCCAGGACAGACTCTGTGATTCGACTCTCGTCATAATGGCAATACCCAAGCATCTTGAAGTATGACGGGTATACTGAAAGAAGTTTTCACAGCAGGAGAAGCTATGTTTCTTGAACGGGTAGAAATTGTTGGTTTTCGTGGTCTTAATCGACTGTCGTTAATGCTTGAGCAAAATAATGTCCTGATCGGTGAAAATGCCTGGGGTAAGTCGAGTTTGCTGGATGCGCTAACGCTACTGCTTGCTGCTGATAATCGCTTGTATGAATTTACCCCAAATGACTTCTATTTTCCGCCTGGTGAGCAACAAGGACGGGAAAAGCATTTACATATTATTTTAACCTTCAGGGAGCAAGCTGAGGGAAGTAGCCATAGCCGACGTTGTCGGGGCCTGGCACCGGTATGGATTACGGATACCGATAACGTTCAACGTATCTTCTATCGCTTAGAAGGCGAGCTGGGTGAAGATGACTCGGTATTGACGCTACGGACGTTTCTTGATGAACAGGGGCACCCGTTAGCGCTGGATGATATTGATTCATTAGCCAGGAGATTAATTAGCCTGACTCCGGTGTTACGCCTCAGAGATGCTCGTTTTATGCGCCGTCTGAAAAGTAGTACGGTACCGAAGATGCCTGATACTGAAATCACTGCTCGCCAGCTTGATTTTCTGACCCGTGAGTTAGTGACTAGTCCCCAGAATCTAAGTGATCTTCAGGTGCGCAAAGGGCTTTCTGCTATGGTGCAGTTGCTGGAGCACTATTTTTCCGAACAGGGATCAGAGGCTCATCAGCGGCTACTACGTCGCCAGACTCATGATGAGAAGAAAGGCTGGCGCTATCTTGATGCAATTAACCGCATGATAGATAAGCCTAATACTCGTGCCTACCGCATGATTTTACTGGGTATGTTCGCCACTTTATTACAGGCCAAAGGGAATGTGCTATTAAACCGCGATGCTCAGCCTCTGTTGCTGGTGGAGGATCCTGAAACTCGCTTGCATCCTATTATGCTCTCGGTGGCCTGGAATCTGCTTAATGTTTTACCACTACAAAAAATCACCACCACTAACTCCGGGGACTTGTTGTCACTCACACCGGTAGAGCAGGTCTGCCGTCTGGTGCGTGAGTCCTCTAAAGTTGTCGCCTGGCGTCTGGGGCCTGGTGGAATGAATGCTGAAGATAGCCGACGAATTGCCTTTCATATTCGTTTTAATCGCGCATCCTCGCTGTTTGCTCGTTGCTGGCTATTGGTTGAAGGCGAAACTGAAATTTGGATGATGAATGAGCTGGCTCGGCAGTGTGGACATCATTTTGATACTGAAGGTGTCAGGGTGATTGAGTTTGCTCAGTCTGGTTTAAAACCGCTGATTAAATTTGCCCGGCGGATGGGTATTGAATGGCATGTCCTGGTTGATGGCGACGAGGCTGGAAAGAAATATGCGGCTACGGTACGCGGAGTGCTGGGAGATAATACCCAGCATTTGCGTGACCATCTGACAGCCTTACCAGCACTGGATATGGAACATTATATGTACCGTCAGGGATTTGCTGATGTCTTCCACCGGATTGCGCAGTTACCCGTTGGCGTTCCCATGAATACGCGGCGTATCATCACCAAAGCAATCAGCCGTTCTTCTAAACCAGATCTGGCTATTGAAATCGCACTAGAGGCAGGACGGCGTGGGGAGAGTGCCATTCCGTCCTTGCTGAAAAATATGTTTTCACGCGTGCTCTGGTTGTCCAGAGGACGTGCTGATTAACTTAGAAATGGCTGTCAATGCTATGAGTCAGATTATCTAGCAGCTCATAGCGACGGCGATACTCTGCCCGTTTCTTACTGGCAATATCTTCCAGTGATTTACGCTCAATATGAGCGGGCAACAGAAACAAACCATCTTTACGCAAGACGCCGTTCATTGATAACCAGAAGCTATCGTAATTGGCATGCATCAGCTGTTTTTTCTTTTTCTCATAACGCCAGGAACGGAAGATATGCGTACTGTTGCCGACAGCCAGAGTCTGCTCGACATGAAAATATTCGGCCAGCGCGCAGACGGTTTCTAACAATAAACGTTTAGGAAATAAACCATGACAGGCTTTGGTGGCAATCTGAATAGATTCATGAGGCACCCAAGGTTTAGCACCCTGCAACCCACCAATAAATAAGGTTTTTTTATTATCATGCTGGCAAAGGGTAAAGGTTAATTTTGCCAGGGTAACGCGTTCGCTATTGCAGAAATTTAATGCCACTTCACCTTCTTTACCTTGCATATCAAAGGCAGAGAGATCAATAAAGTAGGGCTCCTCATTTTTACCCTGAAGTTCTGCCAGACAAAAACCCTGTTCAGTAAAATATTCTTTGAGCATCTGCTCAGAAAAGATGTCTGAGATATCCTTGTAGTGGCAAGTAATGGCTTCAAAGGTTTCCCTGCGTGGAATATTGACGGCAAGGTATGGGCGATGCAAGCGACAAGGCAAACCGGGTTGGGCTGTCAGCATTGGAGCCAGAAAGGGTTGGCTGACAAGATTTTTCATTAACTTGAGGGTTCGAAATGGCATCGCCAGTGAACGTAAGATAAATTTTCGACGATAAGCCGGTTTATTCCATGATTGACCCGGCTGCCACTTACCCTGCGCAAGTGACATAAACAGCTGCCAGCTATTTTTCGGTAGATTACCAGGGACTGACAGGGCATCAATGTGTGACATAATACAGTTCTCTAAGAACAATGAATGATGGAATTACAGCACAGGATTTCTAAACTGACGTTCAATAAACGGTATTTTCTTCACAAAAAATTGCATTTTGTTTGTTTTTTGGTCAATTGATGTGATGGCTTAAATGTCATTAGGAAGCTTATGAAAAACAAGAGAAATATAAAGAAATTGTACTGGTTTTTACTCCTGTTAATAGGGGTGGGTATTTTTTGGCTGTGGTCGGTACTGAACGCCCCTGTTGTGCAGTATCAGACGTTGATTGTGCGTAAAAGCTCATTGCAACAAAGCGTGCTGGCGACAGGGAAATTAGATGCACTGCGCAAAGTTGATGTGGGTGCTCAGGTCAGTGGGCAGCTCCAGACACTATCAGTGAACATCGGCGATAAAGTCAAAAAAGATCAACTATTGGGGATAATTGACCCGGAACAGGCTGAAAACCAAATTAAAGAAGTTGACGCCACGCTGATGGAGTTACGTGCTCAACGCCAGCAGGCTGTAGCGCAAAGTCAGCTTGCGAAACTGACGTTGTCCCGCCAACAGGCGCTGGCGAAAACACAACTGATTTCACGTCAGGATTTGGATATAGCGATAACAGACTTAGCCGTTAAACAAGCGCAAATAGCCACTATTGATGCACAAATTAAACGCAATCAAGCCAGCTTGAGTAGCGCACAAACTAACCTCGAATTCACGCGTATTATTGCTCCTATGGCAGGTGAAGTGACTCAAATCACGACCCTGCAAGGACAAACTGTTATTGCAGCTCAGCAGGCACCTAATATTTTGACCCTCGCCGACTTGAGTACCATGCTGGTAAAAGCGCAAGTATCTGAGGCCGATGTCATTCATATTAAGCCGGGATTAAAAGTCTGGTTTACTGTGCTGGGTTCACCAACCGAACGTTACGAAGGGGTTATTAAAGATATTTTACCGACTCCAGATAAAGTGAACGAAGCCATCTTCTACAATGCGCGTTTTGAAGTGCCGAATTTAAATGGGCTACTGCGCCTGGATATGACTGCCCAGGTTCATATTCAACTGGCAGAAATTAAAGATATCATCACTATTCCCTTGGCTGCACTGGGCGAACCGGTGGGGGAAAACCGTTATAATGTGACTGTGCTGCGCAATGGGGAAACTAAAGTGCGGGAAGTCACTATCGGTACCCGTAATGATACGCAAGTGCAAATCATTAAGGGGCTTGAAGAAGGGGAAGAGGTGGTGACCGGTAAGCTCAGTGACGGGGGCATGCAATGAGTGCTCTCCTCGAGCTAAAGGATATCCGTCGTAGTTATCCTTCTGGTGAAGAACAGGTGGAAGTACTGAAAGGTATCACGCTGAATATCGAAGCCGGTGAGATGGTGGCGATTGTGGGTGCTTCTGGTTCGGGAAAATCCACTCTGATGAATATTCTCGGTTGTCTGGATAAACCGAGTAGTGGTAGCTATAAAGTCGCTGGTGTGGATATTGCCACGCTGGATGAAGACCAGCTGGCGACTTTACGTCGCGAGCATTTCGGTTTTATCTTCCAGCGTTATCATCTGCTCTCACATCTGAATGCCTCGCAAAATGTTGAAGTTCCAGCGGTCTATGCCGGGACGACTCGAGCGCAACGTAAGCTGCGAGCAACCGAGTTGTTAACCCGACTGGGATTGGGCGAGCGAGTCGACTATCGGCCTTCACAGTTATCGGGTGGCCAGCAACAGCGCGTCAGTATCGCTCGTGCGTTGATGAACGGCGGGCAAGTGATTCTGGCGGATGAGCCAACAGGAGCGTTGGATAGCCATTCAGGTGAGGAGGTGATGGCTACCCTGAAACAACTGTGCCAGCAGGGACACACGGTCATTATCGTGACTCATGATCCGACGGTTGCTGCCCAGGCGCAGCGAGTCATCGAAATTCGTGATGGTGAGATTGTGAGTAACCCTGCTCCTTTAACCCAGGATACGGCATCATTCACCGATAAACCGGTATTAGCGAAAATTTCCTCATTTCAGCAAATTTTTGGCCGTTTTCGTGAAGCGTTGAGTATGGCCTGGCTGGCATTAGCCGCCAATAAAATGCGTACGTTGCTGACGATGCTGGGCATTATTATCGGTATTGCTTCTGTAGTGTCGATTGTGGTGATTGGCGATGCAGCCAAACAGCTGGTGCTGGCTGATATCAGGGCAATAGGCACTAACACTATTGATATTTACCCCGGTAAAGATTTTGGTGACGATGACCCACAATTTCAGCAATCACTGAAAGAAGGGGACTTAACGGCGATCCTTAAACAACCCTGGGTGAGTTCTGCTACCGCCTCTATTTCCAGTAATCTCCGATTACGTTATGGCAATGTTGATGTCGCAGCCAGCGTCAATGGGGTCAGTGGGGATTATTTTAACGTTTACGGTATGACGATTAGCCAGGGCACCAGCTTTAACAATGAACAAATGTTTGAACGTGCTCAGGTGGTCGTCATTGATGAAAACAGTAAGCGTCAATTGTTTCCTAATAAAACCCAAGTAGTGGGAGAGGTTATCCTGGTTGGGAATGTACCCGCGACGGTGATTGGTGTTGCCACTGAGAAGCAGTCGATGTTTGGCAGCAGTAAGGTACTACGTGTCTGGTTACCTTATAGCACCATGGCAAATCGAGTGATGGGTCAGCGCTGGCTGAATTCGATAACCGTGCGAGTCAAAGAGGGTTACGCCAGTCATGAAGCAGAGCAACAACTCAATCGGTTACTCAATTTACGCCATGGCCAGCAAGACTTTTTTACCTACAATATGGATGGCTTGTTGAAAACGGCAGAAAAGACCACACGTACACTACAGATGTTCTTAACTCTAGTGGCTGTCATTTCTCTGTTGGTCGGGGGTATTGGCGTGATGAATATCATGTTGGTTTCGGTCACTGAACGTACCAAAGAGATTGGTATTCGTATGGCTGTGGGAGCCAGAGCAAGTGATGTGTTGCAGCAGTTTTTAATTGAAGCGGTACTGGTATGTTTGGTTGGTGGTGCATTAGGTGTCATGCTTTCACTGCTGATAGCAATGGCCTTACAGCTCATATTACCAGGCTGGGAGATTGGCTTTTCTCCTCTCGCTTTACTGACAGCTTTTGGTTGTTCAACGGTTATCGGCGTGCTTTTTGGCTGGTTACCTGCTCGTAATGCTGCGCGCTTGAACCCGATTGATGCGCTGGCAAGGGAGTAGAGAGTTAGCGGATAAAATGTCAGCCGTCATATGGCTGACATTTTACGCCAGAGACTCGAGGTGGAGATGAGTACTCAGGCAACAGCTTCTGTCGTCAGGGGGACTATCAGACTGGCATGATTACCTTTAGGCCCCTGATGAGTATCAAATTTGACAGTCTGTCCGGCTTTAAGCGTTCTGTAACCATCCATCTGAATAGTAGAATAATGTGCGAAGATATCTTCACCGCCATCTTCCGGACAGATAAAGCCAAATCCTTTAGAATTATTGAACCATTTAACGGTACCCGTTCCCATACTTCCGCATCCTTCGTAAGACGTAATAGTGAGAGAATGAATCGGTGGTAAGAGCCGATTGTTCAAAAAATAACAGGCTCGAGCTGCTACTATGTAAATAAATAGCCTGTTCCGTCAAGCATCACTAGCCGGGATTACTGGTTAAATGTCTAAAAGTTTGAAGCAGTTAACGCTATTGCTCGTAATGTGATAGCGATCTCGAATAGAGGACAATGAGCTGAAGTATTTACCACGCGATGTCTTGTTGAAAGCGTAGTAAACTTAACTTTAAACCCTGCCTGATATAATTTCGGGCTACAACAAATGATGAATAGCTGGAATGGGTAAGACTAAAGATTGGTTAAAATTAGACTTGGTGGCAAAGGATAAATTGCGTGAAGAGCTGCAGCCACCCTCTATGTATAAAATCATTTTATTGAATGATGATTACACGCCAATGGAATTTGTTGTTGACGTGTTACAAAAGTTCTTTTCTTATGATGTAGAACGTGCGACACAATTGATGCTCACGGTTCACTATCAGGGAAGAGCTATTTGTGGCATTTTTACTGCAGAAGTAGCGGAAACCAAAGTAGCACTGGTGAATCAGTACGCGAAGGACAATGAGTACCCTTTGTTATGTACGCTTGAAAAGGCCTGAATCAGGCAATATTTGGGGAGGTGTCTATGCTCAACCAAGAACTGGAACTCAGTTTAAATATGGCTTTCGCCAGAGCGCGTGAGCGCCGGCATGAGTTTATGACTGTCGAGCATCTGTTACTGGCACTACTCAGTAACCCATCGGCACGAGAAGCGCTTGAAGCCTGTTCGGTGGATCTTGTTGCATTGCGGCAAGAACTTGAAACCTTTATCGAGCAAACCACTCCGGTTTTACCAGAAAGCCAGGATGATCGCGAAACACAACCGACGCTCAGTTTCCAGCGTGTGTTACAGCGCGCGGTATTCCATGTTCAGTCCTCTGGGCGTAATGAGGTATCAGGAGCCAATGTACTGGTCGCTATCTTCAGCGAACAGGAATCACAGGCTGCATACTTACTGCGTAAGTATGAAGTTAGCCGTCTGGATGTGGTTAATTTTCTTTCACACGGTACGCGTAAAGATGAGCCAGGTCAGGCGCCGAGTAATGAAAATCCAGCCAGTGAGGAACCTGCAGGTGGTGAAGATCGCCTGGAAAACTTCACCACTAATCTTAATCAACTTGCACGGGTAGGTGGAATCGATCCACTTATTGGTCGTGATAAAGAGCTGGAACGCGCTATTCAGGTACTGTGCCGCCGCCGCAAGAATAACCCATTGTTAGTGGGGGAGTCCGGTGTGGGTAAAACCGCTATAGCGGAAGGCCTGGCATGGAGAATTGTCCAGGGTACGGTGCCGGAAGTGATTGCTGACTGCACGCTTTACTCGCTGGATATCGGTTCTCTGCTGGCAGGTACCAAATATCGCGGTGACTTTGAAAAACGCTTTAAAGCACTACTCAAACAACTGGAACAAGATAAAAACAGTATCCTGTTTATCGATGAAATCCATACTATTATCGGGGCTGGTGCTGCGTCAGGTGGTCAAGTCGATGCGGCTAACCTGATAAAACCGTTGCTTTCCAGCGGTAAAATTCGGGTGATGGGTTCCACCACTTATCAGGAATTCAGTAATATCTTTGAAAAAGATCGTGCCCTGGCACGTCGTTTCCAGAAAATAGATGTTACCGAACCAACAGTTGAAGAGACTGTTCAGATTATTAATGGTCTGAAACCGAAATATGAAGCACATCACGATGTTCGTTATAGTGCGAAAGCCATTCGTGCCGCAGTAGAGCTGGCGGTTAAATATATCAATGACCGACATCTGCCCGATAAGGCAATAGACGTGATTGATGAAGCCGGAGCACGTAGCCGTCTGGTTCCTGTCAGTAAGCGTAAGAAAACGGTTAACGTATCTGATATTGAAACCGTTGTGGCGCGTATTGCGCGTATTCCGGAGAAAAGTGTCTCAGCCAGTGACAGAGATACCCTGAAAGTGCTGGGTGACCGTCTTAAAATGTTAGTCTTTGGTCAGGATAAAGCGATTGAAGCGCTGACTGAGGCGATTAAGATGAGCCGTGCTGGACTGGGCCATGAGAATAAACCTGTAGGATCATTCTTGTTTGCCGGACCTACTGGGGTCGGTAAGACAGAAGTCACTGTGCAGCTCGCTAAGTCTTTAGGTATCGAGCTATTACGCTTCGATATGTCAGAGTATATGGAACGTCACACCGTCAGTCGCTTGATTGGTGCGCCTCCTGGTTATGTCGGATTTGACCAGGGCGGGCTGCTAACGGATGCTGTGATTAAACATCCGCATTCGGTACTGCTGCTTGATGAGATAGAGAAAGCACACCCGGATGTCTTTAACTTACTGTTACAGGTGATGGATAACGGGACGCTGACTGATAATAATGGTCGTAAAGCGGACTTCCGTAACGTGATTCTGGCGATGACCACCAACGCCGGGGTACGGGAAACGGAACGTAAATCGATTGGTCTGATCCGTCAGGACAACAGTACTGACGCGATGGAAGAGATCAAAAAGATCTTTACACCAGAGTTCCGTAACCGTCTTGATAACATCATTTGGTTTAACCACCTTTCTACTGAGGTGATTGAACAAGTGGTCGATAAGTTTATTGTTCAACTTCAGGTTCAGTTGGATCAGAAAGGCGTTTCACTGGAAGTCAGTCAGGAAGCTCGTAACTGGTTAGCAGAAAAAGGCTATGATCGTGCTATGGGTGCTCGTCCAATGACACGTGTGGTACAGGATTATCTGAAAAAACCACTGGCTAATGAACTGCTATTCGGTAGCCTGGTTGATGGTGGACAGGTGACTGTTGCACTGGATAAACCACAGCAGCAGTTAACCTATAACTTTATCAGTGCCCAGAAACATAAACCGGTAATTGCCCATTAACGCGGAGCTAAGTTAACCGGCAATATAGCGCAACAGAGAGTGTTGTGGCTTTAAAACGATGAAAAAGTCCTGGCCTTGCGGTCAGGACTTTTTTATGTGGTGCGGAGTGTGATGTATAGATTCTTGATGGGTGCTCTATTGACTGTGGTAGTTAACCGATGACTGGGTGCTGAGTCTGCCTGCTGATGAGGATGAATGGGAAGGGTATTTATTGCGAGGTGAAATCTTAAGGAAGCTCAAAGTAAAATGCGAGTCTGACGGACAGGAAGCAACTTCGTTTCTCTTTTGACGATAGACAGGTTTTCTGAGTGGTAATTTGACTGGAATGATGAAGTTATTTCATCACTGTGGAAAGAGGGCTGAGCAGGAAATTTCCCTGTGTTACCAGAATACGCTGTTGGCCAGGCTGGGAGTCAACTTGCTAATAATCAGTGGCAGATCTGCGCAAGGTGGCCTGCAGTCAGACCGGTTAATTTCATAATGGTGTTATGGTCAAGACCGTTCTCTAGCATGATTCGGGCAACTTCAAGTTTGCCTTTCTCTATCCCACGTTGTTCACCGAGCTGAATTCCCTTTTCGATTCCTTTCTCAATTCCTTTCTCGATTCCCTTCTGTTCAAGTTGTTGCGCGATGGTCATCAGTTTATCCTCATATTGCGGCACCCGCTGTGCCAGCTCACGTACAAAGGCCTCTGCATCCGGTGTTTCGCCAGCCTGTACCAGATAGTTTATCAGTGAAACCAGTTGCTGTCCTGTCATGTGCTCTGTTAATAGTAGAGTCGCCAGGTTGTCCAGCAGGCCTGTCAGATCTCGTCGGTGAATATGTTTCTGCAACAGCGTGAGTGCAGCCATGCTGCGGTGGCTCATGATTTCGTCATCGGGTATGACCGTAACATCGACCAGAGGAAAATCACTACTGTAGAGCCTTCCTGCCTGTTCAGGATCGTTAAATTCATCCAGCCATCGGGTCGAATACGGATAAGGACTACGTTTACCGGTATAAAACAGGACGGGTATCACCAAGGGCAGTTTTTTATGCCCGGCATCCAGATGACGCTGCATGGCGGCTACTGCATAACGGAGGAGCCGAAACGCCATATGCTTGTCAGGTGAAGACTGGTGTTCGATGAGGACATGGATATACGAATTATCAGCGGCAGTAGTTTTTAGGCTGTAAAGCACGTCGCTGAAGTAGGGGCGCAGATCTTCTTCAACAAAGTTTCCAGACTCCAGTTTCAGCGTGTTAAAGTCACAGATAGCTTGCAGCTCTGCTGGCAGATGCAGTTGCATAAAATCCCGGGCGGTATCGGGATGGGCTAAAAACTGTTTAAAAGCCAGATCATGTGGCGTTGGGGTACCTTTTGCGCTTCCTTTTGTTTTCTTATCAGACATGTCCTTTTCCGTAGCTTCTACGGTCGCTGAGTATTACCGTATTATTTACGCTGTATCTGATAAATTGTTTATCACCTGAACAGAAAAATATATCAAAAAACCAGTTTTTATCTGTCCGCTACCCTATCTGAGTACCTGTTTGAAATGGCTATCCGATAGCGTCTCTTCTTCAACTCCCCAGTCAGATAAAATTGCAAAAATCAGTATGAAATTGAAATATGGTAATGAAACGATCTGCATAGATATTCATTACTACGATAACTTATGCAATCACCTGATGTGGCCATGTTCAATTCAACATAATTCATTGATGGGAAAAGTTATAGGCTCTGCTAAAAGAACTGGCTAACAATCTCACAATTCCTGAGACTCTTAACCAGTTCGCTTGGTTACTGCCCGTAATAAGCTTTAGCCCCATGTTTACGCAGATAATGTTTATCCAGCAGTGTCTGTTGCATAGCCGGCAGGTCAGGGTTTAGCTGGCGGCAGAAAATACCCATATAAGCGACCTCTTCCATGACGATAGCGTTATGTACTGCATCCTCGGCACTGACTCCCCAGGCAAAAGGTCCGTGAGAATGGACCAGTACCCCAGGTATTTGCATCGCATCAATTCCCTGCTCATCAAACATGCTGGCAATCAGTTCTCCTGTCTGCCACTCATACTCACCGTTAATTTCGTCATCCGTCATTTTGCGGGTGCAGGGAATAGCACCGTAGAAATAATCAGCCTGAGTTGTACCGGTTGCCGGAATCGCTTGTCCGGCCTGTGCCCAGATGGTGGCATGACGTGAGTGGGTATGAACGATGCCTCCAATATGCGGAAAACGCAGATAGAGCAGACGATGAGTTGGGGTATCTGATGAGGGTTTTTTAGTGCCTTCAACGACTTTACCGGTTTCAAGGCTGACAACCACCATATCTTCAGCCGTCATAGCTCGGTAATCGACGCCTGAAGGTTTGATGATAAGCACCCCATGTTCGCGGTCAACTGCGCTCACGTTACCCCAGGTCAGCGTCACGAGATTGTGCTCTGGTAATGCCAGGTTGGCTTCAAGAACCTGGCGTTTAAGTTGTTCCAGCATAATGTTCTCCGCAAGACGAGAAGAAGCCCCTCAGAGAGGGACCTTCTGAGTTAACGTTTAAAGTTGTAATACACTTCATTCCAGCGCAGGGCATCTTTAAACGCAGGGAGCTGCGTATCGTTGTCGATAACCGCGATTTCGATATCATGTAATTCTGCAAAAAGACGCATGTCACCAAGATTAAGCGCGTGACTGAATACCGTATGGTGTGCCCCCCCTGCGAGGATCCAGGCTTCAGACGCAGTTGGTAAATCGGGTTGGGCTTTCCATAGCGCATTGGCAACGGGTAGTTTCGGTAATGCATATGGCATCTCTACCGAATCGACACAGTTCACTAGCAGACGGAAACGGGAGCCCAGATCGATAAGACTGGCATTCACTGCCGGGCCAGTTTTGGAGGCAAAAATCAGGCGAGCAGGATCTTCTTTTCCGCCGATCCCGAGGTACTGTACATCGAGCACAGGTTTCTCATCGATGGCAATAGAAGGGCACACTTCCAGCATATGAGAGCCTAATACGATATCGTTGCCGTTCTCAAAGTTATAGGTGTAGTCCTCCATAAAGGAGGTGCCGCCCTGCAGTCCCGTTGACATAACTTTCATAATGCGTAGCAGTGCAGCGGTTTTCCAGTCACCTTCGCCAGCAAACCCGTAGCCCTTTTGCATCAGACGTTGTACTGCCAGACCGGGAAGTTGTTTTAATCCGTGAAGGTCTTCAAATGTGGTGGTAAAGGCATGGAATCCTCCCTCTTTAAGGAAACGCTCCATACCTAACTCGATGCGCGCGGCATCAAGGACATTTTGTCGTTTGTCACCGTGAATTTGTGCTGCCGGAGTCAGGCGATAGCTTTGTTCATATTCGTCGACCAAGGTATTGATATCCCCCTCGCTGACGGCATTCACGATCGCAACCAAGTCTCCGACAGCCCAAGTATTGACTGAGAAACCGAACTTGATCTGGGCTGCGACTTTATCACCGTCGGTAACGGCAACTTCACGCATATTGTCGCCAAACCGGGCGACTTTGAGCTGCCGGGTATCCTGTTTTGAAACGGCCTGTCGCATCCATGAACCAATACGCTGATGAGCCTGCGGGTCCTGCCAGTGACCCGTTACCACACTATGTTGTTGACGCATACGGGCGCCAATAAAGCCAAACTCTCGACCACCATGCGCGGTCTGGTTCAGGTTCATAAAGTCCATATCGATACTGTTCCATGGAATTTGCGCATTGAACTGGGTGTGGAACTGTAATAACGGTTTATTGAGGATAGCGAGGCCATTAATCCACATTTTTGCAGGAGAGAAGGTATGCAGCCAGACAATCATTCCGGCACATTTCTCATCATGGCTGGCATCACGACAGATAGCCGTAATTTCATCTGGACGGATCCCGAGCGGCTTCAGTACGAGTTTGCACGGTAAATGGGCTTCGGTATTCAGTGCTTTCACCACCTGTTCAGCATGCTGAGTGACCTGACGCAGTGTTTCCGGTCCATACAAATGCTGACTGCCAATCACGAACCACACTTCATAATTATTAAAAATATTCATTGTTATATCCTTAAAGGGTAGCCACGACCTGATCCTCTGCGCGGGCAGAGATGGCAGGGACTGGAGGAAGATAATGTTGTTCTGCACTGATAGCCCATTGCTGATAGCGGCGATAGAGCTGTTCAAAATGTTCAGCGCGTTGGGGGATCGGTTGTAAAGTCCGTTCTATTTGACAGGCCATGACTTTTTGCGCACTGGAGATATCAGCATGCTCGCCTGAAGCAACGGCGGCAAAGATAGCGGCGCCCAGAGCACAGCACTGATCGGAAGCGGCAATCTGTACTGGGCGATTCAGTACGTCGCAGCAGACCTGCATTATCACGGGAGATTTACGTGCGATACCGCCCAGCGTTATTACATTCGTCACGGGGATATTCTGTTCGGTGAAACACTCCATGATGGCTCGCGCTCCGAAAGCGGTAGCGGCAATCAGTCCACCGAAGAGTGCAGGAGCATCAGTTGCGAGATTTAAATCAGTAATCACACCTTTCAGACGCTGATTAGCATCAGGTGTTCGTCGCCCATTAAACCAGTCCAGAATCACTGGCAGATGCTCCAGCGACGGCTGCTTTGCCCAGTCTTCGGTCAGAGCAGGAAGTAACGCTTTTTTACTGGCATCGATTTGTTCACTGAGTTCAGGGTGCTGCTGTGCCAGTCTGTCTAGCGGCCAGCAGAGTACGCGGCTAAACCAGGCATAGATATCGCCAAAGGCTGACTGCCCCGCCTCCAGTCCGACAAAGTTTGGTATAACACTGCCATCAACTTGGCCGCAGATACCTTTTATTGCCCGCTCACCTACGGTGGCGTAATCAGCAATCAGAATATCGCAGGTAGATGTACCGATGACTTTCACCAGCGTGTTCGGCTGTGCACCGGCACCCACTGCACCCATATGACAGTCAAATGCGCCGCCAGAAATGACCACATTCTCGGATAGGCCAAGACGTGCAGCCCACTCCGGGCTCAGATAACCGACAGGAATATCAGCAGTCCAGGTCTCAGTGAAAAGCGGCTGGTTAAGGTGCTGGTTAATCAATGGATCCAGTTCATCAAAGAAAGACGCTGGTGGTAATCCTCCCCAGCTTTCGTGCCATAAACTTTTATGGCCAGAGCTACAGCGCCCACGACGTATATCTTGCGGGCGAGTGGTGCCAGACAGGAGGGCGGGTACCCAGTCACACAACTCAACCCATGAGACGGCTGCCTCGGCGACAGCGGCATCCACCCGAGTGATATGTAAAATTTTTGCCCAGAACCATTCACTGGAATAAATACCACCAATATAGCGAGAGTAATCAACTTTATCGGCCTGGTGACACAGACGGGTTATCTCATCGGCCTCTTCGACCGCAGTATGATCTTTCCACAACACAAACATGGCGTTAGGGTTATCCATAAATTCCGGATTAAGCGCCAGTACGTTACCGCTGGCGTCAATCGGCGCCGGAGTTGACCCTGTACTGTCGACGCCAATACCGCAGATAGAGGATCGTTGTTCGTCAGAAAGAGAAATCAGTACCGAAACTAAAGCTCGCTCCATGGACTCGATATAATCCAGAGGATGGTGACGGAATTGGTTATTGGCAGCGTTGCAGTAGTGCCCTTCCTTCCAGCGGGGATACCACTCCACACTGGTGGCCAGTTCAGTACCGTTTTGACAATCAACGGCTAATGCCCTTACAGAATCACTACCAAAATCCAGACCCAGCGCAATTGACATGTTTTTACTCCAGCACAGTAAACAGACATGCAATGAACAGTAAATTTTGTAGCTAAAAAGAGTCAGGCGGGATCCGCTGAACTTATGGATTAAATTGCTGTTAAGAGAGAAACTGTGATGCTGTGCAAATATTCGATATGGATTTATTCGGCAAAAATATAGTAAAACTAATTATGCTTTCTAAGTACGGCTCTACAGCCTGGTAAAGCATAGTCACAGATGAAACACGACTTTATGGCAACATATATGCTTTTCTGATGCCCCATTATGCCCTGCAGGAGTGTGAAAAATGGATATGGACAAATGGTTTCTGTTTTTCTTACTGGAGTGAATATCACGATGGCTGAAATACAAAACGATCCCTTGTTGCCAGGCTACTCATTTAATGCCCATTTGGTCGCCGGACTCACACCGATAGAAGCTAACGGACCACTGGATTTTTTTATTGACAGGCCGCTGGGAATGAAAGGTTATATTCTTAATTTAACCATTCGCGGCGAGGGGATCATTAACAATCAGGGGCAGAGTTTTATCTGTAAACCGGGTGACATGTTACTTTTTCCACCTGGCGAAATTCATCACTATGGACGGGTAGAGCAGAGCAAGGAGTGGTATCACCAGTGGGTCTATTTTCGTCCCCGTGCCTACTGGCAGGAGTGGCTGAACTGGGAACCCATTTTTGCACAAACAGGTTTCTATCGCCCCGATGAACATAGAATTGCTGATTTCTCACAGTTTTTTCAACAAATAATCGACGCAGGTCAGTCTGAAGGGCGTTACGCGGAACTACTGGCTATTAATCTGCTCGAACAGCTACTGCTGCGGCGAATGGAAATGTTAAATGCGACGCTACATCCGCCACTGGATAATCGTGTGCGTGATGCCTGTCATTATATCAGCGAGCATCTGGCTGACAGCAATTTTGATATTGCCAGTGTGGCGCAGCATGTGTGTCTTTCTGCCTCACGCCTGTCGCATCTTTTCCGCCATCAGCTAGGGGTCAGTATTCTAAGTTGGCGTGAGGATCAGCGTATCAGTCAGGCGAAGTTATTACTCAGTACCACCAGAATGCCGATTGCCAGTGTTGGCAGAAATATTGGTTTTGAAGATCAACTTTATTTTTCAAGAGTCTTTAAAAAATCGACTGGGGCGAGTCCGAGCGAATTTCGAGCCGGGTACGAATCATCCTGAATAATAAAGATTATCTGCTTATTCCTGCTGAATGCAGGAATAAGTAAATTTAATTAAAATGCTAAAAAAATCCGTCTGTCAGCAAGTCGAATTATTTCAAATATATCTCAGAGAAAAAACGGGTCATCTTATATTTCAATTTTTGGAAATATGCTGAGCTTTCTGGGTTAATTTTCAGTGCTGGAAATTGCTAGCCATATGGATAATTCGACCAGAGCCTGGCTGACTTATTAACAATTCCTCTTTTTTTTATGGTGATAATCGCTGAATTCATGCACTGAATTACTGTATTTCTGCCATGTGACTCCGCTCAAATATGGACGATTAATTTTCCGCTAAAACTATCCTTGGCACATGTGTTTTATATCATAAGTGCTAACACGTTGTTTTAAATCGAACTTACTTGAAAAAACCTAAAAGCAAGCTGGAGCATGCCATGCACAAATTTACTAAAGCGCTGGCGGTTATTGCCCTGACCGCTGTTATGTCACAATCCGCTATCGCAGAAACAATGAAGCTCGGTTTTTTGGTGAAGCAACCTGAGGAACCCTGGTTCCAGACTGAATGGAAATTCGCCGATAAAGCAGGAAAAGATCTTGGCTTTGAAGTGATTAAAATCGCAGTTCCCGATGGGGAAAAAACGCTGAATGCTATCGATAGTCTGGCAGCCAGTGGCGTGAAAGGTTTTGTTATTTGTACTCCAGACCCAAAACTGGGTTCTGCTATTGTTGCAAAAGCGAATAGCTACGGCATGAAAGTGATTGCTGTGGATGATCAATTTGTCACGGCCAAAGGCAAACCTATGGATACGGTGCCATTGGTTATGATGGCAGCGACCAAAATTGGTGAACGTCAGGGGCAGGAATTATATCAGGAGATGCAAAAACGTGGCTGGGACGTAAGCAATACCGCAGTCATGGCTATTACAGCCGATGAGCTGGATACCGCCCGTCGTCGTACTTCAGGCTCGATGGATGCTTTAAAAACAGCCGGATTCCCGGAAAAACAAATCTATAAAGTTCCAACCAAATCAAATGATATTCCAGGCGCATTCGACGCGGCAAACTCCATGTTAGTTCAGCATCCTGAGGTGAAACACTGGTTGATTGTCGGCATGAACGATAACACCGTGCTGGGTGGTGTACGTGCAACAGAAGGGCAGGGATTTAAAGCTACAGATGTTATCGGCATTGGTATCAATGGTGTCGATGCGATAAGTGAACTCTCGAAAAAACAGGCGACCGGTTTCTATGGTTCTCTGTTACCAAGTCCTGATGTACATGGTTATAAGAGTAGTGAAATGCTTTATGACTGGGTGACAAAAGGTGTTGAGCCACCGAAATTCACCGAAGTTACCGATGTGGTGCTGATAACCAGAGATAACTTTAAGGAAGAGCTGGATAAGAAAGGGCTGGGTGGTAAGTAAGTTCCAGACGAATGTCAGGTCGGCGGGGATAGCCTCCCCGTCGACGGCTTAACCTTGGAGATATTATGCAACAGCAAACACCACACACACCGTATCTTTCATTTCGTGGGATCAGCAAAACCTTTCCTGGCGTAAAGGCACTGCAGGATATCAGCTTTGACTGCTATGCCGGTCAGATCCATGCGCTGATGGGGGAGAATGGTGCAGGGAAATCAACCCTGTTAAAAATCCTCAGTGGGAACTATTCACCCACGCAAGGCACGATCATTCTGCGTGGTGAAGAGGTGGCGTTTGCCGATACGCCCGCAGCTCTCAATGCTGGCGTGGCGATTATTTATCAAGAGTTACATCTGATCCCCGAAATGACGGTAGCGGAAAATATTTATCTTGGTCAGCTTCCCCATAAAGGCGGCATTGTGAATCGTTCATTGCTCAATTACGAAGCACGCCTGCAACTTGAGCATTTAGGGTTGGATATCAGTCCCGAAACGCCGCTCAAATATTTGTCTATTGGGCAGTGGCAGATGGTTGAAATCGCCAAGGCACTGGCACGTAATGCTAAGGTCATCGCTTTTGATGAACCCACCAGTTCTCTGTCACGACGTGAAATTGACAATTTGTTCCGTGTGATCCGTGAACTACGCAGTGAAGGACGGGTGATCCTTTATGTTTCGCATCGTATGGAAGAGATTTTTTCCCTCAGTGATGCCATCACCGTGTTCAAAGATGGACGTTATGTCACCACCTTCGATGATATGCAGCAGGTTAATCATGACTCATTAGTGCAGGCGATGGTGGGGCGTGAGTTAGGCGATATTTATGGCTGGCAGCCACGTGAACATGGGTCTGTCTGCCTGAGACTTGATGACGTTAAAGCTCCCGGTGTAAGGACACCTGTCTCACTTACTGTTCGTTGTGGCGAAATTGTCGGGTTATTTGGCCTGGTTGGAGCAGGCAGAAGTGAATTAATGAAAGGTTTGTTTGGCGGTACGCGTATTACCGGTGGCAAAGTTTTTATTGATGGAATGGAAGTCAATATTACCAAACCCGGTGATGCGATTCGGGCAGGTATGATGCTCTGTCCGGAAGATCGTAAAGCTGACGGGATTATTCCGGTTCATTCGGTACGTGACAATATTAATATCAGTGCCAGACGTAAGTCAGTCAGTGCTGGATTTTATATTAATAGCCAGTGGGAAGATGATAATGCCGCTAAACATATACAGGCTCTGAATATAAAAACGCCCTCTGCAGACCAGTTGATTATGAATTTATCAGGCGGTAATCAGCAGAAAGCGATTCTTGGCCGCTGGTTGTCAGAAGAGATGAAAGTGATTCTGCTTGATGAACCCACTCGTGGTATCGACGTCGGGGCAAAACACGAAATCTACAACGTTATTTACGCCCTGGCAAAGCAAGGGGTAGCGGTATTGTTTGCCTCAAGTGACCTACCGGAGGTCCTCGGCCTTGCCGACCGGATTATTGTTATGCGTGAAGGCGAGATAGCCGGAGAGTTGTTACATTCCGAAGGCAGCGAACAACAAGCACTCAGCCTGGCGATGCCGAAACAAAGTGAGCCAGTCGTATGATTAAGGAGCAGAAAATGTCTACATTATCGACCTCATCTAACCATAAATCGGTATTCAGCTTCGGTCGCATTTGGGATAACTTTGGCATGTTAGTGGTATTTGCCGTGTTATTTATTGTCTGCGCAATTTTTGTGCCTAACTTTGCCTCCTTCGTCAATATTAAAGGCCTTGGGCTGGCAGTTTCCATGTCGGGAATGGTGGCATGCGGGATGTTGTTCTGCCTGGCATCAGGCGATTTTGACCTGTCCGTAGCTTCGGTTATCGCCTGTGCCGGTGTCACCACCGCTGTCGTTATCAATATGACCGAAAGCTTGTGGATTGGTGTGTCGGCAGGATTATTGCTTGGCATGCTGAGCGGACTCGTAAACGGGTTTGTTATTGCCCGCCTGAAGATAAACGCACTGATCACCACTCTTGCTACTATGCAGATTGTGCGTGGGCTGGCTTATATCATCTCTGATGGAAAAGCAGTGGGGATTGAAGATGAACGTTTCTTTGCCTTAGGGTATGAAACGTGGTTTGGGCTTCCTGCTCCGATCTGGCTGACTATTGGTTGTCTGATTATCTTTGGTTTTTTACTGAATAAAACGACCTTCGGGCGTAATACACTGGCCATTGGCGGCAATGAAGAAGCAGCAAGACTGGCAGGTGTCCCGGTAGTACGTACCAAAATTATTATCTTTGTGCTCTCGGGATTAGTGGCTGCGGCTGCAGGGATTATTCTCGCTTCACGGATGACCAGCGGTCAGCCGATGACCTCCATTGGTTATGAACTTATTGTTATTTCTGCCTGCGTATTGGGTGGTGTATCGCTGAAAGGCGGTATTGGAAAGATTTCCTATGTCGTAGCAGGGGTTCTTATTCTTGGTACTGTTGAGAATGCAATGAACTTACTTAATATTTCACCGTTCTCTCAGTATGTGGTACGCGGTCTGATTCTACTGGCAGCGGTTATCTTTGACAGATATAAACAGAAAGCAAAACATACTGTTTAAATGATAAATACTATGACAGCTGATTTTTACTATTATTTATAGACGGAGGTGAGTTGATATAAATTTATACTTTAAATTCCTTGTGAGTTTTAAGGTGGTAAGTAATGGCATAAAAATCCATATGGTCAGTTGCTTCTTTAATGTTTTAATAAATATTAGTTAATTATATAAATGTTATTAATTTTTGCGATTTGTGACACAACATAATCAGCTATTTTGTTTTATTGTTTATTTGTAAAACACGTTTGAGCCAATATTAATCATCATTCATGAGGATTTATTATGTGGAAGCGCCTGGTTTTAGTTACTGCAGTATCCGCAGCAATGTCATCTATGGTTATCGCTGCTCCCTTAACAGTAGGATTTTCTCAAGTTGGATCTGAGTCTGGATGGCGAGCTGCTGAAACCAGCGTAGCGAAAAGTGAAGCCGAGAAGCGTGGTATTACTCTAAAAATCGCCGATGCTCAGCAAAAACAAGAGAACCAGATTAAAGCTGTTCGTTCATTTATTGCCCAGGGCGTGGATGCTATTTTCATTGCGCCTATTGTCGCAACGGGTTGGGAGCCGGTATTAAAAGAAGCAAAAGACTCTGAAATCCCAGTGTTTTTATTGGATCGGTCTATCGACGTGAAAGATAAGTCTCTCTATATGACGACCGTCAGGGCAGATAACGAGCTGGAAGGGAAATTGATCGGCGAATGGCTGATCAAAACTCTGGATGGTAAGCCCTGCAATGTTGTGGAGTTACAAGGAACCGTCGGTGCCAGCGTAGCAATTGATCGTAAAAAAGGTTTTGCAGATTCTATTGCCAGTGCACCAAATATTAAAATAATTCGCTCTCAGTCTGGCGACTTTACTCGTAGTAAAGGTAAAGAAGTTATGGAGAGTTTTATTAAAGCAGAAAATAATGGCAAGAATATCTGCATGGTCTATGCCCATAATGACGATATGGTGATAGGCGCTATTCAAGCTATCAGAGAAGCGGGTCTGAAACCAGGGAGTGATATTCTTACCGGGTCAATAGATGGTGTGCCTGATATATATAAAGCGATGCTTGATAAAGAAGCTAATGTTAGTGTTGAGTTGACACCTAATATGGCAGGCCCCGCTTTTGATGCACTGGAGAAATTTAAAAAAGACGGTACAGTACCTGAGCAACTTATTATTACTGAGTCCAATCTTTATTTGCCAGATACCGCTGCAGCAGAGTTAGAGAAAAAGAAAAACATGGGTTATTAAAACTATATACCCCACATAATTTAAGTTTCTTGTCGACATTTTTACGAAAATAATATCCAGGGAACTTGAAGTATGACGGGTATACCCCTCTCCTTTAGGAGAGGGGTATCTGTAGCGAGGAGAGTGATATGACTGCGGAGTGGCATGACGAGATCCTGCGTACTGAAGGGCTCAGTAAAATATTTCCCGGGGTAAAGGCGCTGAGTAATGTTAATTTCAGCCTGAGAAAGGGGGAAATTATGGCATTGTTGGGGGAGAATGGTGCTGGAAAATCCACTCTGATAAAAACACTGACCGGTGTCTATCATGCCAGCCAGGGAACGATGTGGCTTGATGGAAACATTATTTCCCCACGTGACACAGCACATGCCCAGCAGTTAGGTATCGGGACCGTTTATCAGGAAGTCAATCTGCTACCTAATATGTCCATTGCGGATAATCTGTTTATCGGCCGTGAACCGCGACGCTGGGGGTTTATTTGCCGAAAAAAAATGGAAGCGCAGGCAACCAAACTGATGGCAGATTATGGATTTTCACTGGATGTCCGTGAGCCACTCAACCGTTTCTCGGTGGCAATGCAACAGATTGTTGCCATCTGCCGCGCTATTGACCTTTCTGCCAAAGTTTTAATCCTTGATGAACCTACCGCCAGCCTCGATAGCCAAGAGGTAGAGATGCTATTTACCCTGATGCGTCAGCTACGGTCTCAGGGGATCAGCCTTATTTTCGTCACCCATTTCCTTGATCAGGTTTATGAGGTCAGTGATCGCATTACCGTCCTGCGTAATGGGGAATTTGTTGGCTGCCATGAAACAGAGACATTACCTCAGATAGAACTGGTCAAAATGATGCTAGGGCGCGAACTTGATACCAAAGCATTACAGCGTGCCGGGCGTACCCTGTTAAGCGATAAACCTGCTGCTGAATTCAAAAATTTTGGCAAAAAAGGTACTGTTTACCCATTTGATCTACAAGTGAAGCCGGGTGAAATTGTTGGGCTGGCTGGCTTATTAGGGTCGGGTCGAACAGAAACCGCTGAAGTTATTTTTGGGATTAAACCTGCCGATAGTGGTAACGCCTGGATAAAAGGTAAGCCCGTCAGTATTCGCTCCCCAGCCTATGCCTCCCGTATTGGTATGGGATTCTGTCCTGAAGACCGTAAAACTGATGGCATTATCGGGGCGGCGTCGGTCAGAGAAAACATCATTCTGGCTCTGCAAGCACAGCGTGGCTGGCTGAGACCTATTTCACGTAAAGAACAACAGGCCATCTCAGAGCGATTTATTCGTCAACTGGGCATTCGCACCCCCACATCAGAACAACCCATAGAGCTGTTGTCTGGCGGTAACCAGCAGAAAGTCTTGCTTTCCCGATGGTTACTGACCAAACCACAGTTTTTGATCCTCGATGAACCCACAAGAGGCATTGATGTTGGTGCGCACGCAGAAATTATTCGGTTGATTGAAACACTTTGTGCCGATGGACTCGCGTTACTGGTGATTTCCTCGGAGCTTGAAGAGTTGGTCGGTTATGCCGACCGCGTTATTGTGATGCGAGATCTCAAACAGATTGCAGAGATCCCATTAGCAGAGCTTTCCGTTACGGCCATTATGAATGCCATTGCAGCATGAGGAGAATCATGTGAGGTCTTTTATTCAGTCGGCGTTACAAAAAGGGAAGTTCACTTGGCCCAAAGGTACACCACAGATAGTTGCTTTAGTGCTGGTGTTAATCGCGGATAGCCTGGTTTCAACCAGTTTTTTTAATATTACGTTACAAGATGGTCGATTATTCGGTAGTCCGATTGATATTCTTAACCGTGCCGCACCTGTTGCTCTATTGGCTATCGGCATGACACTGGTTATTGCCACTGGCGGGATTGATCTCTCGGTCGGTGCAATTATGGCTATCTCAGGGGCGACAGCTGCATCCATGACGGTGGCTGGCTATAGCCTGCCAGTCGTCCTTCTGGCGGCCATTGGCTCGGGAGTTTTGGCGGGGTTATGGAACGGTATCTTGGTTTCGGTCCTCAAGATCCAGCCCTTTGTCGCCACGCTTATCCTGATGGTCGCCGGGCGCGGTGTTGCACAACTGATCACCTCAGGACAAATTGTCACCTTTACTTCCCCTGCGCTTGCCTGGATAGGCAGCGGTAACTTCTTATTTTTTCCAACGCCTATAATCATTGCGTTCGTGACCCTGATAGTGTTCTGGCTATTTATTCGTAAGACAGCATTAGGAATGTTTATTGAAGCAACGGGTATTAATATTCGGGCGGCTAAAAATGCCGGTGTCAGTACGCAAATGGTTGTTTGCCTGACTTATGTATTAAGCGGAGTCTGTGCAGCGATAGCCGGTATTATTGTGATGGCGGATATTCGCGGTGCTGATGCTAACAATGCCGGATTATGGTTAGAACTGGATGCCATCTTAGCTGTAGTGATAGGCGGTGGGGCATTAATGGGAGGTCGGTTTAATTTATTTCTCTCAGTGATTGGTGCCCTTATTATCCAAGGTATGAATACCGGGATCCTACTCTCAGGTTTCCAGCCAGAGCTGAACCAGGTGGTGAAAGCTATTGTCGTTCTGTGTGTGCTTATCGCTCAGTCACCCAGTTTTATCTCCCTTATTAAGAGAATAGGCAATCATGATAAAACGTAATTTACCGCTGATTATCACCATCGGCGTATTTATTCTCGGCTATATCTATTGCCTGATACAGTTTCCCGCTTTTGCGTCGACACGTGTCATTTGCAATATACTTACGGATAATGCTTTTCTGGGAATTATTGCCGTTGGTATGACCTTTGTCATTATCTCTGGGGGCATTGATCTTTCTGTTGGTTCTGTCATCGCTTTTACTGGTGTTTTTCTAGCCAAGGCTATCATGTTATGGGGAATTTCCCCTCTTATCGCTTTCCCGTTGATTTTAGTGATGGGTTGTCTGTTTGGTGCATTTATGGGGTTGTTGATTGATGCCCTTAAAATACCGGCATTTATCATTACTCTGGCGGGGATGTTTTTTCTGCGTGGCTTAAGTTATTTAATCTCTGAAGCGTCAATACCTATTGATAATCCGATCTATGACACTCTTTCGACACTGGCCTGGAAAATTCCTGGTGGTGGGCGATTAAGTATTCTTGCTTTAATCATGCTCGCAGTGGTGGTCATTGGTATATTCCTGGCACATCGTACCCGCTTTGGTAATCAGGTTTATGCCTTGGGCGGTAGTGCGACATCTGCCAATCTGATGGGGATATCTACACGCGGCGTGACTATCAGAATCTATATGCTATCCACAGGGCTTGCGACACTTGCCGGTATTGTGTTCTCTATTTATACCCAGGCGGGTTACGCCTTGTCAGGTGTTGGAGTTGAACTGGATGCTATTGCTTCGGTAGTCATTGGGGGGACGTTATTAAGTGGTGGGGTGGGGACTGTTCTGGGGACACTGTTTGGCGTTGCCATTCAGGGGTTGATTCAGACGTACATCAATTTCGATGGTACGCTTAGCTCATGGTGGACTAAAATTGCAATTGGTATTTTATTGTTTATTTTCATTGCATTACAAAGAGGTCTGACTGTCCTTTGGGAAAATAGACAGAATGCATTGGTCACTCGAGTGACCCCTGTATCGACTTTATCAGGTAAAAATAATCAATAACCTGTCTGGCATTTTTTACATCCAGACGGGGCAAAAATAATACCTCGGAACAGCTAAAAAGAAGCCGCAATATTATCTATTGCGGCATTCTTAGAAGCTTAACTGACAGTATTACGGACATTATCCGGACGTTATATTAATAATATCTGAGCCCGGTTAAGTTAAGCGACGGGAAAAGCGATCAACGGCTACGGAAGACAATGCGGCCTTTGCTCAAGTCGTAGGGGGTCAGCTCAACGGTGACTTTGTCGCCTGTCAGAATACGAATGTAGTTTTTACGCATTTTGCCGGAGATGTGAGCGGTGACCACGTGCCCGTTTTCCAGCTCTACGCGGAACATGGTATTAGGTAACGTATCAAGAACGGTACCCTGCATTTCAATATTGTCTTCTTTGGCCATCTAATCCTCTGAGGTATCACTACCATAGTTTGAACCGGCAAGATAATGCCGAAGTTCTCTTATCATGTAAAGTATTGTTGGTGAATTCACCAGCAAAGTACATTTTGCCTGCCACCCGCAAACCATTGAATACCACATCATATGCAGTCACTGGATTTTCGAGGTGATAAATATCGAGGGCATTCCCTTTAATTACTCATCCTAAAAGGCAGCGGGGACACCAGGCAAAATTCACTTGGCGTCGCTGATTATAACACTCTCAAATAAAATGTGCCGAAACATTATCACGCTAGATTTTGTTTGTGCCAGCAACTGGGGTCAATTGACACTGAACGCAGCGAATCCAAGAGGCTGAGGTAATTGCGACGTGAAATTTCTCTGACACCTAATGACGCGGTATGTTCGTTTAACACCTGGCAGTCAATTAATTTGCCGCCATAATGAATAAAGTGCAGGCAGAAAACAAGTAAAGCCGTTTTTGAAGCATTAACTCGACGGCTAAACATGGATTCGGCGCAAAATAATGCACCCTGCGCAACACCGTACATGCCGCCTACTAATTCATTATCTTGCCATACCTCAATCGAGTGAGCATGACCCAGTTGATGTAAACGACCATACGCAGCAATGATTTCTGGTGTTATCCAGGTACCATCACTTCGGTCATCGGTACAGCCAGTAATGACCTGATTAAACGCTGTATTCATCGTCACCTGATAGGGGGAATGACGATGAAAGCGTTTCATGCTGCGACTTTGATGAAACTGTTCAGGGGAAAGCACGGCTCGTGGGTCCGGTGACCACCATAAGATAGGATCACCGGGTGAAAACCACGGGAAAATACCGCGCTGATACGCTGCCAGTAAACGTTCCGGTTGTAAGTCGCCCCCCAGGGCTAATAGCCCATTTGGTTCACGCAGCGCTTTCTCCGGAGAAGGAAAAGCCGTTGAGACAGGAGAAAGCTGCACCAGTTGCATAACGTGATAGCTCCGTAAATCAGCCGTAAATTTTGATAACCCGTTATCAGATTGCGTCAGACACGTTGATGAAACTGATAATAACGCCCGCCTGAAGCCATCAGTTCATCATGATGTCCCTGTTCAACAATACGGCCATTATCCATCACTACAATACGGTCAAAACGATTTAAACCCCGTAAGCGGTGCGTAACCATCAGGACGGTTTTATTGGCGGTGACCTCTTCAAGTAGGGTCAGCATCTGATGCTCTGTTTCTGCATCCAGGCCTTCTGTCGGTTCATCAAGAAGCATCAGCGGGCCACTGTGTAACAATGCGCGGGCAATCGCCAGACGGCGTAGTTCACCACCAGACAGTTGACGTCCCCCTTCACCCAACCAGCTGTTTAATCCGTCGTCTTGTAACAGTTTTCCCAGACCCACACGTTCCAGACTCGCACTGAGTTGCTCATCTGTCGCTTGAGGCGCTGCGAGCAATAAATTATCACGCAAGGTAGCGCTAAACAGGTGAACACGTTGAGGAACAATACTGGTGGTGGCACGTAGCGTGCTCTCATCGAAGGTGTTGAGCGGTATATTATTGAGGGCTATTTCACCCTGCTGGCTGTCCCATGCACGGGTCAGTAGCTGCAATAGTGTTGATTTCCCACATCCTGTGCTGCCGAGGATGGCAATATGCTGTCCAGGGGAAACCGACAAATTAATATCCTGCAGTACCGCCTGGGGCTGGCCTGGATAAGTAAAACCGAGCTGACGAATATCCAGTGCGGCTTCACTCTGTTTTTCTTGTGGCTTATCCGAAAAAACGACACTGGCTTGTTGTTCGGTAATCTGGCTGACGCGCAGGGCGGATGCAATTACCTGACCCAGATGCTGGAATGCACCTGTTACCGGAGCTAATGCTTCAAAAGCAGCCAGAGAACAGAAGACAAACAATGCAATCAGGGCACCAGGTATGTCATGAGAACCGACCCCTGCTGAGGCTATCCACAACATTGTTATTACCGCAATACCACTGATAAATAGCATCAGGGCCTGGGATAATGCACTTAGCGATGCCTGATGATATTGCGCTTCTTGCCAGCGTTGTTCAGTCGCTTCAAGTTGAGTGCGTGCCCGCTCAGTGGCCCCGAAAATAGTTAACTCTGCATGTCCTTGAAGCCAGGCTGTCAGTTGCTGCCGGTATTGTCCGCGCTGTACAGTGACCTTCTCCCCGCTGGGACGCCCTGCGCGATAGAACAACGGGGGGAGCAGAATTAAGGTTGCTAACAGAATCCCACCCAGAGTCAAAGCCAGCTCGACATCCAGCAGGCTTAGGCCCAGAGTGACAACGACTATCACCACAAAAGCACCCACTAACGGCGAAATAACACGCAGATAGAGATGATCAAGGGTATCGACGTCGGCCACCATGCGATTAAGGAGTTCTCCTTGACGAAAACGTGCCAGCCCGGCAGGCGAAAGGGGAATAAGTTTACTGAAGGTAGTAACGCGTAAATGCTCTAGCACCCGGAAGGTGGCATCATGGCTGACCAGACGCTCGCAATAGCGCCCTGCGGTACGAATGATAGCTCCGGCACGAACACCTGCTGCGGGTAGCATATAGTTAAAATAAACGCCAGAAAGGCCCACTACAGCCGAGGCCGACAAAAACCAACCAGATAAAGTCAGCAGACCAATACTGGCCAGCAGTGTGACGATGGCTAAGAATACGCCAATCGACAGTAGCCATTTATGACGGCGGTATAAGCCAAGATAAGGCAACAGGGCGCGCATCAAATCTCCTCCAGACGATGAGCCAGCAGAGCGGCAAAGGGACCATCCTGTGTAGCTAACTGAGCATAATGTCCTTGCTGGATAATTTTCCCATCACGCATCAGCCAGATTTCGTCCCAGTCACTGATGTAATCTAGCTGGTGCGTGACCATCAGGCTGGTTTGCAGGCGTGAGGCATCGCTCAGCGCTGCCATCACTCGCTGTTCACTATGGGCATCAAGGCTGGCTGCAGGTTCATCGAGTAACAGTAATCCGCAAGGATTGATTAATGCCCGGGCAACAGCAACACGTTGTGCCTGGCCGACTGATAAGCGAGCAGCATCATCACCAATAACGGTATCAATCCCAGCAGGTAGTAAGGGTAAAAACTCACTGACGGAAGCTTTATCAAGGGCTGTTTGCAGCCTGGTATTATCAGCATCTGGTGCACCGAGTAACACATTTTCACGTAGCGTCGCCGCCGGTAACTGAGGATTTTGGCCGACCCAGCTGAGCTGCTTACGCCACTCTGTAGGAGACAGTTGTGACAGTTCAATACCATTGACTGACAAGCTTCCCCGGTATGGCAGAAAGCCGGATAGCACATGTAATAGTGAGCTTTTCCCGGCTCCACTTTGTCCAACCAGCACGACGCGACTTCCAGCTGCAAGGGTAAAACTCAGGGGGCCTGCGAGGAGATGTCCTTCTGGGGAGAGGATCTCCAGCTCCTGAGCTTCAATACTCAGGGCTACGTCTTGGGGTAATTTTTGTTGACCTTGCTCAGGATGTTGCAGAGGCGCATCCATAAATGTCATCAGCGTATCAGCAGCACCGACAGCCTGCGCTTTGGCATGGTAGAAAGCGCCCATATCACGCAATGGCTGGAAAAACTCAGGGGCAAGGATCAGTGCCAGGAAACCAGCAAACAGAGTGACACCCGCACCGTAGTGGCCGAAATTCAGTTCACCCAGATAAGAGAAGCCAAAATAAACGGCGACCAAGGCAATGGACAGTGAGGCAAAAAACTCCAGCACACCTGATGAGAGAAACGCCATTCGCAGCACTTCCATCGTACGCTCTCGGAAGTCACGGCTGGCAACACGAATATTTTCTGTTTCCGCAGCACCTCGGTCAAAAACACGTAAGGTTTCCATACCACGCAAACGGTCCAGGAAGTGACCACTTAAACGCGCTAATGCCTGGAAGTTACGGCGGTTAGCATCGGCAGCACCCATTCCTACCATCGCCATAAATAGCGGAATTAATGGGGCGGTACAGAGTAGAATTAAGGCAGCAACCCAGTTGATTGGGAAAATAGTGATAATCACCAGCAACGGAATCATTGTTGCTAACGTCATCTGTGGCAGATAGCGTGCATAGTAATCGTGCATATCTTCTATCTGCTCAAGGATAAGTGTCGCCCAGCTACCCACTGGTTTGCCTTTAATCCACGCAGGTCCAGCCTGATGCAGGCGATCGAGGACTTTCTTACGGATAGCTCTGCGAATATGCAGGCCAGCGTAATAACCGACTTTTTCACGCAGCCAGACCACCCAGGCACGCAGAACAAAGACGCCTGCCAGTTGGACAAAAGGTAATAGCAACGCTTCACGAGGAATACCCTCGATAATCATATATTGCAGTAATTTGGCGATAAGCCAGGCTTGAGCGACAATCAGCAAACCGCTTATCAGGCCAAGCAGGCGTGACAGGGCGAGCCAACGACGGGAAATAATACTTTGTTGCTTTAGCCAGCGGCTAATTTCTTGTTGACGGGTCTTATTCATCGCGTGCCAGATTGCAGTTAAAAGGAGGAATTCCCGGACAATTTTAACGCGTAATCTTACATTGCAGGATGAATAAAGGCGACCCGGAAGGACGCCTTTTATTGTAAATTATTAAATTTATTTACTTTGTGTTGCTAACGCATCGAGATAACGCTCGGCATCCAGAGCTGCCATACAACCGGTACCGGCAGAGGTGATTGCCTGACGATAAATATGATCCATCACATCACCAGCAGCAAAAACGCCCGGGATACTGGTTTGCGTGGCGTTACCCTGAGTACCAGACTGTACTTTGATATAGCCATTTTCCAGCTCAAGCTGACCGTTAAAAATAGCGGTGTTCGGGCTGTGACCAATAGCGACGAACAGACCGGCGACTTCCAGTATTTCCTCAGTACCGTTTTCTTCAACACTGCGCAGGCGGAGCGAATTTACCCCCATCTGATCACCCAGAACTTCATCCAGTACCTGATGAGTATGTAGGACGATATTGCCATTCTGCACTTTATCCATCAGACGATTGATAAGGATTTTTTCCGCACGGAAACTGTCACGGCGGTGAATTAAGTGGACTTCAGAGGCAATATTAGACAAATAAAGTGCTTCTTCGACAGCCGTATTTCCGCCACCGATAACGGCAACTTTCTGATTACGGTAAAAGAAACCATCGCAGGTGGCACAGGCTGAGACACCACGACCTTTAAAGGCATCTTCCGAAGGCAGACCCAGATAACGTGCAGAAGCACCCGTGGCAATGATTAATGCATCACAGGTATATTCACCGTTATCGCCAGTCAGACGGAATGGACGATTCTGTAGATCAACCGCTGAAATATGGTCAAAAATTATTTCAGTATCAAATTTCTTCGCATGTTCATGCATGCGTTCCATCAACAGTGGGCCTGTCAGGTCGTTAGGATCACCCGGCCAGTTTTCGACATCAGTGGTGGTGGTTAACTGACCGCCTTTTTCCAGGCCAGTAATTAATACTGGATTTAAATTAGCGCGTGCAGCATACACCGCTGCGGTATAGCCCGCAGGGCCGGAGCCAAGAATAAGGAGTTTACTGTGTTTAGCCGTGCCCATGACAACCTCATTAAACGTTTGTCGATATTTAGTTTCGATTGTAGGGAATTCGTGACGGTAAAAAAAGTACTGAACTCTGTTGTCCGCAATTAATGTCATTACGGCAGACTATAAGGATTATGAATGTGGCGACATTATTGCATAAAAAATCATTCTAATTGGTACAGAATTGCGACAGTAAAGACAGAAATAATCATTAGTAGAATAGATAACTTGGTACGTTTCACTAAAATTTAATGTTTTGCTTTGACAATCCCCTAAGCATTTGCGAAAACATTCGAAGAAGAAAATACATATGGGTGAGAAGAGCTATCTGCTTTTCAGACAACGCATGCATATTTATCCGAGTCATTGATATTTACGCATGGCGTGGACAGACGCCATGCGTGATAGCGATACAGCCATAAGGCATCGGTCTTCTTACGTA